>Ga0137377_10000220_pt1 | contig 31871 bp, 29 predicted proteins | sample SagtaG_22_FD_104815 | JGI IMG/M metagenome (GOLD analysis project Ga0137377, IMG submission 104815) | Vadose zone soil microbial communities from Sagehorn Ranch, Mendocino, California, USA - Sage2_L_40_16 metaG | ecosystem: Environmental > Terrestrial > Soil > Vadose zone | place: USA... | reverse complement strand
TCTCACACTTCGCGGTGCACGACGGAGACGGCGGCGGGCTCGTCGGGCTCTCACAGTCCGCCGTGCACGACGGAGACGGCGGCGGGCTCGTCGGGCTCTCACACTTCGCGGTGCACGACGGAGACGGCGGCGGGCTCGTCGGGCTCTCACAGTCCGCCGTGCACGACGGAGACGGCGGCGGCGGAGTCGTCGAGGTGCTCGTCTCGCACTCGACCCAGAAGACCTTGTGCTTGTCCTCGATGCGCGCGCCCTCGCCGGTGTCCACGACGAGCCTGTAGTGGCCGTCCGGCAGCGAGTAGGCGCCCTCGACCGGCGCCCGGCCCCCGCCGCTGCCGTCGGCCGTGATCGCGCCGGTGAGCACGATCTTGCCGTCGCTGCTAGTCGGTCGCCAAACCCGGATGACGAAGGTGACCTCCTGGCCCGGATCCAGGAACATGGCGTCGACGTGGAACGTGCAGACGCGCGGCTCGTTCTTCGTCTCCGGCGAGGGCTCGCCCGGGCCTTCGTGAATCTTGACCGTACCGTTGTTCCCTCCGGAGCCGGCAGGCACGGCACCGGCCGTGCCGCCGGAGAACCCGAGGAGCACCGCGGACGCCGCGGCGATCAGTGCAGACAGGGCTAACAGAAGCGTTCGTGCTCTTGCCGAGGACAACGTTCGGGACAAGGACATGCGACCCCCAGAGGACTAGGTCCGGGGCCGGTCTCACCCTGTGCTCCCCACGCCCGCCCGCTGGGTCCAGCGGAGGTGACCGATGACGGGCGTGGATCGACGCTCCCCTTGCGTGCTGTCGCTGCCTCAGACGCCGCCGATCGGGATCATGACGCGGAACCAGCACCTTTTCGGATCTTCCTTCTACGAGGAGCCCCCTCGAGGCCGCCGAACCCGGTCTGAACCAGATCACGGTGACTGACCATGCTGGCTGCGTGATCGAGCACGTGACCGGAACGGACGGCGGCACCTACCTGGCTTCCGCTGCGGCGGTGACCGTCGCGGTCTCCGTCGCCGAGAACGTCGTGAAGTCGGTGACGTACCTCGTCGACGTCTACTGCGCCGCCTGATCCCAGGGCGTGAGTGAACGGAGGTTGGGTGGTGGCAGCCGGCCGCCACCCCCGCCGCGGCCGGCCGGGACGTGCCGCGGACGCCGGGGGGTGCGACGCTTTGACCATGAGCGGCGATCGCAACATTCTCGGCGGCGAGATGGAGCCGTGCGGCACCGATCCGCTCACCGGTTTCCGCCGGGACGGGTGCTGCACGACCGGACCCGAGGACCTGGGCAGCCACACAGTCTGCGCCGTGGTCACGGCCGGGTTCCTGGCGCAGCAGCGGGCGGTCGGCAACGACCTCGTCACGCCGCGACCGGAGTACGGCTTCCCGGGACTGCAGCCGGGCGACCGGTGGTGCGTGTGCGCGGCCCGGTGGGCGCAGGCGTACCGGGCCGGAGTCGCGCCGCCGGTCGTGCTCGCGGCCACCAACGCCCGTGCCGCCGACATCGTGCCGCTGGACGCGCTGCGCGAGCACGCCGTCGACGTGCCGGCCGACCCGGGCGCCCTGGCCTGAGCTCCCCGCGCGCCCAGCCGGGCTCGCGGAGAGATCCGGACTCGCCGATAACCGGTCGGCAGCGCGCCGGGTGGGCGACTAGCGTGCGCCGCATGGTCTCCGCCGCCCAGTTGCTCGCGTTCGCGGTGACCTCGTTCGTGCTGATCGTGATCCCAGGCCCCAGCGTCCTGTTCGTGGTGGGCCGCGCGCTCGCGCACGGCCGGCGGGTGGCGCTGGCGTCAGTGGCCGGCAACGCCGCCGGGCTCTATGTCGTCGCGGCCTGCGTCGCCTTCGGCGTGGGTGGCGTCGTCGAGCGCTCTGCCGCGGTCTTCACCGCGGTCAAGCTCGCCGGCGCCGGATACCTGGTCTACCTCGGCGTCCAGGCGATCCGGCACCGCCGCTCGATGGCAGGCGCGCTGACGAGCGGGGACGCGCCCCGGAGCACGTGGAAGGCGCTGCGCGAGGGGTTCGTCGTCGGCCTCTCGAACCCGAAGGTCTTCATCATCTTCGCGGCGGTGCTGCCGCAGTTCGTCGACCGGCCCGCCGGGCACGTCGCCACGCAGATGCTGCTGCTCAGCCTCGTGTCGATGGGTATCGCGCTGGTGTCCGACAGCGCCTGGGCGATCACGGCCAGCACGGTGCGGTCCTGGTTCGCCCGCTCGCCGCGGCGGGTCGAGCTCGTCGGCGGGCTCGGTGGGCTGTCCATGGTGGGACTCGGCGTCACCGTCGCCGTGACCGGCGGCAAGGACTGAGCGCCGGCACCGGTCTGCGGCGTAGGCACCCGACCGCCGGCCGCCGTCGGTGCGGCAGCTACCTTGCCGGCGCCGGTCCGCGCGGGCGGAGACCGACCACGCGCGCCGGTCCGCGCGGGCCGAGACCGACCACGCGCTCCGGTCTGGACGGGCAGGGACCGATCACGGCGCCGGTCCGCGCGGCAGGCGCGCGCGACCGTCGTCCCGCGCCGGACGGCGGAGGGAGTTTGTCGTACCCCTCTGTTGGGATCAGGGACATACCTGATCCCGTACGAGGGAGGGCGACGACCGATGGCGGAGGCACGCTGGTGGCAGCGTGGCGTGATCTACCAGATCTACCCGCGGTCCTGGCTGGACAGCGACGGCGACGGCGTGGGCGACCTGCCCGGCATCGTCGCCAGGCTCGACTACCTGGCCTGGCTGGGCGTCGACGCGATCTGGCTGTCACCGGTCTACCCCTCGCCGATGGTCGACTTCGGCTACGACGTCGCCGACTACTGCGACGTCGACCCGGTCTTCGGCAGCCTGGCCGACTTCGACCGGCTGGTCGCCGAGGCGCACGCACGCGGCATGCGCGTGCTGCTCGACTGGGTGCCCAACCACACCTCCGACCAGCACCCCTGGTTCGTCGAGTCGCGGTCGTCGCGGGTCAACCCCAAGCGCGACTGGTACGTCTGGCGCGACCCGAAGCGGGACGGCGGCCCGCCAAGCAACTGGCTCAACTACGCCGGCAAGAGCTCCTGGAAATGGGACGAGCACACCGGGCAGTACTACTACCGCGTGTTCACCGACCAGCAGCCCGACCTCAACTGGCGCAACCCCGAGGTGCAGGAGGCGATGTTCGACACGCTGCGCTTCTGGCTACGGCGCGGCGTGGACGGCTTCCGCATCGACACGCTGTCGCTGCTGGTGGAGGACGACGAGCTACGGGACAACCCGTCCAACCCGGACTACCGGCCGGGTGAGGACTTCCCCTACATGCGGGAGATCTCGATACACCAGGTCGACCGCCCGGAGACGCGCGAGCTCGTCCGGCACGTCCGGAAGGTTGTCGACGAGTTCGGCGACGACAAGGTGCTGCTGGCCGAGTTGGTGCTCCCGCTCGACCAGACGGTGGCGTACTACGGCACGAACGGCGACGGCGTCCAGGTGCCGTTCAACGTCGAGCTGCTCACCGCCGAGTGGGACGCGCGAGGGCTCGCCGACTACGTCGACCGCTACCTGGCGGCGCTGCCGGCGGAGGGCTGGCCCAACTGGGTGCTGGGCAACCACGACGTGCCGCGGGTGGCCAGCCGACTCGGCCCCGCTCAGGCCCGGGTGGCGGCGATGCTGCTGCTCACCCTGCCCGGGACGCCGATCCTCTACTACGGCGACGAGATCGGGCAGCGCGACGCGGAGATCCCGCCCGACGCTGTGCGTGACCCGGTCGCCGAGCTGGTTCCGGGCCGGGGACGGGACCCGGAGCGCGCCCCGATGCAGTGGGATGGCGGCCCCGCCGCCGGGTTCACCACCGGCCGGCCCTGGCTTCCGCTCGCCGCCGACCACGCGACGGTCAACGTCGAAGCCCAGCGCGACGACCCGCACTCGATGCTCACCCTGCACCGGCGGCTGCTCGGCCTGCGCCGGCGCTCGACAGCCCTGGTCAGCCGCGGCTACGAGCCGGTGCAGGCCGACGGCGACGTGCTGGCCTACGTCCGCACGGACGGCGACGAGCGGTGGCTGGTCGCGCTCAACCTCGGTCCGCACCCAGGCCGGCTCGCCCCGCCCGGCCTGGCCGTGGCCGGTCGGGTCGAGCTGTCGACCCATCTGGACCGGGAAGGGGGCGCCGGCATAGGCGGGATCACCCTCCGCAGCGACGAAGGCCTGCTGGTCCGCCTGGACCCGTGACCAGGCCGCCCGGACCTATGGCGGGCGAGGAGGGACTGGGCCTGCTCGCTGAGCTGCAAGGTGGCGGGCCGGCCTCGCCGGGCCGCTGGCGAAACAGGGAGATGCCGGGGATGCCCGGGAGGTCCGGAGGTGCCTGGCGCCGTGCCAGACCAGGTGGCCGACCCTGGCCTACTCCTCGTCGTCCGGGGCCGCGTGGTCCGGTGCGCCGGGCGTCGGGTCGCGGGACAGGTCGATGAACGGCCGGTCGCCGGCGTCGTCCGGAGCGGCGTGGTCCGGTTCGCCGGGCGTCGGGTCGCGGGACAGGTCGATCAGCGAGCGGTCCGGAAAGGTGTGCTCCTCGCTGTTGGTCGCCGAGCTGCGCTCCGGCGCCTCGTCCTCGGATCCCACTGGGTCCTCCTGCTCGTCGGGCAGGTCACCCTAGCTCCGCCAGCCCGAGCATGTCTGCCGGTCGCTCACCTTTCGCAGGCAGCGCCGTACCGGTTGCGGACGTGTGCGGGTCGTGGTCGACGCGCGTTCGGACGAGCCGGCGCCAGTCGCGATGCCGCCCGGCGGGCAGGCGGCGGTGCGGCGGCACTACTTCCCGACGTCCTGCACGGCAACCCCGACTCGTGCCGTGGCAGTCAGGAGTCAGGCAGCCGCGCGGCTGGCCGGTGACCCTCAGCGCACGGAGCTGAGAATCGTCCGCGAGATCGCGCAGTCCACCAGGTCGAGCACTTCCTGGCGGGTGCGCTGCGGCTCGTCGTTCCAGTGGGCGAGGTCGCGGACCCGGGCGGCGCGGGCCGTCGGGTGCGTCGCCTCGGTAGCCGGCAGCATGCCCCAGTTGCCGGTGCGCTCCTGCAGCGTGTCCCAGAGCGTGTCGACGGCGAGCGCGGCCGGGCCCCGGCGGTCCCGGCGCTGCGAGTTCGACGACGCGTGCGCGATGGCGCCGACCAGGCACGCGCCTGCGATGTCGGTGCGCGAGAGCAGCAGCAACCCGAACGGGCTGACCGGGCGGAGCCGACCCTGAGAGTCGCGCACGACATAGAAGGCGTCCTGCACCCAGCCCGTGGCAACCACCTCGCGGGCCCGCTCCAGCAGTGCCCGCGCCTCGGTCAGCCGGAGCACGCGGTCGCGCTCGATCTCGGCCGGGTCCGGCTTGCGGAACAGCGAGACGAGCCAACGCCCGACGCCCTGGGGCGGGGCACCTTCCGGAGCATCCGTCGCGACGGGGCGGTCGAGAAGTCCAACGGCCATGGCGGCCTCCCGGAATGCGGTGACTCTGTGGAGCGTACGCCGCAGCCGCCGTGGCGCACCGTCGGTAGGGTGAGATCTGCAGTCGCCCACACCGCGGAGGTCCGCCATGCCGCCGTCCGACCGCGCCGGCCAACCGGCCTCGCCCGCCGACCTGGTGGACGTGCCCCGCCTGGTGACCGCCTATTACGCCGAGCACCCCGACGTGAGCCTGCCCGACCAGCGGGTCTCGTTCGGCACCTCCGGCCACCGCGGCTCGTCGCTGTCGCTGTCGTTCAATGAGGACCACATCCTCGCCACCAGCCAGGCGATCTGCGACTACCGGGCCTGGGCCGGCACCGACGGCCCGCTGTTCATCGGCAAGGACCCGCACGCGCTGTCCGAGCCGGCCTTCGTCTCGGCGCTGGAGGTCTTCGCGGCGAACAGTGTGCGGGTTCTGGTCGACGCCCGCGACACCTACACGCCGACGCCGGCGCTGTCGCACGCGATCCTGACCTACAACCGCGGGCGGGACAGCGGCCTCGCCGACGGGGTCGTGATCACACCCTCGCACAACCCGCCCAGCGACGGCGGGTTCAAGTACAACCCGCCCAACGGCGGCCCGGCGGACACCGACGTCACCGGCTCCGTGCAGGACCGGGCCAACGACCTGCTCGCCGCCGGGCTGGACGGGGTTCGGAAGGTGCCGTACGCGCGCGCCCGCAAGGCCGACACGACCGGCAGCTACGACTACGTCGACGGGTACGTCGCCGACCTGCCGTCCGCGCTGAACATCGACGCGATCCGCGAGGCCGGCGTGAGGATCGGAGCCGACCCGCTCGGCGGCGCGAGCGTGGCCTACTGGGGTGAGATCGGCGAGCGGTACGGGCTCGACCTCACCGTGGTGAACCCGCTGGTCGACCCGACGTGGCGGTTCATGACGCTGGACTGGGACGGCAAGATCCGGATGGACTGCTCGTCGCCGTATGCGATGGCGTCGCTGATCAAGCAGAAGGACCGCTACCGGATCGCGACCGGCAACGACGCGGACGCCGACCGGCACGGGATCGTCACCCCGGACTCGGGCCTGCTCAACCCGAACCACTACCTCGCGGTGGCGATCTCCTACCTCTACGCGCACCGCGCCGGCTGGCCCGGTGACGCCGCGGTCGGCAAGACGATCGTCTCCTCCCGGATGATCGACCGGGTGACCGCCGACCTCGGCCGGCGCCTGCTGGAGGTGCCGGTCGGGTTCAAGTGGTTCGTGCCGGGCCTGCAGGACGGGTCGGTCGGCTTCGGCGGCGAGGAGAGCGCGGGCGCCTCGTTCCTGCGCCGGGACGGCTCGACCTGGACCACGGACAAGGACGGCATCCTGCTGGCTCTGCTCGCGTCCGAGATCACCGCGACCACCGGTCGCACGCCGGGCGAGCACTACCGGGACCTGACCGCACGCTTCGGCGACCCGGCATACGCGCGGGTGGACGAGCCGGCCACCCGGGAGCAGAAGGAGAAGCTGGCGAAACTGTCGCCGGAGCAGGTGACCGCGACCGAACTGGCCGGCGACCCGATCACGGAGAAGCTGACCACGGCCCCGGGCAACGGGGCGCCGATCGGCGGCCTGGTGGTGCGGACGGAATGGGCCTGGTTCGCGGCGCGACCGTCCGGGACGGAGGACGTCTACAAGGTGTACGCGGAGTCGTTCCGCGGGCCGGAGCACCTCGCCCGGGTCCAGGAGGAGGCGCGGGCGGTGGTCAGCGCCGCGCTCGGCGACTGAGTCGGGTCAGCACTCGGCGTCGCGCCGGCATGCGCCGCCACCGGCCTGGTCGCAGCCGCTGCGCCCGCAGCCGGTCCACCGCCTCCACCGGCAGCGGCGCCAGTGGACCGCCGGTCGCCCAGCCGAGCAGCAGGTCGGCCACCTGCGGGTTGCGCGCGAGCACCGGCCCGTGCAGGTAGGTGCCCACGATCCTGCCCTGGACGGCGCCCTCGCGGTGCTGCGCGCCACCGTTCCCGACGCCCCGCGACACGGTTCCCAGCGGGCGGACGGCAGCACCCAGTGTCGTCCCGCCGAGGTGGTTCTCGAAACCGGTCAGCGGCTCGGTCAGTCCCGGCGCGACCGGCTCGGCCACCACCTCGCCGACCGCCCGCCGCTTCAGCCGGACCGTCTCCACGTCCAGCAGCCCGAGCCCTGTGCGCGGGTTGCCGTCCGAGCCCGGGAAGGCGGTGCCGAGCACCTGCAGACCGGCGCAGACGGCGAGCACCGGAGCGCCGCGGAGCACCGCCCGCCGCAGCCCGTCCTGCCGGCCCAGGTGCCGCGCGGCCAACTCCTGGGCGGCGTCCTCGCCGCCACCGAGCAGGTAGAGGTCGCCGCCGGCCGGGACCGGTTGCCCGGAGGACACCGTGATCAACTCGGCTTGGCAGCCCCGCCACTCCAGTCGCCGCGCGAGCACCGAGGCGTTGCCCGCGTCGCCGTACGTGCCGAGCAGGTCGGGCAGCAGCAGCACCAGCCGTACGGCCGAGTCAGCCGGCACCGGCGAGCCTCGCAGCGGAGAGGAAGCAGCTGTAGCTGGCGACGAGGTCCACCGCGTTCTCCCGACGGCCGGCGACCCCGGCCACCGGGTCCTCCACCACGTCGCAGTCGACCTCCGCGTAGGCCAGCCGGACCGCGAGGTCCGCGGCCCTACCGCCGGACGCGGTGACCCGCCGACCCCGCAACCGCTCGAACGGCACGTCCCAGAGCCAGGACAGGTCCCGGCCGTCGGACTGCCGCCCGTCGACCGCGATGACCAGCCCGCGGTCCGGGTCGAGCACCAGGTCCATCGTCTCCGTCCACCCAGCCGGGTTCTTGGCCAGCATGAGCCGCACGGCGTGGCCGGCCAGCGGAACGGTCCGGTAGCGGCCGGCGGCCTGGGTGACCGAGCCGACAGCGTCGGCCGCCTCGGTCAGCGGCACCCCGAGGGTAGCCGCGGCGGCGACGGCGACCGCGGCGTTCGCCAGGTTCATCCGGCCCGGCACGCGAAGGTCGAGCTGCGCCCACCGGCCGTCCGGGCCGGTCAGCCGGCTGCCCTCCAGCCGCCAGTCGGGGTCCGGCCGGCGCAGCCCGCAGGAGCACCACCAGCGATCCCGCTCGTGCCGGACGGCGCCTCCGCAGCGCGGGCAGACGGCTCCGTCCGCGCTCCAGCCGCCCCCGGTGGCCACCCAGACCGCCCGGCGGCCGGCGACCAGCGCCGCCGAGGCGACGAGCACGTCGTCCGGGTTCGCGACCACGACCGTGCCGGCGGACTCGCGAAACGCCTGGCGCAGGAGGCCTTCCAACCGGCGTACCTCGCCGGCGCGGTCGAGCTGGTCCCGGCTGAGGTTGAGCAGCACGGCCACCTGCGGCGAGATCTGCCGCGCGACCTCGGCCAGGTACGCCTCATCGACCTCGAGGACGGCCGTCGGCGCGTCCCGCCCGTCCAGCAGCGCCGCGACGAGCCCGTCCGGCATGTTGGCGCCGGAGGAGTTGGAGGCGACCGGGCCGAACCGTCGCAGTGCTCGGGCCAGCATCGCGGTGGTGGTGGTCTTGCCGTTCGTCCCGGACACCAGCGCGACGGTCCGCCCGGCGGCAAGGCGCGCCAGCGAGCCCCGATCCACCGCGAGGGCGACTCGACCGCCGACGATGCCGCCGGCGCGGCCGGCCGCCCGGAAGGTGCGAGCCGCGAGCCGGCCGAGCCCGTTCGCCGCCGCCGCGCGTGCGCTGCTGACCATCAGCCCATCCTGTGCCCGTCAGGGTAAACCCCAGGCAACCACGCGGCCCGCCGACGGGAAACGGCGGGGGGCGGCTACGGGGCCACCGACGGCCAGGGGTTGGGGCGGCAGCCTCCGATCCCCTTGCTCTGCTGCATCATCACCGGGGCCGGGGCGCCCGCCCGCGGGCACGGCTCGTGGTTGTGGCCGAGCCGGTGGCCCACCTCGTGGTTGACCAGGTAGGCGCGGTAGTCGTCCAGGTGGCCGGCGTACCAGGGGACCGCGGTGACCCAGCGCCGCGCGTTCAGGATGACCCGGTCGCCGTTGCGGCAGGACAGCTCGCCCATCGTCAGCAGCGGGTAGCAGAGCCGGTCGGTCAGCGCCGGGGAGGCGACGATCAGCTCGAACGCGGCGGGGCCGTCGGTGCGGGCGAACGCGACGCCCTCGATCGGCTGCCAGCCTCGTGGGTCGGTGAGCAGGCGGTGCACGTGCCGCGCGAGGTCCGTCCGCTCGAGCGGGAGTTCGGCCTCGATCTCCAGCCGGTACGTCAGCGTGCGGCCGGGACCGGACGGGCCCTCCCGGCCCGGGACCGGCGTCAGCCGCCCGGAGGCCGAGCGCGGGATGGGTGCGTGGCTGGTGCCCTGGGTGTTCCGGCTGGAGCCCGTCCCATCGGCGGCGAGGTTCCGGTCCACCGCGGGCGTGGAATCCGCCGCCGTCGGGGTCGACGGGACGGTCCGGCCCGTGCTCTCCTGCTCCTCCTGCCCGAGCGCGGGCCGCAGGGTCAGCACGAGTCCGAGCACCGCCGCGACCGCGACCAGCCACGACCACCGCCGGTGGGCGGGAGGACGACCAGGTCGCGCGCCCAGGGCGTGCTTGGCGCCGGCCGACCGCCTGCTGCCCACCTCGTTCACGCCTCGTCGAGCCCGTCGAGGTTGTCCGGCACCCGCATGCCCTGCCGGCGCCACAGCGGCACCCCGACCCGCAGCAGGTGCGCCACCGCGTCGTACACCTCGTCGTCCCGCACGTCCGCGACGTGCACTTCGCAACACTCGTCGGACGCCTCGTTGACCGCCGCCGCGACCACCCTGGCCACGTCCGCACCGGTGCCGGCGCCGGGGTCGACCAGCACCAGCAGGACCCGCCAGGTCCGCCCGCGGGGCTCCTCCAGCCGACGGAAGGACCGCAGCACCTCGACCACCTCGGTCACCCCGAACAGGGCCAGCACCACCGCGCAGTCGACCTGGTCCGGAAGCACCGGACCCGGGAAGTCCGTGAAGGCGTCGTCCGGGCCGATCTCGTACGCCTCGTCGACCTCCAGCCCGGCAGCGATGTCCGCCACCGTGGAGACGTCGGTGGGGTCGAGCCGCAGGGTCAACTCGCCGCCGGCGTTCAGCCACGCGTCGACGTCCGCCGGCCACTTCTCGAACAGCGTCCCGCCGGGGACCTCGGTCCACGTTGCGTCCTCGGGCAACCGGAAGGCGAGCGCCATCTGCCGGTACGAGGTGTAGACCAGGGCATGTCGCCCCTCGCCGTCGGTCACGCACGGCAGCCGCACGGCCCCGGACTCCACGACGGGCAGACCCGGCAGATCCGGCGCGCCGTCGCCGCCGGTCGTGGGCACGCACAGGGTGGCACGGGCCAGGGCACGCAGCAGGGTGGCGCGGGTGCCGGTCGGCACGCAGCGCAGCAGGGTGCGCTCCAGTTCGTTGACGGGTCGGAACCCGGGCTCCGTCCCGGGGTCCTCCGGGTCGCGCCCGGGTCCGGGTCGGTCGTTCGGTGCCTCGGTCGGCACTGTCGGGGCCCCCAGCTCGGCGCATTCGGTCGGCACACCTGGTCCGGCTCACGCCCCGTCGTGAGCCGGGCGACCGGTGCGCTGCACTGCTCCTCTCACGTCACGGGCGACCGTCCCGGCGGGCGCGCTGCTCGGGTCGGTGTCCGGCAGCGGACCCGCGAAGCCGGCCCAGTGCTGGACCGTACCGCCCGGGTGCGGAGTGGACGCAAGGCGCGTCCGCCAGGCATCCGCGCTGCGCAGCCGGCCAGCACGCGCCGGGACGAGCACCCCGTCCCGGTGCCGCGGCCCGCCGAACTCCTCCCGGCGGCGACGCAGCTCTGACTCATCGAGCCCGACGAGGTCGAGCGCGGTGCTCTCCCGGCGCCGCCGGCCGACCACGGTCAGACCGACGGCGGCGAGGCCGAGCCCAGCCAGCACGCCCGTCTCGACCGCACCAAGCTCGCGACGCTCGCCCGAACCCGCCCACGCCGCCCAGGCGCCGGCGGGTTCGACCGGCGTCGGCCCGGCGGCCTCGGCGGGACCGTCGAAACCCACCGGGTGCGGTTCGGTGAAGCACACGTCGGCCACGGATCCGCCCCAGTCGGCCAGCGGCGACACGAAGGCCTCGGGGTCGGCGAGCCGGTAGTCGGACACGAGCCGAACGCTGACCCCGCCGGGCAGGGCGCGAGCCGACGCCTTCGCAAGGTCGGCGGCCCCGGCCCGCGCCAGCCGGGCTGCGGCGACCTCACCAGCCTGCTCGACCTCGGCCCGGACCCGGGCGACCCATACGCTCGCGGTCTGCCGGTCGGTCGCGCCGGATTCCGCCGTGGACTGCTCGACCAGCCGGACCGCGCGGGCCGCGGTGGCTTGGGCCTCCCGCAGCACCGCGGCGTACGCCCTCAGCTCCCGGGCGGCGATCGCGAAGGCGGCGGCGGCGCAGGCCAGCCGGGTGGGCAGCTCGCCGGCGGCCTGCAGGAAGAGCGCACCGGCCTCGCCGGACCAGGCGCCGGTGTCGAGCGCGTCCAGCCGGCTCGACGCCTCCTCCGCGCCACCGGCGAAGCGGGTCAGCCGGGTGGCGAGCTGCTCGACCTCGTCCGGCTCGCCGGGCACCAGCTCGGCGAGTCGGCTCCCGGGCGCCACCACGATCACGGCGGCCCACCCTGCGGACCGGCCGCCGCTTCGCGACGCAGCCGCTCCTCGGCGTCCGCGTAGCCGGCAGCGGCGGCGTCGAGCGCGGCGGCCAGTGCCTGCCCGCGGTCGTGCACACCTTGCAGCCCGCTCGCCCAGGCTTCCAGGAACGACTCGGTGGAGCGCCGCAGCCGCTCGGACCCGGCGCGAGCGACGAGCCCGGCCAGCTCAGCCCGGGCGCCCTGCACCTCGCGCGCCAGCTCGACCGCCTCCCGCAGTGGGGCGGCGGTGCTGGACAGCGCGGCCGGGTCGACGCGGAGGATCACTGAGCACCCACCTCCCGGTGCACGTCCAGCGCGGCCCTGCGGGTCATCGCCCCCGGCCGCAGTCGCAGCGGGGTCGGGCCGGCCATGTCCAGGACGAGGTCGTAGCCGGGTGGCATCAGGTCGAACAGGTCGGCACCGGCGAGGGAGAACCACCCGACGGCTCCGCGGGCGAGCGCGAGCTGGTCGGGCGAGCTGAAGACAGCGATCATGCCGGCACGCGGAGCTCCCAGAGCACGAAATCCAGGGGTCTCGCCGCGCTCGCAATAGACGACGGAGTCGAGGAAGGCCCGATGGAGCTGCTGCGGGCTGGCGGCACCGACCGAGACGTCGCGGGCGACGTCGGCCAGACTCGGTGCATGTGCAAGCACGTCGCAAGCATAGGGGGCGGGACATAGAAAGCAAAGGGGGCACGGCGTACGAATCGGGCGTACTGCTTGCGGTCGCGCATGGCACTCACGACCCGGCTGGCGTACGCCTCGTCTCCGGGCTCGTCGACGCGCTCCGTGCCCGCCGTCCAGGACTGGACGTCCGGCTGGCGTCCGTCGAGCTCGTCCCGCCCGACGTCCGTGCGGCACTGGGCTCGGTCCCGAGGGACCGCCCGGTGGTGGTCGTGCCGCTCCTGCTGTCGTCGGGCCATCACGACCGGGTGGATATCCCGGCGGCTGTCCGTGCGGTCCGGCCGGACGCAAGGCGGGCCCGGGTGCTCGGCCCGGACGAGCTGCTCGCGGTCGCATTGGCCGACCGGCTGGCCGAGGCCGGCTGGCGGGCCGGGGACGCGGTCGTGCTGGCCGGCGCCGGCTCGTCCGACCCCGGTGCGGTCGCTTCCGTGCACGAGCAGGCCGAGCTGCTCACGGCGGAGCTGACCCGCCGCGCGGCGGGTGCGGGCGGGCCGGGCGAGCAGAGCGGACCGGAGCGGACCGGCGCGGCGGCCGCACCGGTCCGCGTCACGGCGGCGTTCGGGTCGGCGGCCCAGCCGGCCGTGTCGACCGCGGTGGCGGCGGCGCGAACGGCCGGCGCAGCCCGGGTGGCCGTCGCGCCATACCTGCTCGCGCCCGGCTTCTTCGCGACCCGCCTGCGCGAGGCCGGGGCCGACCTGGTGGCCGCCCCGCTCGGCGCGCACCCCGCGGTCGTCGAGCTGATCCTCCGCCGCTACGCCGAGGCGCGGTAACACGGTCCGCAGTCCCGGCGCTCCGGTCGCCCACGCGCGAGTGAGCAGCTCGGAGCATCGCGTGAGCAGCTACCGCCGCCCACTCCAGGTCCGACAATGACACTCCACGGCCGAACCGCTCACTCCGCTGCGAGTCCGCACCGGCCGAGGTTTGCCCGAACGGGCTTGCGCCGGTTACCGGCGGGTAATATCGTCTTGTTACCGGCGAGTAGCGGAGTCCGAACGGAAGGCTCAGCAGCCATGGGGCACTACAAGAGCAACCTCCGCGACATCGAGTTCACCCTGTTCGAGGTCCTCGGCGTGGGTGAGCGGCTCGGCCAGGGGCCGTTCGGCGAAGTCGACGAGGACACCGCCCGCGGGATCCTGTCCGAGGTCGAGCGCCTCGCCTCCGGCCCGGTCGCCGAGTCGCTGCTCGACTCCGACCGGCACCCACCGGTCTTCGACCCGCGGACGCACTCCGCGACGTTGCCGGAGTCGTTCAAGAAGTCGTTCAAGGCATACATGGACGCCGAGTGGTGGCGCATGCAGCTGCCCGAGGAGCTGGACGGCATCGTCGTCCCCTCGTCGCTGAAGTGGGCGGCGGAGGAGATGATCCTCGGCGCGAACCCGGCCGTGCACATGTACGGGTCGTCCACCTCGTTCGCCCACCTGCTCCAGCGGCTGGGCACGCCGGACCAGCAGAAGTGGGCGCGCTGGATGGTCGAGAAGCGCTGGGCCGCGACCATGGTGCTCACCGAGCCGGACGCCGGCTCCGACGTCGGCGCCGGCCGCACCAGAGCGATCCGGCAGCCGGACGGGTCCTGGCACCTCGAGGGCGTCAAGCGGTTCATCACCGCGGGCGAGCACGATCTGTCCGACAACATCGTCCACCTGGTGCTGGCGCGTCCCGAGGGCGCCGGTCCCGGCACCAAGGGCCTGTCCATGTTCCTGGTGCCGAAGTTCCTGGTGGACCTCCGGACCGGCGAGCTCGGCGAGCGCAACGGCGTCTATGCGACGAACCTCGAGAAGAAGATGGGCCTGAAGGTCTCCACGACCTGCGAGCTGCGCCTCGGCGAGGAGCGCCCGGCGGTCGGCTGGCTGGTCGGCGACGACCACAACGGCATCTGGCAGATGTTCAGGGTGATCGAGAACGCGCGGATGATGGTCGGCGCCAAGGCGATCGCGACCCTGTCGACCGGTTACCTCAACGCGCTCGACTTCGCCAAGACCCGGGTGCAGAGCGCCGACCTCACCCGGATGGCCGACAAGACGGCGCCGCGGGTCACGATCATCCACCATCCCGACGTACGGCGGATGCTCATGCTGCAGAAGGCGTACGCGGAGGGCATGCGAGCGCTGATGCTCTACGCGGCGACCCAGCAGGACGCGGTGATGGAGGCCGCCGCCCGCGCCGAGACCGACGAGGCGGCCGAGCGGCTCAACGACCTGCTGCTGCCGCTGGTCAAGGGCGTCGGCTCGGAGCGGTCGTACGAGCTGCTCGCGCTGTCGCTGCAGGTGCTGGGCGGGTCCGGCTACCTGCAGGACTACCCGATCGAGCAGTACATCCGGGACTCGAAGATCGACACGCTCTACGAGGGGACCACGTCGATCCAGAGCCTCGACCTGTTCTTCCGCAAGATCGTGAAGGACGAGGGCCGCGCGCTGACCGCTCTGCTGGGCGCGATCGGCGAGTTCGCCGGCAGTGCGGACGGCAACGGGCGGCTGAAGGAGGAGCGTGCGCTGCTCGCCACCGCGCTGGCCGACGTGCAGGGCATGGTCGGCGCGATGGTCGGCTTCCTCACCTCGGCCCGGGAGGACGCGCGCAACGTCTACAAGGTCGGGCAGAACGCCACTCGGCTGCTGCTCTCGCTCGGCGACCTGGTGATCGGCTGGCTGCTGCTGCGGCAGGCCGCGGTCGCGCTGGCCGCGCTCGACGGCGGGTCGGCCTCAGCGCGGGATCGCGCGTTCTACGAGGGCAAGGTGGCGGCGGCGCGGTTCTTCGCGACCTGCGTGCTGCCGGAGCTGACCGCGCGCCGGGCGGTGGTCGAGGCCACCGACAACGCGCTGATGGACCTCCCGGAGGGGAGCTTCTAGGTGCCGCCTCCCGCGGCGGGGACGGGCCGGGGTCGCTGTAGCGGTCCCGGCCCGTTCGACGGCGACCACGGCACCGCGGGCCGGGCGCAGGCCGATCCCGTCCTGGTCCGGCCAGCCGACCGGCGCCAGCGTGGCCACGCCGGCCGCGACCGAGTACGCCGCCCCACCCCGTCGGGCGACCGCCTGCGCGGCAGGGCAGGCGGCTGGGCCTAGATCGTCATCCGGGCCACGGCCCGCATCTTGTTCATCGCGTCGAGCGCCGCCACCTTGTACGACTCCGCGAGCGTCGGGTAGTTGAAGACCGCGTCGACCAGGTAGTCGACCGTGCCGCCCAGCCCCATCACCGTCTGTCCGATGTGGACGAGCTCGGTGGCGCCGGTGCCGAAGACGTGCACACCCATCAGCCGGCGGGTGTCCGAGTGCACGAGCAGCTTGAGCATCCCGTACGAGTCGCCCAGGATCGCCCCGCGGGCCAACTCGCGGTAGCGGGAGATGCCGACCTCGAACGGCACGGACTCCTCGGTGAGCTGATCCTCGGTGAGGCCGACGTACGAGATCTCGGGGATCGTGTAGATGCCGATCGGCTGGCAGTCGTTCATCGGCGTCTGTACCGGCTCCTCGCAGGCGTGGTACGCCGCGCGGCGGCCCTGCTCCATGGAGGTCGCGGCGAGCGCCGGGAAACCGATGACGTCGCCGACCGCGTAGACGTGCGGGGCCGAGGTGCGGAAGTCGTCGTCGACCTTGATCCGCCCGCGCGAGTCGGCCTCGAGGCCGGCCTTCTCCAGGTCCAGCTCCTCGGTCACGCCCTGCCGGCCGGCCGAGTACATCACCGTGTCGGCGGGGATGCGCTTGCCGCTCTCGAGGAACGTCAGCGTGCCGCCGTCGTGCCGCTCCACCCGGGCCACCGATTCCCGGAAGCGGAACGTCACCGCGAGGTCGCGCAGCTGATACTTCAGCGCCTCGATGATTTCCAGGTCACAGAACTCGAGCATCCGGTCGCGGCGCTCGACCACCGTCACCTTGGTGCCGAGTGCGGCGAACATCGAGGCGTACTCGATGCCGATGACCCCGGCGCCGACGACGACCATCGTCGGCGGCAGGTGGTCCATGTCGAGGATCTGGTCGGAGTCGACCACGGTGCGGCCGTCGAAGTCCACTGTGGACGGCCGAGCCGGCTTGGTGCCGACCGCGACGACGAACTTGTCCGCGGTGACCTTGCGCTCGGTGCCGTCCTCGGCGGTGACGGTCACCGCGTGCGGCTCGACGAAGCGGGCGGTGCCGACCAGTATCTGCACGTGGTTGCGGGCGAGCTGGCTGCGGATCACGTCGATCTCGCGACCGATCACGTGCTGCGTGCGCGCGGTCAGGTCGCCGACCGTGATCTCCTCCTTCAGCCGGTAGGACTGGCCGTAGAACTCGCGCTGGCTCAGGCCGGTCACGTAGAGCACGGCCTCCCGGAGCGTCTTGGACGGGATGGTCCCGGTGTTGATGCAGACGCCGCCGATCATGTGCTTTCGCTCGACGATCCCGACATGCCGGCCGAGCTTCGCGCCCGCGATCGCGGCCTTCTGCCCGCCGGGGCCGGAACCGAGGACGAGCAGGTCGTAGTCGTACGCCATCGCCGTCACCCGGCCTCTCCAGACGCCAGCCGCCCAGCCTCATCCTCGCGCGCCGCGCCCGGCTGCGCACCCCCCGGCGCGAACAGGGCGTCGCTCAGGGGGCGGTGCGGGTCAGCAAGGGGTCCATCACCGGGATGTCACCGGTAGTCCCGTACACCACGGCCGGCTGCCCCTGCACGTACCAGGTGTGGGTCGACGGCCGGTACATCGCGCGGTCCGCCCTCCCATCACCGGAGTAGTCCGCCGGCACCAGCACGTCCCCGGTCACGCCGTACACCACCGCCGGCTCCCCCTGCACATACCAGGTGTGCGTCGACGGCCGGAACACCGCGCGGTCCGCCCTGCCGTCACCCGGGAAGTCCGCCGGCACCGGAATGTCGCCCGGCGCGCCGAACCGGACTCCTGCCTGCCCCTGCACGTGCCAGGTCTGATCCGCGGGGCGGTACACCGCCCGGTCGGCCCTGCCGTCGCCGGTGTAGTCGGCTGGGACGGGCACGTCGCCGGTAGTCCCGTACACCACGGACGGTTCCCCCTGCACATACCAGGTGTGCGTCGACGGCCGGTACACCGCGCGGTCCGCCCTCCCGTCACCGGAGTAGTCCGCCGGCACCAGCACGTCCCCGGTCACGTCGTACACCACCGCCGGCTGCCCCTGCACATACCAGGTGTGCGTCGACGGCCGGTAGATCGCGCGGTCCGTCCTCCCGTCACCCGAGTAGTCCGCCGGCACCGGCACGTCCCCGGTCGCGCCGTACACCACCGCCGGCTCCCCCTGCACATACCAGGTGTGCGTCGACGGGCGGTACACCGCGCGGTCGGCCCTGCCGTCACCGGTGAAGTCGCCGAGGGTCGGCGGCCGGAGCAGGCCGAGGCGCTGCTTGGCGAACAGGACGCGCAGCGCCGACTGGTCCACCCTGGCCCGGAACGACGCGTCGGCGCGCGCCCGGGAGACCAGCGCGGCGAACATGTCGGGCACCACCGCGGGGTTCACGGTGAGCACCAGATCGCCTCCGGCGGCGACGAACCGCACCGCGCGGGAACCGGCCGGCACGGCGGCGACCTGGCGGGCGTTGCCGAGGTCGTCGGAGACGATCACACCGCCGAAGCGGAGGTCGCCGCGGAGCATGCCGGTGACGACCGTCGGGGAGAAGGCGGCGGGATTGGCCGCGTCGATGAGCGTGTAGTACGCGGTGGACACCATCACGAACGGCGCGCCGGCGTTGACCAGCGCGGCGAACGGGACCAGGTACGGGTCGGTGCGGGTGGTGACCCGGTCGGTCACGCCCGTGCTGGTGTCCGGGTTGGCCGTGACCCGACCGAGCCCGGGGAAGTGCTTGCCGGTCGCGCCCACCCGGGCGTCGGCCATGCCGGCTGCGAAGGCGACGCCGTGGCTCGCGACGCCGGCGGGGTCCGAGCCGAACTGGCGGTCCAGCGCGCCTATCGGCGGGTTGGACGCGGCGGTGCCCGCCGGCACGGTGTCGACCACCGGCGCGAGGTCGACGCTCACCCCGGCCGCCCGGAGTTGGTTGCCCCAGGTGTGGGCCGCGCTGCGCAGCGTGCCGGTGGACCAGCCGCCCTGGATGAGCGCCGACGGGATCGTGGAGAACCCCGGCCCCGACAGGGCCTGCACCAGGCCGCCCTCCTGGTCGGCGCTGACCAGCAGGGGAACGCCGGCCGTCGCGTCCTGGGTGGCGAGCGCCCGCAGGCCGGCGGTGACCCGGGCGGTGGCGGCGACGCCCGCGGAGCTGCGTCCGGTGAGGATCACGCTGCCGGCGTGGTACTTGCTGACGGCCAGCACGCTGGCCGAGCTCGGACCCGTGGCCGCCGCGCCGACCGCCAGCAACTGCCCGACCCGCTGCTCCAGGCTCATCCTGGCCAGCACCGCGTTCGGGCCGCCGACCGGGGCTGCCTGCGCACGGTCCTGGAAGGAAGCGACCACCGCGACGACGCCGGTGACGAGCGTGACGGCCAGACCCGCGACGAGCAGCCGGCGACGGACGGTGCGACGGCGGGGCATGGGTGGCCTTCCGGTTCAACCTGCTCGGTACGCCCACGGTAACCCGCGGCCGGAGCGGCCGGCCGTGGCCGGCATAGGGTCGGTGGTGATGACCGTGAAGTCGCGCTGGGTGCCGCTCGAGGGCGCCGTGAACGTTCGTGACCTCGGCGGGCTGCCCACATCGGACGGCCGGGAGACGGCGTTCGGACGGGTGCTGCGCTCGGACAACCTGCAGGGCCTCACTCCCGCCGACGTGCGGCTGCTGGTGGACGACCTCGACCTGCGCACGGTCGTGGACCTGCGCACGAGCGTCGAGGTGGAGAAGGAGGGTCCTGGCCCGCTCAGCCGCGAGCCGCGGGTGGTGCACCGGCACCTGTCGCTGTTCCCCGAAGGCGGCCGGATGACCGACGTGGACGCGGACGCGCTGCTGCCCTGGCAGGGTGCCCGGGGAAGGCCCGGGTGGGACGGCCAATACGCCGACAACCCGTCGGTCGGCTACTACGTCGGCTACCTGCGGGACCGACCGGACAGCGTGGTGGCGGCGTTGCGGGCGGTGGCCGAGCCGGACCGTCTCGGCGCGGCGTACGGGGACGGCGGTTCGGACGGCCGACCCGGGGCGGACCGGGCGGGTGCCGACCGGGCGGGTGCCGACCGGGCGGGTGCCGACCGGGCGGGTGCCGACCGGGCAGGTACCGACCGCGCAGGTACCGACCGGCGTGGGTCGGCGCTGGTGCATTGCGCGGCCGGCAAGGACCGCACCGGGGTGGTGGTCGCGCTGGCGTTGTCCGCGGTCGGGGTGCCGCGGGACGCGATCGTCGCGGACTACGTGGCCACCGGTGAGCGGCTGGAGGCCGTGCTCGACCGGCTCCGGGCAAGCCCGACGTACGAGGCGGACCTCGACGACAAGCCGGTCGACGTCCACCGGCCGCGGGCTCAGACGATGCAACGCTTCCTGGGATTGCTCGACGAGCGGTTCGGCGGGCCCGTGGGGTGGCTGGCGGCGGCCGGCTTCGGGGCCGAGGACGTCGACCGGCTGCGTGTCCGCCTGCTCGCCTGATCCCGCGGAGCCGGCCCGGACTGCTCCGGAAGCACACTGGACCCGGCAGGCGATGGCCTGCCGGGTCCGGTATTCCGCGCCGCCGCGACCGGCGGTGGGTCTGTCAGTGGCGCAGCCGACCCAGGGCGATCGCCCGGACCTCTTCCCGGACCGTCCCGGCCGGCACCTCTTCCAGTGCCCGCATGATCTGACGGTCGTGCCGAGCGTCCGCGTGCCGCTGGCGCCACTTCGCAATGTAGGACCGCATCGTCCTCAACCTCCTCTTCGTCGCACTCACTACGACGTCCGGGAGGCCCGTTCTAGTCCCGATCGTTCGGTGACATCCGCCACTCGCCTTAGATCCTTCGAGGCCGGCGCCGCAGCGGCCTAACGAAGCATGCCTCCGATGGGTCGAGGGGTCAGCTCCAGGCGAGCGCCAGCGCCGGGTCGGACAGGATCGCGGCGATGTCGGCGAGGAACTGCGAGCCGAGCTGGCCGTCGACGATCCGGTGATCGAAGGAGAGCCCGAGCTGGGTCACCTGCCGGACCACGACCTGCCCGTCCACCGCCCACGGCATCTCCCGCACCGCACCGAAAGCGAGGATCGCGGACTCGCCGGGGTTGAGGATCGGCGTGCCCGCGTCGACGCCGAAGATGCCGACGTTCGTGATGGTGATCGTGCCGCCGCTCATGTCCCCCGGGCTGGTCCGCCCGGCCCGGGCCGTCTCGGTCAGCTCCGCGAGCGCGACCGCGAGGTCGCGCAGCGAGAGCCTGGCTGCGTCCTTGATGTTCGGCACGATCAGGCCCCGGGGAGTGGCCGCGGCGATGCCGAGGTTCACGTACTCCTTGAGCACGATCTCCTGCGCCTGCTCGTCCCAGGACGAATTGATCATCGGGTGCCGCCGGGCGGCGAGCAGCAGCGCCCGGGCCACGAACAGCAGCGGGCTCACCTTGACCCCGGCGAAGTCCGGCAGCGCCGCGACGCGCCTGCGCAGCTCCATCGTCGGCGTCACGTCGACCGCCACGAACTCCGTCACGTGCGGCGCGGTGAACGCGCTGGCCACCATCGCGGCCGCGGTGTGCTTGCGCACGCCCCTGATCGGGATGCGCCGCTCCCTCGACGCGTCCCAGACCGGGGCCGCGCCCGCCTGCTCCGGCTGCCCCACCGGCTCGGTCGCCGCGGCTGCGGGGGACCCGTCCCCGCTCGTCCGGGCGGCCGTCTCGACGTCGGCGCGGGTGATCATCCCGTGCGGGCCGGACCCGGAGACGGCCGCGAGATCGACCCCGAGGTCCTTCGCCAGCTTCCGCACCGGCGGCTTGGCCAGTACAGCCAGCTTGCCCGCGGCCGGACCGTCGGCCGCTGCCGGGCTGGCGGCCGCGGTCGGGCTGGTGGCCGCGGTCGGGCTGGTGGCCGCAGTCGGGCTGGCGGCAGGCGCCTTCCGCGGCCTCCGCTTCGCGGTGACGGACCGCGGTCCGTAGCCGACCAGCACCGAGGTCCTGCCGCCCGGGGCCGCGCCGCCGATGAGCCCCGGCTCCACCGACCCCTCGTCGGGGGGCCGCGGGACCTCCGGCGCCATGTCCTCGCGGAGCGCCGGCGCGGTGGCCGGCGCCTCCGAGTCCGGTGGCTCCTGGACCGTGGCCGCGGCCCCAGTGTCCGCCGGCTCCCTTGTCGAGGCGCCCCCGGTGTCCGCCGGCTCCCTCGTCGAGGCGGGCGCTCCGGCCGGGTCGACGTCGATCGTGATGATCGGCGTCCCCACGTCGACGGTGGATCCCTCGGTCACCAGCAGTTCGGTGACCGAGCCTGCGTACGGCGAGGGCAGCTCGACCGCCGCCTTCGCGGTCTCGATCTCGACGATCGTCTGGTTGACCACGACCGTGTCGCCGGGCTGCACATGCCACTTGAGGATCTCGCCCTCGGTGAGCCCTTCCCCGACGTCGGGGAGCTTGAACTGCTTGAAGGTCGGCACGCGGACTCCTTCAGAAGGCGAGCGAGCGGTCGACGGCGTCGAGCACCCGGTCGAGGTCGGGAAGGTAGTCCTCCTCCAGCCGGGATGCCGGGTAGGGCGTGTCGAACCCGCCCACCCGCAGGACCGGTGCCTCCAGCGAGTAGAAGGCCCGCTCGGTGACCCGCGCGGCGAGCTCCGCGCCGACGCCGAGGGTCACCGGAGCCTCATGCACGACGACCAGCCGGCCGGTCCGCCGCACCGACTCGAGCACGGTCTCGGTGTCCAGTGGCGACAGCGTGCGCAGGTCGAGGACCTCCAGTGCCCGGCCGTCGTCCTCGGCCGCGGTCGCCGCGTCGAGGGCGACCTTGACCATCGGTCCGTACGCGGCGACCGTGACGTCCCGCCCGCGCCGCAGCACCCGGGCGGTGTGCAGCGGATCGGGCGTGCCGCCCGGGTCGACCTCGGCCTTCTCCCAGTAGCGCCGTTTCGGTTCGAAGAAGATCACCGGGTCGTCGGCGGCGACCGCCTGCTGGATCATGAAGTAGGCGTCGACCGGATTGGAGCAGGCGACCACCTTGAGCCCGGCGGTATGGGCGAAGTAGGCCTCCGGGGACTCGCTGTGGTGCTCGACCGCGCCGATGCCACCGCCGAAAGGGATCCGGACCGTGACCGGCAGCCGGACGTGGCCCTTCGACCGGTAGTGCACCTTGGCCAACTGGCTGACGATCTGGTCGAACGCCGGGTAGACGAAGCCGTCGAACTGGATCTCGCAGACCGGCCGGTATCCCCGCATGGCGAGCCCGATGGCCGTACCGACGATGCCCGACTCGGCCAGCGGCGTGTCGATCACCCGGTCCTCACCGAAGTCCTTCTGCAGGCCGTCGGTGACGCGGAAGACCCCGCCCAGCTTGCCGACGTCCTCACCCATGACAAGGACCTTCGGGTCGTCCTCCATGGCCCGGCGCAGGCCTTCGTTGAGCGCCTTGGCGATCGTGAAGGTGGGCATCAGGGGCTCGCCCCCTCGAAGGAGTCGAGGTAGGTCGCGAAGTCCTCGCGCTGACGCCGCAGGTGCGACGTCGGCTCGACGTAGACGTCGTCGAAGATGCTCAGCGGCTGCGGGTCCGGCATCGCCAGGCAGCCCTCCCGCACGTGCGCCGCGAGTTGGTCCGCCTCCCGCTCGACCGACTGGAAGAACGCGGCGTCGGCGGCACCTGAGCGGGACAGGTAGGCCTTCACCCGTTCGATCGGGTCACGCAGCCGCCACATCTCCAGCTCGCTGGCCAGCCGGTATCGGGTGGGGTCGTCGGAGGTGGTATGGGCACCCATCCGGTAGGTGTAGGCCTCGACGAGCGTCGGCCCCTGCCCGGTGCGGGCGGAGTCGAGCGCTGCCCGGGTGACCGCGAGACAGGCGAGCACGTCGTTGCCGTCGACGCGGACACCGGGGAAGCCGAAGCCGAGTGCCCGCTGGTAGAGCGGGATGCGGGACTGCTTCTCGATCGGCTCCGAGATCGCCCACTGGTTGTTCTGGCAGAAGAACACGACCGGCGCGTTGAAGACGCTGCCCCAGACGAAGGCCTCGTTGACGTCGCCCTGGCTGGAGGCACCGTCACCGAAGTAGACGATCACCGCGTCCTCGCCGCCGTCGCGCTGGACACCCATCGCGTAACCGGTCGCGTGCAGCGTCTGGGAGCCGATGACGATCGTGTAGAGGTTGAAGTTCTTCTCCTTCGGGTCCCAGCCGCCGAGGTTGACGCCCCGGTAGAGGCCGAGCAACTGCAGCGGGTCGACCCCGCGGCACCAGGCGACCCCGTGCTCCCGGTAGGTGGGGAAGGCCATGTCGCCGGGCCGCAGCGCTCGACCGGAACCCACCTGCGCCGCCTCCTGGCCGAGCAGGGAGGCCCAGATGCCGAGCTCACCCTGCCGCTGGAGCGCGGTCGCCTCCACGTCGATGCGCCGGACCAGCGCCAGGTCCCGGTAGAGGTCGCGGATCTCGTCGTCGGAGACGTCGAGCGGAAAGTCGGGGTGCTCCACCCGCTCCCCCTCCGGGGTGAGCAGCTGGACCAGGTCCGGCCCGCCCGTCGTATCCGGAGCGGGGACGCCGATGTCGCCCACAGTCATGCGTCTCTCCTCGCTCAAACTCCGCACGGGATCGCCGCGCGGGGCGGACCGGCGCCGGTGGGCGGCGCCGGGGGTGTCGACGTCGAGCCCACCGCACGCCGGAGCGTGCGAACGAACGCTGCCTCCATCGTCGCAGACCGGCTGGGCTCGGCGTGACGCAGCCATCGTGATCCGGTCCGGCACGATGGTGCCAGGGGCATTCGGCAACCTGTGGTCAGGTGCTGGGCGCGACCGCCCGGGACCGCCTGGACCGGACCTCAGTCGACCGGCGCGACAGGTCGGTCGGTCAGTTCCGGCGGCAGCGGGTGCTCGTGCACCACGACCAGGCGCGAGACCGCGCGGGTGAGCGCGACGTAGAGGCGGCGCAGGCCGCGCGGCTCGGCCCTCACGATCGCGGCCGGCTCGGCGACGATCACGTGGTCGAACTCGAGGCCCTTCGCCAGCGTCACGGGCACGAGCGACACCCGCGGTGGCTGGGCCTGGGCGGCGGCGGCGGGGGCGCCCTCGCCGGTCGCGTCGTCCGGCTGTTGCAGGGCACCCTCGGCGCGGAGGGCGCCGTCGGGCTCGTCGTCGGCGCCGAGCAGCGCGTGCTCGACGCCCGCCGCCGCCAGCGCCCGGCGTACCCCCGAGACGTCCGCGTCGGCGACGATCACCCCGACCGACCCCTCCTCGGCGAGCGCCCGCGCGGCCTCCTCGGCGACCGCGCGGGCAGTTTCGCCCTCGACCGCGCGCAGCCGCAGCCCACCCGCCGCCCGGCGCAGGGAGCTGGCTGCTGCCAGACCCTCGGCGAGGTGCGGCAGCAGCCTGTTCGCGTACGCGATGACGTCGGCCGGCACCCGGTAGCCGCGGGTCAGCGGCTCGATGCGCGCGTTCGGCTTGCCCAGGTGGTTGAGCGTGACCTGCCAGTCCGAAGTGGACCAGGGTGTGGTGCCCTGGGCGATGTCCCCGAGGACGGTGACGGAGCCGGCCTGGCAGCGGCGCGCCACGCCGCGGCACTGCATGGGCGACAGGTCCTGCGCCTCGTCCAGCACGACGTGCCCGTACGAGGCCGGCCGCTCCAGCAGGCCGGCGACCTCGTCGACGAGCACCGCATCCGCGAACGACCAGCGCGCCGACCTGGCCGACCGGGGCCGCCGCGGCCACAGCAGCAGCGCCTGCTCGGCCGGTTCCAGCAGGCCGCGCGCGGCGGCGGCGAGCCGGTCCGGCTCGGTCAGCAACTCGACGACCAGCGCTGCGGGGTCCAGGGTCGGCCAGACCAGGTCCACGAACTCGCGCACGGCGGCGGACCGCGCCAGCCGAGCGGTCTCCGCGTCCGACGGCGCGCCGCCCGCCTCCTCCCGCTGCCGGCGGACGTCCTCGGCCAGCAGCAGGTGCAGCCGCTCGCGAGCGGCCCCGTAGTGGACGTCGCTGCGGCGCAGGTCGTCGACGTACCGGCGCAGCCGCTCCGGCGGGATCCGGTAGCGCCGGGTGCCGACCGTGGCCACGACGCTGTCCACCGGCCGGCGGATCAGCCGGCTGACCGCGCGGCGCAGCACCTCGGCCATCCGCGCATCGCCCTTGAGCGTCGCGATGTCGACCGGGTCGACCGCCCGCACCGGGACCGGCGCGAGCAGTTCGTCGACGGTCGTCTGCGTCACCCCGATCTCGCCGAGCGCCGGGAGCACCTGACCGATGTAGTCGAGGAAGGCCCGGTTCGGGCCGACGACCAGGACGCCGGAGCGGCGCAGCCGATCGGGGTAGGTGTAGAGCAGGTAGGCGGCCCGGTGCAGCCCCACCGCGGTCTTGCCGGTGCCTGGCGCCCCCTGGATGCAGAGGCTGTCCTCGAGGCCGACCCGGACCAGGTCGTCCTGGTCCGGCTGGATCGTCGCGACGATGTCGCGCATCGGGCCGACCCGGGGCCGCTCGATCTCCTCGAGCAGGATCCGGCTCTCCGCGCTCGCGACGGCGTCGGCTGGACCGGTCCGCAGCGGCTCGTCCTCGTACGAGGTGAGCGAGCCGCCGGCGAAGCCGAACCGGCGGCGGCGGCGAACTCCCATCGGGTCGCCCGGCGTCGCGCGGTAGAACGAGCGGGACATGGGCGCCCGCCAGTCCATCACCAGAGGGTCGCCAGAGTCGTCGCGGACATGCCGGCGTCCGATGTGGAAGGTCTCGCCGTGGGGGTGCTCGTCGTCGGCGGAGCGATCGATCCGGCCGAAGAACGGCGGCACCGAAGGGTCGTCGGCGAGCGCGCGGAGGCGGCGGGCGCGGGCGGCGCCGAGCGCCTCGCTGGCGAAGGCGTCGACGCCGGCGTCGCCCGCCTCCCGGGCGCGGGCACGCATGCGGGCCAGGCATTGCCGCGAACGCAGCAAGTGCTCTCGTTCGGCGGCCAGGACGGGATCGACGGGGAGGGGCGGCGGCGGGCAGCGGGCGGGATTGGCGGACAACAGGGCGCTCCTCGGACTTCTCGGCGCGCGGTCCGGTCGTCGGACGTCACCCGCCGGCCGGAGGATCCCACTGCCCAAGGCGCTGTGTCCGGCCCGAGGGACGGCCGGCGCCCGGCTACGACGGGGTGCGCGCAGCGCGCGCACGAGCAAGCAAGGGTAGCCCGGTCGCATCTCCGGGTCGAACCGTTTTTCACAGCGGGGCTCACGGCGCCCGTCGGGTGGGCCGGGTTTGACGCGCAAGGTGCGGCATGGTCGCCTTGGCGACCGTGACCCGTCTGCTCGTGATCACCAACGCTGCCGCCGGCAACGCGGACCGGGAGGCCGTCGAGGCCGCCGTCACGGCCCTGCGCGAGCGCGCCGATGTCGAGGTGGTCGCGACCTCCAGTCCGGAGGACTGCCACCGGGCGGTGGCCACTCGCGGCGACCGGCGGGTCGTGGTCTGTGGTGGTGACGGCAGCGTGCACGTCGTCGTCGCCGCGCTCCACCGCGCCGGCGATCTGGCGGACCCGATCGGGTTGATCCCACTCGGCACCGGCAACGACCTGGCCCGGGCGCTGGGGCTGCCGCTCGACCCTGTCGCCGCGGCCCGGGTGGTGCTCGACGGCCGGCCGCACCGGCTGGACCTGCTCGTCGACGACGCTGACGGCGTCGTGGTCAACGCGGTGCATCTCGGGGTCGGCGCCGAGGCGGCTCGGGCGGCCGCGTCGCTGAAGCCGAAGCTCGGGCGCCTCGCGTACCTGCTCGGCGGGGTCACCGCCGGTGCGACCGCGCCCGGCTGGCGGGTCGCGGTGGAGGTGGACGGGAGGGTGCTGGTCGACGGGACGCAACGGGTGTTGCAGGTCGGGATCGGCCTGGGCCGGTCGGTCGGCGGCGGGTCGCCGCTCACCCCGCACAGCGTTCTCGACGACGGTCTCGCCGACCTCGTGGTCTCGAAGGCGGTCGGATCGCTGGCCCGGCTCGGCTACGGGCTGCGGTTGCGCCGGGGATCGCATCTGGACCGGCCGGACGTGCTGACCGCGCGGGGCAAGGAGGTGGTCGCGGCCGGCGAGGCGTTCCACTACAACACCGACGGGGAGGTGCTCGGTCCTGTCGAGCGTCGCGTGTGGACGATTCAGCCGGAGGGCTGGCGGCTGATCGCGTCCCGCCTGGACGGTGCCCGGGAGCCCCGCGGCGGTGACGACGATGCGGTGTTTGCCGGCGACGGTGCCGACGAGGAGGACAAGCCCTGACGGCACCCGCACCGACCGGGAGCGGCCGGCGGGGCGGTCAGAAGAAGCGGCGCAGCGGGGCGGTGGCAGCCTCGAGGGTCCGCTGCACCACGCCGCGACTGCGCCAGCGGGTCAGGTCGATCTGCTCGCTGCGCCGGAGGTCCTCGTCGAAGTGGCCGTCCAGGACGGAGACCACCTCGCGGTCCAGCGCGACGAGCATCACCTCCTCGTCGTGGTCCAGCGAGCGGCGGTTGAAGTTGGACGAGCCGAGCACCGAGGCCATCCCGTCCATCGTCATGATCTTGGCGTGCATCATCGAGGGCTGGAAGTTCCAGACCCGGACGCCACCCGAGACGAGCCGGTCGTACGTCGCCTCGCTGGCGAGTTGGCAGACCCGTTTGTCCGCGTGCGAACCCGGTAGCAGCACGTCGACCTCGACACCGCGCTCGGCGGCGGAGCAGAGCCGGTCGAGGAAGAACTCGTCCGGCGCGAAGTACGCGCTGGCCAGCCGGAGCCGCTGCTCGGCGCTGTCGAGCACGACCCGGAACGTCGTCTGCAGGTCGTCCCAGCCGAGCGACGCCGAGCCGCGCACGACCTGCGCCACCGTCGCGCCGGCCTGCGACTGCCGCGGGAAGCGGTCGCTGTCGTCGTAGAGGTCGCGCCCGCTCTCCGCCCAGTTCTGGGCGAACGCGGCGTGCAAGCCGTCGACGGCGGGTCCGAGCACCTGCACGTGGGTGTCCCGCCACTCCCCGGGGTGGCGCGCGTCACCGCACCACTCCTCGGCGATGCCGACCCCGCCGGTGAAGGCGATCTCCTCGTCGACCACGAGGACCTTGCGGTGGCAGCGGTGGTTCTGCTTCAGCGGCGAGTTGAGCCAGGGCTTGCGGAACCACTCGACGTGCACCCCGGCCTGGTCCATCCGGTCGACGAGACCACGCTCGATCTGCAGGCCGCCGACGGCGTCGATGAGCAGCCGGACGCGGACGCCCCGCCGCGCCGCCGCGGACAGGGTGTCGGCGAACCTCTCGGCGATGTCGCCCTTCCAGTAGACGTATGTCATCAGGTCGACGGTGCGCGTCGCCGTGTCGATGGCGCCGAGCATCGCCGGGAAGATCCGGTCGCCGTTGCGCAGCACCGTGAGCTGGTTGCCTTCGGTGAAGGCGACGGCGGTGAGGCACTCGAGGGCGCGGCGCAGCCGGTGCTGCCGGTCGTCCAACTCCGGCGCCCGCCGCTCGCGGCTGGCGTCCCTGGTGCCCGTGTCGGTCACGACCGTCCTTCCTGTCGGGCGACTTCTTCACCCGCTGGCCCCGCCGCGATCTCCATGCCCAACCCGAGAGACGCTCACGCGTGCCGCCGAGTCCGCCGCGCAACTACTACTGAACGCAGTCAGTGGTCGCTGTCCGCTCGCCCCTCCAGCCGGAGCCGGTAACTCGGTGGGCAGGCGGTGGTGGCGTCGCCGAGAAGCAGGGCCGCGTACGTGAGCCGCGCCGCCTCCTCCAGGTTGAGCACCCGCCGGTGCGCCATCTCGATCGAGTCGGCGACCACCGTGCAGCCGTGGTGCGCGAGCACGACGCAGTCCACCTCGGCCAGCAGGGCGGCGGCCTCGGTCGCCAGCAGCAGGGTGCCGGGGTGCCGGTAGGGCGAGACCCGGACCTCGCGGACGTACGCGACGTGGTCGGTCGTGATCATCCGGATCGGGTGGCCGAGCGCGGCCAGCAGCACCGACGTCTGCGGATGCACATGGACGACCGCGGTGACGTCCGGCCGCGCCCGGTAGCACTCGAGGTGCAGGGCGAGCTCGGTGGACGGGCTCGCCGCGCCGCCGACCACGGCACCGTCGGCGAGCCGGACCAGCGAGAAGTCGGTGGGCGAGAGCCGGTCGAGCCAGCAGCCGCGGGCGGTGACCAGCGCGACCTCGGCACCGGCGACCCGGGCCGAGAGGTTGCCGCCGGAGCCGAGCACGAGGCCGGCCGAGACCAGGCCGCCGCCGAGGTCCCGCAGGCCGGCGACGAGGTCGGCGTGCGACGGGTCGGTCGTCGGCTGAGTCACTCGGACCGGTCAGGCGGTGGCGAGGCGGGCGGCGGCGGCCTGCACCCGGCGGCGGGCCTCGTGGACGTCCACGCTGGTGCAGACGCCGTCCGTCACCACCTGCCGGCCGGCGACCCACACGTCCCGCACCGCCTCCCGCGACGCGGACCAGACCGCATGCGCGACCAGGTCCCCGTCGTCGAGCACGGGTACGAAGCCCGGGTCGTCCAGGTCGAGCCGCACGATGTCCGCCCAGCGGCCCCGGCTCAACGAGCCGATGTCGGTGCGTCCCAGCGCCGCCGCCCCACCCGCCGTCGCCAGGTGTAGCACCTCCGCCGCCGGCAGCACGGTCGGGTCGTGCTCGCGCTGCCGGGCGACGAGCGCGGCCAGCCGCATCTCCTCCCACATGTCCAGGTCGTTGTTGCTGGCCGGCCCGTCGGTGCCCAGCCCCATCGGGACGCCGGCACGCAGCAGGTCCACCACCCGCGCGGTCCCCGAGGCCAGCTTGGCGTTGCTGCCGGGGCAGTGCGCGACGGCGACGCCCTCCGACGCGAGCAGGTCGATGTCCGCGTCGGACAGCCACACCGCGTGCGCCGCGAGCACCCGGCCGCCGGAGAAGAGGCCGAGGTCGGCCAACACCCGCGGCACCGACGCTCCACCGTGCCGCGCCGACACCTCGGCACCCTCGTGCTCGGTCTCCGCGAGGTGCAGGTGCACCGGCGCCCCGGTCTCCCGAGCCGCCTCGCCCACCGCCTTCAGCGCATCCTCCGGCAGCGCGTACGCCGAGTGCGGCCCGAAGCCGACCTCGATCCGCGGATGGTCCGCGTACCTCTCGCGCAGTCCGGTGATCCACTCGATCCGCTCCTGCCAGGTGCCGAAGCGCTCCCACCCCGGCGCCACCACGACGCCCGGCGTCACCACGCACCGCCCACCGGCGGCGTCGACCGCGGCCGCCAGCGCGTCGTCGTGGAAGTACATCTCGACCGTGGTGGTCACCCCGAACCGCAGCAGCTCGGCGCAGGCGAGCATCATCCCCCAGTACACGTCGTCCGCTGCGGTCCGCGCCTCCCGCGGCCAGATCACCTCGTGCAGCCAGGCGCTCAGTGGCAGCCCTTCGCCCTGCCCGCGCAGCAGCGTCATCGGTGAGTGGCAGTGCGCGTTGACCAAGCCGGGCAGCAGCAGCCCGCCGACCCACTGGACCGTCCACTCCGCACCGTCCCAGGAGGAGTCCGGGGCGCCGGCGACGGGTCCGACCCGGACGATCCTGCCGTCCGCACCGATGTCGACGGCGCCCGGCCGGTACACGGCGCCGCTGCCGTCGCAGGGCAGCACCGCATCGCCGACGAGCCTGATGCCGGTCACGGGCTGTCTCCTTCGGACGGTCGTACGGTACGGCGCTCGGTGACGATCGCGGTCACCAGGTCGTGCGGGGTGACGTCGAACGCCGGGTTGTACGCCGGGGAGGCGGTGCTCACCTCGGCCGGGTCCCGCTCCTCGATCTCGATCTCGAACCCGGTCCCGGTCCGAAGGTCCACAGTAGATTCGGGAGCGGCGACCACGAACGGTACGCCGGCACGGGCGGCCGCGAGCGCGAGCGGGTAGGTGCCCACCTTGTTGGCCACGTCCCCGTTCGCCGCGATCCGGTCCGCGCCGACCACGACGGCGTGCACGAGGCCGCGGGCGATCAGCGACGGTGCGGCCGCGTCGACGACCACCCGGTGGTCGATGCCGAGCGACGCGAGCTCGTACGCGGTGAGCCGGGCGCCCTGCAGCAGCGGACGGGTCTCGCCCGCGTACACCCGCTCCACCCGGCCGCGCTCGTGCAGGACAGCGACGACGCCGAGCGCGGTGCCCCACTCCACCGCCGCGAGCCAGCCGGTGTTGCAGTGGGTGAGCAGCCGAAGCCCGTCCCGGTCCGGCAGC
>Ga0137377_10000218_pt1 | contig 31970 bp, 26 predicted proteins | sample SagtaG_22_FD_104815 | JGI IMG/M metagenome (GOLD analysis project Ga0137377, IMG submission 104815) | Vadose zone soil microbial communities from Sagehorn Ranch, Mendocino, California, USA - Sage2_L_40_16 metaG | ecosystem: Environmental > Terrestrial > Soil > Vadose zone | place: USA... | reverse complement strand
GGCTCCCGAATGGGATGGGCGATTCTCCTCCATGCTTGACAGCCGCAACAAACGCACGGAGCTCTTCTCGATGTCCCTTTTCTTGAAAGAAGCTCCATTTTCGTTGGTGCTGGTTGCCCCGGTAGAAGTGGGAGGTCCGGAAGTCCTCGCATATTGCGGTTTGCCCCTGCCCAAAAACTTCGATGCGTTCTTTAGACACACCACAGCTACCCGAAGAGAGGTAGAGGATCTCGCCCCGAGAACCATCAGCAAATCGAATGTGAACGTGAATGTTGTCCTCAGGGTTGGCGTCAAGATAGTCCACGGGCCACGCCTGGACTTCTACCGGGAGAGAGGAAGACAAAAACCCCATGAGGTCTACAAAGTGGCAGATTTCACCAATTACTCGGCCATGACCTTGGGTGGAGTCATAAACCCAGTGCCCACTCGGCAAACGTCCTACGTTCACCCGGTAAAGCATGGACAGCGGCCCAACGCGGTCCTTAAACAACTTGGTGCAATCCCCGGCGAAGGGGGAGAAGCGGCGATTAAAGCCCACGGTCAAGAGTCGCCCCGAACGTGCATAAGCCTCGGATATCTGGTGCAGTTCGGCTTCATTGACGCATAGGGGCTTCTCGACAAACACATGTTTGCCGCGCTCCAGGGCGGCAATCACCAACGAGGCGTGCAGGTGATGTCTTGTGCCTATGAAAACTGCATTTATAGCCGGATCATTCAGAATCTCATTAGCGTCAGTACAGCAATAACCAAACCCGAAGTTCCGCCCCGCCTTTTGTGCCGAAACCCCGGTCGCATTGACTAGGCCCACAAACCGAACACCAGAGATCTTTTGCAGCGCAGGGACCAGTTTCGCTCGGCTGAAGCTCCCGGCGCCAATCCATCCCACGCCGACCGTCTCACCCATTCCTTTTGTCAAATACCGTTGTTGTGATTCGCGCCCAAGTAGGACTTTCTTCTCCTGTGGCAACACAGGATCATAAGTAAGAAGGATTCCGACGTATTTTTCCTTTCTCTCGCCCGACAGAAGTCTGTAAGCTCCCGACGCCTCGTTGATGCTGAACCGATGTGTCAGTAAAGGTCCAACACGCACCTTTTGCTGTGCGACCAGCTCCAGGAAAGCTTTCATATTTCTCTTCTCTGTCCAGCGCACAAACGCGTACGGATAATCACGGCCACACTCCTCGTACTCGGGATCGTAACGGCCCGGCCCGTATGAGCGTGAGAAGCGCACCTGTAGTTCTTTCTTGTAGTAGAGTGCGCGAGGAATGTCGGCACGCACGTCGCCTACGATGACTACTATGCCTCGGTCACGCGCCAACCGTCCCGCCAATTTGATGGGTTCGGTTGAGCTGGTCGCCGCGGTTAGGATCACGGCATCGGCTCCCTCTCCGTCCTGACACAAGGCACTCCACGGGCTTTGCTCCCAGTCGCGGTTTTCGCAAGCGAAGTCCGCGCCGAGTTCACGGGCCAGCTTCACGCGATCAGGATCGGGGTCCAGCCCCCATACAACGCACCCTCCGGCGTGGAGAATCTGTGCCACAAGCTGGCCCACAAGCCCCAACCCGATTACGGCCACGCGCTCACCGAGCTTCGCCTCCGAAATGCGCACGCCCTGCAATGCAATGGCGCCTAACGCTACTGAAGCTGCTGAGTCGAAGTTAACGTTAGGGGGGATCTTCACGCACAGGTTTTTGGGAACCCAATTCATCTCTGCGTGGCTGGCATGATCTACTCCCGCGCAAGCCACAGGGTCGCCCACGGCAAACTCATTTACGCCAGACCCAACCTCCAGGACCACTCCTGCAGAGCTGTAACCTAAGGCCAAGGTAGAGTTCAAGCGGGAGCGCACCGTGGCGATCACGTCCACTACACCGGTTGTGTTAAGGCGCCGAAGGAGTTGCCGCACCAAGTCCGGCCGCTCCAGGGCTTTGCCGAGCAGAGACTTACTTCCCAGTGTCATCGTCGCTCGCTCCGTCCCGCTGCTAATCAAAGAAGCGGCACTCTTGACTAACACCCCTTCTGGAAGACAGGAGGGTGGCGGCACTTCCTCCACCAGAACTTGGTGAGAGCGAAGGTCTTGCAGAAGTTGCTTCATCCTTCCCGCCCATTTGCCAGGAGACTAGGTTGGAAAGCAAGATCCTTTTCCACGGTGTACTTGACAACCAAATTAGCTTCTTCGGAGTCATAGCGGCGCTTCACCTGTTTCTCAAACGGCGGAATCAGGGTGTCCAGAAGCGAGGAGAAATGGAAGATCAGGCGCTCTTTCCTGAGCGCGCGTCCAAGCTGTAACTGCCCTATAGCCTTTTCCCCGACCCGCAAGGGGATGGAAACAGTCCAGCTACCGCCAGTTTCGCTTTCTCTCGGGCGCGACCAGGGGGCTAGGAACGGCGTCGAGCCATTTTGCCAGCCCGACAGCTGACATGTGACACTGTCAAAGTCCAATGCTTCCAGCGCCTTAATCAGGACTTGCCAACTTTCTTCGAGATCTTGGGGCTCTTTCAACTGTCCCGACACTTTACGAATCAGGATTTGGTTAGCCAGGACCCTACGTTGTGAATGAAGGGCCCGTGAAACATGCACTTTCAACTCTGACAACTCCTCGTAGTGAAGCCGACTAGTCAAAAACCAGCCTGAGACGCCAGCCAGCACGGCCACCAGCGTCACCAGGTTTCCGGTGGAGTGAATGATGAGGAGCGACCCAAGCGAAAAAAGTGCTGCCATGGCGTAGAGCACCAGGGCTGCCGCACGCGGCGACAGCCTTTGAAGCAGTCGGTGGTGGATGTGATCATGATCGCCGACAAACAAGGGCCGACCGCTCAGAAAACGGCGCACGACGGTAAGCGAAGTATCGAACACCGGTAGGCCGAAGGCTACAAAAGGTACTACGATGGCGAGCAACGTCGAACTTTTCTGCGAGGTGTGAATGGCCAAGGTTGCCAAGACAAATCCCAGGAAAAGGCTGCCGGTATCGCCCAGGAAAATCGTGGCAGGAGAAAAATTAAATCGCAGGAATCCGAGCAACGCACCGGCCAGTGTGATGGCCAGAATGCAAACAAAGTGGTTACTCTGGATCAGCGATACCACAAAGACGGAAAGGGTAACGAAGAAGGCGATACCCGTGGCCAAGCCATCCAGTCCGTCAATAAGGTTGAACGAGTTGGTCATCGCAACGATCCAGAACACAGTGAGGAGCAAGCTCAAGAAGAGACCATGGATGCTGTAGCCAAAGATGGGCAGGTGGACGATGCGCAAGCCCGCCCACCAAACCATCCCTGCTGCGAGTGTCTCAATTATTAATTTTTGCCATGGGTTTGCGCCCACTAGGTCGTCATACACGCCCAAAAGCAGGACCAACGTGCCTGGGGCCATCACGATGGCCAAAGTGCGCCACTCCGAAAGAAACCGCGCTCGCACGTCATTAGGCAAGAACAGCAACACGCCCCAGGCCGCAAGCGCTGCCAGAAAGATCGCGAGACCCCCCAAGCGCGGAATACGGGGCTGTTCCCGGCCATCGTCCGCTTGGCCGTAGGCCTGCACCCATTGCCCCAGCGTTCTCACTACTGGCGTCACTAGCCAGCTGAATAGCGCAGCAATGAAGAACAGTCCGAGGTAGCTTCTCATGCTTTCCGTTTGTTCAACATCTCTGGGTTATTTGACTGAAGTGGGCTCCGCCGGTTGCAACTGCTCTGCTACAGCGCGGTGCCGCGGAGGCTGACTCGGGCTCAAGACAAAAATCTTCCGCCACACCATTCCTGATGACCACAATCTTCTCGGGTTGGACCCCGGCAGCAGCTAGTGTGCATCTCTTCCATTCGCCGTCCACAACAACGCGGTCAGCGCGTTGATAGAGAAACTTTGCAAGGCGTTCCAGGCTCCGATAGAAGATTGAACTTGGTGGAGCAGCCCCCACAGCCTCCAGGGATTGCGGCCAGAGGTCACGCACTTCGAATACAAACGGTTGCCACCGCGTACCCTGCCGCACCTACTAGAAGTTGAGGGGAGCTCGCGATGACCACTCCATTTCTAGGGGCGATCCATGGGCCTACCAGGGCAGCTGACAGTGCAAAAGAGCAGTAATAGGTCAAACTCTTCTGCGTGGCCCCGTCACTTAAAAGATTCATGATGGCGCAGCAGTCGTCATTATTTCCCTACACGTGCGACCAAAACGGAGATCCGTTTTAGTCGGCTCCGGCGACCGCCTCCATAGTCTGTGCAGCCGTAGGCTGAACGAGCGTCGCAGCCACCTGTTTCTCGATCCATGAGTAGGTGCGAGCTAAGCCCTCTTCCAACGAGATCTGCGGCTCCCAACCCAGCACCTGGCGCAAGCGAGTGTTATCCGAGTTGCGGCCGCGCACTCCCTGCGGCCCGGGCACATGCTTCCGGAGGAGCTTCACTCCGGCAATCCCGCCGATAATATTGGCCAGTTGGTTGATGGAAACCATGCGATCTTGTCCGAGGTTCAAGGGTTCGCGATAGTCGCTCCGCATCAGCTTGAATAGTCCGGCGACGCAGTCGTCGATGTAGCAGAAGGAGCGAGTCTGCTCGCCATCACCCCAGATCTCGATTTCCCTACTACCGGTGAGCTTGGCTATAGCAGCTTTCCGACACAACGCAGCCGGCGCCTTTTCGCGGCCCCCGTCCCAAGTTCCCAAAGGTCCAAAAATGTTGTGGAATCTCACAATGCGGGTTTCCAGGCCATAGTCCTCGCGGTAGTGCAAGCAGAGACGCTCAGTGACTAATTTTTCCCAACCGTAAGCGTCCTGCGGCTCAGCCGGGTAAGCATCCTCTTCCTTCAGCGGCACGCAATCGACGTCAGTTTGACGGTACTCGGGATAAATGCAGGCGGAAGAGGTATAGAGATAGCGCTTCACTCCATTCTGGCGGGCAGCTTCCAATGTGTGAATGTTAATAAGCGAATTGTTGTGCAGGATCTGGGCGTGATTGCAGGAAATGAAACCCATGCCGCCCATATCAGCCGCCAAAGCATAAATCTCCTCCACGCCCTTGGTGACACGGAAGCAGTCTTCCCAGCGCCGTAGGTCGAGAATTCGGAAGTCGTGCGCCTCGGTTGGCGCAAACTCTGGATGCTTCAGGTCGACGCCTCGCACCCAATAGCCCTCGTGCCGAAGAAAAGACGCTAAATAATGACCGATAAACCCACCTGCACCCGTAACGAGGACCCGCGTTTTCTTAGTCAATTTCTATTTCCTGTGTTCTGTTGTGTTCTGTTCTGTGATTCACGTAGGAGCCTGATTCACTAAATAGGTCTGCGCTGAGTTTTTCATACGGCTTGTTCAGCGGCCTTGAATTGTTGGGCCGCGACGAACTGTTCGGGCGGGCTGAATTGTTCGGACCCAACGAAAGTGCGCTTCTAGCAACTACTTTAGTGATTGGATCGGGGAGAGAAAGCTTTCTCGCAACTGATGCTGAACAGCCGGGGACACATCCAGTACCCTTGTACCTAGTAAAGAGAAGCTGTCTGTACCTTTGTACAGGTGCCTGCGTGAAGCTTCACTGTGCGACGACAATCACGCGGTCGATGCCGATGTGCTCTTGCCCTTTGCAGCCGAAGGAGCGTGCTCGTGCGGGCCAGGGATTTTGTCCATCCCTTCCAGTGGTGACCACTCCTGCCGTCCAGCTGCGATAGTCCGCGGATTCTTGGCGACGGACTCCAACACCGCGACCATACGGGGTAGCAAGATGTCACGCGAGAACTGCAGGCCAGGTTGGTTTCCGCGCAGGGCGTTGAGACGACCGACGGCTCCATCAAGAATATGCCGAACTACGTCATGCGGTGCTCCATGCCGAGCACTGCGGGCGATACTCGCCCCCAAATGCGGGCAAAGGATGGTGGCGATGTGACTGTCCTCGGGGCCGATGTAGAGGACTGGCCCGCCGATAGCGAGAATGTTGTAGATCTTACAGGGATGGACGATGCCGACAAAGGCATCGCCCATAACCACGACGTGGAGGTCGGCAGCGGAGAGAGATGCTGCCAGTTCGTTCAGGGGCTGGTAGGGTAACTGCACGATGTTGGCAAGGCCATGGCTGGCGGCAAAACGGCGAACCTTCTCAAACTCGCTGCCCCCACCGACAAAACAGAACACGATACGCGCATCCGCAGCCAGCACCCTCGCAGCCTCGAGCAGGGTGTCCAGCGGGTGACAGGGGCTGTGGTTCCCGGAATACATCACTACATACTTGCCTTCCAGCCCATGGCGAGTACGGAAATGTGAACGCCCAGCGGGATCGAAGTTGACGGCCTCATCGTGCGACCAGGGCGGAATGACAGAAATGCGGTCCGGCGTTATTCCCTTGGCAGCGAGGCTTTGTTTCATGAAGCTGTCAAGAGCGATCACGTGCGTAGAGGCACGCAAGCTGAAGCGCAACAACACACTCAGAAATTTCTGCACCAACGAGCCTTGCCGTAACCAACCGGCGGCGATAGCCTCATCGGGATTCAGGTCCATCACCCAAAACACCAAGTTTCCGCCTTTAAGCTTCACAAACGCGGCTCCCAGTGCCGAAATCAATGGAGGCGAGGTTAGAGCCACCACCAGATCAAAGCGTCGCATCCCGAGCAGGCGCAGTGAGCAACTCACTAAAAAGGTGGCGAAGTCGGTGGCACGGCGCCAGCGTGCGCGCTTTCCCAGCCCAGAACAGCGCAAGCGGATAATCTCAACATCCTTCCACAACTCGCGCCGGGCGAATCGCAGCTCAGGATGATCGTAACCGCGCGAACTGCAAAGCACGGTCACCTGGTGACCGGCCTGCGCCAAGGCCTCTGCCAGCTCGCTAAGGTGCTGGGCGGTAGACACAACGTCGGGATAAAACACCTGGTTGAGAAGAAGAATCCTCATATTGGATAAGGACTGCGGTCAGCGACGTAACTCAGCAGGCAGCCTCCTGCCCAGTAGCGGACCCTACCAGATCACGTTCCGTGGAACCTTTGGCAACCACATAAGGTCCGAGCACAAGCGCGTCCATGCGCGTGCGCAGAAAGCAATCGAGTGCCTCGGCTGGCTCGTGAACGATAGGCTCATTCTCGTTAAAGGAAGTATTTAGCAGAACAGGGACACCGGTGCGGGCCTCGAAGGCCTTGATCAGCTTCCAGTACAGAGGATTCGTATCGCGGCTAACGGTCTGCAGCCGCCCCGAGCCGTCCACGTGGGTCACTGCCGGAATGACGCTGCGCTTTTCCGGGCGCACGGGATAGACCTGGATCATGTAGGGATCGGGGACCGCGTCCACGAAGTAGTCGTGCAGACTCTCCTCGGCGATGGAAGGAGCAAAGGGGCGAAAGCGCTCGCGGAATTTGATTTTGGTATTGATGATTTCGCGCATGTCGTGCCGTCGGGGATCGGCCAGAATGCTGCGGTTACCGAGGGCGCGGGCGCCCCACTCCATTCGTCCCTGAAACCAGCCCACCACCTCGCCATTGGCGATGCGGTCGGCAGCCCAAGAGCAGAGCTCGTTTTCGCTGGCGAGACACGAGATGGTGCAGCCTGAAAGCTCGAGGTCGGATTGGCGCTGCGCGAGGGCTTGGTGCACGACCGTATCGTCGAACGCGGGCCCCCAATAGCCGTTGCTCATTGTGAACGAGCGCGGTTGCCGCAGCACCTGGTGCCACACGTAAAAGGCCGCCCCCAGCGCGGTTCCGTTGTCACCAGCGGCGGGCTGGATGAAGACCTCGCGGAAAGGAGTTTTCTCGCGGATCTTGCCATTGGCAACACTGTTCATGGCGCATCCCCCAGCCAAGCACAGGCAATCCAAGCGGGTGCGCTTGTGCACCTGGTTGAGTACGTGGAATGCGGCGTCCTCATAAACTCTTTGGAGAGAAGCCGCAATATCCTCGTGATATGAGGTGACCGGCTCATCGCTTTTGCGAGCCGGACCAAGCAACTGCTCCAGTTTGGGGCTGCAGACCGCGCCCAGCGTGGGCTCGCCGTCGTCCCAGGTCATGGGGGCACCCTGGGACCAGTGGACGAAATACGATAGATCGAGTTCGAAGAAACCATCCGATTTTAGGCGAACAAGTCGGCTTAGCTTGTCGACCTGCCGCGGCTCCCCATAGGGCGCGAGTCCCATCACCTTGTACTCGTCGCCATATTTCATGAATCCGAGAAATTGAGTAACCGCCAGGTACAGCAGCCCGAGGGAGTGGGGGAAAAAGACCTTGCCCCGAAGATCCATGCGGGAGCCGCGGCCAACGGCGAAAGAGGTACTGACGAAATCACCAAAGCCATCAATGGCGCAAACAGCAGCTTCTTCGAATGGGGAGACGAAAAAGCTGCTGGCCAAGTGCGCGGGATGATGCTCAACGTAGTGCAGTCGGCGCCGAACCAGGTAATGGTCGAGTCCAAGGCTTTCCGCTAATGCAACAGAAATATCTCTTACCCGGCGGGAGTTTTGCACACGATCGCGGACCAATCCGAACGCCGGCCGACTCCACAGAGCAAACAAAACCTTGCGCAACACATTAGCGTGCACATCCCGGGAAACGGCGAAGGCGTCAATCTCGGCGGCGTCGACTTGTCCCATGCGCAGGCACGCAGCGATCGCATCACGAGGGAATCCTGCCCAATGCTTCACACGACGAAACCGCTCTTCTTCGACGGCGGCAATCACTTCCCCATCCCGGACCAACACTGCCGAGACATCACCATGATAGGCATTAATTCCAAGGATATTCACGTAACCTTCCCGCCTTCTTACAGGACTCTCGTACACTCACAGCCAGCCGACATTTCCGAGTATTATTCTTTTTTCGTGCTACCAAGTCTTTCGTCTTCACGTGTTAACTGTGATACATCCCTGTGCTGACCTTAGCAGGTAGTCAGCTTGTGGCAGATACCCGCATTCAGCTTATTCCCCTTGTCACTACTGCCCCGTCGGTTTCTGATCCCATATGGGGCGCACGTAATTCCTCAATCTTTGCATCGACTACGATTCGAAACCATAAGGACTGCAAAAAATGGAATACGAAACCTTGCTTGCCATCCAGGAAGCCAAGTCGAAAAATATACCTGTAGAAAAACAGAAGGAATGGCCTCACGTACAACGGAAGGAATCGATACCACACATCTCGCAAGAACAACGTGCGCTGGTCTGGGTTACCGAAGAATCTTGGTTCCAGGTTCCATGGAACGTCTTTTGCGCGACGATCTAGTTCTTCAGTCGCCTGCAAGACTGCATAGCGGTTGTGCTTTTCAATCCAAAATGTGAGGTTACTCTCGTTGTGATTATTTTCTATGACGTCGTTCTTGAGGATACGGGTACGACCTCTGACGTAAAATCGCGAGTCTAGACGCTCATTCTCGTCACACCAAGCGTGCGCGTGACGTAGTAATTTCAACACGTATTTCGGGTAATACCCGCCATGGCGGATCCACTTGCCACGAAAAATCTGACGTCTGCGCAAGTAGAATCCGTCCTCGGGCACTACAGCGGGATTTTCTAAGAGAACACCAATTTCGTTGCGTAATTCCGGCGTAATCCGTTGGTCCGCGTCCAAACACAACGTCCACTCGCATTGGAACTGAACATTCCTTAGCGTCCAATTCCACTGCGCGGTATGGCCAGAGAAGCTGTGAAAAAATACGGTTGCGCCGTATCGCCGCGCAATCTCGATTGTGGAGTCACTGCTACCGGAATCCACTATGATTATTTCTCGGCACCAACCCGAGACAGCATCGAGACATGCCACAAGATTTCGCTCTTCGTTCTTGGTGAGAACAACCACGCTGACAGGCACAGAAAGCTTATCTTTAACTCCAACCTGCACGTCTTTGATTCCTTCTAAGCTCATGGGTTGATGTCCGCAGCCCAGAAAAATCGTTACGGATGCGCCGATTGACGACCAAAGCGTCTTTGAAGGTGCTTAAGCAGAGGGCAACCAAGACTTACGCGTTATTTCTCGATACTTTACACGCACAAATTGTCGGGCGCAAAATGGGGTTTTTGCGGATCCTTCCGCACAGTGTGTTACGACTTTACCCACAAGCGGTTCGATGTATACTCCGCAATTCGATGATGCCCCTACTTTCGAGCCAATCGGTTAAGCATTGGGTCGGCGACAGATCGGCCCTGTTCAGGAAATATGCTTTGACGGCCGTGGCGTTTTGCTGCGTGATGGTTTTTTACATATACTCCTACAACTCCGGATGGGGTTTCGACGCCCTTGAGTATCTGGCAATCGGGCGTTCCCTCGTAGACGGGTACGCTCTCTATGCATTTATTCCTTCGAAATCATGGGGACTTTACGCCTTTATTGCTGCTGCATTCAGGCTGGGTGTGCCAACTTCGCATGCTGGCGTTTCAGCACTGATTACGGGACTGTTTGCGGCGTCAGTGGCTAGTACGTGGTACGTTGCACGTCGTCTTTTTGGCACCAGAATTGCTTGGACCTCTATTGTACTAGTCGGGCTTTGCGCGGCATTCATGGAATTGAATTTTCTTGAACCTGAACCGTTCGTCTATCTTTTCGGGTTAGCCGCTTATTATGTTTTGTTGTCGAATAATACAGAAGTCTCCAAATCGCCAAGCCGGTTCTTCTGGGCTGCCTTCTTGGTTGCGTGTGGCTGCGCATTTAAAGTTGTGGCGGGATTCTATATCCTGGCGATCGGTGTTTTTGCAGTGTATCGGGCTGGGCTGTCGCGCCGCAGGTTTGATGTCACGATCAGAGCTGCCGCTGCTACGAGTCTGGGCTTTATTTGTGGTTTTGCGCCTCAATTGATGTATTTCACTCTGACGGGGCGAACACATCAGTTCCTCGAGTGGACTATAACCTACCCACTCCTGCACTATCCTCGCAGCACCGACTTTTTGCTGAAGTTCGTGACGAAACTCCTGTGGTTTCTTGTTTTGACATTGGCTTCTGTCACCATCACCTTGCGCGGACGGCTTCGCCAGAAATTTCTTGCTGATGAGCGAGTCCTGCTAGCTGTGGCGATGGGAATAGCAGGATGGCTGAGCCTATTTAAGAACCAGGCGACGCACTATGCTTTTCCTGGTGCTGCGTTTCTGTGTTTTTTTATTAGTTGGGTTGCGTGGACCACGCTCGACCACAACAAAATTACCGCCAGGCAGATCGCGGCAGTATCGGGTTGCCTGATTGGGCTGATCGGATTCGCTGCACTCTTGTATTCGCCCCGCATTGTTAAGCGGTTCACCTCCTGGAGAGATTTTGCTGACGAACGTGTTCTTAGGTCCGAGGTGCAGTCTTTTGTCAAGTTCCGCCAAAATTTCCTTGCCATCAATGATTCTGCGCAGATGTATTGGATTTCCGAGAGGTATCCGCCCGTGCCGGTTCTCAATACTGAGGCTCAAACGACGTGGTGGCTCAGTAAGAATCCGCGGGCATTTGCAGATGCTGTGGGGAATAGCCGGCTTACGCTTATTGAATTTAACCCAAATGCCGTCTATCTCGACGATCCGAACGCATACGCGAACGGCACGTGGAAGCTAGCCCTCGGTGATTTGCGCGACGCACTTTCCCGATCGTTCTGCCAAACCGCTCCTCCTGACGCACAAGGGCATCTCTTCTGGGTTCGAAAGGACGGACAGCTTGGCGCCAGATTCTGCAAGCATCGAAATTGAAGATTCTTCAGCACCAATTTAGCAGCATGACTGAACAGTACGCGCGACACAAGATGTCGCCGCGCAATCTTCACGTGTCAAGCCCTCCGAACCGACAATGACTGCTCGTCGGCATCCACCGAATGTCAGGCGTGGGAGACGTGCATCAAGCCGTCGGTGCTGGACAGCTGTTGCTCGCGGTGATGTAGCTGAGAGCGCAGCCAGTGAGCCAGCATAACCAAGGCCCAGACGCGGGACCACGCCGGGCCTTTTGGCTCCCGGCGGAACATATCCGTAACAGTTGGGACGCCTGCGCCGCTCAAGAGTGTTGAAGCCCGAAGGAATGCGATATTTTCTTCTATCAGTTCACGCAAACGGCCCGTGCAAGCAATCCGCGATGGGGAGAACGAAACCCCTCTTCGGTTGATTAAGCTGGACTGGATCGAACTGAGCGGCGCATCTTTTGATTGCGAGACGACAGTTGCCGAGCACAACAACGGCGCCACCAGTCGGAATAACCATCCAGCGCCGGTCATCGGGACCGCGATGAGATTGCGCCTCCAGCATGGCGCGAATCCGCGATTCCAAGGTTTATTCTGCTAATGGCGCGACCAGTGCAGCGATTCCATACATAATTAGCGTTCTCGCTTTAGCTTTGACTAAACTGAATTGAGGGCCAACGGCTGGTTTGTCTGCGGATACAGACATTCGCGGTTCAGAGCCAACATCCGGCGGCTGACCGAAGCCCAGGAAAACTCCTCCTTCATCCAGGCGCGGCCGCGCACGCGCCCTGGTGGAAAATCGCCTCGAGATCTGGAATCTGCAGTGCTTTCTCACTCAGTGCTCTGCGAAATTCCCGCTTGTCCATGTAGTCCACGAACCGAGCGCCATGCAAGTTGAAGAGCTTGCGCGAATTAGCGAAGTCATCGACGATAAGAATTTCGGAAATGCCATGGAAGTTAAGCTCGTGAACCAGATTGCTTCTTATGAACCCCGCTCCACTGGTAACGATGTACATGCCCTCTGCCCTCAACAAAAACTATGATTTCGCCAGTAGGGATTGCGATAAACAGTTACTATTACTCGAATGTAATCACGCTTCGGCGCGCTTTGGCCATGAATTCGCGCGACGACCGCCCACAGTGATAAGCCCAATTCTTGAGGCCGAGCCATTGTCTCTTTACTCCCAACTTCATGCGGCCATTGGTCCGCCATGGTTATTGCGGATTCCTGCATAAGTCTCAATCAGCCGGTCTATTACAACTTCGGGTGCGAATTGACAGGCGAGTTCGCGAGCGTTTCGTCCCATCTTCGTGCGGATCGGGTGATCGGCAATCATTCTTGTTAACGCGGTCTCTAACTGTTCCGGCAAGCACTGGACAACGAGACCTGCTTCCGCCCCTGAGACCTCACGGTGAATTCCGACCTGATCGGACACGATCACAGGAATCCCCGCACTCATCGCCTCCACGACCGCAATCCCAAAATTTTCGGAGTACGACGGGAGTACGAAGACGTCCGCATCAGCCAACAACGCATTCTTCACCTCGCCTTGGAGAAAGCCTGCCCAGATGATGCCGGAATCGATACCTAGCCTGCGAGCTTGCTCTTTGAGGTCGGCCACGAACATCGCGTCACCGTCTCCCGCGATGACCAGAATCGCGTCCGGGTGCTTTCTCTGGACGCTCGCAAATGCCGGGAGTAATAGATCCAAACCTTTCTTGGCATCAAGACGGGATAGAAACAAAACGATTGTGCGATTACCCACTTCCGGATGAGCAGCTCGGAACCCACCCCGTGTGAGTCCGAGTGGAGAAGGCTCTACCGGATTCGCGATCACAACAGCGTTATGGTCTACACCTAGTAGCCGTGCTTCCAACGCCTCCTGCTCGCTTGTGTACTGGACGTGCGCTGCGCCCTTCAGAATGCGGCTTTCAATAAGACGGAATGACAGTTTTTTTAAGAGGCGGCGACGGTTGCGCATTCCCCACTGATTCAAGGTGCCGAGCGGACGGACAACGTACGGCACCCCCGCCGATTTTGCAAAAAACGCCGAGGCGACGGATGCATACGAGAACAGCGCATGTATATGCACAAGGTCATACTCGCAGACATGCTTCCGAAGCCATCGGGTTAAAGGGATTGACATCTGGTAGAAGCGTGTCTGCCGTGGAAAAATCCAATACACCACTCCGTCCTCACGAATGGGCAGGTGTTGGTCGACGAGGAGCCGCTCGCGACCATTGTCGTCGGTCGTCGCGATATGAACCTCCAGACCTCGTTCAACGAGGTATCGCGCCATGGTGCGAACCACGACGCTCGGTCCTCCACGCGCGGATCCGATCGAGGGAATCACATGAAGCGTCTTTATAGGGCGTTCAGGAGACATGCTGAACTCAGGAACGGATCGCTTCCACCACCACCATCGATCCAAATTTCCCTAGGATTGCTCTTGCTAACCAGTCCGGAGTCACCCGCTCCAGCGCAATTTTGAGGCTGTTCCGTGGAATCGGATACAGTTCGGCCTTTAGCCCCACCACAGTGATTTGCAAAGAGTGAAACTGTCGCGCGAGCAATGCCCGCAGTTCGGACTTTGAAAAAACGCGTGCGTAAAAGCCGTCGGTCGCATTCACGTAAATTTGGTGAAGGGATTGGCGCAGGAGTTGTCCCAAAAGGACGCCTCGTATGAGCCCGCAATGCAGATAAAACACGAGACTGGGGCGATAATAAACCATCATCATGAGCCGCCCACCGGGTCTCAACACGCGGCTAATTTCGCTCACGCACTGTTCTGTAGAACTACTGTGGTGTATGACTCCCCACGTCCAGACAACATCAAATGATCGATCAGGTAAGGTCAATTTCTCGGCATCTTGCTGCAAAACTCGCGCGTCGAGTTGCTTAAGCTCCAGCCGCCTACGCGTCGACTCCACTGCCAGCACTGTTTGGTCGATCGCGGTTAGGCGGGCTCCGTTCCGAAGCAGCATTTCGGCATGCATGCCCATTCCGCAACCGAGTTCGAGAACCTGCTTTCCACTGACCAAAGCGGGTTTCAAGAAGCGTCCGAAAGGCTGGCCATTCTGCCCGGCGGCATAATAGGCCGAGTCCAGAAAGCGACGGTCGATCTCGTCGTACCATTTCAATGTTCCGGGGTCGATCTGAAGAGTTTTTTCCCAATCGTAGGTCATTGGGTTCGACTCCCACCATTCCCGGTTTACCTGCTGCGGATCCAACGAGACGAATGCCGGGCCGCCAGCGCTCTCATCTGCTGTCATTTAATCTCTTCCTTCTTCGCACGACGGTTTAGAATGATCCGAACCGCCCGCGGCAGATCGCTCGCTCGAAGCGGTTCTGTAGACGGAGTCGATGCCGCAGTCGGATCGGGCAGGATCCGGTTTACGAGGATGCCCCTTCACTCCCAGGTGATTTGCGGCTTGCACATCGGGGTAGCTATCGCAGATCGTCGGGGACAAACTCAGGTAGATTCCCGAATCGCGGGCAGCTTCCAGGGACAACATCTCGCATAGCTCAATGAACCGCTATTGGGAATGGCTGGTTGTAAAGTGTGTCTCATGCGCTCGCTAGCCTGGCGAGACCACTTCTTCGAGTGTCAGCCCAGATGCATTTAGCAAGTATGTTTGGGTCGAGCCTCGATCTTGCTGAACCCTATTTTCGATGAACATGAGTGGTAATGCGCCGCGGCGAATGAAGCCCAGTGGAAGACGGTAATCCACGGCTTGAAGTCGTAACTCGACCGTCGCCTGGCAATGTACTAAGCGCAGGCGACACGGCCAAACCGCAGGGCACAGCATTATGGAAAGTCACTTAACTTCTCCACGCTGCTAACCACCGGTTCTGTTCAATTGGTCGCTGTTCGGGAACGAACACCCGCCACGCAACCTTCCGGATGATTCTGGTTTGGAAACCCGAGCCTCTCAGAATTTCGTCACAAGCAACCTCCAGGTCCTTTGAATGAGTCTCTATAAGCCAACGAACACCAGGAAGACCATTGATTTTCTTTGCTCCATTGAGAATCTCTTCCTCGGCACCGTCCACATCCATTTTTATGAAGCAAGGAGCTTGTACGGAGTTTGCAAGAGAGTCCAATCGAATCGCTTGCTCAGTTTCTGACACACCCAAGAATTTGTGAGAGATCTCTAATCTTTTTGATTGGTCTAGGCCATTTAGTTTGAGGTTTTCGTACAGGTGTGGAAATAAACTCACATCGGGTTCGAATGCGAATACCTTGCTGGCCTGCGTCTTCGTCAGGAAATAGAGTGTGTACTCTCCGTAGGCGACACCAATGTCGATAGCCGTCGCAATGCCTTTCGACAGGCGAGTGAGCCAAGGGTGAGTCTCCTTTTCAAAGAGTCCGAGATACAGCTGCGTTTGAGTCCGCAAGGACAAATCCATCACGATGCCCTTACAAGGGCCAGCCAGAATCCTACGGGGCTTTCGGCCGGGTGGTGTTTTCAGATGGGAGACTAATCTCATATCGCCCTCAGAAGGGACAAATTCAATTATTGTGGATCGAAGTTTTTGATTAATTAACGTAAGCGTCTCACGCTACGCTGTTGGGGACCACGTGTTTTCTTCTCAGGACGAGGAGCAGATCGTAACCTTATATATGCATACAAACCTACGGAGAGAGCAACGAGGAATTATCATAGCAGCGGCGACAGGAAGGACTTCTATCGGTTCTCCTTCAACTGTCCGTTTGCCTTAGTGACAGTCGCGGCTACATAGGAAGGCCATGAGATCTTCAAACCTCGTCTTTGAAACTTGCCCAGGGTACCACGGAGAAAATCTATATGTTGTACCGTGCCCCGAGCGAACTCGCTAGGATTGAAGGCGGCAATGCGCTCTCGACTTCTCTCGCCTACCTTGACCAGGTCAACCCTGCCCGAACTTATCCTCGCCATCACGTCGGCAATTGCCTCCGTATCTTCTGGATCGAAGAGAAAACCGTTTGCGCCTTCCTCGACCAAGTCCGTGGCACAGCCGCAGCGGTTGGAGACCAGCATTGGTAACCCGCTAGCCATGGCTTCGTTCACGACTAGTCCCCAGGGTTCGCTGATGCTGGGCAGTACAAAGCAGCTCGCAAAAGCGTAATACTTTACTAGTTCCGGGAGCTGTTTCACCCCCGCGAAGTGTATGGCACAGGTGTCCTGTGCCGCCGCCACTTGCCGCAACTGGGATTCTTCCTCTCCGGTTCCCACCAGCACTAGGGACCAGGGCCCGTTTCGCTTACGGTATTTCTGAAATGCACGCAACAGCGTTTGAAGATTTTTCACCGCGATGAAACGTCCAACATAAAGGAAAAACTTTTCAGGCAAGCCCAGGTTGTGCCTCTGCTCCGCGTTCTTACGGGCACGATCGGTCGCCTCGCGGAAATAGTCGTTGTCCACGCACCCGCCGACGACACGAATACGCTCCGCTGGCATGCCCAAGCTTTGCAGGTATTTGCAATGAGGTGAACCCGCCACTAGAGCGCCATCGCAACCGCCCAACAAGTACGATTTGACGCATTCGCGCCACCATTGCCGCTTCTGGTCGAAGGCTGTCGTTTCGCTCCACAACAGCGCAAAACAGTTCGGATTGCGTTTTGCGAATTCGAACGAGGGGCTAGCGGCTGGATCAGAATATCCGTTTATGCAGATCACATCGGGCTGAAATCGTTGTAGTATGCGTCCATATTGTGCCAGGATGTGGCGCCCCTCTTGGCCGAGGGGTTCGGTACTCAAAGTAACAAGCTCGAAGAACTTCGCCTTTTCTGCTCGCTCCCAGTAGTGGTCGTCACGGGAACTCCTCTCAACAACCAGCAGATCCACCCCGGATCGCTTTGCCAGTTCGCGCATACGTGGGAAGTGGTATGGCCCCATCGTGCCCCAATTCCACAAGACACGCGTCATCTCAGTCCCCTCAGCAAAGTTCCACTCCGGATGAGTACAGGCGCTCGCCTGGGCACGAACAGCCGGTGGATCGCCATCCAACACAAAATCGGATAAGTCATCAGCACAAGTTCAGTACCGCTCCGAACACTAAGAAATATGGCCATGAGCCCAGTGGCGTAAAGTGCCACGCTGGTCTTGGAAAGCTTATGATCGAGCAGCTGCGACCACCATCGAGCCAGCACACCAAGGGCTACTCCGCCGGCTGCCACTCCTAGCCAGCCAAACGCCACGTACCATTCTCCGACTGCTGAATAAGAGAAACTTACACTTTTCTCATGCAAGAGCTCGGGAAGCGAAAATCCAGCGTCGACGGGCTTTTCTGGCCAAAGCACACGCGGAACAGGCCGCACCAGCAGGTAAAGCAGCCACCTTGAGCCCACATAGGGATGTGCATCGGGAACGTACTGTATTACCTGACCCAGCCGCAGGAAATTATCGTCCACTCGGATTGTATGCAATCCCTGGTAAGAAAAGTCCTGAAAGCCCGCGTTTCGATTCGTGATCATGACATCCATCAACAAAATCGTGCACAAACCGATGACAGCGCCGGCGGTGATGTACCGGGGTTTGAGGCGATTCCTGTTTTGCAACATTACAGTAAATCCGGCCGCTCCTAGCATGACCCCCGGTATACGCCGTCCGCCGCCTTGTACGACGAATGTAAGAAAGATGATCGAGAGCAACACTCCGATCAGGACTGACCAGTGCGTCCACTTTTGCTTGGCAGCGGCCAGCATCACTGTGAACGTTGGCAAAACGTAACCGCAATTCACCAAAAAATCGGAAAACGCATTCCATCCGCCCAATTGCGCCCGAGCCCAAGGTGCCGAGAATCGTGGCTGCAGCAAGCCGTTGATCATGGTGGTGGGGGAGAAATCGCTCCAAAGGGCGAAATTGAACATTCCAAGCAGAAAGCAGACGATGACCATGATCATCAACGTGCGCGGTGAGTAATTCGTGGAGGCAATTTCACGCACGATGCGCGGAAGAGGTCTTGGTGTGAAGGTCGCTCCGATCTGCACTGCCAACGAGAACAGTGCGATCGCAGCAAGCGCCTGTTGCACGATGGGCTGCTCAAGCCTGAGGTCAAAGGATCCTTCAATAAGATCGAGCAGGAGGAAGTAGATGACTGCGATGATGACCCAGTGCTCGGGGTGGAACATTCGGTTCAGCCCGCCAACAATCACCTCTGCCGCTGTGGGGGCGAGCAGGCCCAGCGCCAAAATCAGTGTAGGACGAACCAGCGCGCCGGCGGGCTGAATGTCGCCGGGCAAGAGCGAGGCCGCGACAAGCGAGGCCGAGGGAATACTGACCAGCGCGATTATGGTCGATGAGTCCGCGAAACGCAGTGGGCGTGAAAGGGACATGAGTTACCGAGCTAACCGTTCGATTTCGGAATTCGGATGGCCGTCTGACAGCCTCCCAATGCGAAGCCGGAGACGGAAGACGAGGAATTATCGGAATGGACTACCCGGTCGAGCAGGTCTATCCAACGGTCCCCGTACGCTTCCCACGAATAACGCTCGGCGCACAACCGGGCGGCTGGAGACATGACCGCCAGGTCCGCAGGAGACTTGATGAAATTGAGCATTGCTTCGCGCAACGCTTCGGCGTCGCCGACCGGGATGATGTACCCCTCCCTACTATCCGCGATCAAGTCCGTGGCGCCGGATGCGTTCGTGGCAATGATCGGTAGACCGGCAGCCAGTGCTTCGAGTTGCACCTGCGCTAAACCTTCAAAGTAACTTGGGAAAACCAGAACATCGCATTGGCTTAGCAGGGCCGGTAATTCCTTGTGCGGAACCTTGCCGATCTGCGTTAATCCTTTTAGCGGAGGGATCAAGTGGGCATGTCTTTCGCTGACCAAACCGGCAAGCCACAACTCCGCCCCTAGCGACGCCAGCGAGCGCCATGCTTCAAACAGCAATGGCACCCCTTTTCTAACACCGAGTGCTCCCAGGAAGATGAACCGCACCGGCCGTGATGTGTCCGGGCGCGGAGCCGGCCGGAAGGTACTGAGATCCACCCCAAACGGAATCACCGTGATCTTGTGGGCTGGAACGCCATTTTCGATCAGTGTCTCACAGGCAAAGGAACTCGGCACCACGATCCGATCGGCCAGGCGGTGTTCAGCCTCTTCGGCCCGCAGCAAGTCCAGGAGGCGAGGAGCAAAGTTCTCCACCCATTCGGGGAAGCGCTGGCGCAACGCCGGCACCAGCCGCTCAAAACTCAGCGGATGACCGATGCTTCGATCCAGAATGAATCTGCGGCCCAGCACCGCGGCCCTCTCGGCCAAAAGCCATGAAGACGTATCGAAACCAATCACCACTTCAGAATCGGCGAGCTCCCGTTCCGGGATTCTTGTCTGGAATGCCGCGTTCCGCTTAAACATGATGGTTTGATCGTCATGGCCGGCGCGCAGCCGGTGCAGCGCCCACCATTCGCCTAACGGTCGGATGGAAATTCTTTCCGAGGGCACACCTTCCAAACGCCGGTTGGACAATTGACGTTTGACCCCTTCCGGCAGTCGCTGAATACAACGCCCCAGCGGAGTGTCGGGAATATAGGCCATCCCAGTCCAAAAACGGTTGAGGCACCCGTACCTCTCAAGCTGCCCCGCGAGCCGAAAGGAATGTTGAGTTCCAGGATGAACCAGAAGCACCTTCGTCTTCCCTGGCTGAACACGGACGTGGATGGCTAATGCCCCCGTGTTTTTTGTATCCGTGCCGGCTGGGCTCTGCAGGGCCTGTTCGGGATCGCCTACATCCCGGAGTATGTCCATCCAACGGTCGCCAAATTCTTCCCAGGAATGGCGCTCGGCGCATCGCCGAGCAGCTGCTGACATCGGGCCCAGATTCTCGGGCGAATCCACGAACCGCTGCATCGCATCCTGTAACGCCGCAGCATCTCCGGTGGGAATTAAGTAACCCTCCACGCCATTCGTCATCACATCCGGGGCGCCGGTTGCGTCGGTCGCGATCACGGGCAGACCCGCGGCCATGGCTTCCAGCAGTACTGCCCCGAATCCTTCAAAGTAACTGGGGAACACCAGTACATCGCACTGCTGGAGCACACCCGGCAGTTCGCGGCGCGATGCCTTCCCGAGCGCCCGCAAACCCGGCAGTTTCGGAATCAGTTGCCGGTGCGGCTTGTCGAGGGAACCAACCAGCCACAATTCAGCATACACATTTCCCAATGAGCGCCAGGCGTCGAGCAGCAGGGGAAGCCCCTTACGAGCTCCCAAGATCCCCACGAACACAAACCGAAGCGGCCGCGACTCTGGGCGCGCCACGGGGGTGAACGCCTCGAGGTCCACACCGAGCGGAGCTACGGAAATTTTTTCGGCGGGGACTCCGTTCTCGATCAAGGTCCAGCGGGTGAAAGAACTCCCGACCACGATTCGACGTGCCCTATCGTGCTCGGCCTCTTCCGCTGCGCAAAGCCCAGGCAGCCGGTAATACGCACGATCCTCCATCCATTGCGGGAATTGGTCGTTCAGTTGAGGCAACAGCCGCGCAAAGCTCAGAGGATGTCCAATGGTACGATCGAGAACGAACTTCCTTCCTAGCGAAAGCGCTTTATCGGCAATCAGCCACGACGCTGTATCGAAACCGATAATAATGTCGCTGCCGGCAAGCTCACTTAGAGGGACCTTTCGCTGGAAAGCTGCGTTCCGTTCGAACATGACCCTTTGCTCGTCCTGGCCCAGGCGTAGACGGTTCAAAGCGCGGAGGTCCGTGAGCGGGCGCGTGCGAAGTTTGTCCGGTGGCAGACCGGCCAGACGCCGGCCGGCCAAACGGCGTTGTGCCCATGTCGGTAGGCATGCGATTTGACGCCCCACCATCCCCTCGGGGTCGTATGCGAAACCCGTCCAAAACCGGCTCAGGCATCCATGTCGCTGAAGCTGCCTGGCAAGATGGAAAGCATGCTGGGTTCCGGGATGGACCAAAAGCGCTTTCATCGTGTGGGACATGCTTCCGCTTGTCCAAGATTCTTGCTGAGCCGGTCAGAGCTATCGTCGCACGCCCGCCGTAGTGGCGCCGCGGGAACGCCAGCGACCACCGCGCCGGGCGCCACGCTCCGAGTAACTACCGCGCCGGCACCAACCACACATCCATCGCCCAGCTCTACGTTCCTCAAGATCACCGCCTTCGCACCGATCCAGCAGCGGTTTCCAATCTTGACAGTTCCCGTATCCATCGGCAGCTCGCTAGGCGCTAGCTCCGACTCAAAGCGGTGATTCGAATCGGTAATGTAGACGTCTGGACCAAACATGTTCTGATCGCCGATTTCAATCAAGCCGCAGGCGTCAATCATCAGGTTGCGGTTGAAGTAATTCCGATCACCGATGCGAATTCGAATGCCGTCAAAATCCACGTCGTTGGGCCACAGCCAGGCGCCTTGCGTGAACGCATTGTAGGAGCCTAGCTCGATCTGCGAGCAGCGGCGTACCCGGCAGGCACCTTCCATCCGATTGTGCGCGGCCATTTCCATGCCCAGTTGCCGATACACGAAGAGTCTCAACCGGCTCATCGCGCCCCGTGTGGCCTTGAGCAGTACATATTCCACAAGGGATCTCATGATTCCTCGCGAGACCGCCGCAGGAAGTCTCCAAACGTGCCGCGACGAACCGAACTCCGGCTTTGCCAGATGGCCACCGCGTGCCGCAAGAACAAACCAAATCCCCCGAGACATGGACGCAAAAGACGGTGACGAACCGCGAATCGCAAATGGCTAAATATTTTCGCAGGTAACACAATCAGCATCAAAGGGAGTGGACAGCGGCGCAACGCAAACGTCAACTCATTGCAAACTCCCGAGCGGTGCTGTGCCTTTTGGTTTCTGGCCACCACCGTTTTGTCGTGCCACACGTGCACACCTGGCAGGAGATGTATGTCCCAGTGATGATCGAACAATCGCAGGCAAAGGTCTTTTTCTTCCGAACCATAGAACCCCGGGCTAGGCGCGTAAAAACCAGATTCGCGCAGGGCAGAGATCCGCACCACGTGCCCACAACCGATGAACATGGATGTGGGGCGCGGCTCTGTTCTGAGCTTGCTATCGGGGCGATCCGGACTAAGAATATCGAATGCTACGGCTGCAACACTTGGATTTGCTTCCAGATACTCGATCGCGACTGCAATCTCGTCGTCACTCACAAACCACGCGTCATCATCGAGGCTGACGTAGTAATCCACACCATCAGTGCGCATTAGTTGATTGCGCGCCTCTAAATATCCACGGCAGGGTTCCCATCGATACCAGCGAACGGCAGGAAAGGCCGATTGCAGAGCAGAAGTCCCGTCGTCGGAGCCGTCATCGAGCACGGCGACTTCGGCATCCGGATAGTTTTGGGACAATGCCGACTGAATTGCCTTGGGCACGATGCCAGCGCGATTGTGCGTCACAATGCCCACCAGCACGACAGGTTTGCGATCCGCCACCTTGAGGGTGAATGGCCTCGGCGCCGATTTAGGTAGGGTCAGCAAGTTACCATGCGTCGGACGGCTCCCAATCTACCTCGGAAAGCCCGAGTCAGCGTCGCACGACCCGACCCGCTCTGCAGGCTAGACGCAAGAGAGAAGAATTCGAAAATGGCCAGCTTCAGATAATCCGAAAACCGATTGCGTCCCAGGATTCTTGTCATGACGAAATGGCGGTTTACCAATTGCATTTCGGCGAGCTGAGCAGGATCAGATTTGTGTGTGCCCGGTTGTGAATCATGGTAGATCCGGGCAGTTCGAACATTGGCCAGTTTCCAGCATCTGCCCGCTGTTAAGGATAAGGCAAGATCCTCCATTAATGAATAATCGGTGAAGTGGCTCAGGAAAGGCGGATCAGGCAGAGCTTGACGTCGATAAAATGTGCAGCCTAGGTTCAACCACTCGACGGGAACCACCTCGGGAAGATCATCGCGGTCTTCCGGCAGAAGATTCACAGCAGGGCCAAGCACTCGTCCGGCATATGACCGCTCCGCCTTGCCTGCCATCAAGCGGAACACGAACCTGCTAACCCGGCCGGGCGTTTGATAGCGTTGATTGGTTATCATCGCACTAACGCCGCCAATCCGATCGTTGGATTGTAAAGCCCGCCATAAACGCTGGAAGCATTCTGGTTCGAACAGTATGTCATCATCCATAAAACCGATCACTGGGTGGGAACAGGCGCGAACTCCTTGATTGCGTTGGTTCGCAGCGCCCACCAACTCGGCCCGACACCACGACACGGTTGAAAGGAGGTTCGCAATAGTCTCCTCTGCGCAGAGAGAACGAGTACTTCCATCGGTAGACGCATCGACGATGGTTAATTCGGCCGGCTGAGCGGATTGGCCCGCCAAACTTTCCAGCGTCCGACGCAGCGCCGCAGCGCGGTCTCGCGTCGGGATCACCACCCGCATTGGCAGGACTTCAGTGGACATCGGAGACGCCTATTTTTCGAAATAACTCTTCAAACCGGTTTCTCCACGTATGGTCACGCAAAGCGCGGCGATAGCCAGCTAAACGGAGATGCTCAACCGGCCGCTCAAAATCTTGCGCACGGTCCCAGAAATGGCAACAGACGAAAGTCTGTCTATCGGGGCTGCTCCTGTTTAAGGTTTACCGGTCGCGATGGAACGGAGGAATCGGGGCACCAAGGCATTATGCGAGAAGAATGCATTCCCCACGCTTGCCGCCCTCAGTGCTAGATTCCAACGCCGCTCTGGGTCAGAGATCCGATTCACAGCAGCGGCGATCGCCCTAGGGCCTTCATCCAGGACGACATCCGCGGCTCCAGGGTTTTCCTGGGCCCATCTCACTATCGAGCAGTAGGATGGTCCCCAGACAAGTATTGGAAGGCAGGCCGCAGTGTAATCAGTGACTTTGGTCGGAAAGCTGAGTTCCGCGCTATGTCGATCTAAGGGATCGAAGCTCATTGGAAGTACCAGCACATCCACCTCATGCCGCAGAATAGAAAGTACTTGTGTTTGCGGTATAAAACCACGCGAGTCAACATTGTGGTGGACGGTCAACGATGCGGGTAGATCTGGGCCTCCATAGAGTACGAGTTTGCCGCCCCCCGGCTCAATGACTTGCGCTAAGGTCGACAGCATTCCAGCATAGGCCCCGCTCCAGATGGAGCCAAGATAGCCGAACACGAGTGCCGCGGATCTGTCTTTCAGACGTCGAGGTGGACTGTCGTACGCGGGGCAAGCACTAGACCGTAATGGGTACAGTACGTTTGCAGGTTTCCCAAGCAGTCCATACGTCTCAGCCATCTTTGGAGATATGCACCACCTGCTGGCGGCTGCCGAATAGGTAGCTTTGAACGTCTTCCACACCTGTCGCCCTATCGCTGCAGGCACTTGGACAGTATCGGAAACATGATCGTGAACAATCAAGTGCAGCGGTAATCCATGACGTCTCGCGAATGCGGCAGCGGTAGCCCATGTGTATCCATGAGCAACCGTGAGCACAGCCTGTGCATCAAAACCAGCCGCTAACTTGGCGATTTCACTTGCCCGCCGCTTGGCAACAAAATACCGTATAGACCCGCCAACCTTACTGAATCTGGTATGAGTTAAGCGATCCCAAGGAAGCTGATAGGTCTCGTATCGTACTCCGGGCAGTCGAGGACCATGCACCATCCGCGATTGTTCGGATTGCATAATGGCCAATCGATCGGCGGGGTAGTCGAGTAGCAGACGGTACAGGAGCGTTGCGCCGGCTACAGACGACTCGACCGGAACGTCTCCGATGTAAAGCAGTCTCGGGAGGTTAGCCGGGGCCATCATATTTTGGTGGTGGGAAACATAAGATGCTCTCAAGCGAGCCGACCCTCCAGCGAGGAGACGCGGAACTGGCAGGATGCTGTGAGGACCGAATCCGACAAACTGGAGAATCCGCCAACAAACAGCTAATCAAGGTAGGCCCGCCCACGAAGTTCGAAGGTGGAAAATCACAGATATATAAAGCAGGTTCACGCAGGTCTGATATATTAACTAACGTCCACTAATCGAGAGGCCTCCTGGCATTGTGCATTGTAGGCGGCAAGGTTGCAGCTCAGCAGCGACAGCGACTCAGAAATGTATAGGCCAGCAAGAAGTGAATCAAAACCGTGGTTATGACGTTGTTCCCTTTACGGCCATTGGCTCAGCACAGCAAGGCTCTGCTTCCAATATTCCGTAAATCTTTCGCATCCACTCTGCTGTAAGGCGCAATCCTTCTTCCAGGCTGTAGGTGTCGCGATGATCTAGGTCGCGAACCGCTTTAGAAACGTCCACGCGCTTGTGGCGAGTGGTCAGGATCTCAGAGTTTCGATATTGCACTAGGCCCGGGTCGGCGCCTGTGACCTTCAGAATTGCATCTGAAAGCTCCTCAATAGTATGGCAACAGCGGCCCCCGATGTTATACGTTTCGCCTGGCTTAAAGTTATCGATGACATTGGCGAGAGTACGAACGGTATCAGCAAGATAAGTAGATGTCCGCGAGTGGCCACGGAATACGGTCCAGGGCAGATTGTTGAGGGCGCGATATAGGAATCTGCAGTTTACTGATCGGTACGGGCTATAGTATTCGCCTGGTCCATAGGTATTGAACAGGCGCACCACCACCGACTCGGTGCCGTACTGCTGCGCCGAATTGCGGATCTGCATTTCGTTGACCCATTTGGTCATGGCGTAATCGTTCAGTTGCTTGATCTCGAACTCGTTCATGACGGTTTCTAACATTATGTCGGGCCAGTCGCCATAAACCTCGGAGGAGGAGAAATGGATCAGTCGGAATTTGAGCCGCTCCTGCAAGCGGATGACGTTTTTTGTGCCGATAGCGTTGGTGCGCCACAGGGTTTCGTAGAAGTCCTCACCGTTCCAGCGACCAAACTCAGCGGCGCAGTGATACACGTAATCGAACGGTCCCATCTCTTCCACCACTCGCTCGATCTGGCGAAACTCGCCCACGTCGCAGCGCGCGTACAGCGGCACGCTGACGTCGGTGCGCACTGAGAATCCAACCTCGTCTGGTTGATGGGCGATATCGCAGGAGACAACGTGATCTCCGCGCTTGCGCAGCTCCGATACCAGCCCTGCACCCACCGTCCCCACACCTCCCGTGACTAAGATGCGCATAACCCTCCCTGATAGCACGAAATAGCTCGTCTAAAACTCGCAACCTGCTCATACATTTGAATGACACGGGGCTTGACGACGGAGACATCGACTTCGGATTTTGTCAGATCATGGTTGACGACTGCAGCTTGATCGACCAACTGGTCGTCGCTTAGCGCGCGGCGAATTGCCTTCGACGCGTAGTCCGGATCTTCTGGTGACACGAGCAATCCGTTGCGGCCATCCACAATCCACTCCGGTGTTGAGACTGTGTCGGACTGAACAGGGAAGGCGCCCATGATCATGGCTTCGAGCATCGTATTTGGCGTACCATCGGTTGTACTGAGCGCCAGCGCAATGCGGGCTCGCCCCATTAGCCTAACCATCTCGTCGTGGCTGCTCTTAGGCAACGTAGAAACTCGAACTCCCGCATCGACCAACTGACGCACTGCTGCCGAAACCTGCGCGCTGCCGTGAGCCGAGTAAACAACAACCTCGTAATCTTTCAAGGCGTCAGCGGACAACTTCAGGGAATGCAGCGCAACGACTGCCCTGCCACCCCACATCTCGCTCTGATAACCCTTTACAGCAACGACTCTCCGCTCGGAAGGCCTCCCTTCAGCGAACGCTTGCATTCGAGGGATGTCGAACCCTCCGCCGCCTGGGAAAACTCCTAAATCGCACCCCGTAAATCCGAATTCCCGGGCTAATCCTAAATCCCGAGCACAATCCGCGACGAAGTAGTCACACGCCAAGAGGACATCCCTGATCCGCCCCTCGTGCTCCGGCTGACGAGAAAAGTGGTAGATGTCGTTACCCCAGCTAGAAAATATCCATGGCGGAAATCCGCCATTCATTTTTCGCCGCGCATCGACCGTCAGATATCCCGCTCTTTGCATTTCGAGCGTGTGGACCAAATCGGGGTTCAGGCGCCGAATCCAGCCGGACAGCATTTCAGCGCGACTGATTCTTCGCCTGATCAGAGTTGCAATCCGGCTTCGTCCCCTACGAAACGGCCAGACAATCCCTGTTTGCTGAACTGTGACATCCATCTGCGGCGAAAACTGACGAAGCAGTGGGTGAATTGTCACACGCTGAAAGGCCGTATGAATACCGCCATCCTCACAGGGAAACAGGTGCACATCCCAACCTGTGTCAGACAACTGCGAAATCCAGCGTGCGGTATGCACACTGTCCGCCATGGCAATGAAGAGAATCCGCAAAAACCTATCTCTTACTCGGGGCGCTGCAAACGCCGACGAGAACTCTGGCGTTCTCCGTCGTGAACTCACTTATTACGAAATCGCTCTCGGTCAAAGGTACCCACGACGTGAATGGTTGCTTCACGCCATGACCACGGAGCCTCTGGATCCAACGTCCGACACGCAGCAGTGGATTGGACCATAGCGTCTGGGTAGCTCGCACTGCCGCACTGACGTCTTGTCCGTAAATCGCGACATCAGAAAAATAGTCGGCCAGCAGTTCTTTGAATTCATCCTCCGTGTACTCGTACACGTGGAATGGATTTAAAGAACCCTTGTCCGTGGTTCGATTTGGTGTGCTGCAGATCAGTACCCCCTCTGCGTTAAGCAACTGAGCAGCCGTCCTCAAGAAATTCCTTCCGTTCTTGAGGTGTTCAAGATTCTCCAGGCACACAATCACATCGAACGGACCCGTGACATTCTCCAGGACCTCACAATCATCGAGAATGAAAGTCACCTTCGAATGGGCAAACTGGTTACGCGCGATGTCCAGCGCTTCGTCGGAGTTGTCGACCGCAACTACGTCGGCCGCTCCTCTCGATGCCAACATTCTGCTGCCGTACCCGACGCCACATCCCGCATCGAGAACTCGCTTGCTTGTTGTGAACTGACTGGCAAAGGAATACCGGCTCGCATGCGCGCACACGTCCAGATTCCACGCCCAACTGCCCGGCACAAGCCTTTCTACAAACCGCTCGTTGGCTGCGTTCTTGTTCGTTAAAGCAGGCATAGAAATCCGCTCAATCTTGCACTTGGGCCATCTTCTGGTCTGGAAGCTTCGCAGCGTATTCCCATCTGCTCGGGAGACGAACGCTTCCAATCGCACTGCGAGGCGGCTGCGAGGCTTCATCACCGATGCCGATTTCAACCCGCAATGCACGGTCCAGATGGCAATAGTCCTCGTGGTAATCCCCGAGCCATAGCGAGACGAAGTAGACGTCAGACCGCAGCGCCTCAGTTGAGATACATACAGTAATGGTGCCGCCCTGCATCGATTCAGGCGTATTGGGCTGAGTGTCGAATTTCGAGTTGGTTCCGAAAACCGGTCCGCTGAGTGCATCGTAGAGTACCAACCCAAGAACGGGCGGTTTCAGGGGGAATGGAGAGACGAACTCTACCGTTACTCGGATTCCTTCTTCTTCCGTCCACGTTGCCTCGGCGCTCGTGATCGCCGGTTTATCCTCGTCGCCGTTTCCGACGTATTTACATGAGGTCGGCGCTTCCAGGTATTCTTCAATCACACGACCGACTTCGCCAGCTACTTTGACCGACCCGCCTTCCAAAAGAATGCACCGGGAACACAGTCTCTGAATCGAGGGCATTGTGTGGCTGACGAACAGTATCGTTCGCCCGTGCTTCGCCACATCCCCCATCTTCCCCAGGCACTTCTTCTGAAACTGCGCGTCGCCGACGGCCAGGACTTCGTCCACCAGGAGGATTTCCGCTTCCATGTGCGCGGCCACGGCGAACGCCAGGCGCACGTACATCCCGCTGGAATAGCGCTTCACCGGCGTATCTATGAACTTCTCCACTTCGGCAAAGGACACGATTTCGTCGAACTTGCTTGCAATCTCGGCTTTCTTCATGCCCAGGATTGCGCCATTGAGAAAGATATTCTCGCGGCCGGTCAGTTCAGGATGGAAGCCGGTGCCCACCTCCAGCAGCGAACCCAGGCGACCCTTGATTTCGGCGCGCCCGCAGGTCGGCTCCGTGATCCGCGACAGGATTTTCAGCAGCGTGCTCTTCCCGGCCCCGTTGCGTCCGATGATGCCGAGGACTTCTCCTTCTTTGACTTCGAACGAGACGTCCTGCAAAGCCCAGATGGTGGGCTTGCCGTTGCCAGTCCTCTCCGACCCGTTCGCGGCTTGTCGCAGACGGCGAAATGGGCTTTTAATGGCATCGGTGATCACATCGCGCAGGGCTTTATAGCTCTCGCGCTCTCCAATGCGGTACTGCTTGCCAATTCCCTCGCACTGGATAGCAATATCGCTCATGATCTACACCACGTCGGCAAAATTCTTCTCCATCCGGCGGTAGTAATACAGGCCGCTTAGCAGCAGGGCCATCACCACGATCGACGACACGGCAAACATCGCGCCGGGCGCGGGCTGCTTGCCGAGCAGGGCCCAGCGGAAACCTTCCACCACGCCAGCCATGGGATTCAGTCCGTATAGTGGGCGCCAGCGCGCCGGGACCAATGTACTGGAGTACACCACCGGGGAAGCAAACATCCAGAACTGCACGATGAATGGAACCGTGTAGCGCACATCCCGGTATTGGACATTTAAGGCCGAAAGCCACAGTCCGACGCCCAACGCCGTCGCCAACTCGAACACGACAAACAGCGGCAGGCTCAGGATTTCCCAGCCGGGGTGCACGCCATAGTAAGCCATCATCGCGATGACCAAGACAAACGCGATGGCCAAATCGACCAGTCCGGCCAGGATGCTGGCTATCGGAATCACCAGCCGGGGAAAATACACCTTGGTAATCAGCCGCTCGTTGCCGACCACGCTATTGGTGGACTCACTAATCGAATAAGCAAACAATTGCCAGGCCAGCAACGCCGAGTAACTAAAAAGCGGGTATGGGATTCCGTCGGACGGGACCTTTGCCAGGCGTCCGAAGAAAATGGTGAACACCAGCATGCCCAATAGCGGCTGTAGCACTGCCCAAGCCACGCCCAAACCTGTCTGCTTGTATCGGACCTTCACATCGCGCCACGCCAGGAAAAATAGCAGTTCGCGGTAATGCCATAGTTCCTGAAGCCGCAGTGAAGCCCAGCCGCGAGATGGCTCGATCCGCAAGATAGGGCGTATGTGTCCTATCTCCTCAACAACTGTCTCGTTCGGCTGTGCTGTGATTGCACCCGGCATTTCAGCAAGGTCCAAGATTCGGTGAACCGCAACGGACTTCAGTAAGCCGACGCAACGCGGCATAAGCACCCGTCGCGAAACGCTCACGGCCGAAACAGGAGTGCACCCCGGCGGCAAGCCCCTTGGGATTCGGGCTTGGCTCATCTATTCGATCCTTATCTAGCATCACCGCCTCGTCGGGCGCTTGCCACGGCACAACATTAATAGAGGAAGGCGCTCCGGTTTCAGCTAAGTTGCTCATGATCCTTGGCTCACAACGGTTCATGAAATACGATTGCAAGTATCGGCGTGAAGGTCTCAAGGCGCGCACAACTCTAGTTGTCGCTACGGGAGACCAGCTCGGTTTAGAACAACTTGGGACCAGCGGCGTGAAACTAACCCCTTGGTGTCGGCCTGCCGAATAGTCGAGCCGGTAAGTTCTCTGGCGGAGGCGTCCAACCATGCGCCGGTGGGCACACCAAAGCCCGTTTTGGCTCGCATCACTGTTTCCTCCGGTAGCGGCACAGCGGGCACTCTAGCGACAGCGACCTTACCATCGCCTGGCGCCAAGACAGGAATTACCGGTGCCAGTGTCCTTAGCAAAGCCGAGTCCACCAATGGCACACGAATCTCAACACTGTGCGCCATACCTGCCCAGTCGGCATCCCTCAGAAGCTGATTGCGCATGTATTGCGCCGATTCGAGGACGCAAACTCGGGCATTGTCGGACTTAGGATCAGGCTTAAGGTGGGAGGCAACCCGATGCAGTGGCTTAAGTCGCCGCAGACCCTCGCGTGCAATATCGGGATCGATTACGCGTGGTAGCTCGTGCGGCAAAAACAATCCACGACGAAGCAGATATGTGCCCGCCCAGCTATCAGAGTATTCCAGAACCCCTAATGCCTTAGGCGTTGCTCGTGAGAAACGCGGTGCAACAGCAGCGATGGTGCGCCGCGCCAAGATACCGAGCCCCGGTATCGCAGCGAATGCGCCGAATTGGTGCCGCCAACGTGGCAAATCCGAGAAGCTCGGATACCCACCAAGCAGCTCATCGCCACCAAGGCCCGATATCGCGACCTTGAGCCCCGCTTCCTTCGCCGCCTTCGACACGAACCATGTGTTCACACCGTCAATCGACGGCTGGTCCATTGCCTCAAGAATCGCTGGGAGGTCCTCAAAGAACTCCTGCTCACTCAGGTGCCGCACTATGTGATGCGCCCCGTATTGCTCGCACACCTGG
>Ga0137377_10000211_pt1 | contig 32156 bp, 8 predicted proteins | sample SagtaG_22_FD_104815 | JGI IMG/M metagenome (GOLD analysis project Ga0137377, IMG submission 104815) | Vadose zone soil microbial communities from Sagehorn Ranch, Mendocino, California, USA - Sage2_L_40_16 metaG | ecosystem: Environmental > Terrestrial > Soil > Vadose zone | place: USA... | reverse complement strand
CAGGTCAAGGCCGGGACGACCGGGGTGGCGGTGCCCGGATACGACCTGCGCGTGCTCGGCGAGGACGGGCCCGAGGTCCCGCCGGGCACGCCGGGGACCTTGTTCGCCCGGGCCGAGTCGGCCGCGACCGGGTACTGGTCCCGCTACGACGCCTCGCGCCAGGTGTTCCAGGGGGAGTGGCTGCGCACCGGGGACACCTACGTGGTGGACACGGACGGGTACTACTCCTGCCTGGGCCGGACCGGGGACATGCTCAAGGCCAGCGGCATCTGGGTCGCCCCGGCCGAGGTGGAGTCGCGCCTGCTCGGCCACGCCGACGTGGCCCAGGCCGTGGTGGTGGCCGCGGCCGACGCCGACGGCCTGGAGAAGCCGGTCGCGTTCGTCCAGCTCAATCCCGGCGGCGCGGCCGACGAGGAAACGCTGATCGGCTTCTGCAAGACCGGCCTGCCATCCTTCAAGCGGCCCCGCCGGATCGTGTTCGTCACCGAGTACCCGACGACGGCCACCGGCAAGATCCGCCGCGTCGAGCTGCGCGCCCAGGCCGCGGTGATCCTGCAGGGCAAGCCCGGGCCCGCACCCGCGGACAAGGTCCCGTCATGACGCTGACCTGGACCAAGGAGAACTCGCCCCGCTGGGACGCGGACAAGCAGCGGGTCTTCGGGCCGGCCGAGCTGGCCGCGGTCGGCCTGGCCAAACCCGCGCCCGGCGAGCCCGTCGCGGACGAGTGGTGGCGGGTGACCGACGGCGAACAGGTCGCCGGGTACGGCTGGCTCGACACCGAATGGGGCGACGCGCGCATCACGTTCGTCGTCGCGCCCGGCCGCCGCGGCCGTGGCGTGGGCGCCTTCATCGTGGAGCGCCTGGAGGACGAGGCCGCCGCGCGGGGCCTGAACTATATTTACAACGTGGTGCCCGACTCGCACCCCGACGGCCCGTGGATCAGGAACTGGCTGTCCACGCACGGCTTCCACGAGGCCTCCCGCGGCCAGCTCCGCCGCCAGGTCGATACCCGTCAGGTTAAAGGCAGCGCTACCGATAACGTACCCTTCCGTCGGAATCACTAGTTCTTAAGTGCATTCAATGCCCTCCCGATGAGCTGGATACTCTTAGCTTCTGCGGCCTCCTTAATCGCATAGGGGATTGACAAGACGCTCACGACGCCGCCGGCCACGAAGCTCACGGTCTCGTTGACATGATGCGCCCTGAGGGCCTCATATACATCCGCGCCATGCTTGGAGGAATACTCACTTACGTCCAGAGTCTTCTCCAGGCCGGTGCCAATGGCTGCGCCGACTGCGAAAGCTCCCACGACGGCGGCGCCTGTCGCCAGCCCCGCCCCAGCGACTCCTCCGGTTCCAATCAATGCGGTGGAGCCCGTTGCGCCGGTTCCGCCGAGGGCACTGAGCGCCATCGCGCCCGTCTCCATACTGCCCGCTGCGAAGCTCGCCGCGTCCGTCAGCGCGGCACTGAAGTCCCCTGTGCGAATATCCTCAGGGAGGGCAGCCACCGACAGAGCCGCACCGATGGGCGCGAGGGCCTTGAGCGCGATACCGGGCCCTGGCAGCCCTGTCAGGACTTTCGGGGCGGCGGTGGCCCCCGCAGCCGCGGCGACGGCACCCTCGGCCGTCCTGACCACGGATCCTGGCGTTCCTGTTGACATCAAGAGCACTGCCTGAGCTTCTTTCATGGCATGAGCAGGATTTGCCATTATGAAATCCCTGGCGTCCTCCGTAGCATTCACCACGATTCTTGCCACCCTTCTGACATACGTACTCTTAATTTGCTGGACCACGGTCCTGAGCGCCCTGTCGGCATCTTGTGCTAGCGGGCCAAGCGCGCCAGGCAGGCCTTCAATGTTGCCAGCAAACATCTCAAGGATCTTACCTCGCCGGAAGTTGATAAGTATGCGGTCAGTACGTGAAATTCTCCCGGCGACGGTAGGATTCCAGATAGCACCCTCAACTACGGCGTGCGCACTGCTCGCGACACTGCGGGCTTTCTCCCCGACTGCGCTTAGTTTCTTGCTCGCCCAGGCGGTCGTCTTATCCAGCCATTCAGGCCGCCTGCCTGATGGATCGTTCATGTTCACCGGTCTATTGGCGGCGTACGTGTACAGGCCCCCGCCGGCCAGCCCAGCGGGGTCACAGCTTGTCCAGCGGCCTAGCCAGGAGGCGTAGTAGCGGGCGCCGTGGTAGTAGAGCCCGGTTTCGCTGTCGCGTTCCTTGCCGGTGTACCGGTATCGCTTGGGGGCCTCGATGCTGGCCCGGACAGCCTGGTAGGACGTGCTACCGAACGCGTAGTACTCCTCATAGCTGATGACCTGGGCGTCTTGGTCGAGTTCCAGTACCGACGAGTCCAGGTGGTTCGCCAGCTGATAGCGGATCAGCTCACGGGGACCTCGGTCGGTGCCTGTCGTGCGAGTCTCCACCAAGGCGAGGCGGTGCATGTCGTCGAACACATGCAGCGTCTCGCGCTCCAGGGTCACCGTGCCATCCGGGCCATACTCACGGAAGACCTCGAACGTGCCCACGTAGATCCGCTGGGATTTCCTGACGGCCCCGGCCGTGCCCGCCGCTCCGGCGGATCCCGCCCGCCGGGTCACCTTACGGACGCGCTGTCCGGTCGCGTCGTAGACGTAGTACGTCATCTCCCGCGGGCCGGTCTCGTCGTCGCGGCCCGCGTGCCGCGCGGTCGCGTGTAGCCGGTCGCCGTAGTCCCACCGCATCAGCGGTATCTCCGGCATCGACGTCATGTTGCCCTGCTCGTCGTAACTGAACCGCCGCGGCGGCGACGGGTCCCGCGCAGGCCAGGCCCTGGTTAGCCGGTTGCTGTGGCGGCCGGGCTCGAGCAGGCTCGGCTCGTCGTAGCGGTAGGCCCTCGTCCAGCCGCCGTACGCAGGGTCCGCGGAGCGGTGCCGCGTAAGCAGCAGGTTGCCGACCTCGTCGTAGACGTAGCGTTCGATATAGCGCGCCATGGCCGTCCCGTCGCCCGGCTGCGGCAGGCCGGCCCGCGGCGCGCCGGTGGCGCTCGGCGGCACCGGATGAGGGTGACCCGCGCCGGCCTGGCCGAGGTGCTCCCGCCCGGTCGCCTCGATCAGCCGGTAGAGCGCGTCGTAGGTGTAACGGGCCGACGGGCGGACCACCTGGTTGCGAAAGAACGACCGCTGCTGTGCCCGGTCGCTGACCTGCGTCGCGTTACCCACCGCGTCGTAGGTGTAGCGCAGGTCCTGCAGCCGCCGGGAACCCCGCACGGTGACAAGATGGGCGAGCCGGAACGTCAGCGGGTCATAGGAGTAGGCCGACGAGGTGCCGTTGCCGCGCTTGACCAGCGTTCGCTGGCCGCGAGCGTTGTACTCGATGCGTTCAGCGAACACGGTAGTCGCGGCAGCACCACGGAGCCTGCCGTCGAGCCGGTGGAGGAAACCAGCCGGATCATAGGACGGAATCAGCACGCTGTCGTCTGGCGTGGTCATGCTGACGGGCCGGTTCAGCGCGTCGTAGCTGGTGCTCGCGGCGTACTCGCGGCTCTCCAGCGGGACGTCCGCAGCCCAGTCGATGACGTTGCCGGCGTATCCGGCGGCGAGCTGCCGGGTCGAGCCGAGCAGGTTCCCCTTGAAGTCGTAGGCCGAGCTGACGGCGATCCCGGCCCCGTCGAACTGCCGGGCCACCCGGGTGCGCAGGTTCCTGGCCTCCGGGTGAGCCGCGGACTCCCCGTAGTCGATGCGTTCCTGCAGCGCGACGCCGGTGATCCCTGGCCCTGCTACATAGGTACGCACCGGCCGGCGCAGTGCGTCGTACTCGGTCCGCAGTACGAACTCGCGAGAGGTCCGGGCGTGAACCGCCTTGCCCAGAACGTCGGGCAGCGTCTGGCCGCCCCCGGTGTCCATGCCGGCGTGACTAACCTGGCCACCGAGCATCGCGAAGCCGTAGCGCATGGCCGCGCGGCCGAGTGCGTCGCGCACCTCGTGCTCGTTGCCCTGGATGTCGAGTGCGCTGTGAGTCCGGCAGAACTGGTCCGTCAGCATGCCGTTTTCCAGGACACGGTTGTGGGTGACCGTCAGAAACGTCCGGCCGAGTGTGTCGAGCCAGCCCCGCGTGGGGGTGCCCGCGTGGGCGGCGGTCTGCTCGGCGGCCCTCTGCGCCGACCGGCCCAGCTCGCCGGCGATCCTGCGCGCGTACCAGGTGGCCCAGCCGCCCGGCTGTCCGGCCAGCATGGCGAGGTAGCGGCCCGCGTAGCCGAGCACGTCCGGGTCATCTCGCGGGTCGAGCAGGACCGTGTCGGCAGCGTCCCAGGCATCCTGCTGCCACGGATCGAAGGTGGTCTTGGCGTAGCTGGCGTCCGGGTTCAGGGTGGCCACGACCCGTCCGGGCGGATCGTAGAAGAGCACCGTGCTGACCCCCTCGGCCCGGGCGAACTCGAACTCCGGCGTCGTGGTGAAGAACGGCTCGTATCGCCGGACCGGCTGGCCCTTGTTGTTGAACACCGTCCAGCCGCTGCCGATCCAGCGGTGCCGGACTTCCGGGCCGTTGCCGGTGACGGGACCGGCGGCGGCCTGGCCCCTGCGCTGGACCTCGCGGCCGAAGCCGTCGGAATAGCTGAACCGGCGCTGGATCTGCGTCTGCTGCCCGGGCGCGAGATCGCTGACGTGCGTCTCTCGGGCCAGGGTGGCCACTCCTGCTGGCCTTTCGCCCCGGCTTCGCCGGTATGCGTCCAGGTCATAGAGCATCCGGGTAGTGGCCTGCCCGAGGAACTCGTGTCCGCGGCCGAACGGGTCCGCGAAGTACGCTTCGACCGCCGCGGGTGGCGAGTCAGGCTCGAAGCCGTCCAGGATGTCGCCGAGCTGCTCTTCAGGCTTGCCCATCATGGCGATCCCGCAGACCCGGCCGAGCGCGTCGAACGCCACTGCGGAGCGGTTCCGGTTCGGGTCGCTGACTAGGTGCGGCGCCAGCACCCGGTAATCCAGCGCTATGGCGGTGACCTGGTCGGCGGCGTCCCGATCACCGGCGGTGACCAGGTTGCCGAGCGGGTCCCGCGTCTGCCGCACCAGCAAGTCGTAGCGGTCATAGCTGATGGCCGTGGGGTTGCCGAACGGATCGGTGAACCTGTGCGGCAGGAAGAAATGCAGCCGGGCGTAGTTCAGCTCGGCGGCTGGGTCATCGTTGTCGCCGGGGGAGTAGAAGACCCGGCCCGACGGAAGCCCCCACGCCCCGCCCTCCCGGAGGTAACCGGCCGCCCGGAGCATGCTAGCGTCGACGTGGTCCCCGTACAGGTCGGTGACCAGGCTGTCGGTGAACGCCTGGCGGTAGCTCCGGTACGGCAGCGCCAGCGGCTCGAGGACGCCGACCGGTAGCGCCCCGGACAGGTCGTCGCGCCGGTACCGGACCGAGGTATGGCTGATCAGCCGCCGCGCGGGCGCGGGCACCGCGGACGGGTCGGCGTCCCAATTCTGGAATGGCAGCTCAGTGGTGACGCTGGCGAGCCCGTCGCGCAGTTCGGCGAAGCCGAACAGCCGCCCGGCCGGGCGCAGTTCGACAACCTCGAACGTTCTTACCTGCGCGGGCATCGGCGTGCGATGAGCATCGCGCAGCTCCACCGCGTTGGTGTAGTCGTTTTCCTTATAGGTCAGTCGTAGCCGGCCCTGCGCTGCCTGGCCCTCCTGGGGTAGCTCCGGGTCGGGGTAACGACGCCCGTAGCCGGCCGACGCCGATCGCAGCGGATTCCCGTAGTCGTCAATGGCGAGCACCACGTCGTGGATGATTCGCGGGTCGGCTCTTATCTCGCCATCCGCCATCCGGTACAGCGTGCGCTCGTAATGCGCGGTGACGCTCTCGCGGGCGTGGGTCAGCAGGATCGCGTGGTAGTTCTGCGGACCGCCCGGGACCGGCTCGATCGCGGGCTGCAGCAACTCGATGGTGTAGTTGTGCTCGGTCACCAGGTACGGCCGTCCCTCGGCCTCGCTGCCGTCGAGCGCGTATACCTCCTCGCGGAGCGGCATGCCTTTCAGCGCCCGGCACGCCTCCTTGGCTTCGGTTCGGGACAGCCGCCACGGCCGCGGTGGCTGGCCGGCTAGCCGCAGCGTCTTAGGCAGCGCCGTGTCAGCCAGGTCCGGGTCACTGCCGCCCGGCTGGCGCCAGTACTCGCGGGCGTACTGCCGGCTGACGAAATCCTCTCCCGGGAATACGCCGGTATGCAGCCAGGTCCGTGTCAGAACGGGCGGCAGGTCACTAGCCCTGTCCGGGTTCCCGGATCCGCCCGTGCCGGCCTCGAGCACGGCCAGGTCCTCGGTGTCCCAGTGCTCGACCATGCCGAACCCGCGGAACTCGCGCTCGAGGCCGTCGTAGTACCCGTGGTGGTACGCGTGTCGGGTGGTGAACCGGTTGCGATTGATCCGGTCGATGGTAACAACCCGCTCGACGACCTGGACGGGGAATGGCAGCCGGGTGATCCACGGTTCTCCGGCCGCCTGGTCGGCCAGGTAGAACCTGGTGGACGGGGCGTAGCTGATCAGGGTCTCCGCGCCGAGGTTGTTGATGACCTCGGTGAGCAGGTACGGCTTGCCCGCGGTCATCAGGTCGACGTAGCGCACCTGCCGTCCGGCGTCGCCTGGCAGCGGTGAGGACCAGACCAGGCATGCGGTGCCGCTGCCGAGCAGGTCGGCCACCATGACGTGGGCCAGGCTGTCCAGCCGCGGGAACGCGTGCGGCAGGAGGTGCGGCTCACCGTAGCCGTTGCCGGACTGGTTGAGGTACACACGGGTGCCGCCGGGGTGCAGGTAGACCAGGTCGGCGCTGCCCGTGCCGTCTACGTCAGCGAGCCTGACCCGCCGCTGGTCGAAGTGCCCGGGCTGGTCCATCCAGGGGCTGCGGTCCATGGTCACCTTGGCGCCGAACCGCCCGAAGCCGGTGTTGGGCCAGTAGCAGACCTCGCCGTTGCGCACCCGGACCAGGTCCGGCAGGCCGTCACCGGACATGTCCGCCAGGTAGATGGTCTGCCCGGGATCGGCGAGCATCAGCCGCGGCCCCCGCTCCTCGCCCCACGGGCGGGCGGAGAAGGCCCGCTGCCCGTCGCCGAAACCGTCCAGGCCGAGCGATCGGTACCAGGTGAAGGCGTCGTCGCCGGTGATCAGGACGTCGGCGAGGCCGTCCCCGTCCAGGTCGGCCATGCGCAGGTCAGGGTCGTCCCACGAGATGTTCGGGCACGAGAGGAACGGGCGGAACGGCTGCCAGCCGCCGGCTTCGGTCCGCCGGTAGCAGCCGGGCATGGGGCCTCCGAGCTCGGCCAGATCCAGGTGCCCGTCGCCTGCCAGGTCGAGCAGTTGCTGCCGCGAGCCGCGCCCGGCCATCGCGGGCTGGCTGGCGAGCATCCGCGGCGGCGTGAACCGGCCCCCGCCCAGGTTGTGCCGGTAGTACCAGGCTCCGCCCTGCCGGGCCAGGATTCCGGACAGTCCCTCCCCGTCCAGGTCCACCCACTGGTAGTCCGTGCCGTCCACCCCGGCGGGCAGGTTGGCCAGCGCCTCCGGGCTCAGGTCGCGGACCTCGGTGCCTACCACGGCCCGGCTGTAGCGCAGCTCGAGCGGCGGCAGCGACGCACGGTGGTAACCGCCGTCCCGCCGCCGGTATCCCGTATGAGTCACGGACGCCACCGTCGTCATGCCGCTACCGCCGGTGCTGACGTAGGCCAAGTCGGTGGACGACACCAGGCAGGCCGCGCCGATGCCCGGCTCGTCCGGGAAATTGTGGAACATGAGCACCCGGTGGCACCGGCGGTAGGTGCGCACCTCGAAACCGGGCCGGTATGTGGAGAACGGGTCGCTACGCACCGGCCAGGCCTGGTCGGGTTGAGGCAGCGGGGCATCCTCCCGGTGGTCGCCGTAGTCGAAGACGACCTCGAACAGCCAGCCGCCGCGAGGCCCCCGTCCTGAGCGAAGGGCGTCCAGGCATGGCCACCAGGGCTCCCGGTTGGCATAGCGGATCCGCTTGAGGTACCGGTTCGCCGACCGGGACCGCGCGGTGCGGTTGCGCTCGCTAGGCAGCGTGGCGTCGATCCCGGTGCTGTCCTCAAAGACGTAGTCATAGACCGCGGCGTTGCCGGCGTCGTCGTAGGTCGCGCTGATCAGCCAGCTGAACACGCGTGAGGAGTCGGCGGGGTCGGCGATGCGGCTGGCCGCGGTCGCCCCGTAGACCGTGGTGACGTTGGCGCTCGTGATCTGGCGCCAGTGCGTCTCGCCGGTGTCCAGGTCGCGCCAGCGTTCGATCTGGGCGAACAGGCCCTCGACCCGGGGCCGGTAGGCCTGGACCAGGTAGTCGCGGCCGCCATCGGCCCGCCGTACGGGTGGCTCCTGCCAGTGGCCGTCCCGCTCGGCCCGGACCGGGACCAGATCCTCGGCGCCGGCCAGGATGAACGTGTCGGCGTCCGGGTCATCTATAAAGCGGGGCAGCCCCTTGTCGGTCTTGCGGGTGACAGCCGGGAGCGTCATGCTCCAGCCCAGCCCGAACGGGCCGTTGCCGGAGCCGGAGTCGTAGCTCAGGCTCAGCGACGGCCCGAAGCCCGCCCGGCCGGGGCTGGTGGCCACCGGGACCGTCAGGTTGGCGGTGCCGGTCGCCGCGCTGACCGAGAACTTCTCCCCGATGTCCCGGATGGCGCCGCCGCCCCTGGGCAGCGACACCGACGGCGGTGCGGGCGGGCCGCCCTCGGCAGGCTGCCACCCGCCCGCAGGTGCACCCGCAGCGGCACCGGGCATGTCAGGAACGGCCGCCCCGGACGCAGGAGCCGGGAACTGGGAGCGACTGCCCGGCTCCTCCGGCAGCGCCGCGGGATCGGCGGGAAACACCGCTCAGCCTTCCGGATGGCCGGGCGCGGCGTCGTAGCTGGCGATCACGAATGCGTTGTGTATCCGCCCTACCTGCGCGGGTATCTCGAACGTACAGGTAACCGGATGGCCGTCCTGCAGCGGGCCGAGCGGGTGCTCGCGCAGGCTGATCGCGCCGCAGAAGAACCCGGGCCATGCCCCGTCGGAGACGCATGCGAACTCACGGACGTCGTCGCGGTCGGCGTCCTGCGACCGGAAGCGGACGATGTGCTGGCGCCCGGGTACGGCGTCGGGCGCGGCGAACATGAGCAGCAGCTGGTCGACGCCCCGCACGCGGCGGCCTGGAACGAAGGGGAACATCGCTCGCGTGAAGCCCAGCCTCAGCGAGCGGTGTCGGCGGTCGCGGTCGGTCGGCTGGTGCTCCGGATCTGGCCTGCGCAGCGCCGGCCAGGCGTCGGGGAAGTCATGGCGCACGTCGAACAGCCGCAGGCCGTCGCCGGGGAGGCGGCCGCGGGCATCGCGGGCGGCCGCCTCGCGCAGCGCGGCCCCGCCCTCGCGCGCCGTGTAGTTGAGGTGAAGGACCGCGTCGGTCAGCGTGTCGAGGTCGAAGTAGTTGTTCTCCTGGGGCAGTTCGATGCGCCACCGGCTGACGGCCCCGAGGAACTCGAACGGGAGGCGCCGCTCGTCCCTGAAGTTGAGCTCGAACAGGCCGGAGTCGTTCTGGCCGCTGGAGGTGGCGATGGATTCTCGCGCGGCATATTCGCGGACGACGCGCGGGTCGTCGTGGCACGGTTCGTACTCGCTGCGGCTGGTGCCGTCGCCGCAGCAGCCATGGGCCGGGGGACGGGTTTCCGGGTGGATGCGGGTCATGCTGCTCAGCAGGGTCAGGCGGCAGTGAACGCCGGTGTACGGGCCGGTCACGCAGGGCAGCGTCAGCGTGACGTTCTTGATGCGTCGCGTGTAGTGGCCGGGGTAGTCGAGGTCGAACATCCACTCGGGGATGCTGATCTCGCACCCGCCGGTGATGCGCAGCCTCAGGTAGGCGGCCGGGAAGTCCAGCCGCAGCGAGAAGTGCCTGGTGAGCTCGTGCTCGCGCCGGTTCTCGTCGAGATACGCCTTCTCCATATGCCGGAGGGCGAATTCCAGGCGCTCACCCGCCATGAGACCCTGGTGGAGGTCGTCCCAGGTCTCCTCGGGGATGAACCGCCTGGTGGTATGACCGCGCTCGAAATGGAAGGCCCGCTGGGCCTCTCGCGCCGCGTGATGCGCCAGCTCATACATCCCGGCGTGCAGGGCGGTGGTCTCTTTTTGCAGCCACAGGTAGAGATCGGTGGCGGTGAACTTGTCCCGCAGGAAGTCCTGGACCTCCGCGGCGTGCTCGATCTGCCGCTGCTGGTTGTTGAGTTCCCGCAGGGCCTGATCCCGCCGCCGGTGCGCGCCGAGAGTCTGGAGTTCGATCTGCTGTATCTCGATCGGCAGCGTCTGCGTCTGATGGAACCATTCGGTTGACCGGCGCTGCCAGCCCGCCTGGGTCATGTCCATCCCCGCCGTCGTGCTCTGGATGTCCGCGATCGCCTGCATCACCTTCGCGATCGTCTGGAACAGGCCTGCCAGCTTCGTGCCGATGGGAACCTGGCTGAACGTGGACATGGCGCCGACGAAGAAGTCCGGGATGATGGACATGACCTCGCCGATCACCTCGGTCACGTTGGCGGTCGTGCGGGTCTGCAGAGCGTTCGTGGTCAGGCTCAGATTCTGGATCTCGTCATTGATGAGACCGACCTGGTACATGCCGGCGTAGTAGAGCAGGTTGGCCTGATTGACTTCCTTGGTCTGGTGGAGGGCCTGTACCTGCCAGTCGGCGTCGCGCCACTGGTCCTGGCGGATGGCGATACCGAGGGCCAGCATCTCGCGTTCCTGTTCCGCGCGAATCGCCGCCAGGTACTCGGCGTCGCCCTTCTCGTAAGCGGACAGCAGCGCGGCACCGAGTTCGCGGACGCGCCCGGCCAGCTCGATAGCTTTCTGGATTTGCGACAGGAAGCGATAGGGGCTCGGACGGCCGCACCAGTCGTCGTCCGCGCACATGCCGGAGACAGCGCCGGGCAGGTCGGCGAGCTGGCTATCGCCGAAATAGCGCATGTCCCGGCCGGGTCGGCCATTTCGGAGCCGGCCCGCGTTCAGGCAGCGGCGGATCAGCCCCAGACGGTCGGCGACGAGATCGTAGAGATCCAGCAGCTGCGGGTTGAGGGGCGCGTAGGCCGGGACGAACGTCGCGACGGTCGGCCAGCGGGACGGCTCAGGCAGCAGGACCGTCCTCGGCCGCTGGCCGGTGATCTTCGCGGCAAGGTCGTAGAGGACCCGAGCCTGCTGGAACGCCTCCGGCGAGCGACGCCGGCGCATCAGCGCGTCCCCCCAGTCCAGCAGCGTACGGCAGTAATGCAACGTCACAGCGCGGTTGCGGGCTCCTTGCTCGGTGACGTCGGTGCTGTCACAGCAGGCACCCTGCTGCGGGGTTCCGCGCTCGTCGGCCGCTGCCTCCTGTCTCTCGATCTCGTCAGGCGCCGACGGCTCTTGGGACATGTCCGGGCAGTGCACCCAGGCGCAGTCCTGCCCGAGCGGGTCGAAGGAGCGCCGGTACCACCTCAGCGCCAGTTCGTAGCGGCAGCGCACCCGGAGGGCGTCAGCCACGAGGAGCGATGCCGGGAACCATGCGCCGGGGAACAGCCGGGCGCCTGGCTCGTGATACGCGAAATAGGGATACGAGAGCAGGCCGCCCGGGTAGGGGGACGGACTCTGCGGGGCTGGCGGCTTCAGGGCCCGCGGCAACGCGACCGCGTGGTCCGGCGGCAGGTCGTACCGGAAACCCGGGGGCGACTTGTCGGCGCCATAGCCGGCCGGCAGCGGCGCGCTGCCTGCCACCTGGAAGTAGAGGGAGTCCCCGGCCCGGCCGAGGAATACCAGATCGGGGGGCGCATTAACCTCGACGTATTCCTCGGACCTGCGGGGCTGGCCGAATTGGCCATTATGGACGCGGCACCACGCCAGGCGGACGGCCGGGTCTGGCTGCCACTTGGCCAGCAGCGACGGTACCTGGTCTTCTTCGTCCCATTCAGCCGACTGCTGCTGGTACTGGTCGTAGTAGGAATCCTGGAAGCCGAATTGGTAGCTGCCGGTAAAGCTGGCGTCGCCATCGCTCTGGGCGTCCGTCTCGGCGGTATAGGAATAAACCTGCGTATTGACGAGCCAGAAGTAGTATTCATCCACGAGGACCGGGTGGTCGCGTCCGCATTCGCTGCAGCACGCCTCGCGGCCTGTGTTCCCGTGCGGGACGAACCCGCCTGCGGCATCGGGTGTATCGGCCGCCGCCACACGCACGAAACGTGTTCCCAGCTTGATGGCCGACTCCATCCACAGTGGCAGCGTCGGCGCGGGCATGCCGCCGGCCGCGGCCCGCGCCAGTGCCGGGGCTGGGCCGGGCGGCGCTGGATCGGCGGCGCCGCCAGCCTCGATGGCGGGACCCGGCGGGGCGTCGGGGCCGTCCTGGGCCGGGGGAGGGGTGACCGTAGCCGAGCTGACCTGCGGTACCGCGGCTAGCCAGGTGGGCTGGGCGGCATACTCGGGACTGCCGAGGGTGGCGAGCCCTTCGCGGCTGGCCGACTTCGGGAGCGGGGACAGCGGGCGGAGTTCAGCTGGAACGCGCCGCTGCAGGAGTTCGGGCGCCTGCTCGAGATCCGCGTCGTCGTCCGCCCACCAGTCCAGGCCGCCGGGTGCCGCCAGGCTCAGGGCCGAGCTGCGCAGTTGCGACTCGAGGAACCGGAACGCCTCGATGCGGCGCGCCTCGCGGAGCTCGTCCCACTCGATCCAGCTTTCCCGGTAGAGCTCTCTTCGCCTGCACCTTTCCCAGGTCCTGTAGTTCTCGAACCGGCTCTCCCACAACCTCGCGAACTCGCTGGTTACCGTCCAGCCCGGCTCGAGGCCGAGGCGGCTCCGGCGGACGAACGACTGGACCGCCGTGATCGCCTCTTCGATCCGGCTGGCCCGCTGGCAGAGGCCGGCTTCCACGTCAAGCAAGAGGAGGTCGCTGAGGTCACCGGGCCCGGTGGCGAACTGTCCCGGTTGCCACGGCAGCGCGACCCGGTTCATATGGCACAGGTAGGCGATCAGCGCGTGGCGCCCGCGGTCACGCAGTCCGTCATTGAGGCGCTTGAGATCGTGGTAGCGGCGCGGTTCTCCGTTGTCCAGGTAGCCATGGTTCGCGAACGCCACGAGGTTCGCGTTGCCGGTCTCGGTTTCGGCCGGGAGCTCAGCGCTGGGATCGTCCGATGCCCACAGGTCCGGCCGCGCGGCGGCGATGTCCCCGGCGGCAAAGGAAGACTGCAGCTCCCGCAGCCAGCGGTCCGCATGCCAGGCGCGCACCACCCAGCGGTCGTCCTCCAGGTCGGTGCTCGTCACCGCGTAGACCGGCGTCTGCTGACCCTGGAAGTACCGCAGGTCAAGGCGCCAGTGGCGCGCATCCGCGCCCACATGACGCAGCAGGTAGGCCGGGTCGGCGGGTTGTTTCTCCTGCGCTTCCTCGAACAGGTGCCACAGCTGGCGCCCGCAGCGCCGGTGCACCTCGGCGCGGGCCGCGGTGTAGTCGAAGGCCCGTTCCCACCAGTCGAACATCGCCTGAGTGCGCTGCGGCGACGGGGCGGTGCGAGCGTCCTGACCGGGGGAATGGTAGTCGTCCCGTACCGGCAGGAAGTCCAGGGCGAACTGCGCGGAATGGCGGGTGAACCCGTCGCCCGCGCGGTAGAAGCTCACGCCGGCGAACTGGGCCGCCTGCTCGAGCATGTAACCGAGTTCCGAGGTCCCGTGCGGCTGCCGCTGGGCCGAGACCGCGAACCGGTGCGCGAACAGCAGCGACTTGAAAGCCCGCTGGTAGGTGCGGCGGATGTCGCGTAGCGAGCTGACGTACGTTCTGTCCAGGTAGGCCGCCGCGCCGGGGCTGAGGCCCGCGATATCCGCCGCGAGCGTCCGGTCTTTCTGGAGCACGAACAGCCGGCTGTGCGGGATCTCAACCCGTCGCGCCCCGCTGTCCGGCCCGCTGTATTTCACCTGGAAACCGGTGTGCTGTCGGCGGACGGGCTCGTCACGGTCGAACTCCGGGGCAGGCTGGATCAGCTCGGCCGTCAGCTGGTAGGCGCCTCGCCTGAGCGGCAGCGAGGACGACCTGTGTTCCTCTTCGCTGTCCCAGTGATGGCTGAGGATCACCCAGCTGCGCTGACCGCGGCGGAGCACCACGCGCCACCTGCGGTGCTCGGCCGCCTCGAAATCGGGGCTGTCTTCGCCGAGGGTCGGCGCGCCTGCCCAGAACTCGTACGTGCCATCGTGCTCGATCAGCAACGCCCCGGACCAGGTGACGCTGAAGCCCTGCGCGCCGCCGAGCCAGGAGCCGCTCGCGTCGTCCATCAGGAAGCCGTTGTGCACGCTGACGGATCGCATCTGCTCCGGCGTCAGTGCGGCGCTGAGGCTTGGCAGCACCGTCGGCACCGGGCAGTTGTCCCGGTCACGCTCTGCTCCGAAGCCGGCCAGCGGGCCGGAGGTGTCGCGCCAGGCGATCGCCCCGCCCTCGGGCCGGTATTCGGCGACGAGGCCCGTGCCGGCCAGGCCGAGGAGCGCGGCGAGGGCGCTGCCCGCGGGTGCCGTCCAGGTCAGCGCGGGCGGTGCACCGGAATCGTCTTCCCAGCTGGTGGCGGCCTTGTTCTCGTCCGCGGCCAGGGTGCGCAGTATCAGTGCCGCGGCGGCGCCGTCGTCGGGTGCATCCTGCCCGGTGGCCGCCGCGACGTGCCGGGCCAGGTGCCGCGCTATGAGGTGGCAGCGATGACGGCAGAGCAGGAACTGGTGCCGGAAGTACCTGAAGCGCTCGGCCTCGTCGGCTTCCTCGATCAGCTTCCGCTGCGCGACCTCGAAATCCTCGAACAGCAGCGCGAAGCCGGCGAGCATGGCGCGCGGCTGGAAGAACAGATCCTGCACGGCGCCCTGTTCCGCCTGGTTCAGGTCATAGACCTGGGTGAGCTTCCTGATGAGCGCACGGTCGGTGAGCGGCACACAGGCACATAGCTGGCCAGCCTCGGAATCGTACTCCAGGGGCCCATCCGGCGGGTTGTTCCACATGGACGCGGATGTCTCGTCCGGGGCCAGGTCGCATGTGAAGCGCGCCGCCTGCGGGCTGGCGTGATGCCCGGACCGGGCCAGCATGCCGGGGAAGAAGTGCTGTCCGAGGGCCGCGACGTCATCGGGCGCGAACCCGAATTCTGAGTGCAGGGCGGCTTCGACGTGCCGCCACGGCCATTCCTCGTCCTCGCCGTCGGCTACGCGTGCCTCGAGCATCTCCCGGCGCAGCCGCCAGAGCGCGAATTCTGGCTCGTCGTCAGGAAGCCCCAGCGGCGAGTCGAGCGCCTCGTTCTCATCTTCCAGCGGGAATGGGTCGTCGCCGTCCAGGTGGGCGTCACCGGTGAAAAGGAAGACCAGTTCACCGACGCTGAAGCGGGACGCGTAGATCTTCGCGAGCACCTCCGCGAAGCGCAGCGTATGCGTCGGTACCGTGTGCCAGGTGTCGGTGTCCGTCTCGGGGTCGAAGCCCGCCAGGCGGGACAGCGGATCAAGGTTTTCCGTGAGCAGCCTGACGAGGTGCGCCGAGCGCCGTTCGCATCCGTGGCGCTGCTGGGCGTGCTGCTCGATCCGCCTGATCAGCTGCTGCACCGCCCACTGCCAGTGAGCCGTGCCCGGCCCGGCCCACAGCGCCAGCAGGTGCGTGCGGTCGGCGTCAACCGCTCCGGGCTGTACCGGGGCCGCCGGATCCGTGAGGTCCATCCCGAAGTCGTCGCGCAGCATCTGGAAGGCGGCGAGCTGGCGGATGAAGTCCGGGTTGGCCACGCCGCCGGCCCGCAGCTGCAGTACGTCGCAGATGTCCCGCAGCTGCGCGAACGTGTACCCGTCGCAGGACTGGCGCAGCTTGCGCCATAGCCGGACGAACACGAGCAGCGTCGTGAGGTCCTGCTCCGGCTGATCCCCGGGGAACCGCAGCCAGATGTCATCCGGGCAGCACGGCTCGCAGCGGGGGAATTCGCCCTGCTTGGGGCTGGCGCCGTTGCGGAACGGCACGAAGCCCGATTCCCACAGCTCATAGAACTCGCAGTAGCTGAGGCAGGTCTCCGCGAGGAACGCCGGAAGCCAGACCGTGCCTTCTTCGTCGCCTGGTTCCTGTGCGGCAGCGGCCCACGGCGCGGCGTCGATCCCGGCGGGAGCCTCGGCCGGCGCGCAGGGCGGTGCCGCGGTGCCCTGGAACAGGGTGGTGTATTCCTCGGGGCTGATGCCGAGGTACTCGATGGCGGTGTCGATGCGCACCGGGTAGCGCCACAGCCAGGACTGGAACCCGGCCGGCTCGTTGGCAGGATACAGCGCGAACTCGGTGATGCACTTGCGGAACGTCCGCATCGCCTCGAAACGGCCGCCGGAACGGCCGCCGCCGAGATGCCGCAGGTAGGTCTGCGAGACGTCGAGGGCCTGGGAGTACGGCAGCTCGCAGGACGAGAAATCCGCCTTCAGCTTGTCGAAGACGGCCGGTTCGACGGCGGCGTTCGCGGCGCTGGGCGTAGCCGGCGTGGAGTACGCGGGCTCTGCCGCCAGGAGACGCCCGGGACCACCCTCGTCCTCGCCGGGCCCGGTCGCCGGAGCTGGGGCGGTGTCATAGACCGTGCCGCCCGTCGGCGTCTCCGCCGAGGCCAGGTATTCCAGGCACTCGTTGACGAGGTCGATCAGCGGCAGGGAGGTTTCCAGGTTCGCCGGGCTCGCCGCCAGTTCGCCTACTGGCCCCCGGCGCTCGGCCAGCGCCGTGCCCAGGGTCGGTGCGGTGAAGACGATGATGGTCCCGGACGCTATCGCGGCGGTCAGTGCCTGGCTCAGCGTCACCGTCGTCGCATCAGCGGCCGTCACCGTGGTCCCGTCCGCGATCCCCTCAGCGGTAGCAGACATCCCGGCGGATTCGTCGGCGGCCGACGCGAAGGCGAGGGTGGTGTCACCAGCCGCCGCATCCGCCGCGGTGACCAGCGACAGCGGGGGGGCGGTCACGGCTTCGCAGGTCGAGAGCCCGGAGACAGTCAGCATCTCGTGCAGGTAGGCGATCGGGCCGGTCGGCGACAGGGAGGGCGGCGGAACGCAGTTGACCAGCGTGCCGTCGGGGTTGACCGGCTCGAAGGCTCCGCCGGCCTGACCGGAAGCCGGTGATGGCGGCGCCAGGTCTTTCGCTTTCCCGTACAGGGCGCTGGCGGAGTCATACGCGATGGTGCCGGTCAGGGCCTGCTGGAAATCGGCGCCGGAAAGGCTCGTGATGTCTGCCGCGCTCCGGAAACCGCGCGCGTACAGCGCCTCCATCACGGAGAAGCTGAAGCTCACCGACGCCGGGGGAGTGTATCCGCCGCTGATCGTCGGCGCGGTGGCGGCACTGGCCACCGCCGCCAGGTCGTTGACTGCAGTCATTGCCTCGTCGAGCCACGCCTGGGCGGTCAGGTCACTGGTGAATACGGTTTGCGCCGCGTTGGTCAGGTCGGTGCCTGACACGGCGTTGCCGAATTTGAAGCCCGCCGGGAGGACACCGGCAGCCTGGCCGATCGGGTCGAAGACCGGCAGGTCGAACGTTGGCGGCGCATCCGCGGGCGGCAGCTTGGCATGGGTGGCGACGGACGAAACGGTAAAGAACTGCTGCACCGCGCGGATGAACGCGCGAATCCGGACGGCGACATTGCCGGCTTTCTGCGCGCCCTGGCCGGCCGGGGCGCCCGGGGTGGCCGCCGCAGTGAACGGCGGCAGCCACTGCGGGCTCCCCGTCACGGTAAAGAACGCTGTCCACTGCGCGGCCGTAACCTGCTTCAGCGTGGCGACGGTCGGGGCCGGCGTCGGCGGTGACGTCGTGGAGGGCAGCCAGGCCGCGATCTGGTCGGCCAGCGTGCTGGGGATTACCACGAATGTGACGACTGACCCGCTGTGCACGTCGGCTCGGACGCCGGTGCTGAGGATGACGGTCGTCGCGGTCACGCTCTGCACCGTCGTGCCCGCGGCGATATTCGCGCCGAGAACTGACATCCCTGGGTTGACACCGGTGGTCGTGCTGAAGGTCAACACGGTGGTGCCCTGCGGGCAGTCCGCAGTCGTCGTGGCGGTGAGGGGGGCGAATGTGATGACCGAGCCACTCGGCACCGTAGCCAGGATGCCCCGGCCGAGCGTGACGGTTGTGGCCGTCACGCTCTGCACCGTCGTGCCCGCGGCGATATTCGCACCAGAGACCGGCATGCCGCGGCCGATACCGTTTGTCCCGCCTGGCCCGAAGGTCAGCATGGTGCCTGGCAGGCAGTCCGCGGTGGTAGTGGCGGTGAGGGGGGCGAATGTGATGTCTGAGCCGCTCGGCACGTCGGCCGGGACGGCTGCGCCGAGCGTGACGGTTGTGGCCGTCACGCTCTGCACTGTGGTGCCCGCGGCGATGCCCGCGCCGGAAACCGACATCCCCGCGGTGATGCCTTCGGTCTTGCCGGAGCCGAAGGTCAGCACGGAAGTGTTCTGCCCGCAGTCCGCGGTCGTCGTGGCGGTAACCGGGTCGAACATGATGACCGAGCCGCCCGGCACCGTAGCCAGGACGCCCATGCTGAGCGTGACGGTAGTCGAGGTCAGTTTCTGGACCCTGGTACCTGGGGCGATATTCGGGCCGGCCACCGGCATCCCGCTGCTGATGTTGTTCGTCCCGGCGGGACCGCTGAAGGTCAGCGTGACGCCGGGGAGAGACTCTGCGGTAGTTGTAGCCGTGACGGGAGCAATAGGCGTCGCCGGAATTATGAAGAACGTGACGACCGAGTTGCTTGGCAGGTCGGCTGAAACATTCGCGCTGAGCGTGACGGTCGTCGCGGTCACGCTCTGCACTGTCGTCCCTGCGGCGATATCGGGGCCGGCCGCCGACATCCCGACCCTGATCCAGCTGGCTCCGTCGGCTCCGCCGAAGGTCAGCAGGGCGGTGCCGGACGGGCAATCCGCGGTGGTGGTAAGCGTGACCGGAGGAGTCGCGAAGTTGAACACGAGCACCGCGCCCGCCGGGACGTTGCCGAGGACCTGCTTACTGAGCGTGACGGCCGTGGGAGGGACGCCCTGGACCGTCGTGCCCGCGCCGATGCCCGGGCCGGATAGGTGCATCCCCGCGCTGATCCCGTTGGCCGCGCCCGGACCGAAGGTCAGCACGTTGCCGCCGGACGGACAGTCCGCGGTAGTCCCCGCCGTGACGGGGGCGAATGTGATGATCGAGCCGGCCGGCACGTCGGCCAGGACGTCGGTGCTGAGCGTGACGGTCGTGGCGGTTGCCCGCTGTACGGTGGTGCCCGCGACCAGGTTCGGCCCGGACACCGGCATCCCGGCGGTGATCCCGTTGGCCGCGCCCGGCGCGAAGGTCAGCACGTTGCTTCCGGGCGTGCAGTCCGCGGTAGTCGGTGCGACCACGGGGGCGAACGTGATGATCGAGCCGACCGGCACGTCGGCCAGGACGTTCGCACTGAGAGTGACCGTCGCGGTGACGTACTTCACCGTTGTGCCCGGAGCGACGTTCGGCCCGGACACCGGCATCCCGGCGCCGATTCCCGTCCCGGCCCCGAAGGTCAGCACCGAACCCGAGGCGGTGCCGGCGATGGTGGATGCCGCGAACGGGGTGATGATGTAGCCCTGAGTCAGCGCGTTCAGGTCGAGGTCTACGTAGCCGTCCGGCTCCGCCGTCGCCAGTTGCTGCGCCCAGATGTTGAAGTCCGTGTTCTGGTAGGTCAGCGGTGGATTCTGGGGCAGCGGATCCTCGGCGGACAGCCACTGGCCGATGAGCGAGGCGAGAGGCCATCCGGCGAATACCGTTACCGACGGGCTGTTCGACGCCGCCGACACCCCCAGGGCGACAAGGCGGCGCGCCGCCTGGAAGGACGTGATGTCCGGCAGGCCGAGGCTCTTCTCGGTAAAGGCCTCGCTATCCTTGATCACCAGCGCGTTCTCCGCCGTGCTGAACTGCTGTAGCAGGCGCTCGATGGCTTCGCCTGTCGCCATCTGGAATCGCTGCGCCGGGGTCGTGGTCTTGTCGAGGTGCGCGCCCAGTGCGTAAAAGAACGCGGCCGGAACCCCGAAGTCCAGGCCGCTCGTCCCCGCGCTGCCCAGACCTGTCACCAGGAGCTGGCTCTGCACGGCGGCGGAGAAGGACGACGCCGGATCGACGGGGAAGCCGAGCAGGGCGGCCGTGGATCTGACGCTCATCTCCTCACACGCGACCGCCGCCGATACCGCGGCGACAAATTTGGTAAGCCGCTCGGCATTGGCATTGCGAGTGGAATAGAAGCTGCTCAGGTTGCCTTCGAACTTCTGCCTGTCCTGCTCGTAATTGTTGCTGGTATTGTCCTTCGTGCTGACGGTGCCGCCGCCGCCGGGATTGGGAGGATTGGTATAAAGTGATTCCAGGGGATCCGGGGGGGCTGGCAGGGTGTTTTGGTAGCTCCAGATGATGTCGTAGGCTATGCGCGTGCACTCGGCCGGCGAACCGACCAGGGTGAAGATCGTAGCGCCCGTAAGCGGGTCGTTCGCCAGGGCCGTCTCTATTGCCGTATGGAGTAGGTCGAACGGCGGCGCCGACCCGTCATCCGGTATTTCCAGAGAGATAGGGTTGGTGCCGGGCTGGGGCGGAAGAGCGAGGTAAAGGCTCGTGTTGCTAGCCGCGATAGCCTGGTACTGGTCCGGCGTGTCAGGTATCTTATCCGTGCTTACCTTTACGTTGTGATACGTGTTGTTAAGGGGAATGACCTCCGAGCCGCGAGTGGCCCTGATCTTGATGTCGAGGTAGTTAGGGAGCGGCGGCGCCGGATTCAGCGGGATGACCACGGTAGCCACGCTCGCGGGTACGAGCGCCACGTGAATCCCGAAGAAATCGAAGACAAAGGCCGGCTCGAGATGCTGGAAGATCCCCGAGCTCAACGGGAAGGTGAACGTTACCGGCTGGCCTGCGGGGAGATTGGTGCGAAGCGGCTTGGAGAGCGTAACCGTCGTCGAGTCCACTTTGGTGACACGTGTGCCGGGCGCGATACGGCCGTTAACAGGATCCGGATCCGGACTCAGCGTCATGCCGGTCGCGATTCCCTTCGTCCCATCCGTATCGAATGTCAGCGTAGTGAGCGTTGCCGACTTCGGCGTCAAGTCGAAGGAGGCGAACGGGGGATTGAGCGTGAAGATGACGGACGCAGGCGTGCCTGACAGGGCTTGTGACACCACCACGTCCGTCGGATTCCTCGCCGGGCTTACCTCGGCGACGGAAGTGCCGGGGGCGACGGAAGGTGTAATGCCGGGGGCGACGGAAGGTTCGCTCACCCCCATTCCGACGGTAACACCACTCGCGTCGGCGAAGTGCAGGACGAGGAGCTCGTCGCCGATGGATGTGGCTGGCCCGCTGGTGGACAGCGGGAAGGAGTAGCCGGTATTGCTCAGCTGCGAGCCGCTGGGCAACTGGCCGAGGAAGGAGACGACGGTGCCCGCTGCCACATATTGCGCAAACTTTCCTTTGACATTTACTATTCCCGGCGCAGTCGAAGTGGCCTCCGTTACGTCGGTGACGTACATATTAGAGTTCGGCGCGATCGTCGTCTTATCCGCGCTGAAGACAAACATGCCTACGGAGATGCCGTCCGTCGAGTTAAATTTCAGCGTCGAGCCGTAGTTGTCGTTGCCCTTGTCGTAGCTCGTCGGCTCGGCCGTCGGCACCGAGACCGCTGCGATGTTCCCGGTCGCGCCCGGCGGCTGGGAAAGTATCAGCGGCGAGGCGTAGGCGATATCGCTGCGCGGAGCCTGTGTATACGCGTCGAATACCTGGAGAGCCAGGCCATCGAGGTACGTACCGAAGGTGGCTCCGTCGACGGGAGACTGCGGTACCAGGCGGATCACGATATGCGGCTGGTCGGCCATCTCAGTCTTCCTTTACCCGTCACCGGACTGGAGGCCAGCCGTCATCTTACACGCACATTCGTGATCCATCACGCCACGCCTTCACTTAATGCGGCGATGCTGTGAGTAGATTCGCTTCAAGCTGCCGGTTACTCGATCGAGGACTGTTCCTCGCCGAACACGAGATCCTCGTTATCGAGTGACAGCCGCCAGCCTGGCTCGTACACGGTCAGGACCCTGACGCTAGTTCGGCATTGCCGCCGGGGAATCCCCCGAATCAGTGATATTCACGACGAGGTTCCCGACGGCACGCCCGGCAAGCTGGCCGTCCAGCCCGGTTCCGGTGCCGCGCTGGACCGTGAGGCCCGTGCCCGGCCCGGCGCGGCCGAGAGAAACTGCGCGGCCAGTTCGGTGCGGGATCTGACCCCGAGCTTCTGGAAGATGTGCCGGAGATGGGTCTGCACGGTGTTCTCCGTCACGAACATCGCCGAGGCGATCTCCCGGTTCGTCTGCCCGTGGGCAATCAGGTCGGCGACACGGCGCTCGGTGTTTGTGAGGCCGTCTACCGCAGCCCGGCAGGCCATCTTGTCCAGCTCGCGCCGGGCCTTGTCCGCCCACAGCGGCGCGCCAAGTCCCTCGAAGATGCCGAGGGCCTCGCCGAATGACTCCCGGGCGGCCGACTTGTACCGGCCCCGCCGCTCGATCATGCCCTTGACTAGCAGCGTCCGTCCGAGTTCGAAAGGCATGGGCAGGTGACGGTGGTGCGAAAGCGCACGCTCGCAGGCTGCCAGGGCCCCTTGACAATCACCATCCGCGGCCGCGAGGTGCGCGCCGCAACGTTCGCCCGTCGCCAGCGCCCACGGCCGCGCGAGAGCCTGTCCCCGCGCCTGGAGCTGGCTGGCGAACGACCGCGCGAGGTCCATCTCGCCGAGTGCGGCCAGCGCCTCGATCTCGTTCGGGAGGTACTTGACCACGCTCGGTTCGCCTAGGCCGACGGCAGCGTTCGCGTCCGCAAGACGGCCCAGATGTGAGTGCACCGCCTGATGGTCATCGAGGGACAGCGCGATGAACCCGAGCACGGAAAGCACCAGGGATGTGAGCGGGACATTCCCGGTTCGCTCGGACAATGCGAGCGCCTCGGTCGCAAGCTCGCCTGCATCCTGTACCAGGCCGCGGTGCGCGCGGACCAGGGCCAGGGCATACAGCGTGGCCGGCCGCATCGGCTGCTGGTGACTCTCACCGGCCACGCGGCAGCCTTCCAGCGCGTATTCCTCGGCGGTATCCCAGTTCCCCGCCCAGCATTCGAGTTCGCTGAAGTGATAGAGGAGGAACGGCAGGGACGCCTCGTCGCCACGGTCGAGCGCGTGGCGGTAGCTGCTGGCCAGGCGCAGCCTCGCGGCATCGAGCTGGTCGCTCCATTTCAGGATCACGCCGGCGGCCGCGGAGGGGTCGAACATCGGCAGCCGCCCGATAGGCTCCTCGCCCGCCGACGCGTCGAGGGCCTCGGCCCTGTCGAGCGTATCCAGCCTGACGCCGTTGCCCTGGAGGAACTCGAAAAGGGCGACGTGGGCGAGTGAGTGCGCCGTCAGCCGCGGATCGGCGGTCCGGTCGGCCGTGCGGAGCGATAGTCGCGCCCAGCGGGAGGCGCCCGGCAGGTCACCAGCCACCAGCCGGGCGAAGGCGATCTCCTGCTCTGCGTGCGCGCGAAGGGCCTGGTCCTCGGACGCATTCTGCGCGGCCAGGCGGAACGTCTGCTCGGCGAGAGGCCAGCCGTTCTGGTGGTAGTGAATGGTGGCCAGCCGGAGGAGCAGCGATGCGCGGGCCGGCCCGGGCGGGCACGAGGCAAGGGAGGACTGGATCAGCTCCCTGCTGCGGGCGATGTCGCCGGCGCGGAAGTGATAGTCCGCCGCGCGGACGGTCCGCGCATGGGTGCTGCCTGACTGGGCGGCGGGGGTCAGGCGGACCGCCTGTTCCTGCGATGCCGCCGCATCCTCCGGGGCGCCCCGGGCGGCCGCGTGCCTCGCGGCTTCGTCGAGCATCCCGGCAATCTCCTCGCTCGGCCTGTCCGCGCCGAGGGCGACGTGCCAGGCGCGTTCCTCGATGTCCTCCGCCGCCGCCCCCAGCCGCCGGTGGACTTCCCTGCGCTCATTCAGCCTCATCCCGCCGTAGAGGGCCGACCGCAGCAGCGGATGGGTGAAGCGCAGCGCGTCACCATGGCGCTCGATGATGCCATCGTCGACGGCCTGGTCGATAGCGGCCCATGACTCCCCGTCACCACAGGCCGCGCTGATCAGCTGCTCGCGCGGGCTGAAGGAGGCGGCGACGAGGTGGCCGACACGTCGCGCATCGGGCGTCAGCCGGTTCACACGGCGGCGCACCAGGTCACTGAGGCTCTGCGGGATGGGGATCGGGACCGGCTCATTGGCGAGCTGCGCCCGCGGGTGCTCTAGCAGGCCGCGTGCGCATTCCAGGGCGTAGAAGGGGTTCCCGCCGCACGCCTCGTACAACCGCGTGAGAATGTACCTCGGCAGGACCGCACCTAGCCGTGACCGCAAGATCTCGCCGATAGCTCCCAGGCTCAGCGGCCCCAGCCGGACGCGCCGGAGACGATCGGGCGGCAGGGTGCGGTCCAGCCCGACCGGGAAGGCGGCGATGTCGTGGCGGAATGTCAGCAGGATGGTCACTGGCTCGCACTGCAGGCGGCGGGAGCAGAACTCCAGCACGCCGGCGGACGGGCGGTCCAGCCACTGCGCGTCATCCACGGCGATGACAAGCGGCGTGCCGGCCGAGAGGATCCGCAACGCGTCCAGGACCCCTCGAGCCAGCACCCGCCGTTCCCGTGAGGGCCGGCCCGCCGGCTCAGGGCCTTCAGGCGTGTCCCGGAGAAGCGCGGCCTCCACTGCTCTCCTGGCGGGGGCAGGCAGTGCGGGCAGGACCTCGCCCGCCACCTCGCTCAGCAGGTCATCGAGGGCTGAGAAGGCGAGCGGCTTTTCCGCGGACGCCGGCTGGCACGACAGCACCCGGGATGACCGGCGGGCTGCCTCGAGCACGTGTTTCCACACCATGGTCTTGCCGATCCCGGGATCGCCGGTAATCGCCAGCGCCGACGGTGCCCCCGAGGTGGCGGACAAGAAGGCGCAGATATCGACGATCTCGCCATCTCGCCCGATCGGCACCAGATCCACGCGCACCCCCCAAGATCGGGTCTAACACATCCCGAATCCGGTGAGAACCCCGGCGGCGAACTCCGTGAATGCACCTGAAGCGAACCGGAATCTCACTGATTCAGGGGATTCCCGCGTTTCCCAGCGGCAGTAACGTCAGCGGCGAGGGAAGGACCGACGTGCCTACGTACCTGGTCGAGCGTTACTGGCCCGGCGTGACGAGCGAGCTGCTTCTCGAAGCCGCTGACCGGGCCCGGCATGTGATAGCCGAGATGACGAGGGAGGGCACCCGCATCCGCGACGTCAGCTGCATCCTGATCCCCGCCGAAGAAGTGGTCTTCTCGGTGTACGAAGGACCGTCGGCCGCCGCGGTCCGCGAGCTCAGCGAGCGCGCGGGCATCCCGGTCAGCCGCATCGTCGACGCGATCGCGATCAGCGGGGCCGGCCAGACCGCGTTACCGGAGCGCCGCCGGGCCGGCGGGCTGGTCCCGGGCAAAGCTCTCCCGCAGCCTGAATTTCTGGATCTTGCCGGACGGGGTCATCGGGAAGGCGTCCACGAACACCCAGTGCAGGGGTGTCTTGTACGGCGCCAGCCGCTCCCGGCAGTGCGCCCGCAGCTCTTCGGGCGAGGGCCTGGGCTGGCCGGGGGCCGGGCGCACGTAGGCGGCTACCACCTCACCCCAGGTCTGGTCGGGGACGCCGATGACGACCGCCTCGGCGACGCCGGGGTGGTCGAACAGGACATCCTCGATCTCGCGCGGGTAGATGTTCTCACCGCCCCGGATGATCATGTCCTTGATCCGGCCTTCGATGCGCAGGTAGCCGCGGCTGTCTAGGGAGGCCAGGTCCCCGGTGTGGTACCAGCCCTCGGCGTCGATGGCGGCCGCCGTGGCCTCGGGGGCGTCGTGGTAGCCGCGCATGACCGTGTACCCGCGGGCGCACAGCTCGCCCGCCTGCCCGACCGGGACCGGGCCGCCGGCGGTGACATCGGCGATCTTGATCTCTGTCTGCGGCAGCGGCGGGCCGAGGGTCTCGGCCCGGTCCCGCGCCGAGTCATCGAGCCTGACCTGGGTGAGCAGCGGGGAGCACTCGGTCGTCCCGAACACGATGCTGAAGCGCACGCCCAGGCGCCCCTCCACCCGGCGCACGAGCTCGGCAGGCACCGGCGCGCCGCCGGACACCGCCGCCCGCAGCGAGGACAGGTCGCGCCGCTCGATGTCGGGATGGCCGAGCATGGCGATCAGCATCGTCGGCACCCCGCCGAAGACGGCCGCCCGTTCGGCCTCCACCAGCTCCATGACCAGAGCCGGGTCGAAGGCCAGCACCGGCACGTGCGCGACCAGGCGCTGCGCCGCTCCCAGCACCCCCATGCCGCAGCCGGCCGTGTGGAACAGCGGCATGGGGTTCACGAACGCCTCGCCGGGCTGCAGGCCCATCCGCTCGGCCCAGAAGCGGGCGTTGTTGGTCAGTCCCCGGTGGTGCAGTTCGGCGCCCTTGGGGAAACCAGTGGTGCCGGAGGTGTACTGGATCTGCGCGATGTCGTCCGGCCGCACCTCGGGCAGTGCCGCCTGCGTCGGCGCGGTGCTCAGGAAATCCGCCCAGTCGGTGAAGAAGATCACCTCGCGTAGCGAGGGGACATCCGGCCGGACTTCCGCCAGGAACTCGGCCATCGGGCTGCGGAACTCGGGGACCAGGAAGATGCCGGCCGCGCCGGACTGGTTCAGCACGTAGGACAGTTCGGCGGCACGCAGGGCCGGGTTGACGGTGACCAGGACCAGCCCCGCCAGCCCGGCGGCGTACTCCAGGATCACCCATTCGGGCAGGTTCGGCGCCCACACGGCCACCCGCTCGCCGGGGGCGAAGCGGGCGGTCAGCGCGCGCGCCGCCTGTTCGGCCTCCGCCAGGAGCCCGGCGTATGTCCAGCGCCCGCGCAGGGCCGGGTCAGGAACGCCGCCGACCATGGCCAGCAGCTCCGGCCCGGCGGCCGCTGCCGCCCGCAGGATCCCGCCGACCGTGGTCTCCGCCACCGGCTCCGAGGTGTCGGCCGGCCAGTACGACGTCTGTACCGTGGTCATCGAGGCCTCCCCGTCAGTAAGCCTGCCCTGGGAGGATCACCGGGCCGACGCCGCGTATGGTCTGAGTCCGGGCCTTGGCCAGCAGCGCGTCAGCCGCCTGCCGGCCGGTCTCGCCGGTCGTCGACATGCGGGCCGCGATGAGCCCCGCCACGAGCGGCGTCGAGAACGACGTCCCGCTCCATCGGGCCATGCCGTCGAACTTTCGCCACGTGCCCGCGTTCGGTGGCTCGGTGCAGAGATAGTCTCCCTTCGCGAAGGCGTTGACCAGTGCCTCGCCCGGTGCGAAGACGTCCACCCAGGGCCCGTAGTTGCTCCACGATGCCTTGCCGTTCCGGTCGGCGTTGAGCGAGCCGACGCCGACCACCCACGGATAGGCGGCCGGCCAGAACGGGTTCCTGATCGAGTCGTTGCCCGCCGCCGCCACCATGACCGATCCGGCGTGGCTTCGCAGCCTTTCCTCCACCATCTCGAAACCGAGCAGCGGAAGGTCATTGCGGCTGTATGTGCCGAACGACAGCGAGATGACCTCCGCGCCCCTCCCGAGCGCGGCGGATATCTGCTTTACCAGGTCAGCCTCGAAGATCGCGCCGAATTTGGCGAACGTCCTGTCCACCCACACCTCGGCGCTAGGCGCCATGGCTCGCGCGACGCTGGCCGCGAACGTTCCGTGGCCGGCGTAGGGAAGAATACGGGGCGGGTATCCGCCGATCGGGTTTTCCATCTCGCCCGCGACGCCGTTCAGCCACGCGTGCTCGGTGTCCGCACCCGGCAGCAGGCCGCTGTCGGGAATCACCACCAGGACTCCTTCGCCGTCGCGCTGCTCGGCGGACACGCCAGGCTCGGGCAGCGCGTCGCCCGGGACCTCCTCCGGCTCGGTGGCCGGACAGGAGGTGCTGGCAGGGCAGACGTACAGGAGGTGATCGGGTGTGGCCACCCCCTCGCCAAGGGCTCGGTCGATCTCGGCGCAGGCGTCCTCCACACCCCGGCGCTCATCAGCGGAGAACTCGAACCGGGTCAGGCCGCGCAGGTTGTTGTCGTGCGCAACCGGGGCGCCGGACACGATCGCCGCCACCCGGTCAACATCGGCGTCACGGACAAGCAAGGTCCGATCGCGATGGTGGTATGCCACCTCGCCTCGTTCCGCCCAGTCGGCGGGGTGAGCCGCCGCTCCGCGGAGACCACCTGTGACACCGGGTATGCCCGACAAGATCAGGCCGACCTGTGCCTGCAGACGCCTCCGTCGCTCGTCGTGTCCCTCATCATGAACGGTCATGCTGACTCCCCACTCCCTTTGCTCGGTGTCGGGAACTGTCTAGCATTATCGGAGTGGAATCGGGAGATCCTGATACAGGGAACGTGCCGTCCGACCCTGCCCGGCTGCTGCCGCTTGCGGTGTCCCGGCCACAGGATGCGCTGCTCGCCGCGCGTTCCGTGCTGGCCCGCCAGCCTAGCGCGTACGACGCCTCGCTGGCGCACCATGCGATCGGTATCGTCCTGCGCGACCGGGGCAAGCTTCCGGAAGCGATCGCCGAGCTGAAGAAGGGAGTGAGGCTGGCCCGCGCGTCAGGCCGGCCCGAGCGTGTGGTCGACGTGCAGGCGACCTTGGGGCTGGCACTTGCGTGGACGGGCCGCAGCCAGCAGGGTCTGGCCCTGCTGAACCGGGCGGTTGCGGCCTCGCGTGGAGACCTGACCGGCCGCGTGCTCATGCGGCGCGCCTCCGTCCTCAAGGACCTGGGCCGCTTCCACGACGCACATCAGGACCTGAACCGCGCTCTGCCCTACTTCCGCCGGACAGGCGACACGGTATGGGAGGCCCGGTCGCTGACACATCGAGCCGAGGTCTTCCTCGGGCTCGGCCTCCCCGGGCGCGCGGGCGCGGACTACGCCCGTGCCGAGGAGATGTACGCCACCACCGGGCAGGAATTCGAGTACGCCAAGGCCCGGCACAACCGCGGATGCGTGGCGCTGAGCCGCGGCGACCTTCCCGAGGCGCTCACCTACTTCGACGACGCGGGGAATCGCTACGACGCGCTCGGCGAGAACATGCCCGACCTGGCTATCGACCGCTGCACCGCGCTGCTGGCCGCCGGGCTGGCCGCGGAGGCGTCACAAGAAACCGACACCGCGCTCAGCAGGATCCCGCCGGAAGGCGGGATCGCGTTCAAGAAAGCCGAGCTGATCTTCGCGGCCGCCACCGCCGCCCTGGCCGCCGGCCACCCGGCCGACGCCAGAGAGCGGGCGGGCCAGGCCCGTCGGCTGTTCCGGACGCAGGGCCGGCCGCTCTGGGAGGCGCGCACCGCCCTCGTCCTCGCCGAGGCCAGGTACGCCGCCGACGAGCATTCCATGGCCTTGCTCCGGTACGCCCAGCAGGTCGCCGTCGATCTTGAGGCGTCCGGGGCTGGCGAGGCGGTGCAGGCTCACCTGCTCGCCGGGCGCGTCGCTTTGAGCCGGGGGAACATGCCAGAAGCCGACCCGCACCTCGAGCGCGCAGCGAAGTCGCGACGCCGCGGGCCGCCGCTGCCCCGGAGCGTGGCCTGGCTGGCCCGGGCCCTCCAGGCCGACGCACGAGGCAACCCCCGGGCCACCGTCATGGCCTGTGCCCGCGGGCTCGACGCCCTCGAGGAGCACCAGATGCGGCTCGGTGCCACCGAGTTGCGCGCGTACGGCACCGCACACGGCGCCGAGCTCGCCACGCTGGCCCAGCGCGACGCGCTCCGGCGCGGCGACGTCCGCCGGCTGCTGTTCTGGAGCGAGCGATGGCGGGCGACCGCGCTGGCCACGCGGAGCACACCGCCCGGGGAGGACAAGGAACTGGCGGCCGAGCTCGAGGCACTGCGCAGCGTGAGCCGGCTGCTCGGGGACACCGAGATGGCCGCCTCGCGCCGGAACGCCCTGGAGCGCGACCGGCGGCGGCTCGAGGCGGCGGTCCAGGCCCGCACGCGCAGGCTGCCCGGCAGTCACCGGCCCGGGGAAGACGAGTTCGACCTGGACGAGCTCTTCGCCGAGCTCGGCCCGAACACGCTGATCGAACTCGTCACGGTGGACAGCGTGCTGCACGTGGTCGTCGTCGCGGGCCGGCGGGTCCGCCTGCACACGGTGGGCAGCGTTTCCGAACGCGAGGTGCAGATGAACCGCTTCGCGCTGCGCCGCATCGCCCGTGGTCGCCCGCAACCCGGCGAGGAGCTCGTGCTGAAGCACGGAGGCGCCAGGCTGGAGGCCTCGTTGCTCGGCGGCGCGATCGCCGAACTCGGGGACGGCCCGGTCGTGGTTGTACCGCCGGGCCGGTTCCGGGCGGTGCCCTGGACGCTCATGCCCTCGTTGCGCGATCGCGTCGTGACCGTGGCGCCGTCCGCGTCGACCTGGCTGCGGGCACGTCGCATGCAGCCGCCATCGCCGCGGCGCGTCGCCCTTGTCACCGGACCCGGGCTGGCCACCAAGGGCGCAGAGGTCGAGCCGCTGCGCTCTCGCTATCCCGGGGCCGTGCTGCTCAGCCACGGCAACGCGACGGCCGGCCAGGTGCTCGCCGCCCTGGACGGCGCGTGGCTGGCGCACATCGCGGCCCACGGCACGTTCCGGGCTGACAACCCCATGTTCTCGTCCATACTGCTCGACGACGGGCCGTTGATCGTGCACGACTTCGAGCGCCTGGGTCGCGCGCCGTACCAGCTGATACTGGCTGGCTGCGACTCCGGAGTAGCCGCGCCGGTAGGCGCCGACGAGCTCCTGGGCCTGGTCAGCAGCCTGATCCCGCTCGGTGCGGCCGGGATCGTGGCCAGCATTGTGCCCGTCAACGACATCGTCGCGGTGCCTATCATGCTGGCTCTGCACGACGCTCTTCAACGAGGTGCCATGCTCCCCGAAGCGCTTCTGGCCGCACGCCGGGCGGCCAACGACGATCCGACCGCCGAAGCGACGGCGCACTCCTTCCTGGCTCTCGGCGCCTGAGTCTGGGTCAAGCCGTCAGATGGCCTCCACCTTCGGGTAGGCGGGTTCCCACATCGCCGCGCGCACCTGTCCGGGCAGGCCGTCGAGCGGCACGTCGGACAGCCCTTCGGCCTGGGCGGCCCGGGCGACGGCTTCGGCGACCGCGGCGGACACGTCGCGCAGGCTGCTGACCGGCGGCAGCACGGCCGTGCCCGGGGTGGCGGCATCGGACAGCCCGGCCAACGCGGCGGCCACGGCGGCCAGCATGCCGTCACTGACGCGGCGGGCCCGGCTGACGGTGACCCCGAGCCCGAGGCCGGGGAAGATGAGCGCGTTGTTGGCCTGGGCCACCTGGTACTCGACTCCGTCGTAGTGCACCGGCGGGAACGGGCTGCCGGTCGCGATCAGCGCCCGCCCGCCGGTCCAGGCGATCAGGTCAGCGGCCTGGGCCTCGGAGTGCGAGGTCGGGTTGGACAGCGGCATGATGATCGGCCGGGCAACGTGGGCCGCCATCTCGGTGACGATCGCCTCGGAGAAGGCGCCGGGCTGCGTCGAGGTCCCGATCAGCATGGTGGGCCGGGTGCGCGTCACCACCTCGGCCAGGCCGATGCGGCCGTCCTCGTCGTGCTGCCAGCCGGCGATCTCTGCGGCTGGGCGTGCGTACGGAATCTGGAAGTCCCGCAGCTTCCCGGGATAGTTGCTGGTCAGCAGACCCTTGCTACCCAGCGCGTAGAACCGTGCGGTCGCTTCGTCCGGGCTGAGGCCGTCGTCGATCATGACCTGCCGCAGGGCATCCGCGATCCCGATCCCGGCCGTGCCCGCGCCATGGATCACCACGGTCTGATCACGCATCGCCGTTCCCGCGGCCCGGGTCGCGCACAGCGCGGCGGCCAGCACCACGGCGGCGGTGCCCTGGATGTCGTCGTTGAAGGTGCAGCAGGTGTCGGCGTACTTCAGCAGGATGCGGCGGGCATTGGCGGCGCCGAAATCCTCCCAGTGCAACATCGCGTTCGGGAAAAGCCGGGTGGCGGTGCTGACGTAGGCGTCGATCAGCTAGTCATACTGCTCGCCGCGGACCCGCGGGCGCCGTCTGCGCAGGTACATGTCCTCGGCCAGCAGATCAGGGTTGTCGGTCCCGGTGTCCAGCACGACCGGGATGACCCGGCGGGGATGCAAGCCGGCCGCCGCGGTGTACACGGCCAGTTT
>Ga0137377_10000203_pt1 | contig 32377 bp, 28 predicted proteins | sample SagtaG_22_FD_104815 | JGI IMG/M metagenome (GOLD analysis project Ga0137377, IMG submission 104815) | Vadose zone soil microbial communities from Sagehorn Ranch, Mendocino, California, USA - Sage2_L_40_16 metaG | ecosystem: Environmental > Terrestrial > Soil > Vadose zone | place: USA... | reverse complement strand
TTCCTGCTCGCGCTGACGACCCACCTGCCCAATCTCGGTGCGCTCTTTCCAGCCGACCCAAAGGCGCTCGGCGGCGCAGATTCGAGCCAGTACTACTTTGGTGGCGGAGTCGCCGTGATCTCGATCCTGAAGTACAACCTGGACCAGATCGCGATCCTGGGGGTCGGGCTTGGAGACTTGCTCGCCGCCGGTATTGCCATCGCCATGTGGTTCTGCGGCCTGGCTTCGATCGCCGCAGCCGGCCGGATGCTGTTCGCCTTCAGTCGTGACGATGGGCTGCCGGCAGCCGGCTGGCTCAAGAAGGTTTCGCACCGCTACCGGACGCCCACCAACTCGCTGATTGCGATCGTTCTCGTGGCGTGGCTGTTCACCCTCGCGGCCGGCGTCGTGGGCGGCGGTCAGGCCATCGTCATCGTGACGGCCGTGAGCACCATCTTCCTGTACGCCGCGTACGGGATCTGCATCTACCTGGGTGCGACGACCACCGACTGGCTCAAGGAGCGGGTGTGGAGTCTGGGCCGCTGGTCCAAGCCGGTCGCTTGGTTGGCCGTCTTCTGGGTCGTTGTCCTGATGGTCCTGTTCTCCTTCCCAACGTCGGGCAACATCTCCTGGCCGTTCATGGCAGTCACGGGCTTGTTCCTGCTCATCTACTACTACGGCTGGGCCCGCGCTCGCTTCCAGGGCCCGCGGGTGATGGGCCAGGAAGAAGAGCTCACGGAAATCGAGCGCGAGTTCGAGCACGCGGCCGAGCAGCTGGGCGGTGCGCCCGCCTGAGCGACCGAAGGCCGGGCAGGCTGCCCGGCAGCGAAAACAGATGCTTCGAGGGGCCGGCCGGCCAGTCTGGTCGGCCCTCCGAATCGACGGAGCCGGACCGAGCCGGAGGAAGTCGGGTGGAGCCGCAGGAGATGACATGACCACGCTCGAAGCGCAGAGCGATCACGCGAACCGGAGCGGTCACGCTGCGAAGCACCCGCGACAGCAAGAGCTCGAGGCGATGATCGGCGACGGGCGCGTCGACACGCTGATCGTGGCCCTCACCGACATGCAAGGCCGCCTCATGGGCAAGCGGGTCCAGGCCGAGGCGTTCATGAAGGGCGTGATCGACCACGGCGCCCACTTCTGCACGTACCTCCTGGGCACCGACATGGAGATGAACACACCGGAAGGCTTCCGGCTGATGAACTGGGAGACTGGCTATGGCGACTGGATCGCCGCTCCGGTGTGGGACACGTTGCGCGTCCTGCCCTGGCTGGAGAAGACCGCCCTCGTTCTGTCTGACACGATCGACGAGGAGACACACGAGGAGATCCCCGTCAGCCCGCGGACCATCCTCAAGCGCCAGGTGGCACGGGCTGCCGCAATGGGCTATGCGGTCAAGGCCGGCTCGGAATTCGAGTATTACGTGCTCAAGGACAGCTGGGACGATCTGAATGGCAAGGGCTGGACCGTGCCCGAACGGTTCGGCTACTACAACGAGGACTACCACCTGCTCCAGGCGACCAAGGCGGAGCCGCTCCACCGCCTCCTCCGAAACCACATGACCGCGGCGCGCATCCCCGTCGAGTTCTCGAAAGGGGAGGCGGCCCCGGGCCAGCACGAGGTCAACATCCGCTACGACCACGTCCTCGAGTCGGCCGACCGGAGCGTGCTGTTCAAGCACGGCGCCAAGGAGATCGCCTACCTGAATGGCTGGGGCCTGACGTTCATGGCCAAGCCCGATCACACCTGGACGGGCTCCTCGGGACACCTCCATATGAGCCTGTGGGATATGTCCGACGACCGGCCGCTCGCATCCGATGCCGATACGGGCCTGCCCTACGGCCTGTCCAAGGTCATGAGCCACTTCATCGCCGGGATGATGGCGCTATCGCGCGAGCTCGCTGTCTTCGTCGCCCCGAACATCAATTCCTACAAGCGCTACGCCTCACTTTCCTGGGCGCCGGTCAACGTGGTCTGGGGACGGGACAACCGGACGACGGGCTTCCGGCTGGTCGGGCACGGTCCGTCCCTGCACGTGGAGAATCGCTTTCCGGGCGGCGACATGAACGCCTATCTGACATACGCCGCCGTGGTCGGCGCGGGCCTGTACGGCATCGAGCACGAGCTGCTGCTCGCGCCCGAATTCAAGGGCAATGGCTATGTGGCAACCGGCGTGCCACGCATGCCGCGGGCGCTCTACGAAGCCATCCGCGAGCTGGAGAGCTCGCGCGCCGCCGTCGAGATCTTCGGGCAGGACGTCGTCGACCATTATCTGAACGCCGCTCGCGTCGAGCAGGAGACCTACGACTCGGTCGTCCATCCGTGGGACCGGGAGCGTTACCTGGAGCGAAGCTAGGCCGGGACAACCGATGCCCACGCTCCGGTTTTCCACGACGCCGAGGCTGGACCCCATACTGCTCGAATGACTGCCCCCGTCCAGCCTTCGGAGGACCGCGCCGAGGACCTCGAGATCGAGCGCGAGCGCCAAGCGCGAGTCCAGTCGGCGCTGTATCGGATCGCCGAAACGGCGAGCGCCGCGCACGACATGGGTGAGTTCTACGCGTCGATCCACGCGATCGTCGGCGAGCTCATGTACGCCGAGAACTTCTACGTCGCGCTGTATGACGAGGACCGGCAGCGCGTGAGCTATCCCTTCCATGTCGATGAACTCGACGAGGAGTGGCCCGCTCCAAACGTGTGGGACGAGATGGGATCCGGCCAGGCGACCGGCACGACGGCCTGGCTGTTTCGGACGGGCCACCCGGCGCTCCTGGACAACGCTGCACTGCACGCTCTCATCGACAGCGGTGAGGTCGCTGTGCTGGGCGTTGAGTCGGTCGACTGGCTCGGAGTGCCACTGAAAGTTGGCGGCCGCACGATCGGCGCGGTCGTCACCCAGAGCTACAGTGAGGCACACCGCCATACTCGGCAGGATCTCGACCTGCTGACCTTCGTGGGCCAGCACATTGCGACGGCTCTCCAGCGGAGCCGTGCGATCGAGGAAACCCGACAACGAAACGCCGAGCTTGCAGTCATCAACGAGATCGGCACGGCGTTGGCCAAGCAGCTCGATTTCCACGCAATCGTGGATCTTGTGGGGGAGCGTATCCGCTCGATCTTCGAAGTCCGGACTGGCTTTATTTCGCTGTACGACGCGGCAACCTCGGTCGTGTCGTTCCCCTACTTCATCGACGAGGGCGCTCGAATCCAGCCGAAGCCTTTGGCACTCGGGCCGGGGTTGACCTCGACGGTCATCTCGACACGGCAACCGCTGCGCCTGAACACGGCCGCTGAGACGAGCGCGCATGGGGCCATCACGGTTGGGAGCGGGCTCGCCGAATCGTGGCTCGGAGTGCCGATCCTCGCCGGAGAACGCGTTCTGGGGGTGATTGGGCTCGAGCGGCTCGAGCAGTTTGGCTTCACTGAATCTGACGAGCGCCTGCTGGGCACATTGGCCTCGAGCATGGGCGTCGCCCTCGAGAACGCCCGCTTGTTCACCGAGACGAAGAACCTCCTCGCGGAGACCGAACAACGGGCCGCGGAGTTGGCCGTCATCAACGAAATCGGCGCTGCTCTTGCGAAGCAACTCGACTTCGACGCGATCATCGAGCTCGTCGGTGAACGGCTCCGGGCGATCCTTTCCGCGCAGGCGCGCCACATCTTCATCGCCCTGTATGACAGGCGATCGAATCGTCTGACCTTCCCTTATCAGGTCGAAGACGCGAAACGGCTTCGTGAGGATGCGATCGACCTCGGGCAAGGCCTCACTTCGGTCGTGGTCCAGTTACGACGACCTTTGCGCCTGGGCACGCTGGCCGAGCAGCTCGCCCTCGGCGCTTTCGTTGCGGAAGGCGCGACTACCACCGAGTCATGGCTGGGCGTCCCGATTGAAGCGAGCAACGAGGTCATCGGCGTGATCGTGGTCGGCCACCCGGAGCCCCACGCGTATAGCGACGCCGACGAGCGATTGGTCTCGACCATCGCGTCGAGCATGGGCGTGGCCCTCGAGAACGCCCGCTTGTTCAACGAGACGAAGCGCCTCCTCGCCGAGACGGACGAGCGTGCGTCAGAGCTGGCGATCATCAACGAGATCGGTCAGGCGCTCGCGAAGCAGCTCGATTTCGACGCGATCATCGAGCTCGTCGGAGAACGCCTGCGGGCGATGTTCGCCGAGCAGGCGCGGGACATGTTCGTTGCAACGTACGACGCGAAGACGAAGGTGATCAACTTCCCGTACTGGATCGAGAATGGCGAACGTTTCCAATCCGAGCCGATCCAGTTTGGTGAGGGCCTCACCTCGATCATCATTCGATCGAAGAGGCCGCTGCGGCTGGACACGCTCGAGGCGGCCATGAAGATGGGGGCGATCTTTCCCCAAGGGGCGAGCTTGACCGAGTCGTGGCTCGGTGTGCCGATTCCGTCCGGGAATGATGTCATCGGCGCGATCATGCTCGCCCATCCAGAGCCCGCGGCGTATAGCGAAGCCGATGAGCGGCTCGTCTCCACGCTCGCCTCGAGCATGGGCGTTGCGCTCGAGAATGCCCGCCTGTTCGATGAGACGAAGCGCCTCCTCACCGAAACGGACGAGCGCGCCGCCGAGCTGGCGATCATCAATAGCGTCCAGGAAGGGCTGGCGGAGCGGCTCGACATGCAGGCCATGTACGACCTGGTCGGCGACAAGATTCGCGAGATTTTCGATGCCCAGGTCGTGGACATCAGCGTCTATGACCGCGAGAACGCGACCATGCGGTTTCCCTTCGCGATCGAAGACGGCATTCGCTTCGATCGTGAGCCCACCCCGCCGATGGGCGCCCGCCGCCACGTCATCGAGAGCCGTGAGCCGCTGGTAATCAACGAGGATTTGACCAGACGCCTCCTCGAGGAGTTCGGCCAATCTGCGCGGACGTGGGGCACTCGAGAGGCGAAGTCGGCCGTGCTTGCGCCCCTTCTCGCGGGCGGCGAGGCGAAAGGCGTCATTTCAATCCAGAACCTGGACCGCGAGCTTGCCTTCAGCGAGTCGGATGTCCGATTGCTCACGACGGTCGCGGCGAGCCTGAGCGTGGCACTCGAGAACGCCCGCCTGTTCAACGAGACCACGCGCCTCCTTACCGAGACCGACGAACGGGCCGCCGAGCTGGCGATCATCAACAGCGTCCAGCAGGGGCTGGCTGAGCGGCTGGACATGCAGGCGATGTACGACCTCGTCGGGGACAAGATCCAGGAGATCTTCGATGCGCAGGTCGTCGACATCGCCGTCTACGACCCCGAGGCGGAGCGCCTGCGTTTCGCGTACACGATCGAGCGAGGCGTCCGCTTTCACGACGAGCCAATGGCCCTGATCGGTTTCCGCCGGCATGTGGTGGAAACTCGCGAGCCCCTTCTGATCAACGAGCGGGCGATGGCCCAGGCCGAGGAATACGGCCAGCCGGGTGTGCTCTCAGGTGAGCCCGCCAAGGCGGTGCTCTTCGCGCCGCTCATCATCGGCGACCGAGCCAAGGGCGTGATCTCGCTCCAGAACCTCGATCGCGAGAACGCGTTCTCCGAGGCCGACGTGAAGCTCCTCACGACTCTCGCCGCGAGCCTGAGCGTAGCGCTCGAGAATGCTCGCCTGTTCGACGAGACGCGCCGGCTGCTGGCCGAGACCGACCAGCGGGCCGCCGAGCTGGCAATCATCAACGGCGTCCAGAAGGGTCTTGCGCAGCAGCTCGACATGGAGGCGATGTACACACTCGTCGGGGACAAGATCCGGGACATCTTTGACGCGCAGGTGGTCGACATCTCGGTCTACGACCCGGAGGCGGACGTTGTCCGTTTCCCCTATATGATCGAGCGCGGCGTCCACGTGGCGGATCTGACGATCCCGTTGATCGGCTTTCGGCGGCATGTGTTCGAGACCGGCAAGCCGATCCTGGTTGACGACTTCCCGCGCCAGGCGCTCGAGTACGGCAATCCGCTTGTGATCACCGGCGAGCCGCCCAAATCGGCCCTGTTCGTGCCACTCGTGGTCGCCGACAAGGTCGAAGGCATCGTCTCCCTCCAGAACCTCGATCGCCTGAGCGCATTCGGCCCGTCTGACCTCGACCTCCTGCTCACCCTCGCGGCCAGCCTGAGCGTGGCGCTCCAGAACGCCCGCCTCGTCGAGGAGACCCGGCAGCGAGCGGCAGAGCTCGCGATCGTCAACCAGGTGGGGCACGCCGTTGCCGCGCAGCTCGACCTGGATGGCCTGATCAACCTTGTCGGCGAGCAGATGCGCGAGACGTTCGAGGCCAACATCGTGTACCTGGCGTTCCTCGACGAGGACACCGGGCATATCGAATTCCCGTACTACGTTGAGGACGGGCGCCACGAGCCTCAGCGCTCGATGCAATATGGCGAAGGGCTGACCTCGCGGATCATGGAGTCGCGGCAGCCTCTCCTGCTCAATCGCGAGGAGCATTTCCGGGATCGCGGTTCGACCGTCATCGGAACGCCGGCCCGCTCGTATCTCGGCGTACCGATCTTCGTCGGTGACAAGGCCATCGGCGTCATCAGCGTACAGAGCACGCAAGAGGAGGGGCGCTTCGGCGACTCGGATTCCCGCCTGCTCTCCACGCTGGCGGCCAATGTCGGGGCGGCGATCCAGAACGCCCGCCTGTATGCCGAGGCAAGAGAGGCCAAGAACTCGGCGGAACAGGCAAACGAGGCAAAGAGCACGTTCCTGGCGGCCATGAGCCACGAGATCCGAACGCCGCTCAACGCCATCATCGGGATGAGCGGCCTGCTGGTCGATACCCCACTCGACGCCGAGCAGCACGATTTCGCCGATACGATCCGAACCTCCGGCGATGCGCTGCTGACGATCATCAACGACGTCCTGGACTTCTCGAAGATCGAAGCCGGTCGAGTCGAGCTGGAGGCTGCTCCGTTCGCCCTGCGCGAGACTGTGGAAGCGGCTCTGGACATCCTGGCGCCGAGCGCCGTCGATAAGGGCATCGAGCTTCTGTACTCGATCGATGACGATGTGCCGAATACCCTGGTCGGCGACGCGGGGCGCCTGCGGCAGGTGGTCCTCAACCTGCTTTCGAATGCGGTCAAGTTCACCGAGCAGGGCGAGGTCGTGTTGAGCGTCAGCGGTCGGGCGCTCCCGGCAACCGGCCGAGGTTCGGCCGGTCCTCGCTGGGAGGTCCGAGTCGACGTGCGGGACACCGGGATCGGCATTCCGCCGGACGCGATGGGCCGGCTGTTCCAGTCGTTCAGCCAGGTCGACGTCTCGATTTCCCGACGCTACGGCGGCACGGGCCTGGGTCTCGCCATCAGCCGCCGGTTGGCGGAATTGATGGAAGGCTCCCTCGAGGCGGAGAGCAGCGGACAGCCGGGCGAAGGTAGCTCGTTCCATTTCGTGTTCCAGGCGCCGGCTTCCGCCGAACAGGCGCGTACGCACGCACCGCACTCTGAGGTCGATCTGGACGGCCGCACGGTCCTCATCGTCGACGACAACGCCACCAATCGGCGCATCCTCGTTGCCCAGACCAGCCGATGGGGCATGGTGCCCAAGCAGACCGGCTCTCCGACCGAGGCATTGGCCTGGGTCAAGGCCGGCGAACGGTTCGACATCGCGCTCGTGGACCTGATGATGCCGGAGCTGGATGGAATCGAGCTGGCTGCCCGGATCGCCAAGGGGCGACGGCGGCCGCCCATCCCCGTGATCATCCTGTCCTCGGTCGGCCAGCGAGACCGCGAAGGCGCGAAGGTCTCGGCCTGGCTCGCCAAGCCGGTCAAGCCGTCCGCGCTGCACGACGCGCTCGCGACTGTCCTCTTCGGCCGGGCGGTCCTGACTCCTGTGCGGCAGATCGAACGGCCCGGCGGGCCGCCCGATGCAACCCTGGGTGCGAGCCACCCTCTTCGGATCCTGCTCGCAGAGGACAACGCGGTGAACCAGAAGCTCGCGCTGCGCCTGCTTGCCCAGCTTGGCTATGGAGCGGATCTCGCGGGCGATGGCCTCCAGGCGATCGAGGCGCTCGAGCGTGAGGAGTACGACGTCGTGCTCATGGACGTGCAGATGCCCGAGCTGGATGGTCTCGCGGCGACCCGCCAAATTCGCGCCCGCTGGCCCGATAGGTCGACGACGATCGTGGCCATGACCGCAAACGCCATGGCCGGCGACCGCGAGGCATGTCTGGCCGCCGGTATGGACGACTATGTCAGCAAGCCCATTCGACCAAAGGAGCTGGCGGCTGCCCTTGCGCGAGTCCCGCCGTCCGAGGCCGCGCGTTCGCGCATCCGGGCCGCGATCGATGCCTGATTCTGATCCGCCCGTCTTCGACCCCGCCGTCCTCGACGAACTGCGCCGTGCGACCGGCGGAGATGACGCCTTCGTCAAGGAGCTCATCGGCACGTATCTGGCCGATGGCGCCGTGCTCCTCGAGACGATCGCGGCCGCGCTCCAGGCGGGCGATGGCGCGGCCGTCGTTCGACCGGCTCACACGCTCAAATCGAGCAGTGCCAGCCTGGGTGCCATGCGCCTGGCGGAGCTCTCCCGGGGCCTCGAGGAGGATGGGCGCACCGGGAGCGCAATGGACCCGGGTCGCGTGGCGCACTTGAGGTCGGAATGGTCCGCGGCGAGTGCCGCCCTGGCCGGAGCCGCGAGCGGGGTCCACGAACCATGAGTTCAATGGGCCGCGCTCTGATCGTAGACGACAGTCGGGTCAACCGCCTCGTCCTGGCCCGCCTCCTCGCGTCACTCGGACTGACCTCCGTGGAGGCCGACAACGGAAGAAGTGCCCTCGAACGTCTCCGCGACGAGGATCAGCCCGATATCGATGTCGTCCTTCTGGACATCCTCATGCCCGAGATGGACGGTTACGAAACGCTGGCCGAGATCAAGGCCGATCCAGCTCTCCGGAGCGTTCCGGTGATCGTCATCTCGGGGGTGGAGGAGCTCGAGAGCGCTGTCCGCTGCATCGAGATGGGCGCGGCAGACTACCTGACCAAGCCGTTCAACCCGGCCATCCTGGGCGCCCGGATCAACGCCTCGCTCTCGGCCAAGCGACTGCGGGACCTCGAGCTCGAGTATCTCGACCGCCAGTCCGCGACGAACGAGGTCCTCCGGGCGATCAGCCGCTCGGCGTTCGACCTTGACACCCTGCTCACGTCCGTGATCGACACCGCCGGGCGATTGTGTCGCGCGGAATATGCGGTCATCTATCTCGCCGACGGAAATCTGTTCTATCCCGCGGCAACCGCTCGGGCTAGCGCCGAGCTGGTCGATTTCTTCCGGACGAACCCCATCTCCGTCGACCGCCATTCTCTCGTCGGGCGGGTGGCCCTGACCGGCAATGCCGTGGCGATCCCGGACGTCCTCGCCGACCCCGAGTACCGCACGAGTGAGGCGCAGTCGATCGGCGGCTGGCGGTCGCTTCTCGGGGTACCGATCCTCAAGGACGGTCAGGTCATCGGCGTCATGTCGGCGGCGCGCAACGAGGTCAGGCCATTCAGCGAGTCCGAGACGCTGCTGGTGACCGCGTTCGCCGAGCAGGCTGCAATCGGAATCGAGAACGCGCGACTCGTGCAGACGATCGAGCGCCAGAAGCAGGCGTTGAGCCGCTTCCTCTCGCCGCAGGTGGCTGCGCTGGTGTCGACGGCCGAGGGCGAGCAGCTACTCGCCGGCCATCGTCGCCAGATCACTGCCGTCTTCTGTGACCTGCGCGGGTTCACCGCATTCGCCGAAACGGCAGAGCCCGAAGAGCTGTTCGGGGTCCTGGGCGACTACCACCGGTCGATGGGCGCGCTCATCGTCGAAAACGGCGGCACGCTGGAGCACTTCGCAGGGGACGGGATGATGGTCTTCTTCAACGACCCGATCCCGCAGGACGATCACGTCGAGCGCGCCGTGCGCATGACCGTCGCCATGCGCGAACGATTCGGCGAGCTGTCCGGGAGCTGGAGGAAGCGCGGCTACGAGCTCGAGTTCGGGGTCGGCGTGGCGGTGGGGTATGCGACGCTCGGGCGCATCGGGTTCGAGGGACGCTACGACTACGGTGCGATCGGCAACGCTGTGATCCTGGCTTCTCGACTGAGCAGCGAGGCTCGCCCCAACCAGATCCTGCTGAGCCAGCGCGCATTTGCAGCGGTCGAGGACCTTGTCGATGCCGAGGCCGTCGGCGAGCTGACCTTGAAGGGATTCAGCCGTGCCGTGCCGGCGGTCAACGTGCTCGGACTCAAGGCCGCCGAATCGCGCGATCGGGCCGAGCACGAGGCCCTCGACGCCATGGTGCATCCCTAGGGTCGTTTCCTTCGCGCGGGAAATCGGTCGCCTTCTGTTTCGGGATCGATATCTCGCCGATATCCAATCGTCACCGGGGAGCGTTAGGTTCCCGTTGCCCCGCGGTCGGCAACGGGCGCTGAAAGGATGGTGTGGTGGCCCGTCTCGTTCCCCGTACTCGGCAGAGCGGGGCGATGGCCGCCGTCCTGCTCATTGCCCTCGCCGTGGCGGGTTGCCACTCGGTTACCACCAGTCCGGCACCGCAGCTGCCGTCCGTGCCCCCGGTCCAGCGATCGGCCTCGAATTCGCCGGGCAGCGGGGCTAGCGTCCCCAGCCAGCCGCCCAGCCTTCCCGTCGCTCGCGTTGTCGGCGCACGGTGGCCGCTCGCGGGTAGCCGCAGGCCGGCTGGCGCTCTGGTTTTCCACGTTCCGATCTTCACGTACCACCGGATCGCCGAGGAGGCGGAGGCCCCCGATGCGCTCCCGGGTCTGAGGGTTTCCCCGGAGATCTTCGACGCCCAGCTCACCGCCCTGGTCGAGGCCGGGTGGCACTCGATCACGGTGGCCCAGCTGGCCCTCGACATGGAGGCGAATGCGCCGCCCCCGGCTCGAACGTTCGTGGTAACGATCGACGACGGGTATCGGGACGGTCTCACGAATGCCCTGCCGATCATTCGAGGTCTCGGGCTCGTCGCGACCTTCTACGTGGTGACAGGTCGCCTCGGGGAGCCTTCTGAGCTCCGGCCGGGGGACCTCCAGACGTTGGCGGACGCGGGGATGGAAATCGGTGACCACACCGTTCGCCACGTCAACCTCGCGCACCTGTCGGGGCCCGAGCTCGAAGCCCAGATCGTGCCCGCCGAATTGGCAATCCAGTCGATCGTCGGTCGCCGCCCCGCGACGTTCGCGTACCCGTTCAGCTGGTGGAATCCGGGCGTCGTCGCGGCGGTAGAGGCGGCAGGGTTCTCGGCGGCGGTCATCAATCGGCCGGTCGGACCAACGGATTGGGGCAATCGATTCCTGTTGCCCCGCACCGAGGTCTCCCCGGCGACTACGCCGGCGGTTCTCGTCGCAATCGCCTCCAGCGTTGCGGGAGTGCCCGCCTACTGATCGGCCCGCTCCTCGAGTCGCCTCGGGGACCTCCCTTCGACCGGGTACCCTTGTCGGCCGAGGAGGGCACATGCGTCTGGCCGACAAGGTCTGCGTCATCACTGGCGGCGGAGGCGGCATGGGTCGCGTCGCCGCCCTGATGTTCGCGCAGGAGGGAGCGAAGGTCGTCGTCGCCGAGGTGAGCCAGGAGGCGGGCGACGGCACCGTCCAGGCCGTGACGGACGCCGGAGGGCAGGCGAGCGCCGTTGAGACCGACGTTTCGAAGGAAGACGACGCGCGGGCCATGGTCCAGCACGCGATCGACACATATGGCCGGATCGACGTCCTCTACAACAACGCCGGGATCATGCCCGCGGCGGATCACTCAGTCGTGGACACCGATGTGGCGATCTGGGACAAGGTGATGGCCGTCAACGTCCGCGGCGTTTTCCTCGGCTGCAAATTCGCCATCCCGCGCATGGTCGAGCAGGGCTCCGGGTCGATCATCAACATCGCGAGCTTCGTGGCTCTCCTCGGCTGCTCCGTGCCGCAGGATGCGTATACGTCGTCCAAGGGCGCCATCCTCTCGCTGACGCGGAGCCTGGCCGTCCAATTCGGGCCGAACGGCGTCCGCTCGAACGCGATCTGCCCTGGCCCGGTCGAGACGCCTCTGCTGATGGACTGGCTCGTCAAGGACGAAGAGGCCAAGCGCATCCGCCTGGCGCGCAACCCGACCGGCCGTTTCGGCAAGCCCGAGGAGATCGTGAACATGGCGCTCTACCTGGCGTCCGACGAAAGCCGCTGGACGAACGGCGCCTCCCTCGTCGTCGACGGCGGGATCAGCGTCAATTACTTCTGATCGGGGGAGCCGTCGGGCGCCGCGACTCGATGATCCGGAAGCGATCGGCGACGAATGCCCCGTCGGTCAGGCACGCATTGGCGGCCGGGTTGGCGCCGGTCGCGTGGAAGTCGGAGAACGCGGCCGACTGGTTGACCCAGATGTTGCCGGTCAGGTTGCACGAGAGCGCCACACCGGCATCGGCTGCGGCCTCCTCCGCGGACACGAGAACGGCGTCGTCAGTCGAGTACACCGCCGCGGTGATGGCGCCGCGCTCGAGGGCGGTTGTGCGGAGGATCTCCAGGCTGTGCGCGGTCGAGTCGGTCGCGACGACGAACGAGATCGGACCGAACTGCTCGCGTCCGTACGCCTGCCGGTCCGCGGCGTCCACGGCGATGAGCGTAGGCGTCCGAACGGTCGCCTCCGGGAACTGGGGATGCTCGATGACGCGCGACCCTAGCACGACGCGACCGAGCCCCGGCGCGCGCTCGAGGCGGTCCAGGACCCCATCGTTGACGATCGAGCCGGTCACCTCGACCGCGCGTGCGGGATCGCCCAATAGCTGGTCGACCGCGCCGCCGAGGCCTTCCTCGACCTGCTCGAGCGTCCAGCGCTCGCCGCCGACGCTGATGCCGTCGCGTGGGACGAGCAGGTTCTGCGGCGCGGTGCACATCTGGCCGCTGTACAGGGATAGCGAGAAGCCGATGTTTCGGGCCATGGCCTCGAAGTCGTCGGTGGAATCGATGACGATGCTGTTGACGCCCGACTTCTCGGTGTAGACCAGGGCCTGGCGTGCATTCTGTTCGAGCCACTGACCGAATTCACTCGAGCCCGTGAAATCCACGATACGGACCTCCGGGCGCGTTGCGAGCACGGGGGCCAGGCGTTCATCCTCCCCTTCAACGGCCAGGCAGACGACGTTGGGGTCGAAGCCCGTTTCGGCGAGCACCTCACGGGCGACGGCCACGGTGATCGCCAGCGGCAGGACCGCACGACGATGCGGCTTGACCACGACCGGATTGCCCGTCACGAGGCTGGCGAAGAGCCCGGGGTAGGAGTTCCAGGTAGGGAAGGTGTTGCAGCCGATGACCAGCGCCAGGCCGCGCGGGACAATCCGGAACGTTTTGGATAGCCGGAGCGGTTCGCGCTTGCCCTGCGGCTTTTCCCAGTCCGCGCGGCCGGCATGCCGCGTCATCTCCGCGAAGGCGTAGGCGACCGCTTCGAGGCCTCGGTCCTGGGCGTGCGGGCCACCAGCCTGGAAGGCCATCACGAACGGCTGCCCGGTGGTGTGCATGACCGCGTGGCCCATCTCGAAGCTGCGCCGATTGAGCCGCTCGAGGATCTCCAGGCAGACGCCCGCCCTGCTCTCGGCACCGGCACTACGCCACGCGGGAAGGGCCGCCAACATCGACCGAAGGAGGACGTCGAGATCGGCCCCCGGGTAGCGAATGTCGAGGCCGAAGCCGAAGGGTGACCGTTCGGCGCCGACCTCGCCGCGAGTGCCAGGCTGGACGAGCGGAAAGGCATGCCCCCGGTAGGCCTCGAAGGCCGCACGGCCGTCGTCGTTAGCCGTTTCGCCGTAAATCTGCCCGCTCGGGACCTCCGGATAGTGGCTCCAGTAGTCCCGCTCGCGTATCGCTGTCAGCGCTCGGTCCAGCGTGTCCCGGTGACGATCGAAGAACGATCGGGCGACAGTGCGATCCGTGGCGCCCGCGACTGTTTGTGTCATGGCGTCCTCACGTTGCTGACCCTCATGATGGCATCGCGACGCGAACGGGTCAGAGACGGACCGAGCCGCCCTCCGGCGTATGATCCGCCTCCTGCATCGCGCATCCAGCCGTCGCCCGCCTGGGCGAGCAGCGTCAGGAAGGATCCCCATGACCGTACAGCCCGAGGTGCCCAGTCCCGCGGCGAGCCAGGCCACGCCGGGCGGCCTGCACATGGTGATCGGCGGCGAGCGAGTCGATGCGGCCGACGGCAGACCTTCGACGTCGTCAACCCGGCAACGGGCAAGGTGATCGCCACGGCACCGATGGGTGGAGCAGAGGACGTCGATCGGGCCGTCGTGGCCGCGCGCAAGGCGTACGACGAGCCGGGCGGCTGGTCGAGCTGGAGTGCCACAAAGCGGGGCCGCGCCCTCGCCAGGTACAGCGCGCTCGTGAAAGAGAACCTCGAGGAGCTCGCCCAGCTCGAAAGCCAGAACGTTGGCAAGCCGATCACGTCGGCCCGCGGCGAGGCCCTGGCTGTGAGCCTGGTCTTCGAGTACTACGCCGGAGCTGCCAACAAGGTCTTCGGTGAGACGATCCCCGTCAGCCGGCCGGGCCTTGACCTGACGCTCCGAGAGCCCATCGGGGTCGTCGGCTTGATCGTGCCCTGGAACTTCCCGATGAACATGGCCTCCTGGAAGCTGGGCCCGGCTCTTGCCGCCGGCAACACGTGCATCCTCAAGCCCGCGAGCTACTCCCCGATGACCGCCATCCGGCTCGGCGAGCTGGCGCTCGAGGCCGGTTTGCCGTCGGGCGTTGTCAACGTCGTGACCGGTCCCGGAGGCACGGCAGGCGCGGCCATCGCAGCTCATCCAGGCATCGCCAAGGTGGCATTCACGGGCGAGACGAGGACCGGCCAGGAAATCATGCGGCTGGCCGCGGGCAACGTGAAGAAGATCAGCCTGGAGCTGGGCGGCAAGAGCCCCAACATCGTGTACGCCGATGCGGACCTCGAAGCGTTCGGGACCACATCTCCCTACTCGGTCTTCGACAACTGCGGGCAGGATTGCTGCGCGCGCAGCCGCATCCTCGTGGAGCGCGCCGTCCACGACCGCGTCGTGGAACTGTTCTCAGACGCGACCCGGCGAGTGAAGGTGGGCGATCCGGCCGATGCTGAGACGGAGATGGGGCCGCTCGTCAGCCAACGCCAGCGCGAACGCGTGCGCGAGTTCGTCGCGATCGGCCAGGAGGAGGGCGCAGAGCTGGTGGTCGGCGGCGGCGTGCCCGACGACGAGGCGCTCGTTGATGGCGCATACCTGATGCCGACGGTCTTCGACCATGTCTCCAACGACATGCGCATCGCGCGCGAGGAGATCTTCGGGCCGGTCGTGTCGATCATTCCATTCGACACGGAAGAGGAAGCGGTCCGCCTGGCAAATTCCACGCCCTACGGCCTGTCCGGATCGATCTGGACGAGAGATATCGGCAAGGCCCTGCGGACCGCGCGGGCCGTGCAGGCCGGCGTGCTGTCGATCAACTCGAACAGCAGCGTGCACACCGAGGCGCCCTTCGGCGGCTACAAGATGTCGGGCGTCGGTCGTGAGCTGGGGATGCACGCGATCGAGCTCTACACGGAGCTCAAGAACGTCTTCATCGACCTGGGCTGACAAGTCCCGAGCCGCCCAGGCCGATGAGAACTACGGGGGGAAGCCGCCGCCGCTGGATCGTCCGCGGGGCGAGCCTGATCTTGCTCGTCGTAGTTGTCCTGCTCGCAGTCAATTTTGGCCGCACGCCGGCGAGTCAGGCACCCTCGGCGACCTCCGGGAGCGCTACCCCATCTGCCCTGTCGGCGAGCCCGTCGCCGTCCGTGCCAGCCTCGAGCAGCCCTTCGCCGAGTCCATCCGCCAGCCCATCAGAACTCCCGGCGATCGGTCTTGACTCCCGGATCTCGGGCGCGAGCCCGTTTGCCAGTTGCCCGTCGACCGGCCAATTCAAGAATTACCCGAACTCCGAGGTCGAGCCGTACGTCGCGGTCAACCCGCGAGATCCAGCGAACAGCGTCGCGGTCTGGCAGCAGGACCGCTGGGCCGATGGAGCCGCGCGAGGCATCGTGACCGCTGCGTCGCACGACGGCGGTCGATCCTGGCGGAGGGCCTGGGCGACCTTCTCGACCTGTTCGGGGGCCCCGCCGGGTCCGTCCAGCTTGCCTCGGGCGTCCGACCCTTGGGTCGCCTTCGGCGGCAACGGTGTTGCCTACCAGACAGCGCTCGCCGTCGACAACCAGCGAGACCGGTCCGCCGTGCTCGTCAGCCGCTCGACGGACGGAGGCGACACCTGGAGCAACCCCGTCGCCGTCATCCAGAACACTGGCACGAGCTTCAACGACAAGGACTCGATCGCGACCGATCCACAGAACCCCGACGCGGTGTACGTGGTCTGGGACCGAACGACGAGATCGGGGGAAGCCGGGGCTGCCGGTGCCCAGCCTGCAGCCGGCCAGGTCATGCTCGCCCAGTCGACCGACGCCGGCGTTACCTGGGCGGCGGCACGCACCATCGCGCAGGTGGCCGGCGTCCCGGTCGGCAACGTCCTGGTCGTACTGCCCGACGGGACGTTTCTGGATGTGTTCGAGCTGGTCGTCACCAACGCCAAGGGGCAACGTCAACTGACCGAGTCCGTGATCCGGTCGGATGATCGAGGCGCGACGTGGTCCGCCCCACAGAGCATCGCCCGGGTGGTCGGTCACGACCTCACCAACCCCGCGACGGGCAATCCCATTCGGGTCGGATTTGCGCTGCCGAGCGTCGCGGTCGACGCGAACGACGGAAGGGTGGCAGTCGTCTGGTCGGACGCGCGCTTCTCGCGGGCGGGTCGGGCCTCGGTGAACATCAGCCTGTCGACGAATGGAGGACGCACCTGGACGACTCCCGCAAAAGTCCCGGCCGGAGCCGCCGATCGCATCGCATTCACGCCGTCCGTGGCGATCGATCGCGACGGGTCGCTCGCAGTCAGCTACTACGTCCTCCAGCCAGCCTCAAACGGCGGGCTGCCGACCGACCGATTCGCGGCATTCTCGCTTGACGGTGCGAAGTGGCAGGAAGCGCGCCTGACCCCAAAGTCGTTCGATCTGCGCTTGGCGCCCAACTCGTTCGGTCTCTTCCTGGGCGACTACACCGGCCTCGCCACGGCGGATGGGCTGTTCGTCGCCGTGTTTCCTGTGACGAATGCGACCCGCGGCGACCCGACCACGATCGTGCTCCGATCGGGTCGCGCGACTCCATGACCTGACGCTCGCCGTGGGCGATTACTGGTATCGGCTAGGAAAGTAGTAGCCGTAGTCGATCCATGACCAGGGATTGATCCGATACGAGCCCGAGCGCCACGGGTAGCCGTGCCAGAGCTCAACGTGGGTGTGCGGGCCGGACGCGCATCCGCTTCGACCCACGAGGCCGATCGTCGAACGCTGCGCCCACACATGATCGCCTCGGCGGGAGTACACCCGCGCCAGGTGGTAATAGCCGGTGTAGTAGCCGTTGCCGTTGGAGACCCAGACCTGATAGCCGCCGCAGTTGCTCCTCCAACCGGCGAAGACGACCGTGCCGCTGCGGGCCGGGAACACCCGAGTCCCGTAATTCGCGGCGATGTCGATGGCCGGATGAGCTCTCGAGAACCACTGGGTGACCCACGACGAGCGACTTCCGACCGGCCAGTAGGCCGAAGTCGTAGCGGCCACGGTCAGGACGAGGGTGCCCGCGAGGACGCTCGCCCGTGCGAGCCGCCGAAGCCGGCGTCCCCCGTTCCGGTTCGGCTGGACGCCCGAATCCTGGGAAGGGCCGCCTCGCGCCACCTGGGCGCCGCTTGTGAAAGGCGACGACATCTCGCTCCTCTCTGCCAGAACGCCGCGGTGAGCGCGGCGACGGAGTTTGTGCACGCGCCAGCAGGCAGGACCGAGCCATGACAGGACGGCAGGATGGTCCTGGGAGTCTCTATCCCGGGGAAGGGACAAAGCGCGGCGACTCACGCCGAGCACGACTCCCGGTGACGGATGTCAGGAGACGCGAGCCCGATGCGGCACCTGGGGTTGCCGGAGGCGCGTCTTCGGTTTTTGCCGATCCCCTAGGGCGGGACCAGCGGGATGGACGGCGGGAATATAGCGCACCATCGCCGAGCGTGACAATCGACTGAAAAGACCAGGTCGACGCGTGTCACCGGCATCACGGGGCGGAGCCCGGCTCACCCGGTGCTTCGGTCATTCGCTCGGCGGTTGGAGCTCCGGGTGACGCAGGCGCAGCCAGTCGTGGAGTGCCCAGCGGGTGGTCGTAAAACCGATCCCCTCCCACGGAATTGCCGCAGGGGCAAAAGCCTCGATCTCCAGGGCCTCCGGATTCAGCTGGAATGAGCCGTGCGCGACTGCCGCCTCGAACGCGATGACGACCACGGCCGCCTCCAGGCGTGTGTACAGCCCCAGGATCTGGCCCGGCTCGACGATCAATCCGGTCTCCTCGAGCGTCTCGCGGATCGCAGCCTCGGTGACCGTCTCGTCGACCTCGAGGAAGCCACCCGGCTGGGCCCAGCTGCCGTAGCCGGGCTCGATCCCGCGTCGAAGGAGGACCACTTCGCCGTCGGCCGTGACCGGAATCGTGCTGACCACCAGCCGCGGGTTCACGTAGGCGATGAACCCGCACGCGTCGCAACCAAGCCGGTGGCGGTCTTCGCCCTCGAATGGTCCGTAGGTCAGTGCCGCGCCGCAGCGGGAGCAGTATTTGAGCGTCGCCGCCAGCCAGGGTGGCACGCCGCGACCCGAGTCGATCTCGGTCGAGCGAGCGTCGGGGCCGCGCCCCAGGCGATTGGCCACAGGTTTCTGCCCTCAGGCTCGAAGCACGATCAGGATGGCGCCGATCAATGCCACCATGAGGACGAGCGCTGCCGCGAGCCAGCTCACCCTGAACCACGCCTTGCCCCGATCGACGGGCATCCAGGCACGTGCCGAGCGCCAGATGCGGAGCGCGGCGTCGGCCGTGGTCAGCGCCAGCAAAGGGGCACCCAGGAGCACGCACGCCTTGATCAGCGGACTCCCCAGAGGTACCCCGAGTTCGACGGCGGAGATTGCCAGGGCACCGCAAACCAGCGCGATCGCCGAGAGGTTGGTGTAGTACCGCTGGAGAGGCGTTGGCTGGAGCTCCGGCACGGAGCGCGGCCGGGGAGCGATCGTCGGTCCACCAGGAGCGGCATCCCGCTCGTCTCGCACAGATGCCTGGCGGTCGAGTACCGGCATGCCCGGCTGCCAGCGCGGATCATCCATCGGCTAGGCCTCGGGCGTGGACCCGGCGTTCGACGGATCGCTCAGGACGCCCTGCGTCTGCGCTTCACGATAGGCTGCGACGCGCTCGCGAATCGCCGCGTCCGAGAGCGCCAGGATCTCGGCCGCCAGCAGCGCTGCGTTCTCGGCGTTGCCGATGGCGACGGTGGCCACGGGGATTCCGCGCGGCATTTGGACGATCGACAGCAGCGAATCGAGGCCGCCGAGGTGCTGCGTGGGAATCGGAACGCCGATGATCGGCAGGAGGGTCTTGGCGGCGAGCATGCCCGGCAGGTGCGCAGCGCCCCCGGCTCCCGCGATGATCACCTGGACGCCCCGTCCCGCCGCTTGTTCGGCGTAGCGGAACAGCAGGTCCGGCGTGCGATGGGCCGACACCACCCGCATCTCGTTGGGGATGCCCAGCTGATCGAGCACCGCGCACGCCTTGTCGAGCACGGGGAAGTCCGAGCGACTCCCGCCCACGATGCCGACGCGAGGATGGGCAGATTGGCCGGCGCTGGGCGTTTCGTTCATTGGCTCCCCGTCGCGGACATCTGGGAAAGTGTAGGGTGAGCCGGAGGTTCACACGGTTCCAGGCGACTCTTCGGCTAGCATTCCCCGCGTGCCCGACCCGCTTCCTTTCATCATCGATTGCGACACGGGCATCGATGACAGCCTCGCGCTGCTGTACGCATGCGCATCCCCCGAGGCATCGATCGTCGGGGTGACGTGCGTCGGGGGGAATGTCGATGCGCAGCAGGTCGCGTTGAACACCCGGGCCGTCCTCGAACTGGCCGGACGCGAGGACATCGAAGTCGCCCTGGGTCGCGAGACGCCGCTCGTACGGCCGGTGCAGACCGCGCCCGAAACCCATGGACCCCGCGGTCTCGGGTATGCGGAGCTCCCCGCTCCCCGGCGGCCGCTCTCAGACCGGCACGCCGCGGATCTCATCATCGAGGAAGCCCGGCGCCGGCCCGGCGAGCTGACCCTCATCACGATCGGGCCCCTCACCAACCTTGGCCTGGCCGTCCTGCGCGAACCGGAACTGCCTCGGCTTCTTCGGCGCTGGGTTTTGATGGGTGGCAGCTACCGGTCCGCGGGCAACACGGCTCCGACAACCGAGTGGAATATCCACTGCGATCCCGAGGCGGCCAAGGTCGCATTCACGGCCTTTGCCAAGCCCGGTCTCGCCGCACGTCCCTTGGCACTGGGGCTCGACGTCACAGAGCGCGCGAAGTTCACGCCGGAGCACATGGGGCGCCTTGCACGCCGATCCGGCTCTCAACCCGACGAGACGTTGGGCGACGGCGGTCGGGAGTCATCCTCTATCGCCTCCAACCCGATCGTTCGGTTCACGGCCGATGCACTGCGCTTCTACATGGAATTCCACTCGCGTTACGACGGCTTCTACGGTGCCTTTATCCACGATCCCCTGGCAGTTGCGGCGGCCCTGGATCCGAGTCTCGTACGCGCCGAGGCCGTAACGGTCGATGTAGAGCTGGGTGGAACGCTCACGACAGGGGAGACGGTCACGGACTGGCGCCGCGTCTGGGGCCGGCCCCCGAACCTGGACGTCGCGGTAGAAGCGAACGCAGAGGAGTTCCTCGACCGCTTCGTCGAACGGGTGGGCGGGCTGGCGGAACGCCTCGTAAACGTGGCAAGCTGAGGCCACCGGGAAACTCGGAGCCAGGAGCAGATCGAATGGATTGGCTGTCGCGACAGTTCACGACACGGGTCATCGTCCTGATGCCCGTGGCGATCGCCATCAACATCGTGCTCGGGTTCACTGTCCAGAAGGTGCTCAACCTGCCGATCTACCTCGATTCGATCGGCACCATCCTCGTCGGAGTCCTCGCCGGCCCCCTCGCCGGCGCGCTGACGGGCGGCCTGTCCAACCTGATCTGGCAATACAGCCCCGGTATCGGGCCCAGCAGCAACATCGGGCCGTTCGCGGTCACGGCCGCCGTCATCGGCCTGCTCGCCGGTCTGTGGGGGTATCTCGGCGTCTACCGACCTCGCCCCGCCAGCGGGCCGACGCTGTGGATCGCAGCCATCGCCGGCGCGGCAGTCGTGGTCCTGCTTGCGATCCGGATCTATACGAGTCCGGCCTACAGCGATCCGGTGAACGGCTATCCCACCTGGGTTTACACGGCAATCGCGGTCATCGGAGTCGCGGCATCTCTCGTGGTCAGCGGGTTCGTGCTGGCGCGGCGCGATGCATCGGGTGGGCTCGTGGCAATCGCCGGGGCGCTCACCGGCATCGTCGCCGCGATCGTGTCGGCGCCGATCGCCGCGTACGTGTACGGCGGGGTGACGGGCACGCCGAGCCTCGACCTGATGGTCGCCGCGCTGCGCCAGGGCGGGGCGGACGTATACAACGCGTCGCTCGGCCAGGGCCTGTTCAGCGACCCGATCGACAAGACGATCACCAGCTTCGTCGTCTATATCGTGCTGTCGAGCCTCTCGCCGCGCATCGTGGCGCGCTTCCCGCTGGGCGAGCGGACCGTCGCTGCGACCGCATGACGCTCACACCAGACCCGCGCCGCACACGGAGACACGGCTGAGCGCAGGGGCAACGAATCCGGGCGGCGTCATCCCCGAATACGTCGGCCGACCGGTCACCGGGGCTTACGCTTCGCTCAACCCCACGACCAAGCTGGTCGCCGCCTTGGCCGAGGCGGTCGTGGCGTTCGTGGTGCGCGGTTGGTCGGGACCCCTCCTCGTCATCGCCGTTGCGATCGCGTGCGCGGGTACAGCACGAATCCTGCGACGGAGCCTGGCCGCGCTCCTCCTGACGACGCCGCTGGTCCTCTCGATCGTCCTCGTGAACACGTTCCTGTACCCCGGTGCTCACGACGTCATCGTCGGCATCGGCCCGATCGCGGCCACCGGCACGGGCCTCACCGCCGCGCTGCAGGCTGTCCTGCGCGTTGTGGCGTTCGGACTCTCGGTCGTCGTCTTCTCGTTCACGACGACCAATGACGACCTCGTGACCGATCTCGAGCATCGCGGACTCGGTCGGCGCGCGGTCTTCGTCATCGGCGCGGCCATCGGCATGGTGCCCCGGATGGCGGAAAGAGCGGCCGAGATCGTCGATTCGCAGCGCGCCCGCGGGCTCGATACCGAAGGAGCGCTCTGGCGCCGCATCAGGGGCGTCGTGCCACTTGCCGGCCCGATGATTTTCGGCGCCCTGACCGAGGTCGAAGAGCGAACGCTTGCGCTCGAGGCTCGTGGTTTCTCGGCGCCGCCGAGGCGAACGACGCTGCGCCCCCTGCCCGACGATGAGCGCCAGCGGGCCTTCCGCTGGGTCCTGCTCGGCCTGGTCGTGCTGGTCGTCGTGTCGTCGGCTTCCGGCTGGCTCGCCCTTCCGTGAGCCGGCGAATCAACGAATGAGCCTCGTCCTGGCCGGCGTCGGCTACACGTATGTCGGCACCATGAATCGCGTCCTCGACGGAATCGACCTCGAGGTCCGTCCCGGCCGGATCGTCGGACTGGTTGGTCCGAACGAGGCAGGAAAGAGCACGCTCTGCCTGGTGGCGTCAGGCCTGGCTCCCCTGGTCATCGGCGGCCGCCTCGACGGAAGCGTCGCGCAGGAGGGGACCTCGACGAAGGACCTCACGGTCCGGGATCTCGGCCAGCGCGTCGGCATCCTGTTCCAGAACCCGATCACCCAGATGTCCGGCACTTCCGTCACGGTCTACGAGGAGATCGCGTTCGGGCCGCGAAACCTCGGCCTGCCTGTTGAGCAGGTTGCCGAACGGATCGAATGGGCGGCCGACCTGGTCGGAATAGCCGATCTGCTGCCGCGGGATCCGCTGCGAGTTTCGGGTGGCCAGGCGCAGCTCGTCGCGCTGGCAGCCGTCCTTGCCCTCCGGCCCGCGGTGCTCGTCCTCGACGAGCCGACCAGTCAGCTCGATCCGCTGGGCACTCGCCTTGTGCAGGGGGCTCTGTCGGGTCTTGCCGGCAGTGGGACCGCGATTCTGATGGTCGAGCACAAGACCGACCTCCTGGCTCGCCTGGCCGACGAGGTCGCCGTCCTGGTCGGTGGCCGGATCGTTCGTTCCGGCCCTGCCCTCGAGGTTCTCAGCGATCCCGAGCTCGCCGGGATGGGCGTCGAGCCTCCATCCGATGTCCGTCTGAGGCGGGCGGCCAATGAGGCCGGCGTCGAGCTCGATCCAGCATGGCTCAGGCCGGAGCGACCCGATCCGGAACGGCCGTCTGCGGCAGACCCCCCGGCCGTCGCCAAACCAGCTGCGCCATGACGCTTCCGATCGGCGTCGAGGCCGTCTCATTCCGCTATCCCGACGGAACCCAGGCTCTCGAAGATGTCGATCTTCTCGTCGAGCGCGGCGAACGCCTGGCGATCATCGGCCAGAACGGCAGCGGAAAATCGACGCTCGTGCGCCAGTTCAACGGCCTTCTCCGGCCGACGAGCGGGCGCGTGCTGATCGACGACGTGGACGCCGCCGCGCAGCACGTGGCACACCTCGCCGCTAAGGTCGGGCTGGTGTTCCAGAACCCGGACCGGCAGATCTTCGCCGCGAAGGTCCGCTCAGAAGTTGCCTTCGGGCCGCGCAACCTGGGAATGACCGCCACCGAGCTCGAGCGCGCGGTATACGCCGCGCTCGAAAGTGTGGGACTCACCGATCAGGCCGACACCAACCCGTACGACCTCGGCTATTCGCGCCGAAAGCTCCTCGCCCTGGCCTCGATCCTCGCCATGAGGACCCCGATCGTGGTGCTCGACGAGCCGACGACCGGCCAGGACGCGCGTGGCGTGGCGCGGATTCAGCAGATCGTCGCCGAGCTCGCGGAGGCCGGCCGGACGATCATCACGATCAGCCACGACATGCGTTTCGTGGCCGAATCGTTCGAACGGGTGATCGTCATGCGTGCCGGGCAGATCATTCTGGACGGGACGCCGGCCGAGGTGTTCGCCGAGGCCGCGTGGCCGGCATTGGCGACGACCTATCTGGAGCCGCCGCTTCCCGCGCGGGTCGGGGCGAACGCCGGCGTAGGTGCCACCCCCACGGAGGCCGTGCTCGTCGCGTCGCTCGCGGCGCTCGGGAATGCATCGGCCATTGATGCGCCGAACGTGGATACGCCGAATGCTGATGGGCGGAATGGTTGAGTGGGAGGCTCCTGAGGCCTCGCAGACTCCGCCGGGGGCGGATCGCGCGCCACGCCGGCTTCGCTGGGTCGCCCGGGTTGCGGGTGTGGTCGTGCTGCTCATCGTCGCGGACGTCGCGATCGAGACGGCCGATCGTCTCAGCGAGACGGTCGTCTTTCCGCGTCAGGTCGACCCCGCCTGGGTATCCGCCACCGACCTCGGAGTCGGCCCGGCCGACAGCTGGTTAGGGGATTTCGCCAGCGACGGCCACAGTCTGTATATCGAGACGAGAGAAGGAATTCAGGGATTCTGGGGGTCGATCGTGGTGCGTCGATCGGACGATGGTGGGACGACCTGGTCGCCCGGCACGACCATCTCCAATCCACCGGGCCCCAGCGCCGCCAGACATGCCCTGGCGATCGCTCCGGAGGGCACGCTCTACGCAGCCTGGGCGGAACAAGGTCCCCAGCCGGCGACCCAGCGCCTGCTCGTCCGGCGCTCGGTCGACCGTGGTGCCTCGTGGTCCACGGCGGTGCGCGTTTCGCCTCCCAAGGTCGGCCTGGTGGCCTTGCCAGTGTTCCTGCTCGGTCAGGACATGCGACTTATCGGGTACACCGACGGCCAGACCGGGGACATCTGGATCCAGCGGCTCGCCATAGACGGCAGCCCCGACGGCATTCCGACGCACCTTGGAGTCACCAATCAGCAGCTCTACGGCGATGCTGACTTCATCGACGGCGGTCTGGCGCTGGCCCAGGCGCATGGCCAGATCCTGGCGGCCTACGTCGGCCCGGGATATCCCGCGCTTCGCGTCGCCGTGTCGGACGATGGCGGCCGAAGCTGGCAATCGGCCGGCTCGATCGACCAGACGTTCCTCGCGGGCCAGCGGCCGCGGCTGGCTAGTGATGGGGCGACCATCGTCCTCGCGGCCGTCGATCCGAACGAGAGCGCGCGTTACGTGAAGAGCCCCTTCGTCCGCGTCTGGCGGACACTCGACGGCGGTGCTTCGTTCCAGCGGGGGCCGGACGTGACGGATCTGCGGAGCGTGGGCGACGTAGATGTTGTCTGGTCAGGCGGCGCGTGGCGGCTGGTCTATGCTGGCTGTCCCGGCTTCATGACGTGCGCCACTCCATCGCGGGTCTGGTACGCGGTCAGTCGCGACGCTGAGCATTGGTCGCGGCCGAGCGTCGTGACCGAGCCGGGCCAGGTCAGGCCGCTCGGTGTCGGTGCGGGCTCGTTTGGGGTGTCCCTGGCCTGGGCCGAGGTCCGCAGTGATCACGACTGGCGGTTCGTCATCTCGCGGCGTGCATTGGACGCCCCGTAGGCTGAGTCCAACCTGCTTGGGTCTCCGCCGGCCGCGGGTTTCTGCGCCCGCGCCCATTTCTTTCGTGCACTGCAAGTTTCCCGATCGGCTTGCACCGGGTGCAGGTAACGGTGCGAACTAGCGGGCCGGATGCCCGGTTCTTTCGCCTGGTGCAACCTTCGGCCGCGGACGGCGCGCAAGGGCGACGAATCTTGCACGAGGTGACAGAAACGCGCGAGTTTCGCCCATCTGCGACCCGCCAAGCTCGGTTCCTTGCATCTCACGCAAGGACCTCTCGGGAAGCCAGGCAGTTGCCGCGCCCGGCCGTTCTGGGGGGCAGCGGGAAGAGCTACTTGGAGCGGGATTTCCGACCCTTGGCCTCGCCCTTCTCGGCGCGAGTCTTGTTCACCGTGCGGGCGGCGATCTCTTCGGCTTTGTCCTCGGAGCGCCCACGCTCCTCGTACGAGTCCTTGATGTGCTCGTACTGACGCTCACGCTTGTCGCTCCACGATCGAGGCATGGCGCACCTCCTTGCCGACACGATCGAACCGAGGGCGTCGCGACCCACTGACAGGCTCTCGTGGGCTCCTTGCAGCACTCTGTCAACCGCCAATTGGGCCCCCGACGTCGCAGCTATCGCCGCCGAACCGTGACCACAAGCAGCAGGAAGGACGTCTCGATCACGTCGACGCCGGCGATGATCAGCGCGACGACGATCGGAAGCGGATGAGCAAGCACCCAGCCCGCCGCGGCGGCGAACGCGGCCACGGCGAGGAACGATAGCCGGATCCCGCGCACCATCCCGGGAAGATCTCGAGTGCCGTCGGTCTCCGATCCCTCGTCAAGGCGTTGCACTGCCGCGATCAGGAGCCCGATCCCGGCCACGACCGCGATACCGACCAGGCCCGCCCGAATGAGCTCCGGCGGCGCGACGAGGACCTTCAGGATGGTGGGGTCCCAGCCAAGGACCGTGCCAAGAACGAGGGCAAGCACACCCGCACCGAGCGGCGCCAGCCCCGCCCGGCTCATTCCCCGTCCAGAACGGCCACCTCGAACGTGCGACCGTCGCGAATCCGCCAGGCCTGAATTCGCGACCGGCCGTGTTCGTCCGCCTCGGACTCGGCCAACGAGACCAGCATGTACAGGGCCTCGGGGTAATTCGCCTGGCGAATGTCGGTGGGCGAGGGGATGGCCGCTGTGTGGGTGTGCGAGTGCACGATCGCCCAGAAGACCTCGTCCCGATCGTCGGTTTGGAGGGTTAGCCGAAGAAGGTCTCGGGCATCCAGCCTGTAGAGGAACCTGGACGCCGCTTCGTTGCGGGCGGGTTCGAAGCGCAGGGCCCGGCCACCCGCGCCGGCCGACCGGTCCCCGACGATCACCCCGCATGCTTCGTTCGGCTCTTCGGCTCGGGCGTGGCTGACGATTGCTTCGCGGATGGAAGCCGGCAGCGCGACCGACGTGGGACCCGGATGGCCGACGACCCCAGGGTCTGGGGCCTCTGTTACCACCAGTTGACGCCGCCCTCCAGATCGGTCTCCATTTCAGCCAGGTCGCGTGTGAAGGTGCCGGCCGACAGGTATTTCCAGCCGCCGTCGGGCAGGAGCGCCACGATCGTCCCACCGGCCATCTCCCGGGCAACCCGAGCGGCCGCTACGAGCACGGCGCCGCACGATGGCCCGCCGAAGATCCCCTCGCGGAAGACGAGGTCGCGAAGCGCGGCAATGGCGTCGTGGTTCGAGACCAGGAACTTCCCGTCGAGCAGCCGCGGGTCGAAGATCTCGGGCACGAAGTCCTCGTCCAGCGAACGCAGGCCCTGGACGCCCTCCCCCGGCAATGGCTCCGCGGCATAGATGCGCACCCCCGGCTTGTGGTCGTGCAGGTAGCGCGCGACGCCCATGAGCGTGCCGCCCGTGCCCAGGCCCGCTACGAACGCGTCGATCTCCGGGCAGTCCGCCAGGATCTCGGGCCCGGTCGTCTCGTAATGCGCGCGCGGGTTGGCCTCGTTGCCGTACTGGTAGGGCATGACGAATCGGTCGTCCTTCGAGACCAGATGCTTCGCCAGGGCTATCGCACCATTCGAGCCCAGCGCGCCCGGCGAGTCGATCACCTCGGCCCCGAACAGCGCAGCCATCTGTCGACGCTCCTGCGTCACGTTGTCGGGCATGACCAGCGCCACCCGATAACCCTTCCGGCGGCCGATCATGGCAAGGGCGATGCCGGTGTTGCCCGAGGTCGGCTCGAGGATGATGGAGTCCGGCCGAAGCAGCCCCCGGTGCTCCAGATCCTCCACCAGGTACTTCGCCACCCGATCCTTGACCGAACCGGTCGGGTTTACCGCCTCGAGCTTGGCGAACAGCCGGACGTTCGGGTTCGGGCTCATGCGCGAGATCTCGACGAGCGGCGTGTGGCCGATGGCGTCGAGGATGTCTTCGTAGCGGCCGCCATGAGGCGCCATGCGCGCATGCGCATACGCATGCAGGCGCTCGCCGTCGTCGAGCGGCTCGAGCGGCCGGATCGGAGGCGGCCTGCGCAGCGCGGTCATCAGGCCGTCAACCGCCTGCCATAGCCGGCAGGATGATGATCGTGTCGCGCTCCTCGACGGGCGTCGAGCCCTCCTGGAGATACCGCACGTCCTGGTCATTCACGTAGACGTTCACGAACCGATTGAGCGCGCCCTCATCGGAGAACAGCTGCGTGCGCAGCGCGGGATGGGCGGCAGTCAGGCCTTCGAGCACCTCGCCGACCGTCGCGCCGCCAATCTCGACCGACTTCACCCCGCCTGCGGCGGAGCGGAGGACCGGCGGGATTCGAACGGTGCTCACGCGCGCGCCCCAAGGACGAATTCCCCCTCATACGTCGACGACGGCACGGGCAGCGGATGGCCCGCCACGCGCGCGGCGACGGCCTGCTCAGAGCAGACCGGACAAGCGGGATCGCGCCGCAAACGAAGCTCTGTGAACGATGCGTCGAGCGCATCGAAGAGCAACAGGCGCCCGGCCAGCGAGTCACCGATCCGCAGCAGGATCTTGATCGCCTCGTTGGTCTGCAGCAGGCCCATGATCCCGGGCACCACGCCCAGGACGCCGGCGACGGAGCAGCCCGGCGCAAGCTCGGGCGGCGGCGGAGTCGGGTAGAGGCAGCGGTAGCACGGCCCGCTCGGCGGGTCGAAAACGGTGAGCTGTCCCTCGAACCGGAACACCGACGCGTGAACCACCGGGATGCCGACGGCCACGGCCGCGTCATTCAGGGTGTAGCGCGTCTCGAACGTGTCGGTCCCATCGAGGATGACGTCGTAGCCGTCGATGAGCCGGCCGACGTTCTCGTCGGTCAGCATCTCCTCGTGGAGGACGACGTTGACGTCGGGATTGAGTGCGTTGATCGTGCGCCGCGCCGACTCGGTCTTCTTCTCGCCCACTCGGTCCGTGGCATGGATGACCTGGCGCTGGAGATTCGACAGGTCGACGACGTCGAAGTCGACCACGCCGATGGTTCCGACGCCGGCCGCCGCGAGATAGAGGGCCGCCGGTGAACCGAGCCCTCCGGCACCGATCAGGAGCGCCTTCGACCCGAGCAGCGTGGTTTGGCCTTCGGTACCAACTTCGGGAATGAGCAGGTGGCGCGAGTAGCGCTGCTTTTGCTCGCTGCTCAGGATCGTCGGCACCGTCCAGGGCAGGCCCTGCGACTTCCATTGCTGGAACCCGCCCGACATCGAGGACACGTTCGTGTAGCCCATTTCCTGCAGCGTCTGGGCCGCGAAGAGCGAGCGCACGCCTCCGGCGCAATAGGTGACGACGGGCGCGTCACGGTCTGGAAGGGCGCCCTCGATCTGCTGCTCGATGTAGCTCTTGGAAATGTGCACAGCGCCCGGAAGGTGGCCTTGCTCCCACTCGCTCGCCTCGCGGACGTCGACGAACGTCGTCGCGCCACGCTCGCGGATGAGGTCGGCTTCGGGCGGAGAGACCTCTTTGATCTGGCTGCGGGCCTCCTTGAGGAGGTCGGCGTAGGACTTTGGCATGGGGTTCACTGAACTCCGGTGGTCGACGGGCTGCCGACGGTCGGCCGGCAGGGCGGAGAAGAAAGGAGCGCGCCGGCGATCAGGCCGGCCGGCGACACCTGCATGAGGTCGCAGTCACGCCTCGGCCCTTTCGGCGGGGACGGACGCGGCTGGCGCTGTTTCGTCGGCTTCGGCGAGCGCCTTCTGGAGCGTCTCGTGGCTGAGCATCGCGCACTTGAGGCGGGCTGGGCTGATGTCGATTCCGAGCAGGTCGAGCAGGTCGTCGGCGCGGAATGCCTCGACCTCGGCGACCGGCTTGCCCTTGATCTCGTCCGTCAGCAGCGACGCCGATGCCTGGCTGATTGCGCAGCCGCGACCGGTGAAGCCGACTCCCTCAACGACACCGTCGTTGATCCGAAGCATCATCGTGATCCGGTCGCCGCACAGCGGATTCGAGCCCTCGAAGCTCGAGGTCGCGTCCTCGATGACGCCGAAGTTATGGGGCCGCCGGTAGTGCTCGAGGATGTAGTCGCGATAAAGGTCGTCCATTGATCTCAGCCTACCGTGCCGCGTCGAGAGGGGCCATGGACTCTGGGCCAAATGCAAATGTGGTTGGCGCTAGAGCCGGTTGCCCGCCCATTGTTGATGCCGAGGGGCTTCGTGTCAGCCGAATTCGGCTACCGGAAGCCTCCTCGGAGCCGCCCCCCGACCGCAGGCTGCGTCCAATGCGAGCCTCGTTGGCAAATGACGCCAAGCCGGGTACGCCCAGGCCGAATCGCGCCGTCCCGTGCCGGGATCCGGTCATCGCACTGGCTCCCCGAAGAGCTTCACAACCTCGCGCAGGCCCTCGATCAGCGCGTCCACGTCTTCGCGCACCGAATAGACGTTGAACGACGCCCTGGCAGTCGCCGCGAGGTCGAGGCGTTCGTGGAGCGGCATCGTGCAGTGGTGGCCGGCGCGGACGGCGATCCCGTAGCGATCCAGGACCTGGGCCACGTCGTGCGGATGAACGCCAGGCACGTTGAAGGGCACGACTCCGCCGCGCAGGTCCGCATGCATCGGGCCATACAGCTCGAGCCAGGGAAGCTCGCTGGCTAGGGTATCCAGCGCGTACGCGGTCAGCTCCCGCTCGTGCTCGCGGACGCGATCCATGCCCAACGTCATCAGGTATTCGGCGGCGGCCCCGAAGCCGATCGCCGCGGCGATGTCCGGCGTACCGGCCTCGAATTTCCAGGGAATGTCGTTGAAGTCGCTCCGTCGGAGATGGACCTCGCGGATCATCTCGCCACCGGCGAGGAACGGTGGCATCGCCTCGAGCAGCTCGCGTCGTGCCCAGAGCGCCCCGGAGCCCGTGGGGCCCAGCATCTTGTGGCCGCTGAAGGCATAGAAGTCGGCCCCGATGGCCTGAACGTCCACCGGCACGTGCGGAACGGCCTGCGCACCGTCGATCAGCACCAGCGCGCCGGCTGCGTGCGCCATCTCGGTCATCTCGGCCACGAGGTTGATTGTCCCCAGCGTGTTCGAGACGTGGGTGAACGCGACCAGCTTGGGCTTCAGACGGAGGAGTACCTCGAACACGTCGAGGCGCAGCAGGCCGTCGTCCGTGATGGGGATGAACTCCAGGTCGCCGTCGCGCTCCTGGGCGAGGAGCTGCCACGGAACGAGGTTGGCGTGGTGCTCCATCTCGGTGAGGATCACCGCGTCGCCGCGGTTGACGTTGCGCCGGCCCCACGAGTAGGCCACCAGGTTGATCGCCTCGGTCGCATTCCGGGTGAATACGACCTCGTGCGCGTCGGGCGCATTGATGAAACGGGCAACCGTCGCGCGGGCTCGCTCATATGCCGCCGTCGAACGCTCGCCGATCGTGTAGATACCACGATGGACGTTCGCGTTGTACTCGCGATAGAAGGTGTCGACCGCCTCGATCACGACGTTGGGCTTCTGGCTGGTCGAGGCCGAGTCCAGGTAGACCAGAGGCTTGCCGTTTACCGTGGTGGACAGGATCGGGAAGTCGTCCCGCACGACGTACGGATCAAAACCCCCGGCGAACGAAAGCTCCGGAGGAGTGGGTCGGGCGGTGACGGTCATCAGGCAGGCTCTAGTGGCCGACCGACACAGGCTCGATGTCGGGCGCGATCGGTACGAGCAGGGCGTCGTCCGGGGTGCTCGTCTCCAGGCCGGCCTCGCGGAGGATCGGCCCGTAGCCCTCGTCCTCGAGCCGAAGCGCAAGGTCCTTCCCGCCGCTCTTCACGATCCGGCCCTGCGCCAGGACGTGGACGAAGTCGGGGGTGATGTAGTTGAGCAGGCGCTGGTAGTGCGTGATGAGCAGCACGCCCATGTTCGGATTGAGCATCGCGTTGACGCCTTCGGCGACGATCCGCAGCGCGTCGATGTCGAGGCCCGAGTCCGTCTCGTCGAGGATCGCCATCTCGGGCTCGAGCACGGCCATCTGGAGCATTTCGAGTCGCTTCTTCTCGCCGCCCGAGAAGCCCTCGTTCACGTATCGACTGGCGAAGCCCTCGTCCATGGCCAGGAGCTTGAACTTCTCGCGCATCTTGTTGCGGAAGTCGCGCATGTTGATGCCGCCCTTGGCCGGATCTGTGGGATCGATATCGCCGTTGTGGTCGATGCCGATGAGGCGGGCGTTCAGCGCCGAGCGGATGAAGCTCGCGACCGACAACCCGGGAATGGCGGTCGGGTACTGGAAGGCGAGGAAGAGCCCCAGCCGGGCGCGCTTGTCAGGCGAGAGCTTGAGGATGTGTCGGCCCTTCCAGTCGACCTCGCCCTTGGTGACGATGTATGCGGGATGGCCCATCAGCG
>Ga0137377_10000197_pt1 | contig 32507 bp, 27 predicted proteins | sample SagtaG_22_FD_104815 | JGI IMG/M metagenome (GOLD analysis project Ga0137377, IMG submission 104815) | Vadose zone soil microbial communities from Sagehorn Ranch, Mendocino, California, USA - Sage2_L_40_16 metaG | ecosystem: Environmental > Terrestrial > Soil > Vadose zone | place: USA... | reverse complement strand
ATGAACACGCCGGGCTCGTCAAACTGGGTTGCGCCGCGGACTAGAAACTCGATACCCAACATGGTCTTACCGCATCCCGGCCCGCCGCAGACGATGGTGGGGCGGCCAGTGGGCAATCCGCCGCCGGTAACTTCGTCGAGGCCTTCGATGCCAGTGGGAGATTTTTTGAGTTGGGGCGGGGCGCCGTTTTTTCCGTTGGCCGACTTAGTCACTGAGGTTCGTTCCTGAAAAAACCGTTTGATCGATCCACAGCTCCCAACGCGTTGGCTGACTCTGGGACGTGATGCAGCGGCGAGCTCTCAGTTAAACATTTCCAGCTGAAGTTCGGGGAAGGCTAGCTGGACTGCTCTCGCGGGTGTCCGGCTCCGCGAACTTGAGATTAACTCAGGGGTTAGCCGGGGTCAAGATTGTTGAAGTTGAAAAGTGTCTTAAACCCCCAGCCTTGCAGCCCTCAGCCAATCAGCTTTTTCTTGTTGCCGGCTATCAGGCTCCGACATCCGTAATAGCATAGCCAAGGGGGGTTCGCTGACCCCTTGGAACGTCCGGTATGTTACAAAAGTTTCCCTCTCGATCCCGTAGGTCATCCCACGATGCCAGCGAACGAGCGCGGTAAGCGCAGCCAGCCCGAGGATCACGACCGGGCTCGTTGGTTGGAACTGGCCGACGCCGCTCTGCGCCGCGCCCCGAGTGAGGAGGACATTGCTGAAACAGAGGCTTTAGCCCGCAAGGAAGAAGAGAAAATTAAGCGTCGCGTCCGTCCCACCGCCGAGAAAGTCAAACGCCACAGCAAGTCTCAGCAGTAGTCCTTAGCACTTTCCTTGTCCACCGTTGAGTAGTAATTTCGGGTTCTAGATCTAGGCTTTGGGTGTCTCTGCCTGCCGGGAGCCGATTTGTTTGGGCAATTCGCGGATGGCATATCCGGTGATGGCGGAGATGATGGACCCGGCCGCGGTAAGCAGAAGAGTGCTGGTGTATCGGGCCATCCATCCCAACGTGGAAGCGGATTCAGCTACTTGGACGGGCAGGTCCTGCCAGTTCATGGAAAAGTCAGTGCGCCGGGCGATCACGACGAGGGTCCTCTCGCCGTTACGGACAAATTCCGCACCGACGGTCTGCTCCTGGACGGACCCGTCAGGGGTTTCAACACGTATCCGTAGCTCCCGGTTGCCGGAGGGTAGCGGAATCGTTTGCGCCAAATTTCCCTGTACCGAATCCGGGATCAAGCCCAGTTTCTTCTTCATGCTGCCGGTAAGCTTGCTGGAGTAAGCCAGCTCCCCGTCGATCCAGACCGACAATAATGCGCTACGAAAACCGTGTTGTACTTTGAGATGAAGAGTGGAGTCCTTGGCCGCAAAAGCGGTGTGCAGGCCCATAAACAGAGCGGCCACCAGGAAGAGGCCCAATACAATCCATGCCTTCACGGGCAAGGCCCGCACCTGCACCTGTATCTTCTGCCGCCACAAGGGACTAGGCGTATCCGAGTTCATCCCAGGTAAGTTCTGCTGGTCCATTGGAGGCTTCTATTGTCGCAAGAGTGTGGGGGGAAGCTCCAGTTACCAAGGTGCTAAGAGAGTCACCAGGGGCAATTACCTGCAACCTGTTAATAGCCCTTTTGCTTATCGACGATCGCCTGAAGTGGCTCATGAGCAAGATAACGGCGCAGGTTATCCGCAATCAGGTGGTAGTGCCGCTCCCATAACTTTTCCGTCATTGCGGCCGTATGCGGTGTGATTAGCAGGTTCTCTAAATCCCACAATGGAGAGTCGGACGGCAGTGGTTCCTGGTCGAAGACATCCAACGCGGCGCCACCGATCTTTTTCTCGCGCAGGGCTTGCGCGAGTGCGGTTTGGTCCACCAGCGGACCGCGACTGACGTTGATGAGACAGGCGTCCCCTTTCATTTTTGCGAAACGGGCGGCGTTCATCAGGCTGCGGGTTGTGGACGTGAGTGGCGCGGCGAGAATTACGTAATCAGATTGGGAAAGGAGTTCATTGATCTCCGAAGAAGAGAAAATCTGGTCGACGTGTTCCCTGCTTCCCTTCTCCGGATGCTCGCGCGTCGCAATCACCTGCATTCCTAATGCTGACGCCCGCTTCGCGACCTCGCGTCCGATGCTGCCGAGGCCCACTAGACCCACAGTTGCACCTGCTAGCTCACGCGGGCGGGGGCGCCCGCGCCACATGGGCTCTTGTCCCCAGATGTGTTTTTGCTGGAGGAGGACTGCGTCGGGCAATCTTTTGGCCAGCGCGAAGAGCAGCGCGATCACATGTTCGGCGACGACTGGTCCGTGAACTTGACTGGAGTTGGTAAGAATGACGTCACTGTTGACCAGCTCAGGGAAAATGAGCTGATGAACGGCGGCGGCGGGGGAATGGATCCAGCGCAGTTTTCTTGCAGTTTTGAATTGCTCCGGTCGAAGCGACCAGGCGATGACGATTTCGGCATCGTGAAGATGATCTTCGAGACCGTCGTAGCTACTGAGGTGCAGAACTTCCAGTTGTGGGAAGTCCTTGCGCAGGCGCCCGGAAAACCATTCGGGAGCGTTCCAGAGATCGAAGCGATGATGAAGCAGGATGAGAAGTTTCATCGAACCTTTGAACCGCGACGGACACTAAGGTACACGAAGGGAAGCGAAGTCCTAACTGCGGATGATCCCAGAGGACTCCAGAAAGCGCGTCTTATTTCTTTTGCTCGCGCAGATCGTGCCCGGTCATTTCCTTGGGCTGAGGGATACCCAACATGCCCAGCACGGTTGGCGAAATGTCACGCAACGAACCATCTGGCTTCAGGGAAAATGTCTTGCTATCCGCCGAGACGACAATGAAGGGTACAGGATTGGTGGTGTGCGCGGTGTGAGGGCCACCGGTTTTCGGATCGATCATCATTTCGGCGTTGCCGTGATCGGCGGTGATCAGTAACGCCCCTCCCTTGGCACGGACAGCGGGCTCGATGCGTCCCAAGCAGGCGTCCACGGTTTCCACACCTTTCACGGTAGGCTCGATTTTGCCGGAATGCCCGACCATATCGGCATTGGCGAAGTTCACGATGATGACGTCGAAAGTTCCCTCTTCCACGGCTTTGATCACGGCGTCGGCGATGCCGGCGGCGCTCATCTCAGGTTTCAAATCATAAGTCGCGACTTTGGGCGATGGCACCAGCAAGCGCTCTTCTCCGGGAAAAGGTTCCTCCATACCGCCGTTGAAAAAATAAGTGACGTGAGCGTACTTCTCGGTCTCGGCCACTCGCAAGTTGCGGAGATTCAGTTGAGACATGACGTTGGCCAGGATATTGTTCAATGACTCCGGAGGAATCACTACGGGGAGTTTGAATTTCTTGTCGTATTGCGTCATGCAAACGTAGTGCAGTTTCTTGGGCACTCGATCGCGTGGAATGATGGCATCGAGATCGCCGGCGCCAGGCAGGTCGCTTCCGCCCTGCTCATTGAGCCCGCTATTGCGAGCTAAGGCACGAGTGATCTGGCGGACTCGGTCGGCGCGGAAATTAAAGCAGATGCAGGAATCTTCGTCTCGAATCGTGGCGATCGGCTGGCCGCGGTTGTCCACGCAAACGAAGGGCACGATGAACTCGTCAGTTATATCCCGGTTGTAGGAATCTTTCACGCCCTGTACCGGGTCAACGTACTTCGCTGCCTCACCGTTGCCGTACACCATGGCGTTAAATGCTTTGGTGATGCGCTCCCAGCGGCGATCACGATCCATGGCGTAATAGCGCCCACTGACGGTAGCTACCTTGCCGGTGTTGTACTCGCGCATTTTCTGCTGAAGCTGTTCGAGATATCCGGCGCCGCTGGTCGGCAGGGTGTCGCGGCCGTCCATGAAGGCGTGAACGAAGACACGATCGACGCCGTTTTGCTTGGCCATCTTCAGTAGTGCATAGAGATGGTTCACGTGGGAATGCACGCCGCCATCGGAAAGAAGTCCGAACAGGTGGAGGCGCCGGCCCCCACTTCGTGCGTTCTTCATGGCTGCGAGAAGCACGTGGTTAGAGAAGAACTCGCCATTCTGGATCATCAACTCGATACGCGTGCTGTCCATGTGGACGATACGGCCGGCGCCGATATTAAGATGTCCCACTTCACTGTTCCCCATCTGACCGTCGGGCAGGCCAACATATTTCCCGCTGGTGTGGATGAGTGTGTTGGGGTGTTCGCTGAGCAAGCGGTCGTAGGTAGGCTTGCGAGCCAGCGCGATAGCATTGGCTTTCGTGTCGGCGCGGTAGCCCCAGCCGTCGAGAATGATCAGGACCAGTGGTTTTGGAGGGGTCATCGTGCGGCTATTGACTATCCGGTTTTGCTGGCGGTTTTGGGGGAGCTTTCCTGTTTAATTCTTCTTCCTTCATCATCTTTTGCATTCGCTCCATCATTGCATCCATTTGTTTTTGCATGCGTCCATAGGAAAGCTGCATGGATTCCTCGGTCATTGCCGGCATTTCCCGGAGTAACTTCTGCCCCGTAGGGGATGAGTAGAAAACCTTCATCGCACTGACATCAGTCCTGGTCAAGTGCTTCTGGTAAACCGGAATCAAATCGTCGATGATAGCGTCCACTGGAAAATCTTTTATGCCCTCTTCCATCATCGCGTCGAACTGCTCAAGTCTCTCCTCAGGCATCTGGGGATAGCGCTTTTTCATGGTTTCATGAACCAGGGCGCTCTGCTGCTTCGTCATAGAATTCATCACCGAACGCATCTGGTCGTGAATGTGCATGACTTTGAATAATTTCAGGACGTCTTGCCGGCTGGCGGCAGTATTTGCCGCAGGCGATGGTTGGCCAGATATTGCGGCGTGGGTGGTGAGTAGAACAAACAGCAGGGCGATCAACCTTAACCGGCGGTCTTTCATACTGTCTCCCTGACAAACGGAATGCTCAAGGTGTGCTCTGAATTGCAAGTGCTTATAGTTAAGCGCACTTGATAGTTGGGACGGGTCATCGCTCGAAGAGTTCCTCCGCTAGTTGCGACCGAGCGATCTCCAGGTAGACTGGTCCTATAACCCCAACCTGCATCAGTGTTGCTTGTAGTTGAGAGCCTTCAGCCCCAGGAACCTCGCCGAGTCTCCAAGCTCCTCCTCAACTCGCAGCAACTGGTTGTATTTTGCAACGCGGTCGGTGCGTGAAGCCGACCCGGTCTTGATCTGGCCTGCGCCAGTGGCAACTGCCAGGTCGGCGATGAATGTGTCTTCGGTTTCCCCGGAGCGGTGCGAGATGATCGAAGTGTAACCGTGACGACGGGCGAGGTCGATGGCATCGAGAGTCTCGCTGACCGTGCCGATCTGGTTGACTTTGATCAGAATAGAGTTGGCCACGCCACGATCGATTCCTTCCTGAAGGCGCTCGGTATTGGTAACAAATAGATCGTCGCCTACAAGCTGAATTTTGCCGCCAAGTTCTTTGGTCAGCAATTGCCAGCCTTCCCAATCGTCCTCCGCCAGACCATCCTCGATAGACACTATCGGATAGTCTCGCACCCACTTAGCCCAGTAGCGGACCATTTCTTCCGAAGTCTTAGTGGACTTGTCGGATTTCTTGAAAACATATTTGCCATCTTGATAAAGCTCGCTGGCGGCGGGATCCAGGGCAATGGCGATTTCGTCGCCAGGTTTGTAGCCCGCCTGCTGGATCGCCTCCAAAACCAATTCAATGGCCTCGACATTTGATTTCACCGAGGGCGCGAATCCGCCTTCATCACCAACGGCGGTGTTGTAGCCGCGTTTCCTAAGCACGCCTTTGAGGGTATGGAAGACCTCGACGCCCCAGCGAAGCGCATCCGAAAACATCTCCGCGCCCACGGGCATCACCATGAATTCCTGAAAGTCCACATTGTTATCGGCGTGAGCGCCACCGTTGAGAATGTTCATCATGGGCACCGGCAGCAAATTGACAGCATCGCCGCCCAGATATCGATATAGCGGAAGTTGGTACTCGGCCGCTGCGGCGCGAGCCACTGCCATGGAAACAGCGAGAATCGCGTTTGCGCCGAGGCGGGCTTTATTTTCTGTGCCGTCCAGTTCGATAAGCTTCTGATCAATGACACGCTGCTGAGAGGCATCCATGTTGGCGAGGGCATTCGCGATCTCGCCATTGACGTTTTCTACCGCTTTCAACACGCCTTTGCCGAAGTAGCGCCGGCTGTCGCCATCGCGGAGTTCGACCGCTTCATGTTCACCCGTAGAAGCGCCGCTTGGCACAATGGCGCGACCAACCGCACCGTTTGAAAGCTGTACCTCAGCTTCGACCGTAGGATTGCCGCGCGAGTCGAGCACTTCGCGAGCGTGAATATCGCCGATATTAGTCATTGGATGATGTTTGTCCTTCTCGGAATGAGTGGCCTTGGAGTCTTCGAGCTGGACGGGGGGAATCCGGATCGAAAGTGAGCCCGTAAGATACCGATGCCGCTATAGATCTTCCCCATCGCTGACCTCGAAACTCGCGATTATAAATCAAGCCCTTATCTCCGCTGGTTCAGGCATCGCTTCCGACATTGTTCCGATCCAGACAGTGCTTTACAGTCGAGCTCAGAATCGAGAGACAAAAATTCAGGAGGCAAGATGAAGAGATCTGTTGTACTGCTTTGTGCGTTATTGGCTACGACCCTCGTGGTGGCAGAGACCAATCCCTCGCTGCCCGCAGGCACTGTACTCAAAGTGAAATTGGAAAAAACGCTTTCCACATTTTCCGGCAAGGGCGGAGATCCTTTTACCGGCCGCGTGACTGAAGCTGTCGTTCTGGGTGGCAAGACCGTGATTCCAACAGGCGCGACCGTCGAAGGACGAGTCACAAAAGTGAATGAGCCGCGGCGCATTGCCGGCAAGCCGACCATTGGTCTCTTCCCTGAAACTGTGATTCTGCCAAATGGCGAACGCTACATGCTGAACGCACCCGTGATCGACACCAGCCTGCGCAACGGAACCGATGTGGACGAAGAAGGTCAGTTCAAAGGCGCCGGACATGACGGCAAGGATTTGACCGAGATCGGCATGGGCACCGGTGGCGGCATGTTGGTGGGAGGCCTCATCGGCGGTGGCAAGGGCATGTTGATCGGGGGAACGATTGCGGCCACCGCCACAGTCGCGCATTGGCTGGGAAAGAGGCGTTCCGCGGTGCTGCCAGCGGGAACGGAGTTGCTAATGGAATTGAGCCGTCCGATGGCGATGACGGCGGCTGGCGGTGGTGGACAGTAAGGAAGCGCTACACCTGAGAACTGACAACCGCAAACGGAGAACTGCCGTTAGGCCATCGCCGCCAACTCTTCTTCGCTGACGAGCTGTAGCTCTATCCATCCTTCGAGCGGTAAGGCGTCTACCGGTAATCCTTGACGCCACAGGCTGAAACGCAGGCGCAGCTTGGTTGCGTTCTCTGCCTGGAGCCAATCGAGTGGCAGCTTGAATTCGAAGTTCTTGCCCAGCGCCAGGGTTGCGACAGAGCTGGATTCTTGCGACGTGGCGAGAAGTTGGTTTTCATCGGCGGTAACTTTCCAGTCGTGAATCTGACCCTTTTGCACAGTGACGTCGAGGCGTAATGCCCGCCGATGACGCGACCCATCATTTTCGGGCGAGTCAGCGACCCAGGATTCCAGATTGACCACCAGCTCAAAATCCATCTCTGGAACTTTGCCATCCGCAAAATCCAGGCGTCCATAAACATTTCTCTCGTCGATTCCCGCATAAACCGAATCCAGAAGAAACTGTTTGCCGTGCATGGAGCCGGAGCGGTGGTCGGCGGTATAGACCGCCGCACCCATCCACTCGAAGTAGCGCACCATGTCGCCGGTGATTCGAGGATGAATGTAGGCGCTCTGGTGAAGAAACGCGGGCCGCGCCATGCCGGCCATGATGGGCTGCGCAAGATAATCCGGCGGACGCGCGCCGAGAGCTTGATAAACGTTGGAGAGATGTTTGCGGTAAAGTTCGTCGAAGTCGCGATCGTTAGCTGAGTGATGCTCGGGCCCGTACCACCAATTCCAATCGCTGCCTTCGGAAATCAAGATCTCTTCAAATGCCAGTTTACGCTGTGGCTCGGTTGCGCCGGCTGAGGTTTGGTCGTAAAAATTGCGGGCGTGGTGGAGGTAATCCCAGGCGCGATTGTCTTCGGGGGCGCCGATCCAAACGTTGAAGTTGGCATGAATCCAGGAGCCGGGGACGAGCGAGGAGAGTTGGCCGAAATCTTTGTGTCTCTGAATCGCCTCGGATACCGTGACGGCTTCGACACCGGGCTCGTGCTGTAGAGCATCGTAAAAACGCCGCAGGAATTCTCTACCCGATTGAGGATAGTATTCCCAAGCATTCTCGCCATCGAGAATGATTGACAGCACCGCATCTTTGCCTTGGTCAAGAACCGGTTGCGCGGATTGCTTAATGCTTCGCATGAGATGAGTCGCTGCCTCCTGCGGGGGCATCCCCGAGTACACAAAGCCGATCAGATCGGAGATGGTGTGGTCCCTAAAAATCATGTTCATCTCAGTCTCGTCGCTCTGGTAACGATGAATGTTGTAGAGCTTTGCGGCGGACTCGGCAGGCAGGCGGCCATCGCCCGGGCGCGCAAAAGAAATACCCAGGGTTCGACCGAGCACCTCTTCATCGGTCGCCATCCACTTCACGCCCAGACTTTGAGCGATGGCGAGAACTTCTTCCGAAACACTTCCTTCGGAAGGCCAAACTCCCTGCGGACGCACACCGAAAACTCGCTGGTGCAAATCAAGGCCACGTTGAAGCTGCTCACGAGCATCTTCGGGATGACGAAAGCGATGCGGAGGCAGAGGCAATCCGGGCGTAGAAACTGCCCCCATATTGGTGTCACAAATTAGCGGCAGAATCGGATGGTAGAACGGTGAAGTAGAGATCTCAATGAAGCCACGCTGCGCGGCCTCCGCATGTGCAGGGAGGACTTTGGCTAGTAATTCGCGCTGATGAAGAATGACGAAGCGCTGATCGTGCAGCGAGTAGTTCCGGCCTTTCTGGATCAGCGAGGCGACTTCCGGGTCCTGAAGAAAGAATTCGTCAAACCAGGCAATTTGTGAAAGCACCTGTAGGTCGGTGAAGTCTTGCGGCTGGAAATATTTCTCGGCTGGTTCGGGACTGCTGCCGCTGCCACGAAAACGCTCCCACAGTTCACGGTAACGAGGATAGCGGCCAATCATGTGAACCGGGTTAGCCTGGAAAAGATACTGCAGGGCGAAGCGGCGCTCCTCGGGAGTAAGATCTTTCGCTGGCTTGGCCGCTACCTGCAGAAAGGGATCCTGCGCGGTTCCAGAAACGTAGTCCTGGATCTGGGTGATCAGCGAAGGAACGAGATTGAAAGTCTGGTGGACGTTGGGAAATTCGTCGAGCAGCTTGACCATGCCGAAATAATCTTTGAGGGCATGCAAGCGAACCCAGGGCAGACGATATTCGCCAGAGACCAGGTCTTTGTAAAAAGGCTGATGCTGGTGCCAGAGAATGATGACGCGTAAAACAGGCATGGATATTAGTTCGCCCCAAAAAGGCAAAACATGGGGCGAACTGGCAGTCTAGCATGTGACGCGCCCCTACTCCGGTACACTAGTGAGGCTGCGGGCAGGACTTGAAAATGCCTAACGAAATAATTCAGGTTGCGGAGCGTCGCGCTGACGTCAGTCTTTTGACGGATCAGGATATCTATCTTTTCAATGAAGGCAATCACTACCGTATTTACGACAAACTCGGATCACACCTCACCAGCGTAAGTGGACAAGCCGGCACCAGCTTCAGTGTGTGGGCGCCGAATGCGCGCCAAGTTTCCGTGATGGGCAGCTTCAATGGTTGGAATCCTGACTCTCATCCGCTGCGCGCCCGTGCGAGTTCCGGCATTTGGGAAGGCTTTCTGCCCGGAGTGAACCAAGGAACTTTATACAAGTTTCACATCGTCTCGCATAATCAGGGTTATGTGGGCGATAAAGCGGATCCATTCGGAGTTTTTCACGAGAACCCGCCACGCACGGCTTCAGTTGTTTGGGATCTAACTTACGAATGGAACGATCGGGAATGGATGGTCCAACGTCCGGCGAGAAGCTCGCTGCAGGCGCCGATTTCGATTTATGAAGTCCATCTCGGCTCCTGGATGCGGGTTCCAGAGGAGCATAACCGTTCGTTAAATTATCGCGAGCTGGCGCCGCGCTTGGCGGAGTACGTACAACGCATGCAGTTCACCCACGTGGAACTGCTGCCGGTAATGGAACATCCGTTTTATGGTTCCTGGGGATACCAGACCACCGGCTATTTCGCACCGACCTCGCGTTACGGAACGCCGCAGGATTTCATGTTCCTGATGGATTATCTGCACCAGCACGGAATTGGCGTAATCCTCGACTGGGTTCCCTCGCACTTCCCTTCCGATGCGCATGGCTTGGCTTACTTCGATGGCACACATCTGTTCGAACATGCCGATGTGCGCAAAGGATTCCATCCCGATTGGAAAACTTTCATTTTTAATTACGGCCGCAACGAGGTTCGCAGCTTTCTGCTCTCAAGCGCTATGTTCTGGCTGGACAAGTACCATGCCGACGGATTGCGAGTGGATGCGGTGGCCTCCATGTTGTACCTCGACTATTCGCGCCAGCATGGCGAATGGATTCCGAATAAGTATGGCGGCCGCGAAAATCTAGAGGCGATTGATTTCCTTCGACAGTTCAATCTGGCAGTTTATAAGGAACATCCTGGAATTCAGACCTACGCCGAAGAATCGACGGCGTGGCCCATGGTGTCGCGACCTACGTACATCGGTGGTCTCGGCTTTGGCATGAAATGGGATATGGGATGGATGCACGATACCCTGCTCTATTTCTCTCACGATCCCATTCATCGCCGCTATCACCACAATCAGCTTACTTTCCGGATGTTGTATGGCTTCACTGAAAACTTTGTGCTGCCGCTTTCGCATGATGAAGTTGTCCACGGCAAGGGCTCCCTGCTCAATAAAATGCCGGGCGACGAGTGGCAGAGATTCGCCAACTTGCGCCTGCTTTTCGGATACATGTATGCGCAACCTGGCAAGAAGCTGTTGTTTATGGGCGGCGAGTTCGGACAAGGACGGGAGTGGGCGCACGACCGCAGTGTGGACTGGCACCTGCTGGGATCGCCGCTGAATCGAGGAGTTCAAACCTGGGTGGAGCAACTGAACCGCCTCTACCGGAACGAACCTGCCCTTCACCTGCTCGACACTGATCCCGCCGGATTCGAATGGGTCGACTGCAACGACACTGCGGCCAGCGTTATTTCCTTACTGCGTAAAGGAAGTTCCCCGAAAGATACGATATTGATCGTGTGCAACTTCACCCCAGTGCCGCGGCAAAGCTATCGAGTGGGAGTTCCTTCCGCCGGCTTTTGGCGGGAACTTCTAAACAGCGATGCTGCGGAGTACGGTGGCAGCGGGCTGGGAAACTTAGGGGGCCGAACCGCGGAGCCTGGACCTGTGCACGGGCGCCCTTATCAGCTCAATCTGACGCTACCCCCGCTGTCCACAGTCTTTCTCAAAGCCGAATAGCCGTCACTGATGCCGAGCTATTGGCACATGAGGACGCTTTTACATACGCATCGTGACCTTCGGATTCAATCAGGTGGCATCTTCCGTGACAATCCACCGGAAGCATGTCCGGCGCGTCGTGCCTCGAGCAAAGCCTCAATGTTATCCACAATCTTTTCCACCGATGCGCCTTTAGGAACTGCAGCATCCACAAAATAGGGAGTTTGTTCCAAGATCGGCAAGGACCCTGAGATCACGATCACAGGAATGTCGGGATCGTAGCTTTTTAGCTCAGCGGCGAGCTGAGCCCCGTTCATTCCCGGCATTTCATAGTCGGAGATAACAGCGTCAATCTCTTTTACTTTGGAACGAAACAAGTCGAGAGCCTGATGACCACCTTCGGCCACCAGCACTTCGTATCCGTATGTACCTAGCATCGCTTCATATAGTTCACGAATGCCAGGGTCGTCATCCACGCATAGCAGTGTCGGGCGGTTCATAAGGGGAGGGCTCTGGCCCTTCAGGATCTCTCCGCAACATCTGAACGAAGAAATCGTGAATGTCCTTGCACGAAAGATACCAAACGCTACCCCAGACATCCTTCCGAGTTCCTGATTCAGGATTCATTGGCGACGTCATGCTAGACTCACTTTCATTCCGAGGAAGAGCTGTGAATTTCATGAGACCGAAAAACTGACCGGCACCCATGCGGATTCTGACCCGCTACATCCTGCGCGAGATTACCTCGCACGCCCTCATCGGGGCGGGGGTGTTCACCTTTGTGTTGTTCACTCGCGATTTGGGGCGACTGCTGGAACTGGTCGTCCGCAATAGCGCACCGCTGCCCAGCGTTGCCGAAATTTTCTTTTTCACCGTGCCGGTCGCGCTGATCTACACCATTCCGATGGGTGCCCTGGTGGGGATCCTAATCGGCCTTAGCCGCCTGGCCGCCGATAGCGAAATCACCGCCATGCGGGCCAGCGGTATCGGTGTGTGGACCTTCCTTCGAATCGTTTCTATTTTTGCTGTCGCGGCCTGGCTGCTGGCGCTGGTCAACAGTGTTTACCTGGCGCCGCGGTCGCAGGCTGCACTGGGGCGGCTGCAGGATCGGCTGAAGAGTTCTCAGGCTTCCTTCGAGATCCAGCCACGCGTGTTTTATGAAGGTTTTCCTCAACTGGTGCTTTATGTCCAGGACGTACAGAGCGCCCAAGGCGCAGCCATCTGGAAAGGAGTATTCATCGCCGATATCAGTAATCCTTCTGCGCCGCGAATTACGCTGGCACAGCAAGGCATCCTGGTGAGCCAGGATACGGACACCCTTCACCTGCACTTGAGCAATGGCGCGACCCACGAGACTGATCCCAAAATTCCTGATCAATATCAGGTCTCCACTTTCCAGCAGACAGATATCCCCATCCAGCTACCGCAGAACGATAACAAAGACGAACCGGCAGCGGTGCCGGTTGCGCAGTTAGACACACGGGAGCTGGCGGTCGAGGCAGCCCGGGTAAAAAAATACCAGGCGCGCTGGTATTGGATCGAATTTCATCGCCGCTTTGCGCTTCCGACCGCCTGCCTTGTACTCGCACTGGTAGGCATTCCGCTAGGCCTGTCGTCAAAGAAAGGCGGCAAGTCGACAGGTTTCGTTCTCACCATTTTGCTGGTATTTGCTTATTACTCGTTTTCGCTGATAGGCGTTTCACTGGCACGACAAGGGAAGGTTTCCCCTGGTCTGGGTGTCTGGCTGGCGAACATCGCATTCCTTATCGCAGGCGCGTTTTTACTGTGGCGGGCAGAACATAAACCTTTCGACGTCGCACCACTGCGTAACCTGTGGCATCCCTTCAAAGCGGGACTCAATGAGGGCGGAGGAATCTTGATCCGCCCCAGCCCACCGGAAGATGCCTTCAAACGCGCGACCAGCCGGTGGCGTGTATTCAGTGCCCGCTTCCCCATGATTCTGGACGACTATGTGATGCGCGACTTCATCGCTTATTTGCTGATGATTTCGGCTACATTTCTCATGTTGCTTTTGGTCTTCACTCTTTTCGAACTGCTGGGAGATATTCTGCGAAATCAAGTCTCCCCTCTTGTAGTGGGAGAATACCTTCTCAGCGTCTCACCTTATTTTGTCTACAACATCACTCCGTTGTGCGTATTGCTTGCCGTGCTGATCACCTTCGGCTTGATGCAGCGCTCCAACGAAATCACTGCCATCAAAGCCACAGGGATCAGCATCTACCGCATCGTTCTACCAGTGTTGATCACTGCAAGTCTGCTGACCGCTGGGCTTTTTTTCTTCGACCAGTTCTATCTGCCACACGCCAATAAACGGCAGGACGCGTTGCGAAATTTAATCAAAGGCAAACCGGCGCAGACTTATCTAAACCCCGAGCGCAAGTGGATTTTCGGGCAGCACTCCAGCATCTACTATTATCAATTCTTCGATTCAGAACGCGACCAGTTCGGTAATCTTTCAGCATTCCAGTTTGATCCCGCGACTTTTCAATTAACTCATCGGGTCTACGCGGAAAGAGCTCATTGGGCGGGCAGTCTGCAGCGCTGGATTTGCGAACAGGGCTGGGAGCGTAATCTGCGTGGCCCCGCGATCGGCACCTTTCGGACCTTCGACGTGTCCACATTCCCCGCCATCAATGAGCCCCCCCTCTACTTCAAGAAGGAAGTAAAACAGTCTTCCGAAATGAATTACGAAGAGCTGCGCCGATACATCCACGATCTGCAGCAGAGTGGTTTTGACGTGGTCCGGCTAAAAGTGCAATTGCAGAAGAAGTTCGCTTTTCCATTCATCGCCCTGGTCATGGCAGTGCTGGCAATCCCCTTTTCGCTTACCCATTCGAAACGCGGCGCGGTCACCGGCGTCGCCGTGGCCGTGGGGATTGCTGTGGTATACACCGTGGTTTCGAATTTGTTCGAGGCCATGGGGAACGTCAGCCAATTACCGCCGATACTGGCTGCGTGGGCGCCCGACCTGATCTTTGGGTTGACCGGTGGGTATTTGATTCTGAAAGTGCCCACCTAAAATCTTCTAGTCCAAACTCAAATCATTTCAATGCAAGCGCTGAAGGCTGGCCGCCAGTCGTAAACGGAGAACCCACCACACCCAGAACTCCACTAGTGGTGTTGATGGTGTACGCGGAGATCGATGCCGCACCGTTATTCGCCACGTAAAGAAACTGCCCCCCAGGATGAATCGCGAGCCAGACTGGACTGACTCCAGTGGAGATGCTTGGGGTAGAGAGTGCCGTGAGAATTCCTGTGCTCGAGCTGATCGAGAATCCCGAGACCTGATTGGATTGCTGATCGGCGACGTAAAGGAACTTTCCGGAATGGTCCACAGCGGGCGAGAGAGGACCGACGCCCGCTGCGAAGGGAGATCCCGAGATCGGAGTCAAGCTGCCGTCGGAATTGACGGCGAAGGCAGAGACGTTATTTGAACCTGAGTTCGTGGCGTACAAGAATTTTCCGTCGGGAGTCACCGCAACGCCGGAAGGAGTTGTCCCCGCCGTGAACAGCGGACCCGGTACGGACGAAAGCGCTCCGGACGAGCTCACCGAGTAACCTGAGACCGCCCCGCTGACGTTGTTAGCCACGTACAAGAAGCTGCCGGAAGGAGTGATTGCAAGCGAAACCGGACTCGCCGCCGCAGGAAATGGGGATCCAGGGATTTCGGTCAGTCCAGCACCCGAGCTGACAGAAAATACGGAGATGTCATCCGATCCGCGGTTAGCTACAAATAGGAAGTGACCTGCGGAATCGATCGCCATACTTACCGGCGTGACCCCCGCTGGAGTATTACCACTAACCGCCACCAGGGTATTGTTCGATTTTATGGTGTAGCGAGAAATGTCATTAGAGTCCCGGTTAGCGACAAAAGCCGCGTCGCCTGATGGAGTCAAAAAGATTGCTGACGGTGTTATGCCCGTAGCAACGCCGGCACCGTTTGCGGTGATGGTGCCTTTGCTCAGGTCCACGCTGAAAGGTGAAACTAGAGCATCGCCCTGAGTGGTCACGAAAAGCGCGCCCGTGCCTGATGAAGTGGAGCTTTTGGTAGAACAGCTGGTCAGTAAGCCCAGCCCGACCAGAATCAGAAACCCAACCCAACTGCCAGACTTCATCCGCATTCTTTCTCCTCAGTGTTCATGAAAAGGGTTCAGGATAACCTCAATTTGTGTATCAGGAATGCATGGTAAGAGCAAACTTCAGACAGTGATTGGAACCGGCGGGACGTCTGAAAGTTGCCTGGGCACGCCTGTGGCTTCAACCATTCTCATTTTTAGCTGGGAGTGCGGGCAACCGGATTTCAATCATCAGACCGCCCTCGCTTCGATTGCTGGCTTGGATAGTTCCACCATGCAAGCGAACGGCGCGTTCCGCGATGGCCAGGCCCAATCCAACACCACCCGTTTGCCGGCCGCGAGCGTCGTCGATGCGATAAAACGGCCGAAACAGTTTGTCGAGTGCTTCCGCAGGCACGCCGGGACCAGAGTCAGAAATCTTGATGACAGCTTCCGTTCCATACGTTCCCTGCCTGCACTCCAAGCCGATCTGCACGTCCGTGCCTTCGCGCGTGTACTGGATTGCATTGCGAACCACATTTTCGATCGCACTGCGCAACAACGAAGGATCTCCAATCACCATGCAGTCATCTACCTTGGTTACGTCGACACGACATTTGCGGGTTTGAGCCTCGAACTCAGCGTCCTGAGCGATTTCGCGGATCAGCTCCTGCAGGCGGATGGAGACTTTCTTCATGGCTTGATCGCCGCTTTCAAGGCGCGCAATCGTCAGCAGTCTCCCAATCAGCTCGTTCAGGCGATTGGCTTCGAGCTCGATGCGTTCCAGCGCACTTTGAGCTTCGGGTCCACTTCGCTGGCGGCTCAGTCCCAGCGCTACGTTCAAACGCGCGAGTGGGGATCGCAGTTCGTGAGAAATATCATTCAGCAATCGCGCCTGCGCCTTCACTGATGTTTCGAGGCGATCGGCCATAGTGTCGAAATCGCGCACCAATTCGGCGATTTCATCGTGCCGGCCAGGTGGAGGCACGCCCGCGCGGGCCGTCAAATCTCCCGCAGCCAACTTTTGGGTTGCGGCCCGGAGGCGGACCACCGGAGAGGTTAAGTATCTGGCAAGCAGGTAACACACCAGGCCGGAAGAAAGAATTGCGATGAAGATTCCCAGTCCATGTATTCCTAGATCTCCAAAAGGCCCGTGAGGAGGTGGAAACATGACCAACGTATAGCGATGTCCGCTGGCGGAAGTAATGGACTGGCGCTGGGGACGCGCTGCCATCCATCCTGGAAAACCTCCGCGAGATGAACGGGGACGTCTGTGTTCTCCGTCTTTCGCCCAATCGCGTGATCTGCGTCCCGAAAGTTCCTGATCATTTTCATCCAATAGGTAAGCCCGTACACCTTGCGACTGACGTACCTGGTCGAGATACTGCGCGAGAGCTGCTTGTCCACCAGTTTCATAAGTCTGAACTGCCTGGCTGAGGATCTGGGCTTGTTCCGCTTCCCAGGCGGACTCCGCTTGCTGGCGTATGGCCAAAGTCACCAGGGTTGCCAGCACCAGAAACAACGCCTGTGCCAGCCAGAAGGAAAGGAATATCTTGAGAAACAGGCTTCTCATTTAGCTCCGCGCCGAGCTTCATCGCGAGGACGCGCGAAAATGTAACCAACACCGCGGACCGTCTTGATATGGTCGGAACCACCATCGGAGTCGCCGAGTTTTTTGCGTACCTTGCTGACATGCATATCAATGCTTCGGTCAAACGGAGAGAATTTGCGGCTCAAGACTGAGCTGGCGAGATCCTCGCGCGTAACTACCCGGCCGGCTTCACGCAGCAATACTTGCAAAAGATTGAACTCCACTGAAGTTAAATCCACTGGTTGGCCGGCGTGACGCACAGTTCGAGTGGCGGGATCGAGTTCGATGTCTCCGACGCGCAACGTTTCTGGGATTTGTGTCTCACGCGCACCTTCGGAACTCCGCGTCCTGCGAAGGACGGCCCGAATACGCGCCACCAGCTCACGAGGATTGAAGGGCTTGGGAAGATAATCGTCGGCGCCGATCTCCAATCCCACAATCCGATCGACGTCTTCGCCGCGCGCCGTGAGCAACAATACAGGAATGCGCGAAGTACGGCGGATGCGACGCAACACTTCAAAGCCGTTGAGCTTGGGCAACATCACATCCAGGACGATCAACAAGTGATCTCCACTCAGCGCGCGCTCTAAACCTCGCTCGCCGTCATGGGCGGATTCAACCTGAAAACCCTCCGGTTGGAGATACTCGCTGACCAGCGAGCAAAGTTCCACGTCGTCGTCGATGACCAGAATGCGATCCACAGTTCTCATAACAGTTCTACAACAGCAAGGGTGACGCTTGGGGTGCGCTTTACAAAACTTTACTCCTGTTGACCGACTCTTTACCGCGTCAAGGCCGCCAAAGTGTTCTTATCAAGTGAACGAGAAACAAACGTTCCCGGCAACGGGAGTGTCTCAGGGAGGATTAATGAAATCGAATCGTATCAAGATAGTGATCGCGGCGCTTGTTCTTACGCTGTTGGTCGCGGTGGGAGTATCGCAAACCGTTAAGCGAGCCCACATGCATGGCATGCATGGAGACGGAATGTTCAGTGAGCACGCTATGGGATTCCTCACGGACTACCTGAACCTTAACGAAGCGCAACAAGCGCAAGCCAAAGAGATCCTGGCGAAGGAAAAGCCCACGCTTGATTCCTTGTCCCAGCAAATGAAACAAGGACACGATGCGCTGATGCAGCTCGAAACCAGCGGCACCTTCGACGAAGCCAAGGTTCGCAGTGTGGCATCGCAACGGGCTCAGACCATGACTGACCTTATCGTGGAGAAAGCGCGCATACATTCTCAGTTGTTCCAGATCCTGACTCCGGAGCAGAAAACCAAGATGATCCAACTCATGAGCAAACACGAGCATGGTTTCATGAGGCACCACCAGGGACAGCAGAATCAGCAGCCAGAACAGACACCAAACCAGTAGTGAGCAGTCTGGGGAAGGTCTGGGAGCCTGCCCCGTTTTTTTAAGAGCAAGTGGCCGGTGCTCAGTGATCAGTCAGACCACTAACCACTGACCACAAACATCAAGGAAAGGCTGGTATCGCGTGGTGAGCACAAGCAACTTCGTGGACGTTGTTGCCCGGGAAATGGCATCTGGAGTTGAAACAGCGGTGGAATGCTGGATGGCGCAGATCGATGAGGCGCTCACCGATCTGCACTTGACTAGTCTCGGCCGGCTAAATGCGGTGACGCAAATTCTGGCGAATTACAAACGTCTCACCGGAAAAGAGCACTTGCAGCGCCGAACAAGAAGTGGCCAGTGCTCAATGGTCAGCGAGGCAGTACGCTCGACTGGCAACTGGCCCCTGACCACTGACCGCTAGCTCTATGGATCTGCTCTACTCATCTCTAATGGACTTGAGCCAGTTTTTCTTTCTAAGCTGGATTGTTCTTCTCCTGGTGGCCTGCGTAGTCACCTTCCGGCAGGATTCATTCTGAACTCCAATCCGAAGGCCTGGCCTTTCCGGCATAGTCCGGCGGGCAAACCCTAAGTCTCCACCGCTCATCCAAGTGCGATGCCGGATTCTGTCCGCGGGGTGTGGTTTATGCGTAAAAGCCTTTTTTCCCTTGCAGTCCCATTCCTGAGTGCCGCGCTTTTTGCTCAGCAGCCCGACGCCAACCAGCAGCAAACCACATCGGTTGAGCCTATGGACCACACGCCCGTTTTCCGGGTGAAGGTGCTGTCCCGCACCACCAAGGCGGTGAATTACCGCCACCATAGCGGCGCAACCAGCGTGGATTTCCGCGGAACGGATCTAATGCCGGAGGCCAGTGGCCACGCCAAGGTGGAAAGCAGGACCGGCAGAATTGAAATCAATGCCGATTTTGAGCATCTACGGCCATCCCGCAACCTGGCACCCGAATACCTGACGTATGTATTGTGGGCCATCACCCCGGAAGGTCGTCCCGTCAGCCTGGGCGAGATTGTCCCTGAAAATGGGAAGTCCTCGGTGAGGGTGAGCACCGACCTGCAAGCCTTCGGCGTCATCGTCACGGCCGAGCCGTATTTTTCCGTAACCCGGCCGAGCGATATGGTGGTTCTCGAAAACGTCGTAAAGTCGAACACAAAAGGTTGGGAGCAGCCTATCGACACCAAGTTCGACGTAGTCGAACGTGGGCAATATACGGTTGACATCACAGCGGCGAAGCTTCCCTCCAGCACCGCAAACCCCAAGACTCCAAACGACTTGCTGCAAGCGCGCAACGCTGTCGCCATCGCCCAGGCGGAGGGGGGAGATCGCTACGCAGCTGACACCATGCGCAAAGCGGAAGACTTCCTGGCCCGCGCCGAGGATTATCTGCGCCGCGAACAAAGTGGGAAAGCGATATCCACTGTCGCTCGTGGAGCAACACAGGCGGCGGAAGATGCGCGAGTACTGACCCTCGAGCGCCGTCAGCAGGAACAGCAGGACGCGGAGCGTACGGCCATGCGCGAGCGGGCTGAACAGGCAGAGCAACAGGAAGCGGAAGCCAAAGCCCAAGCCGAGCAGGAATCGCGTCAACGCGAGCAGGCGGAGCGTGATCGTCAGACCACGGAACAGGCAAAAGCAGATGCGGACCGCGCCCGCCAGGAAGCCGAAGCCGCCAAGGCTGACGCCCTGGCTCAGCAGCAAACTGCGCAATCGCAGGCGCAGCAGGCCCAACTGGCAGCCCAGCAGGCAGATCAGGCCCGAGCCCAGGCAGAACAAGCACGGCGTCAGGCGGAGCAGGAAAAAGAGCAGACTCGGGCTCGCCTCCTGCAGCAGCTGAATCAGGTCTTGCAGACGCGGGAATCCGCGCGGGGACTGATCGCGGATATGCCCGACGTGTTGTTCGACACCGGCAAGTACACGCTCAAGCCGGGATTAAGAGAGAGACTGGCGAAGGTCGCTGGAATTCTAATGGCATATCCCGACCTGCACGTACAGGTGGAAGGTCATACCGATAACGTCGGCGGAGTTGACTTTAACCAGCAACTCTCCGAAAAACGCGCAGCCGCGGTACGGGACTTCCTGGTCCAGCAAGGTGTAAAGTCCACCGACATCGAATCGCGCGGCTTCGGAATGGATCAGCCCGTAGCCACCAATGCAACCGCTACCGGGCGACAACTCAACCGTCGTGTGGATTTGGTTGTCACTGGGCAAGCCATTGGAACGACTGCGGGCGTGGCAAATCCCGCGCAACCGGCGACCAGCGTTCCCAATGTCCCGGCTGGCGCGACAACTCAGCCGACCAATGTGCCGCCGGCGACTAGCAACCCGGAGGCGACTCCGGCGACGCCGCCGAATAACCAGCCGCAGAGTTTACCTCCGCAATGATAAAGAGGTGGCCTTCGGGCCACCTCTTTGTGTTGGGTAAACGTGTTCCACTTCCTGAAGCTTGGGCTGCTAGAATCACATCTATAAAGCACATGCTGCTCAAAAGCCTGCGCCCACTACTCCCTTACCTGAAGAAATACCGCCGTAGCTACATCATTGGGACAATCTGCGTCTTCTGCAACAACGGAATCTGGATTCTCTTTCCACAAGTAATCCGTCGCGCAGTGGACGACATGCATTTGGGCGTCACCCGACATAAGCTCGCCACCTACGCGTTGCTTCTGCTCGCCGTAGCGGCCACCAAGGGCATCTTCCAATTCCTGACCCGGTGGGTCGTCATCGGAGTCTCACGCGAAATCGAATTTGATCTGCGCAATGATCTGTTCAAGCATCTGGAAGGCCTCTCTTACTCTTTTTATCAACGTACGCGCACCGGCGACATCATGGCCCGTGCCACCAATGACCTCAATGCGGTACGCATGTTGCTGGGACCGGCGATCATGTATTCGGCGAACACCATCGTGTTCACAGCCGGAGCGCTGGCCTTCATGCTGTCCATTAGTTCGAAGTTGACGTTATACGCCTTCCTGCCTTTGCCTGTGGTCAGCATCGTGGTGCAGTATTTCGGTAAACGAATTCATGAACGCTTCGAGAGAATCCAGGCGATGTTTTCTGACATCTCCGCTCGCGCTCAGGAGAATTTCTCCGGAGCCCGCGTCATCCGGGCCTACGTACAGGAAGATGCCGAAATCGCCGCCTTTGAAAAGTCCAACCAGGAGTACATCGCGCGCAGCCTGAAACTCGTACGTCTGATGGGAATGCTGTGGCCCACTCTCGAAACCATGCTGGGACTAGCCATAGTGCTAGTGCTTTGGTTGGGAGGACGGGAAGTACTGTACGGGCACATGAGCGTGGGAGATTTTGTAGCGTTTAACACCTATATGGTGCAGCTTACCTGGCCGATCATTGCCTTAGGCTGGGTGATCAATATCTTTCAGCGTGGAACAGCGTCCATGGCGCGTATCAACGAAATTTTGGTGGAGAAGCCGGAGATCGAAGATAGTGTCGAGGTAAAGGCGGCGGGCGAGGGCACCCGCCCTGCACACGCCGCACAAATGCGTGGGGAGATCGAGTTTCGCGGGCTTAACTTCGCTTACAACGGGACGCCGGTCCTGCATAACGTGAACCTGCGGATTCCGGCGGGCAGCAGCCTGGCCATCGTGGGTCCTACTGGGTCTGGAAAGACGACTCTGGTCAGCCTGATTCCCCGCATCTACGATGCTTCGCCAGCGACGGTACTGATCGACGGTAAACCGGTGCGCGATTATCCGCTCGACTTTCTGCGGCGCAATATTGGTTTCGTCCCGCAGGAGACTTTCCTGTTCAGCGAAACCGTACGCGAAAATATTGCCTTCGGTAAAGAAGACGCCAGCGATCAGGATGTACACTCGGCAGCCGAGGCCGCCAACATCGCCACGGAAATTGAGAACTTTCCCGAGCAGTACCGAACGCTAGTGGGCGAGCGCGGTATCACGCTTTCCGGTGGCCAGAAACAACGAACTGCGATTGCGCGCGCGATTATCCGCAATCCGCGTATCCTGATTCTTGATGATGCGCTTTCCAGCGTGGACACCCACACCGAGGACAAGATCCTGAATCATCTGCGCGAAATCATGCAGGACCGCACCACAATTTTTATTTCACACCGTGTTTCCACCGTGCGCAACGCCGACATGATCGCCGTGCTGCATGGAGGCCAGATCGTAGAACTGGGAACGCACGACGAACTTCTCAGCCGGAACGGCTACTACACCGACCTTTACAACAAGCAATTGCTGGAAGAGGAATTGGCCGAAGTCTAGGTAACGTCGGCGTCTAGCCGGCACGTTGGGGGCTATCTATCACCCGGCCAAGCCGGCGGGACGCCGGCGCTTACATGAAGCGAGTCGCCATCCCAGAACTGCTGGACACCGATTCCGGCTCGCCCGCCGAGATTGCCGCATCACTTTCCGACCTGAATCGAATCAATCGCTGGTTTGGCGGCATCTCGACCACGACTTCGATGATCCGCCGAGTGGCGCAAAAACTTGGCGTGCTTTCCCTTTCCATGCTGGAAGTTGCCGCCGGAAGCGGGTATGTACCGGAAAGAGCTCGGCAAAAACTGGTGCATGATGGGATTGAGCTTAAAGTTACATTGCTGGATCGCGCCCCTTCTCATCTGGTAAACGGAAATCGCGCAATAGCCGGGGACGTCCTCGCACTTCCCTTTCGTGACGCCAGTTTTGATCTAGTTGGCTCGGTTATTTTCCTGCATCATCTGTCGCCCGAGCAAGTCATACAGTCGGTTAATGAAGCTCTCCGAGTGTCCCGCACGGCTGTACTCATCAATGACGTGGTGCGGCATCCAATGCATCTGGCGCTGGTGTACGCTGGACTTCCGTTGTTCCGCAGTCGGCTCACCCATCACGACGCACCGGCATCGGTGCGTCAGGCATACACGCCGGCTGAGATTCGGGATTTACTCAAGCGTACCAAGGCAGCGCACGTAGAAATCCATCGCCACTATTTGTTCCGCATGGGTGTGATTGTTTGGAAGTAAGCAGCTCGATGTCATCTGCAAGCAAATATGACCTGATCGTTATCGGTGGCGGCCCAGCGGGCGCTGCTGCGGCGATTGTTGCGGGCGGCAATGGGCGGCGTGTCCTGCTCCTGGAACGCGGCAAATTTCCACGGCACAAGGTTTGCGGCGAATTTGTCTCGGCTGAATCTCTTGGTCTGCTAAAGACGTTGCTTGATTCCCAACACTCGGGCCTGCTGCGCGATGCGGTTCAAATTCCGAACGCCCGTCTTTTCCTCGACAATCGTACGCTTCCTACCGCAGTAAATCCGCCTGCCGCAAGCCTTGCCAGGCTGGATCTCGATCTAGCCCTCTGGGATTCCGCCGAAAAAGCGGGCGTGGATGCGCGGCAGCAAGTCACGGTACAAAGCATCAGCGGCAGCGGTCCCTTTCGCGTCGCCACTAGCGCCGGAGAGTTTGAATCGCGTGCCGTGATTAACGCGTCAGGCCGCTGGTCAAACTTGAATGCGCGCGCTGGCGAGACAGAACAAATTGAGAAATGGATTGGCCTCAAAGCGCATTTTGCAGAACCCTTTCCTAACTCTTCGGTGGATTTGTATTTCTTCGATGGCGGATATTGCGGGGTACAACCCGTGGAGGTCAACGGCGCGCACTCAGGAAACGGGCGCGTGAATGCTTGTGCCATGGTGCGTGCTGACGTTGCCAGTACCTTGCCGGAAGTCTTTACGCGTCATGATGCCTTACGGGAGCGAAGCCTGCGATGGCGACCGTTGAGCGATCCGGTAAGTACCTCGCCACTCATCTTTCACAAGCCGCAGCCTGAGCGCGACGGCGTCTTGATGGCAGGAGATGCGGCCGGTTTTGTAGATCCATTTGTGGGGGACGGTATTTCCCTGGCGGTTCGCAGCGGCTCGCTGGCCGCCGGGTGCCTGATTCCATTCTTTGCCGGTGAATCTGCCCTGCAACATGCAGTGCAGAGCTATTGCGAAGCATACGAACAACGGCTTGCGCTAGTCTTTCGCGCGTCGTCGATCCTGCGGCGAATGTTAGTGCTGCCGAAAGTGGTCCGAATTCCGCTGTTGTTCCTTCTGACTAAGGCTCCGTCCGTTGCGCGATACATGGTGCGCAAGACGCGCTGATTCCATCCAGTAGAAATAAACAGTTGGTTAGAAGGAAAATTGGAGAGGTCTATCTGATTACGAGCACTTCGCGGATATGATCCCGCGCCAGAAAGAATTTGATGGAACTGAAATCACGGAAGAGATTTTCAATGTGACGATTATTGAAGACACGTTGCAAGCGAACTCCGGTGCCGATGGTGGTGTGTGATACACCGGTAGGGCCCTTGCGCACTTCGCGGCGAGGATCGACATGGTGCATTTCCAGAATATCGCCCTCGACGATGTGATAGCGATAGCAAGGGGCGTCGGGGCCGGCTTCGTGAGTATGGAAGAAGGCGAGAAGCATGCCACCCGGTTTCATCAGCGACCACAAGCGTCCCATTACCGGCTTGACCAAACTTTCATCCAAGTAATCAGCCAGATTCCAGCACAGCACCACATCGAATTGCCCAGGGCCGTAGGCCAGATTGTCCGACAGGAATCGCTTGCTATCCAGGACTGGCTTGCCTGCCTCGTCTTTCGTCGCGAGCGACGGCTCGGTGGAGGCTACCAGCAGATCTTCGCTGTAGAGCTTGTGCCCACGCCCAGTCAGATAGCGAATATTGGCGGCAGAAGTAGAACCGAGATCGAGCACACACAGAGGCTCTTCCGATGCGAAGGATTTGGCCAGTTCGGCCAAGCCACTAGAGCGTCGGGTAAGCCGCTTACTTTTCTGAGCCGGCGCGGCGATCTGGCCCGGGCCGGCGGATGAACCTCGAAAGATTTTCATGAAACTATGCGCGACGGATGCCATAAAACTTCCTGGCCCCGGTCCTAGCTGTGCACTTTAATATAGCGCGAGCGGGCAGCAGGGGGCGATCAAACCTTCTTGATATCGGTTACCGGAGTTTTTCCAGTAACTCCCGGAATGGGCGAACCCGTACCTACGGCCGCCCGGTTCGCGACTGGAGAAACCGCGTCGCGATCGGTCTTGAACTCGGATCTTACGCCCGAGCTCTCAGGCTTGCCGATATCGACTTTGCCCTTGAAGTAGGCACCCTCTTCAATGGCCACTCTCTGAGTGATCACGTCGCCCACGGCGATCGCGGATTTTCTGAAGTCCACCCGCTCCGTAGCATTGATGTTGCCTTCCAGCTTGCCTTGCACGATTACGGTTTTGGCGCTTACGTTGGCTCGTATCTGCCCATTCGGACCAACCGTCAAACTGTTGCCCTGCAGGTCGATGCTGCCTTCGACCTGGCCATCGACATAAAGATCCTCGCTGCCCGTAAGGTCTCCTTTGACAACTACCGATTTACCGATATGCGCAAACTCCGCCATCTTCGGCGTGTCCATGACGTGGCCTCCTTGGGACTTGCTTACCGCGGAACGCAAGCGGGAACACTAGATTCTAAATCACTTTGCGACTTGACGGACAGCCAGAAAAACACCGGTGAATAGGCAAACGGATAGTTGCCAGTTTAGCCCCACTTTCGACAACCGGATACAAGCACCTGCAGTCGGGCAGACTATAGCGCACCGGCTTCGTCTGGGCAACCCAACCCAGTAATCGGAGCTGCTGAATCCGGCTGTTTTTCTCACTATCAGCCCAGCCGGAGTATCTTTCCAGATGTACGGACAACAGGAAAGGGACCTGCTCTCGTCTAATATTACGTAGGGGGCTTGCGCAAAATGAGACTTCGCACCCGTCCGGTTCTTCGAATTTTGCTATTCGCACTCGCTCTCAGCAGTGTGCCGTGGACATTGGCGCAGCAACCCAAGAGTGAATCTCCGGTTGAATTGGTTCGCAAGACAGTCCAGAACGAAGTCAGACCCGCCAATGAGCGAGTGAAGTTTATGTTCATCGAGCGGAAAGAAACCCCGCGAGGCTCCCAGACAAAGTTGCTGGTGGAAACTCGCGAGGCCATGGCTGGAATGGTGATCGCCGTGAATGACCGGCCACTCACCCCGGAAGAACGCCAGGCGGAAATCGGCCGAATAGAACGGTTCGTCAAGAATCCCGAGGAGCTGAAGAAAAAAATCAAGGACGAAAAAGAAGACGCCGATCGCACGGCACGAATCATGAAGGCCCTGCCCGAGGCGTTTCTTTACCAACCGGATGGGACTGAAGTGGGCAAGGAAGGCTTGGGCAAGCCCGGCGATGAACTCGTACGTCTGAAATTTCGTCCCAACCCGCGCTACACTCCGCCGTCGCGCGTGGAACTAGTGCTCACCGGCATGGAGGGAACTCTTCTGATCGATGCCAACCAGCATCGTCTTGCCAGAATCGATGGCAAGCTGGTGAAGGAAGTCGGCTTCGGCTGGGGAATTCTCGGGCATCTGAATCCTGGTGGACATTTTCAAGTCGACCAGTCAGACGTGGGATACAACCGCTGGGAAGTCACTCACATGGATCTTGCGATTACCGGTAAGTTACTTTTCTTTAAGAGCCTCAATATCAGGTCGAATGAGACTTATAGTAATTTCCGCCCAGCACCGCCGAACTTAACCTTTGCCCAGGCCGTGGAGTTGTTGAAGAAAGAGGAAGCCGTAGTAGCGCAAAACTATTTCCACCACGAAAACCAACAAAAGTAGGCTCACCTCGCCACGCGGAACGTTTCTTTCCGGACCGTCAGCTCTTCGATCAAATCTTCGCGTACTCGATATCCCGTGCCAGGAATGTCGCCGATTGCGATCGTCCCTTGAGGCGAAACCTCGACCTCCGGTTCCACAATGTCTTCCTTCCAGTAACGCTTGGAGGCCGAAACATCTCCTGGCAGCCGGAAATTTTGCAATGCCGACAGTGCCACATTGTGGGCGCGCCCTATACCCGACTCCAGCATTCCTCCGCACCATACTGGAATGTTGTTGGCCAGGCACAGGTCATGAATCTTTTTAGCCTCGCTGAAACCGCCCACCCGGCCCACCTTAATGTTAATAATGCGGCAGGCGCCGGTCTCGATTGCGGCGGCCGCGTCGCGGACATGGCGGATCGATTCATCCAGACAAATCGCGGTTCGCAGCTCGCGTTGCAGGCGTGCGTGATAGTAGACATCGTCATTCCATAACGGCTGCTCGATCATCAGCAGATTGAATTGATCGAACTTGCGTAAGTGCTCAACATCATCCATGGTGTAAGCGGAATTGGCATCGCAACTCAGCAGAATCTCACTCCATCTTGAGCGGATTCGCTCCAGCACATTTATGTCCCAGCCCGGTTTGACTTTCACTTTAATGCGGCGGTATCCAGAGGCGAGTTCGGTTTCGATTTTCTGCAGCAATTGTTCGACGGAATCCTGAATTCCAATCGAGACTCCACACTGAATCTCGCGGCGCGAGCCTCCGAGAAGCTTCCACAAAGGCTGCTGTTTCTGCTGGGCTTCAGCGTCCCAGAGCGCGTTCTCGACCGCGGCCTTGGCCATTTGATGTCCCCGAACTTTGGCCATCCAATGGACGCTCTCGCGAGCCGATGTTAATGTGCGTCCCAGCACTGCAGGGGCGAGATAGTGCTGGATGACAGGCCATGCGGTCTCGATCCACTCCGAGCTGTAAAAAGGATCTTCCCCGGCGACACACTCGCTCCACCCATCAACGCCGTCACAATGTGCGGTAAGCAAGAGGATACGACGGCTGTAGACGCGGCCAAAGCTCGTCTCAAAAAAATGGACCAGAGGCATTTGGATCTCGCGCAGCGTGATGGCTTCGAGTTTCATAGGATCAGTGGCTAGTGGCTAGTAAAGCGCGTTTACCTGAGAACTGCGAACTCAGAACTGACAACAGCAAAGCTAAGCCCCCGTTCTGCAGACCACGCCCGTGCTCATCTTTCTTCCCACTGTCCTAACAGAAACTTTCCGTTCCCTTTTTCATGTCGTTCATATCCCAGAACTGCCAGCCCATCTGCGAAGGCTTTCACAAACTCGTCTCGAGTGCGATCTTGTACTTCTCTGGCGCGCTGGCGAGTCGCGGGCGCAGATTTCCATTCGTAGATTTGCGTTGGAATGGAAATTGATTTCACCAGCGTGAACTGGGACTTCTTACCCTTGAGGATGCTTTCGACTCGCTTCGATTTTAGCCACCACTCCGCTACTAGCCGGTCCGTCGGCAGCCCTCCTTGCAGCGGCGACGATGTAATTCCGTACTGGTTGATGTTGTAGCGCCGAGCGATCGCGCCCAACCTTTCAATGTTGAGATAGGCGTTCTTGATCTCCAAAGGATCGAAGGTCCACTCAATCAATTCGTATCCACGGGTGAGCGCGTCGTCACGCTGAAAGAGTTTAATGCGCCGGCCCAGGCCGGCATTGCGATAGGTCTGACGGACGGCGAGCATGTGAGAGTGCAAGTACGAGCGACCGTCGCGGTAGCCAGGGATGGAAAGTCCAAAGCCCACGGCTTCCTTGCCATCGAAGGCGGCGATAATTTGGCCGCCGATCTTGTCCGCAACTACGAACATACGAAGTGGAATCAGATCCGCATCGCTGAAGTTCCAGACTTCTTTCTGCAGCGCTACGCATGCCCGCATTGCTTCCAGGTCGTGACAAAGGCGGATCACGATCGAATCCGCGCTCACTGTTTCTCTCGCTCCTGTCGCTTCGCCTGTTGCCATAATGATTCCAGTTCTTCCATGCTGGACTGCTCCGGACTGCGACCGGAAGCGCGCAACTGTTCCTCCATCCATTGAAAGCGCCGTTTGAATTTGCGGTTAGTTTTCCTGAGCGCCGACTCCGGATCGAGCGAAAGATATCGGGCGATGTTGACCAGAACGAAAAACAGGTCGCCCACTTCGTCCTCGAGCCGAGCTCTAAGATCTTCCGAGAGTTGTTTGCCGCGCGAGCCAGCCACCCCCGATATCTGCGGGCGCGGGACGGGAGCTGGAACCTGCTCAAGCTCTTTCTGAAGCTCCTGAGTTTCTTCGTGCAATTTCTCGAATAGCCCACCCACATTGGGCCAATCAAAGCCAACGTGCGCGGCGCGGGAACTTAGCTTGTAAGCCTCCAACAATGCCGGAATTCCACTGGAGACGCCGGCCAGGACCGACTGCGAATGCTCGTTGCCTCCTCCGTCTTCCGCACTCTTCCCTCCACCCCCTTCCAAACGCTTCTTTTTTTCTTCCGCCTTGAGCGCCTCCCAATTGCGCAATACATCGGAGGATGTTTCCGCCTTCACATCGCCGAAAACGTGCGGATGACGGTCCACTAGTTTTTGGGATAGTCGATCTAATACCTGGTCGATGGAAAACGAATTTTCTTCGTGGGCCATCTGGGCATAGAACAGAACCTGTAACAATAAGTCGCCTAGTTCGCTGCTCAATTCGTCCCAATCGCGATTGTCGATGGCTTCGAGGACTTCATAAGTCTCTTCCAGGGTGTAAGGCTTGATGGAATCAAAAGTCTGCTCGCGATCCCACGGACACCCTCCCGGGCCACGCAGCCGGGCCATGATCGAAACAGCGCGCTCGAAACGCTCTCCTGTGGTTGGCATGGGCGGAATTCACTTTAAATTACGCGCGCCGGAGCCGGCAATCGTGGAGCTGGTGGTCAGCGGCATCCCAAATCACTAATCTCCGGTTAGTGACAACCGAGAACTGGCTACTGATCACTGATCTTGTATTTTCATCACTTTGCAATTGGGATTTACTGTATCCCACGAACCTTTCGCTAGACCAACGTGACCTTCCCTGAAAGCATTGAATGTAGCAGACTAAGCTTGGGGGAAGTGTGTGTCCGAAGTCCTGAGCGCGCAGCATCTAATGTGAAACATGATTTCTCCAAGCGCAGCCCGGCCTTCTCTGGAAAGCGAGCGCTTCCACGTAGTGATCATTGGTGGCGGAATCAACGGCGTCGCCATTGCCCGGGAATGTGCGCGGGCCGGGAAACGCACGCTCCTGATCGAGCAGCACGACTTCGCCGCCGGCACCACCAGCCGTTCTACGCGAATCATTCATGGAGGGCTGCGTTATCTGGAGCACGGCGAGATCGGAATGGTTCGTGAGTCCCTACACGAGCGGCAGCGTTTGCTGCGGGAGCGTCCGCACCTGGTGCATCCCGTTCATTTCTTGCTTGCGCTCAGCCAAGGAAGCCGGAGAAGCGCGCTCAGCATCCGCACCGGTCTTTGGTTATATCGCCAGCTCGGAGGCCGGCGGCTGGGAGCAGATCTAAGCAAAATGGATCAGTACAAGCTCGAACGCTTACTCGATGCCGGACGCCGCTGGTCGATTTTCAGTTTCGAAGACGCACAGTGTGAATTTCCTGAACGCCTGGTCGCCGAATGGCTGGTAGAAGCGATCGAAGCTGGGGCAACCGCCCGCAACCACACACAAGTTCTGGCAGTGGACGTCCGCCATGGCCGGGCCAGCGCAGTGTTGATGCGCGACCGTCTGAGCGGAAAAGAGGAGCGCGTCGAAGCCAACTGGATCGTCAACGCCAGCGGCCCTTGGGCCGACCGCGTCTGTCAGCGTTCAGGCATCGACACCAGGAGGTCCATGGTAGGTGGGGTTCGCGGATCGCACATCGTGCTGCCACGCTTCGCAGGAGTCCCCGATGCAGCGGTCTATACCGAAGCAGTGGACGGGCGACCAATCTTCGTCATCCCGTGGAACGAACAAGTACTGGTAGGGACCACCGAAGTTTCGGACAGTGGAGATCCAGGTAAGGTCCATCCTACATCCGATGAGATCGAATATTTGTTGCGTTCCCTGCTCCAACTCTTTTCCCGGGCGAAGTTGTCGTCCCGGGACATACGTTACAGTTTTTCCGGCATACGTCCGCTGCCTTTCACGCCCAAGGCGAAACCTTCCGCGGTCACACGTAAACATTATCTTCACGATCACAGCGATGACGGAGCCGCGCAGATGATTTCCGTAATTGGCGGCAAATTGACGACAGCGGCACAACTGGCGCGAGAATGTGCGGATAAGATTGGTGCCAGGTCCGGTAAGCCGCGTGAGCTGGCTGTCATCTCTGGCGACAATCTGGATCCCGTGCTCGATCAGTGGGTAGTCGAGATTGCGGATGCGGGTGGAATCAGCGAAGACTCGGCACGCGGAATCGTCGAATGGCACGGCAAACGCTCATTGACCATTGCGCGCATGGCCATCAGCAGCGCGGAGCTGCGTGCGCCCCTCTGTCAGCACAGCGAACACATCGTGGCGGAAGCCGTGGATGCCTTGGCCAACGAGTGCGCAGTTACGATGGCAGACGTCCTCCTCCGGCGGGTGCCGGTGGCGCTTGGCGCCTGCTGGTCAGAGATGTGCAGCCGTGATGCCGCCGCTCGTATCGGCGCAGTGATGGGATGGAATGAGCAGCAAGCCGCCGCGGAATTGGAAGCCTTCGAAACCGAGCGCGCCGCTTTCCTTTGCAAACCCTCCGCAAGGAATGGAGTTCTCGAAGCTGCTGCGGACTGATGTAGCGACGCTCAACCTAGGCTGTGGTCACCAGAGTCTTCGGAGCGCTATTTTTCATGACCAGCGCTGCCACGATGCCGACGACCAGGTAGCCGACCATCTCGATAGTCATGTAAGCCGCGGTGTAGTTGGCCGGAAAACCATACCAATTCCAGTAAGAGATATTTGTGGTAATGGCCACGAGAACGCCCACCAAGGTTACAAATCCCACCCGAGATCCGAAGGTCGTCAACCGCGTGTGCGCCAGCAGAAAGACCACAATAAGGGCCTCGAGGAGTTCGGTAAGAAACTCAGTGGCCAATTGCCCCGGCGTGAGAGCCTTGGCGCCCGGAGGATGGTAAATCAGCAGCCCGGATGGATTGCCGGCCAGCTTCTCGCCGTAGTGTTGCATCGCAGCGTGTTCTTGCTCGCGAGTGGGATTGGCGCCCAGGTCCATTCCCGGAAACATGTACATGCCAGACTTTTCGCCGAGACTGGCATACATGGCGCTCAGCACAGAGGCTTCGTTCGGGATCTCTTTGATT
>Ga0137377_10000193_pt1 | contig 32827 bp, 34 predicted proteins | sample SagtaG_22_FD_104815 | JGI IMG/M metagenome (GOLD analysis project Ga0137377, IMG submission 104815) | Vadose zone soil microbial communities from Sagehorn Ranch, Mendocino, California, USA - Sage2_L_40_16 metaG | ecosystem: Environmental > Terrestrial > Soil > Vadose zone | place: USA... | reverse complement strand
CCTCATCCCCGCCATGCTGGTTACGGGCATCGGCGTAGGACTTACGTTCGTAAGCGTCACCATGGCCGCGACAGCTGGCGTCCCCGATCGGGATCAGGGAACCGCTTCCGGTCTCATCGGCACCGCCCAACAGGTCGGAACGGCCGTGGGACTGGCGATTCTGGTCAACATCGCTGGGTCGGTCACGAGGGTGTACCTGCCGCAAGGTGCAGGTGCCGTTATCGCCGGATACCACCAGGCGTTTGTGATCGCCGCCGCCATCAGCGTTGCAGCGGCGATTATCGCGCTCATCGTGATCAAGCGTCCTTCGGCGCGGCCGACACCAGGTGTGGTCCAAACGGTGCTGCTGCGCCCGATTCAGCCACTCACCGCCGCCGCCCAGAGCCAGCTGCTCCTGGCAAGGTGCGGACCCCTAATTCCACGGGACTACGTGGAAGAATTGACGGCGGGAACGTAGTCTATTGAGTGCTGTTAAGTCCATTGGGTTGGCTACAGAAAACCGAGCCCATCCTTCATCCAAGGCGAGCACGAAGACCGAGAAGACCGCCATCAAGGTCGCGGCATTTCCTGGCCCGAGGCCACGGCATTTCCAAAAAAAGGGTTCCCTTAAAGAGGAGTTGAAGAGGAGTGGCAGTCGAGTTTAAGTCGAACTAAAGTCCACGGCCAGGTGAGCCTCGAAATGAGGCGGTTTCGGGAGTCCGCACTGGAAATACTGTAGTGGGAGAGTTGAAGAAGAGTTTAAGAAGAGGACGAGTTCAGCTCAAGTTCCGCTGAACAAGAGGCGAAATTGAGTTAAACTCGCTCGCCACAACAGCGACAATACCGTGGTGGGAGAGTTGAACAAAGGCGGAACCGCGCACCGTTAGTGGTGTCTGTCATCAGCCAGCGGCTCACGCGGTGCCGATGGCGGCGGTCGGTGGATCTGCGATGGCACGGTGGCCGCGTACTCGTGACCATCGGGCGCTGAGACCTGCAAGGCACACCCGCATGTTCGGCAGAATCCCCAGCCGCCTTTCGACCGTGAGGGATCGGTCAGCGTTCCCGCGCAGCGTTCGCACGGACAGCTCGTCCGCCCGTCGGTAGGCGGCCTCCGCACCCTCTATGCCGCCGCGCTTCTCTGGGAGAACGCCGAGGTTGTGGGCGGCCCGGGCATCATCGCGGTCGTCAGCCGGGACAAGGACGCATTCGCATTCTCGCATTCCAGTGTTTCTTCTTCCCCTGCGGTGATCAGTCGGTAAATGCAACGGACGCAGCTTTGAGCGTGTTGCGAGGTGGATTCTCCTAACTGTGGAGTTGGCATCCTAAAGCCAGACTACGCATCGTATCAGGGCCAAGTCCGCGGAACGCTGCTCCCAGTGGCGTGACTATCCCAGTCGACTGATTCGCCTAACGCCTCTCAACGCGCAGGCACGTCTCCCCCCACTATGCGCATCGCCCGGGCCCTCCTGGAAAATTCCCATGGTGGAGTGTAGAGGTTCAGAAAATTGCCCTTCGCTACACCTACCAACGATCCGGAGGGGGGAACAGTATCATCGTCTGGACCAAAGTCCAAGTTGGCGGGTCGATCTGGATCATTACCGGTGACTCCCTCATATAGGCGCGCTTCGAACCCTGCCTTACTAATACCGTAATCCGGCCCCTTCTGAACGATGACCTGTATGGTTGTGGCGTCGTATTCGTCGCCGAACATTGTGCGAAAGTCAGGCGCATCTTCGACAAGCGTCAAGCATCTCCACAGTTCGCATGGATAGGAGGTTCCACCGTTCGTGTATGGACCACAGCCGCCAGGCCCCACCTGCGCGTCATCTGGACCGATATCATCCGTGATTAGCCGAACAACTAGCGGAATTCTTGGTATTTGCTGGGCCGGTTTGGGGTCCGGGTTTAGCAGAGGCGCGAGACCTTGCTCCTGACCGCCCTCGTACAGACCGGGGGCGCGGGCACGTCGCTCGTTGAACCGTACGCCACAAATGGACTTCGCGAAGCCGAAAACTTCGAGGTTTGGATAGACGCCCGGCGGCAAGCAAAGCTCGCGGCCGCGATACCAAGGCCCTCCCCGTTCGTATGGCTCGTCAAAGAAGCTGACCGTATACCCCCCCTCGAACTGAGGGCCGGCGTGGATGCCGATGGCCTGAGTTTGCCTGTTATAGCTGATGTATTCCAGAGTGGGATTGTTCTTCTCAAGCAAGTGGCCCTGACTGTCCAGGCTAGCAATTATTGTCCGCTTTGTAGCCGTGAAATTTCTGGCGTTCCATAGCGCAACCATGATTGGAATTGGGCCAACACGAACTGATGGGTTTTGCGTCATTCAACTTCCCCCTGTCCGGCTTTATCCACGACACTGCCGACTGCCATAAGCGGCGTTAAAGATTGAATCAATGAGCCCTTGGCGCGACCAAGCGCGTTAGCGATTTCCTAGCTTCCTCTGCTTACCCTCCGAGGCTTAACCTCAAGCGCGAAGCCTGCTACTCCCAGTCACCTAGCATAGCCGGTCCGACGTCACTGTGAATACGCGGCCCGGAGATGAATCTGTGCCACATTGGTAGGCAGCCCATTCCCCGGAGGCGACCTCTAGTTGACCCACCACACGGTACCCCCTCGCCCGATCCGCCGCAAGAGCGGACCAAAGGCCTCTGCGGTGCTGTTCACAAGGGAGCCCGCAAGGTGCTCCCGACATCGGCTCCAACGGCGGCGTTCGCCACGTGCGTTCGGAGGAATTTCTTGAGCGGGGCTCGCCGATGGACCGGGGCGACTCGACGCGGGACCGAACTCGCGCAGCTTGCCGTTGTGGTTGGCCTCCAGCACTTTCGTCATGCGGCGCGCTCCTGCGACGAAGCAGGCCATGCCGCGCTTACAGAAGCGGTTGGCCAGCACTTTGTCGACATGCCCTCCGCGGCACCCAGGCCCCGCAAGGCCGGGTCACCGAAGCCGTCCTGCAGCCGGTAGTCGGAGAGGCCATCGCGATTGGCGCGCAAGTCGCGAACCACTTTCCAGGCTTCGGGATGTTCCGAGCGCTGTAAAGCTGGAATCGCGACCAACAGGTCGCCGCGGCGGGCCGCCTCATAGGTCGGCCGCCATTCGGCGTCCGCCCGGATGCGCCCCAGCGCCTGGGGAAGGTGAAAGCGATCGGAGCTACCCGCACGCCCCGATGAACATAGCGGCGACCGACGCGCACCCAGTCGGCCTGAAGGGCGGCAAAACACCATCCCAATTCAGGCGGTCCGAGCGTAGACGTGGTGCAGACCGCCCAGGATTGGCTGCGACACAACCCGCCCGCGGACCGGGGCGCTGCTGGGAAGGAACATTGCAGGCCAAGGCTGCGGTGGGGGCCGGTCGTGATTGTAGTAATCCGAACACTCGGCTAGCACCGCGCGCAGGTGGCGCTCATCGATCACGATCAGATGATCAACGCACCGCTCCGAAAGGGCCGCACGATCCGCTCAGCGATGGCCTTGGCTTTCGGTGCCGAAGCGGGGTCCGCACGCCGGCGATGCCCAGATTCGCCAGTTCGCATTCAAAGTCACCGCCGTAGACAACATCCCGGTCGTGAATGAGGTGCTTCGGCCGGCGGCCCCCACGGCGTCGCTTCCAAGAGCTGGTGCCAGATCCAAGTGGCAGTTGGATTGGCGGTGACGTTGAAATGGATGAGTTCCCGCCGCTCGTGGCTGATGAAAAACAAGACGTAAAGGATCCGGAAGCTCAGCGTCTGAACCACGAAAAGGTCGGCGGCCCAAATGCCTCGAAGCTTGTTGGACAAGAACGTTCGCCAGGTCTGATTCCCGGTCGGCCTTCGCCTCCGCCATCGGTACCGGCGGATTGAACGGTTGCTCACGTACCCAACATCAACAGCTCTCCGCGGATGCGTTCGGTCCCCCAGAGCGGATTCTCGTGCGAAATTCGTGAGATGAGCTCCCTGATTTCAGCCCTCAGGCGGTGTAGGGTCGCGAAAGTCCATCCAGTTCGGGTGACGCCTCTACCTCGAGACGGCGGCCGTTGCAAGCAATGGTGGTCACCGGCAATCGAGGGTGGAGCGCGACCCGCCGGACCGAAGCTCCAAGAGCAGCTGGTGAACTACTTCGGCTGCCGGTTCGATGACCTGTTCGAGGTGGTGCTGGTAGATCCGGAGACGGGACGGGAACAGGTCCTTCAGCCGCGATAAAAGGCACCCCCTAAGACATCCCACGGCTGTAAAAGTCAAGCGGCAACTGGCAGCGACCCTGGCCAAGCGATGTCTTCGCGATAGGTCTGATGGTGATCCAGGCAGCCATGCAGAATGCCGACCAGTCGATTGGCCAAGCCTCTCAGAGCTTGGTGATGGGTCTTGCCTCGCTGGCGAAGCACGCGGTGGTAGTCGCGCGCGCCAGCGGAGCCGGTCAGGGCGCAAAAGGCCCATTGGTGGCAGGCATCAGCGAGCCGCCGGTTGCGCGCCAGGCGGGCCAAGACCACCCGGCGTGTGCCCGAGGCCTTGGTGATGGGCGAACTGCCCGCGTAGTTCTTTCGCGCTTTAGGATGGGCGAAGCGGGTTCGGTCGTCGCCGAACTCGGATAAAACCCGGGCGCCGAGGACGATGCCAAGTCCGGGAAGACTGCGGTAGATCTTGGCGTCCGGGTGCTTCTCAAAACTGGGGGGGCCAATTCCGTCTCCAGGATCGCCAGCTCAGCATTGAGGTCGCGCAGGATGCGCACCGTCGAGGCGACACTCTTGCCATAGGCCTCGCTGACCAGGCTGGGCGCCGCCAGCTGCGGCGCGCGCAGCTGGGTCTGGATCACGGCGGCCGTTTCTTCCAGCCGTCGTTCGCGGCCAGCCCGGCGCAAAATGGCCACGAGCTTGGTCCGCGAGAGGGTGCGACCCATCGCCGGCGTCGGGGCGGCATCGAGCACGCCCAGCGCGACGGCGGCCGCCAGTTCCGTCCCGAACGCGGCGAGCGCCGCCGGGTAGTACTCGCGCAGATTGTTGCGCAGTTGGTTGACGAGCCGTTGCCGGCTCCAGATCAGGTTCTGCTGGGCGCGAGCCAGTACCTGCAGCGAGGCGGCCAGTTCCGAGTCGCCCGCCACGGGCCGGTGGTTGTGCCGATCGGTCCGCACCAGATCGGCGAGCACCTTGGCGTCGCCGGGATCCGATTTCGCCCCTGACGTGGTATGCCGATCGCGGTACCGACTGGCCGCCAGCGGGTTGATCGCATAGACCTGGTAGCCCGCGGCCAGCAAGGCGCCAACGAGTAGCCCTCGGTCGGTCTCGATCCCGACCACCACCTGGTTGGACTCGGTGGCATGGTCCGCCAGTAGCGCATGGAGTTGACCGACACCCTCGAGGCCTTCCGCAATCCGGCGCTTGGCCACCATCCCGCCCGACGCGTCCAGCACACAAATGTCGTCGTGCGCCTCCGCCCAATCGATGCCGACGAAGATCTCCAAGCTGCACCTCCCTCAAATCGGTACTCAAGCCGGAGGAGACTCGCGTCGACCTAATAGTTCAGTGCTCGAGGCACGTCATCCCACTAGCCGTCTCATCCCCTCGCCGGCCGATGAGGGCACGCTCTAGGGGAGGGCTCGACGCCCGGGTCCGGAACTGTACTCACCCACCGGTGGCTCGGTGAAACAGTATCCGATCAGCTGGACGCTGTTTCAGCCCTATTAGGGTTTTAGGGCCGGCGGATGAACGATGATGCGAAGCGAGAGTTGTACCCGCACGGCGGGCCAATCTTCCATCGAGATCTCGGCATCGATGGGAATAGCGGCCAGCTTGGCTGGGATCTTGATTGCCGTGCTGAACGTCGCCGAATCATCTGGATGGATGTGCTCATCGGAGATCACCCACAGCGACCGCCCGTCGTCAGGGCTCTTGACCATGCGACCTTGCCTCACGGGAATCTGAGTCAGGTAATCGAATTCCAGAGGAAACTTGAAGTTGTAAAGCACGTTGTGCGCGGAGCGTCGGCCCGCGTTGTGGCAGACGATGGTGAACTCGACAGGGTCTGACCAGGGGTTCCCTGGCTGCCAGGTGGCCATTAAATCCTGCCGCAGGGAAAGCGCCGTTTTGCCGTCATTGAACGGGTAGAAGCCCACGATCAACTCTGGGCGTCGCGCAAGCTCTTGAGCGACCCTGCTCTGCTCGCGACGCAGGGCGAACACTTGGTAAACGCCGAATGGCAGCCCGACGATGGCCACCAGCCAGGAAAGGCGTTCGGCGACTGTCCAGAAGTTGTTGCTCAACCACGACGCGAACGAGGCCGTGGTCAATTGCCTCGTTTGACTGGGATGCCGAGCGCCTCGATGACGTCATCGACTTCTTGATATCCGAAGGTCCGAAGAATGCGCCGCACGGCGTAGTCAAGAATGCCCATCGGGAATTCACCGATGTCGAACGATACGAAGCGCTGCGACCAGTCTTGGATCTGATGTGCCGGGACCACAAGCCTTCCTGCTGGCCGTGGAACCATTGAAATCCACATCCACCAAGCGCGGCTGCTTCCAGGAACCACGGGTCACGAGCGCAAGCCCAGGGCGGAAACGGGTAACTCCGATCTCTCGTAGCACCGGGATGCCGCCCTCGAGAATCTGTTTCCACCAGTTCACCAGGCTCAGCATTGGAAGATCGGCTTCTATTTGTCCCCCGCCGGCTGGCTCGGGCCTGGGATGGAGTTCCAAAGCTTGGCGAACCGTAATCGTCGGGCCAGGTTCGAGTCGTCCCTCCCATTTCTCGCCGGATAGCTGACCGTTCATTTCCAGTTGCCAATGGAGCACATCCAGCGTGAGGAGGCGCGCTCCCGGCTTTACCGTTAGCATCCAGCGGTCGGTTCGGTCCCGCATCGAATCGGTCGGTCTCACGCCGCTCGGCGGAACTGCCTCCAAGGCCACGGTCGATTGGCATGCTCCGAACTGCCCGCTCACGGCGATGGCCGTCATGAAGTACGGCCCGGACGGCGGGTCAGGCTCAGGGCGATGTGCGAACAGGATCTCTTTGGCGCCTCGGACCCAGCCTGGCTCTGCGCTCATACCTCCCTCATCATCTTCACGCGTCCAGATCGCTGGCTCAAGGAAGCTCGGCACCAGCCGGTGCATGTTGGCGAACTGATCCTGATAGAAGATGAGCTCTCGAGGAATGTCCACTCGGTCGAAGAGCGCCGGGTGCGGATCTTCTTGCTCCCATGCGGTGACGTCCGCGCTGGCGCCTGGGCTAAGGTTGACCGGCTCGCTTGTCAGCACGCGAGTCCCCGGACCGCTTCTTTCCTCGCGCACGAAAAATGTGTTCAGGGCGGGGCCGCGGCCCACATTGCGCAGTGTGAGGTCGCGTACGGCATACTGATCGACCGTTCTCGTTGCATCAGCCATCGCGGACACAACAACGAACGGCCGGAACTCAAGTTGACGACTGATACGAAGCTCGGTCACCTGCTCGCGAGTGGCGACCGCCGCCTCGTGCGTCGCGTCGGCTTCAGCCTTGGTGGCCTCCGCTTCGGCCTGTGTCGCCTCAGCTGCCTCTCGGGTTGCGGTAAGGACGCCGGCGTTGAAGATGATGATCACGCCAGTCAGTCCTGCCAACGTGAGCGTTGCGATGCCGGTGATCATCGCCGCCAGCGCCGTCGAAATTGTCGGGAACAACGATGCGAGTACGATCGACACATCGATGACCAGAAGAACGCCGGCAATTGCCGCCAAGATGACGACGGCGAGGACCCACCCGCGGAGAACTCCTCGCCGCTTGGTCATAAAGGGCCGGTCCGATTCCTCCCGAAGACCGTGATGGTGGCGATCTGGGACCGGTTGATCAGCATGCCTTCAACGTCCGGCAGGTCGATATAGCGGTTGCCATCCACCAGCTGTGGCTGGGCAAGGTATAAGTCGAGGTCGTCGGTGTCGACGCTCCGTCCGGCATACAGCGACCGGCCGGAGACGACCTTCTTGTTGAGTAGTTCCACCTGAAGCCAATTCGAGGGGTTTCGGGAGAGAATAATGTCCCAGGCCCGGAGCGACGCATCGCCTTTAAGGCTTGGCCACGCACGAACCAGCAGGCTCCACAGCAGCCCCGCCACAGCACCGCCAACGATGCCGACGGCGAAGCTAATAACCAGGTTGAGGGAGTCTCGACCCGGATGTACGAAGTTTGCGAGAGCTGTAATCGGGACCGCCGCGATAAGGCTCCAGATGACCCACTGCGCATCGCTTCTTTTCGTGCGGAGACCGACGAGGTAAAAAGCCTTCGCAGCTAAGAAACCAGGAACGACCAACCGAAGGGTATCGGCGACCTGGTCGGCGCTGACCAGCATGGTGACGCCTAGCGGTTATGGTCGGGCGGTGGAGGAGGTGGTGGAGGCGGAGATGCTGGTGGTGTGGGTGCCACCGGTGCCGGCCCGGGCCGCGGCTCCGAGGGCGCGGTTGGCGTCACGTAGGTTTTGGTCTGGTCGGGTGTGGCGACCTTGTTCTGCCTGTTCTCGGCGGTCGTAGCTGCCATCAGGATGTGCTCCCCGTAAGAGAAATGGACGATAACGCATGGAGTGTAACAGCGCGACTTGCAGGCGAGGCAGTGCAACTTGACCGGCCCCGGAGATCGAGGGTTGTTGAGCGATGTTCAGCTTTAGGAACCCATCCGCCGCCGGGCGATCCCCACGAAGCAGGTGGCTCAGCTGCTCGGCTGCCACGAGGAGAGCGTCAGGCGGTGGATTCGTGGTGGCCAGTTCAAGGCCATTCGCTGGGGCCGCGGGCCGACGTCGTCCTCTCGTGCTGCTGCGCACGGAACTTGATGACGTGGTCACCAATGACCTGAACCCGGGTGACCGGAAGGCCGTCGCTCACCTCAGCAGGCTGGTAGGTTGTCCAGGTTGTTCGGCGAGTAGCTGTCGGCATCCGTCGTAACGTAGGGCGACCCGGAGCACCCAGTCGCCGGGCACTAGTGAACCAGCCCAGGGTAGGCGGGCTTGGTGGCATAGGCATCTGGCCCCACGATAGGCGCCGAGACCTATGGTTCAGCGTCTACCCGCGCGCTTGCCACACCAGCTTTCCGACCGCGGCGATGATTAGGTACAGCTGGAGGATCCTCGCCATTAACTCAGGCGTGCACGCAGCTACCCTGACCAGGCCGTGAGCGACATCGTTCCGAAAGTTAAAGCCAAAAAGATCAGCGATGACCACGTTGAAAAGGAAGGCTTGATCTCGGCTGAGGATCTCTGCCCGCTCGAGCCGAGTCATAACCATCGATAGGTTCATCTCCACGCTGACGCCGGGAATCGCAGCATGGGGACGCATTGTATCTATGCCGGCTGCACGGAGGACGCTCCGCATAACGTCCTCCAGCTGAGGCACTAGAATATGGATTCCACTCACGAAGTCACCCTCCCACGCCCGAGCCAGCCCCACCGAAATCAACTTCAGGTTCACCTCGTCAAATCCCTGGCGCAGGTAGTCAACAAGATCTTCTGCCGTGACCCCCTTAGTCCGCAGGCGTCCGAAGCACTCGGCAAGCCATAGGTTCTGGATACTGATCAAGAACCCTGCGTGTTGATACTTGCGAAGCCGGTCCTGGTCGATGGCGTTTGTCGGCGATAATTCGACGCCCGCGCTCCTAAGCATTGAATGTGGGAAGAGCGAGGAAAGGGGCGCGATTTCCCTCTGCCGCTGAAGCCCCAACTCGACTTCATCGACGCTCACTGTCAGATCCGGTCGCTCCACGAGTCGTGAAAACACCTCTCCAAGCGTCCCATCAACGATCGCCTCGATCGCTCTGTCATGTGCCTCCCGGTCGATAGACACCCGTGCGGAGATAGGGCGTAGCTCGCTGCTAATACCTGCCTCTCGCGCCTTTCTGATTCGCTGGCGCAACTCGTTCACTTCCGCCTTGTGTCCACCGAGCTGATTCAGAATCTGGACCGCGTTCTCATAGAACTTGGATGCGACTAGTTGGCCGCCGGCTCCGGCTTGCCTAGTCTCAGCTTCTGAGATCCAGGTCTGGGCGGTTCGCTCCGCGAGCCGCTTGAGCTCATCCTCCGCTCCTCCACGAGCCCGAGCGAATTCCTCCGCAACCCAAAGCGCCATCCGGGCAAGATGATGATTTCCGGCAGCGCTGAATTCGCGCACCGCGCGGTCGAGGCCACTGACTATCTCTTGCACCTGGTCGTCGCTGAGCACAGGAGCTGCCTCCACGAGCGCCATGCCAATGTCGAGTAAATATCGGTGGCCGCCCTCCGCTAAGAGGCGTCGCATGAGCTTGAGACTTTCATCGGCGGCCCTCCGAAGCTGGTCTTGCTGGTTCAGTTGGCGAGCTAGCTGAGCGGCTCGCACCGCGGCGTCACCAACCGCAAGCCATCCGAACTGGACTTTAGGGACCCTCGCCACTAAGAGGGGGAGCAATTCGAGGTAGCTCTCGGCCGCCCCAGTGCCCGCTGTCCGATATTGGCCACCGTGGACCCAAAGGAAATCACGCAATCGTGCCCGCACGTATACGCTCGGCACATCTTTCCGGCGGGCGAGGTACTCGACCGCAGCCTGTTCGAGCAGGTCGGGATGGAGCTGCGTGAAGCGCTCCCGCTGCTCGCCGGGCATGGCTGCGTTGCTGAGGTAGGCATGGGCCAACTCCGTCTCCCAGCGCAGTTGCCGCTCCAGTTCCGAATTGCCCGTGTTCTCAGTCGCGCGGTGCAGCGCGACTATACGCTGTCGACGATCTTCGTCTGGCTTGTCAAGCTGGTCGGTCTCGGCATCGAGGGCAGCCAACGCAGCCCGGATCTCCTCGGATGTCATCGATGCGAACGATAGCCGCCCCGAGGACTTGCCCGAGCGTCAGGCGAAATCGCCGCGCCTCGACTCAAGGTGCGCAGTTGTCGGAATCAGATGAATTTAGGAGTTTCGCGATCGCAATGATCCAGCCTGCGCTGAACCCGCGCCAAAGCAGCAACCCTGCCGATACCTATACCAATATGCGTCGGCGGAAGGGCGACGGGGGAGAAGGGAGTGCCAGTCAGTCATTCAGTGACGTCGTGAAAAAGCTGATCTGCGACTCTCGCAGCTGCGTTCCATGAAGATCCGTTGGCCGAGCTGGCTGTCCGGCCTTATGAGGCGCATCAGGTGTCGGCAGGCAAAACGATGACCGTACGCCCGCCGTTGTGCTCCACGACGAATTGTCCGTCGATGCGACTCGGCCAGTACTGCTGACGTGCTGGAGCATCCCTTCAGAACGACGTCGGTGAAGATGAGCGCTGGCGAGCGTTAGGGCGACGGGCTCTCGATGGGTAAGACTAGTTGAAGTTCGTCCATAGAAATTGCACGCGCTAGCCCGCCCTGGGAACCACGCCATCGTTTCGTGCTGCCCGGCGAGCTACTTGAGTACGCATGACGGGTGGGCGGTTGGCTACCGGATCGCCTGGAGTTAGCTCCAAGGCCGTATGCAAGACGGCGTGCAAAATCTATCGACGAATCTCAACTAGTCGCAAAGTTGGCGGCAAGGGCCGGTCCACCTGAAAACGACCCCGTCCTAAAGGATGGAAGATGCCCGCACAGGGGCAAAAGTCCGTCTGCTCCGGAGCCTCAAGGACCTTGGCCCACGATGGGAGCTCCAGCGACGACGAGGTCGTGCTCGTTGGGCTCGTGCGCTAAACGGCGCCTACCGAACAGGCGTTCGGTAGTATGCCGCTAGAAGGCGCCAACCGCATCCTATATATGTATATGTGTGCATCTAAGGGGAGCCCTATTGAACGGTCGTTCGGGGACTGGGGCGTCGGCTGATCAGCTCGTGGATGCTCACAAACCCGCTCAGGGCGGCATTGATAACTAGGTTGCATCGTGATTGGAGGCTTCTGTCTCCTCTACTACTGGGGCGTTTCCAGTCTGCTCAACGTCGGCCAGTGGGGGTTCAAGCTGGGCCTCAATAGCTGAAATTCTGCTCGCGCGGTCGAGAGCTTCAGCCTGAGGGTCAACTCCCGCTAACCTTTCGCCAGCTCACGCGAGATCGAGTCGGCGTTCTGGAATTCCATTTAGAATCAAGCAAACCGTAAGAAGAGGAGAGCTCAGTCATCTCGACGGAACCGGAGAAGACCGGCTGCAAGCCGGACCTTGAGATGCTCGGACACTGCGGCCTGACTGAGAGGCAACGCTGAGCTGAGCTCGGTCACCGGATCGCAGCCGCGCCAGCAATCGCCCGACGGGTGGGGTCGGCGATGGTTCGAAGGCTCTTATCGACTACAGATCGCACGGCGCGGCGTTCATGTAAGCTGCGACACTATGTCGGAAACCTCTTCTGGCCTCCTGAGATTCGTGAACATCGACAATGTCGCTTGACATCCGAAGGTGGCAGTCTATAGTTTGCGGCAAGCTTATTCCTTAGCCCCGTGGAGGGGGCAAACTCGTGGGGGCAACGGCGTTTCGGGAGCGGGTGGTCACCGCATCCGCGGCGGCGACCATAGCGGCTTCGTTGCCGGCATTAGGCAGCTCGTTCATGTGCGCCTAGTGGTGGTGCGGCGATGGAACATGGCCGAAATGTGCCTTTCGCCCCTGGGAGACAAGCACGAAATGAGGCCGACGAGCCAGGCCGGCCAATATGGCTCTCACTTATTAGCGGCTTTGAGCTGACCCTCGAAGGAAAACCTGTTGCGTTGCCCATGCCTGCTCGGAAGCTCCTCGCCTTTCTGGCCCTGCGAGACCGGCCCGTGCATCGCCTCTATGTCGCAGGCGTGATTTGGCCGGACATGCCGGAAAATCGCTCGAGCGCAAATCTGCGATCTGCCTTGTGGAGCCTGCGACGCCTAGGTTATCCGGTTGTCGAGGCCAATGGTCATCACCTCGGCCTGGCTGCCGACGTAGCGGTGGACGTCCACGAGACCATCACTCTCGCGCAGCGCGTGTTGTCGGATTACGACTTCGGCAACACGCGGCCTGATTACACCTTGATGGCTGCCGACCTACTCCCCGACTGGTACGAGGACTGGGTGATTCTGGAGCGAGAGCGCTTCCGACAACTTCGGTTGCATGCCTTAGAGGTCGTTTGCGAGCGACTGACTGCCGCTGGACAGTTCGCGCACGCGATAGACGCGGGCCTCGCAGCCGTAGCGGGCGAGCCCCTTCGGGAGAGTGCTCAAAGGCTGTTGATAAAGGCCTATTTGGCCGAAGGCAATCTCGTCGAGGCCGTTAAAGAGTACAGCTCCTACCGAACGCTCTTGATGGACGAACTGGGTTTGGAGCCATCGACCGAAATCGGTCATCTCATTCAGCAAGTCAGAAGTTGTCGGAACCCATAGTGAAGGTTGAGTCTTATCATGCCCGAGCATGAGGAGTTCATCCCATGACCGAACCGCTGTACTTGTCGTCCGAGCCTGGATGGAAGGCGACCGTCCAGCCGGGCTCCGTGTCCGTATCACCCAAACTCTCGACGTGGTGATTGGGGAGAATGTCGTAACTACGGAGGCCACGATCGATGACGTCTGCGCTGCCGTTAGAGCGTGGCTCGAAAAGGTTGTCGCCAGCGCGGGCTGACACTTTGGCGATATGCGGTCATCCGCCGCACCATCGGGCGAGGTGGCCTCGACTGCATGTAGACGCATAACACGGCGTTCACGCGACATTGACGCGACATTGACGCGCAGGTGATGCAGGGCACGGATGATCCGTTCTATGCGGACCATGCGGCGCGGATTTTCATGAAGCGCCCGCAAAGGATTGAGCCTCAAATTCTGCTAGGCGCTGGCGACGCGCCGGTTCGCGTATCAGTGGCTGTTCCGACGTCCCCGCTGTCTACCTGGTCGGCACTGACTGACCCTCGGCATCTGGGGCAGTGGTTCGGCACGCTGCGAGGCGAATTCCGTGAGGGCGCACATGTTCAATTCGACTTTGAAGATAGCGACTTCTTTGACGTCCACGCGGCTTCGGCGGCGCTTTTACGCGATCCTGGATTGCGACCATGCGGCGGGCTCGGGACGTCGTGACGAAATGAAACCGTTCACAGGGACCCCAAGGCTCGTATATCATCCAGCGCTGCCCTTGTCGTGAATTAGATGATTGGCTTGCTGCGCCAGTACGTCGCTCCGATCCTCCGACTCAATCCGGCCGACGTGACCTTTGCCAGGCGAGGTTTCAACAACTCATCAGGGGCGGCGCGCACAAGGCTCGAACAGGCTGGCTTGGCGTTCGCGACGGGCTACAACGCCGCCCTCGAGACGGACGCAACAGAGCGGCTCGTGTCAACATTGGACAGCACTGATCTCGAGCGTCGGGGCTTCGCGTATGAGGGAGCCGCGATGGCATCGAGCCTGCTGGACCGGCTGCTCCCCCTTCGTGGCGGTCGCTGGCGGCGGCTGCTCGAAGGCGGCGGCTCAGCTCACGTCTACATGCTTCACGTCGGGTACGGTTGGGCCCTCGCGCGGCTGCGGCGACGAATACCGGACGCTCTGAGAGGCCTTGACACGTTGCTCTGCTGGCTGGCCGGTGACGGGTACGGCTTCCACGAGGGTTACTTTCACTGGCGCTCGACTGTCATCCAGCGTGCCCGTCCTGGCCGGGTCACCGGGTATGCGCGCCGTGCCTTCGACCAGGGATTGGGTCGGAGCTTGTGGTTTGTCGATTGCGCAGACGTCGACCGGCTCGCCGTCACCGTGGCCGCGTTTCCGCCGGACCGGCGCTCCGATCTGTGGAGCGGAGTCGGTCTGGCTGCCGCCTATGCTGGGGCCGCCTCCGCCGACGAATTGACGGCGCTCCGATGCTCGGCTGGCGAGCATGGGGTCTCGCTTGCCCAGGGTGCCGCCTTCGCTGCCAAAGCGAGATCCTTGGCGGGAAATCCAGCGGCACCGACGGAGCTTGCATGTCAGCTATTGTGCGGTCTCTCGGCCGATGCCGCTGCTCAGCTGACCGATGATGCGCTGCTGGCCACAGTAAATGGAGGCTACGAGCCGCGCTACGAGAACTGGCGACGCCAGATCCGGGCCCGTCTCACCCGTTTGGCGACCATGGCCTGATGACGTTCCTAAGGCGCAACGTGAAGCGGATCGCGGTCGTCGCGGTAATCGCTGTCACTTACTCGATGAGCCAGTCCCCAGCACTCGCCCAAGCAGAGCGCTCGCAGCTAGTGCACCGATTTCACTTCACCCGACTGGCCCTACCTCGCTTGCCGGGCCCGCAACGTTCGGTCCGTCCTGTGAACCCCAGTCTCGCGCGGATTTCGGCATGGATCTCGTCGGTCGGTGCCGCGGTTGCGCTCGCCGACATCGATGGTGATGGATTGCCAAATGATGTGTGTTACGTAGACACCCAGACCAATGAGGTGGTCGTCGCACCTGTTCCCGGGACGGGGAATAGGTACAAGCCGTTCGCACTTGATCCTGGTCCGCTTCTGTTCGATCAGCGAACCATGGCTCCCATGGGCTGTCTGCCCGGAGACCTTAACGAGGACGGCCTCACCGATCTTCTTATCTATTACTGGGGACGCACTCCGATCGCGTTCCTACAACGCAAGGAATCGGGCACGACCAAGCCAGTGCGGCTCGCCCCAGATCGCTTCGAGGCCGTGGAGGTCGTGCCGGGCGGCCAGCGTTGGTATTCGAATACGGCGACCCTCGCGGACCTCGACGGCGACGGGCACCTTGACCTCGTGGTCGGCAACTACTTTCCTGACGGCGCGGCCATTCTAGATCCGGAAAGTCCCCAGCCACAGGCCATGCAAGACTCGATGGCGCGAGCGGAGAATGGGGGCGGCCCCCACTTCCTGCGCTGGGCTCGCGCAAGCAGCGGAAACCATCCGCGGGTGCAGTTCGACCTCGTCCAGGACGCGATCCCGCCAGTCGCTCGCCACGGCTGGACACTCGCTCTAGCGGCTGGCGACCTAACCGGCGATCTGCTCCCCGAGGTTTACGTAGCAAACGATTTCGGACCAGACCGTCTGTTGCTCAATGTCTCTCGGCCCGGCCGGATCCGCTTCATGCTGGTCCAAGGGGTCAAGGGCTTTGGAACTCCGAGCTCGAAAGTCCTGGGCAAGGACTCATTCAAGGGAATGGGAGTCGACCTCGGTGACCTCGGTAATGGCTTAACCGACATTGTCGTTAGCAACATCACCAGCCCATATGCGCTTGAGGAGAGCAACTTCGTTTTCATGAACACCGGCGACCCATCGGCAATGGCTCGCGGCATGGCGCCCTTTGTCGACCGCAGCGAGGAACTCGGCCTTTCGCGAAGTGGTTGGTCCTGGGATGTGAAGTTGGGCGATTTTGACAACTCTGGAGGCTCGCAGGTCGTTCAAGCGGTCGGCTTCATCCGCGGCACCTTGAACCGCTGGCCCGAATTGCACGAGCTTGCCATGACCAATCCTGAGCTTCTCAGCAATCCCGCCACTTGGCCCAACTTCCAGTCTGGCACAGATCTGAGCGGCCACGAGTGCGATCGCTTCTGGGTTCGTGCCGCCAACGGACGCTTTTACGATATCGGAGCCGACCTGGGCCTTTGCGAACCAGGTCCCTCGCGGAGCATTGCGCTGGCTGACGTAGACGGTAGCGGTCGTTTGGATTTCGCCGTGGCCAATCAGTGGGCGACTTCCTTCTTTTTCCGTAACGACAGCCCGAACATGGGCAACTTCCTTGGTCTTCACCTTCTGCTGCCCCTGGATGGCGCGCACGCTGGTCTCGTTGTCATGCCTGGACACCAAGGCTCGAAGGTCTGGGCACGGCCAGCCATCGGCGCCGAGGTGACCGTCAGGCTCGCCAACGGCCGCCGATTTCTGAGTTCCGTCGACGGCGGCAACGGCCACGGCGGCAAGCGCAGTCCCGACGTCATGTTCGGGCTCGGTCGGGACACGGCGTCCGCCACGGTCCAAGTGCGTTGGCGAGATTCGGACGGACAGCTACGCGCGACGACGCTCAGCCTATCGCCTGGCTGGTACACGATTGTGCTCGGCCAGCAGGATCTGGAGGGGACTTAGGTGGACGCCGCCGCCAAACGCGTTGCAGCTCTTCGGCGCTTCGCCGTCACTCTGACCGCCTTTAACCTCCTCGGCCATCTGTACTTTGGCTTCGAGCAGTCGTACGCGCAGCCGCTCGCGGCGCTGGCTACCGCATACGGACTCGAACTGTCGCTCGATCTCATCGACGCGGGGCTGTACCACCGGCGACCAGCTTTCATCCGCGGTCCGATACCGCTGATCGACTTCCTACTGCCTGGACACATCACGGCGCTTGCCACGGCAATGCTCCTGTATGCCAACAGTGAAATCTGGCCGATCGTCTTTGGGACAGCCGTCGCCGTCGGCTCGAAACACCTCTTTCGGATGCGAGTTGGCCCTGGCACTCGCCATATCTTTAACCCTTCGAACTTCGGCATCTCATTGACCCTGCTCGCCTTTCCTTGGGTCGGGATCGCACCGCCGTACCATTTCACCGAGAACTTGCACGGCGTCGCCGATTGGGTGCTGCCGGCACTCATCTTGGCGTCAGGTGGCTACCTCAACGCGCGGCTCACTGGACGTATTCCCCTCCTGCTTGGTTGGACGGGGGCATTCGTTGCCCAGGCGTTGCTACGGACCATGTTGTTCGGTGCTTATCTGCCGTCCGCTCTGGGGCTCATGACGAGTGTGGTGTTCGTCCTCTACACCTTTTACATGGTCACGGACCCGGCAACAACCCCCGTTTCGACGCGGGCACAGGTGGCGTTCGGCGCGACGGTGGCAGGGACGTATGGACTTCTGGTAGCCTTCCACGTCGTTTTCGGCCTCTTCTTCGCACTTACGATCGTCTGCGGCCTGCGAGGACTTGTTACGTACGCGTACCGGCTGACGGCTGGGAAGACGGCAAACGTGGCACAGACGCATATGGTTCCACGAACCGCCCCGCGCGCGCTGCAGGTGAGGTGACCGATGGAGCCGAAGGTGGCCATTGTTGGCATGGCTTGCCGTTACCCGGAGGCCGCGACTCCGGCAGAGTTGTGGGACAACGTTCTGGCGAAGCGGCGCGCCTTTCGACGGCTCCCTGCTGTGCGCCTACCCTCGGCTGACTACGTATCGTCCCGATCGGACGCTGTCGACCTCACGTACGCGAACGAGGCAGCCGTGATCGACGGTTACGAATTCGATCGCATTCGCTATCAGGTCCCCGTGTCCACTTTCAAGCAGGTCGACATGGCTCACTGGCTGGCTCTTGACATCGCCGCACAGGCCCTCGCAGACGCGGGCTTCGACGGCAGCCGTGACCTGCCGCGACAAACTACCGGGGTTATCGTCGGCAATACCCTGACGGGTGAGTTCTCGCGTACCACTCTCATGAGGCTCCGCTGGCCGTACGTGCGGAGGGTGGTCGATTCCAAGCTCACCAACTACGGCTGGGAGGTCAACGAGCGAAGCCGCTTCTTGCACGAGCTTGAGGAGGCTTACAAGGAGCCCTTTGTCCCTATGGGCACCGACTCCCTTGCCGGTGCGCTCAGCAACACTATCGCCGGGCGAATATGCAACCACTTCGATCTCAAGGGTGGCGGTTACACGGTCGACGGAGCATGCGCCGCTTCGCTGCTGGCGGTGATCACAGCCTGCAATTCGCTAGCGAGCGGTGATCTAGACGTGGCGCTGGCGGGCGGGGTCGACCTCAGCCTCGACCCTCTTGAGCTCGTCGGGTTTGCGCGCATTGGGGCTCTCAGCCGCAGCGACATGCGCGTGTACGACCGGCGCTCCGATGGCTTCTGGCCGGGGGAAGGATGCGGCTTTGTCGTGCTCACCCGTCTAGCGGACGCCAGGGCCCTGGGCTGCCGCGTCTACGCCGTCATTCGCGGCTGGGGCGTTTCCTCGGACGGCAGTGGCGGGATCACGAGGCCCGAGCTCGACGGGCAAGTTCTAGCTCTCAATCGCGCCTACGCACGAGCGGGCTACGGGATCGAAACGGTGGGCTACTTCGAGGGGCATGGGACGGGAACCAGCGTCGGCGATACCACCGAGCTGCGGGCGCTATCGCAGATGCGACGGCAGGCGAGGACAGTGGCGCCGACGCCGGCCGTGATCGGTTCGATCAAAGCGAACATCGGCCACACAAAGGCGGCGGCAGGGGTCGCCGGGTTGATCAAGGCCACTATGGCACTGCATCGCCAGATCCTGCCGCCGACCACCGGGTGCGACCAACCGCACGAGGCGCTTGCGAGTGCCGACCCCGGGATCCGTGTCGTCAACTACGCCACGGCATGGCCGGCTGAGCAGCCGCTCCGCGCCAGCGTGAGCGCGATGGGCTTCGGCGGCATCAATACGCACGTGGCCGTCGAGGCCCCACCGGCGCCGCGCCGGCGGCTTCTGGGCTCACGCGAAAGGATCTTGGCAGCGTCTGAACAAGACGCAGAGCTGTTCCTCCTCGGGGCAGGGAGCCTTGGCCAGATGCAGGACCTAACTGACCAGCTCCTCACCGTGGCTCCCGGTCTTTCCCGTAGCGAGCTAACAGACCTCGCAGCCGAGTTGGTTCGGCGGCTGCAACCGGGCCGTATCCGAGCAGCGGTGGTAGCCGCCTCGCCAGCTCAGCTGGGAGATGCACTCCGCTCGCTGCGCTCCCGGCTGAACCGGCTCGACACACCCCAGTTGGACGCCGCCGACGGAGTGTTCGTGGCCGTTGCCGACCACGAACCCCGGATTGGTTTTCTGTTCACGGGCCAGGGCTCGCCCGCCTATCTCGATGGTGGTCTTCTTTGTAGGCGCTTTCGAGTTGCGAGCGAAGTGTATCGCCAAGCAGCCCTGCCTCTCGATGCGGATGGCCGAGACACGGCGGTCGCCCAGCCCGCAGTTGTGACTGCCTCTGCCGCTGGCTTGGCCGCTCTCCGTTGGCTGGGCATTCATGGCTCGGCGGCGGTCGGCCACAGCCTAGGGGAGCTCACAGCACTCCATTGGGCCGGTGCGTTTGGCCGCCGGGAGCTGATCGAGACGGCGCGCGAGCGCGGCCGACTGATGGCAGAGCTCGGCGACCCCGAAGGGGCCATGGTGAGCGTCGCAGCGGCTCCCCCCGAGATCGAGGCGATGATCCAGCAGGTCGAGTCTGCCTCTGTCGTTATTGCCGCTTTCAATGCCCCCAACCAGACCGTCATTTCAGGCAAAGCGCAAGGAATCGCCCATCTGGTCGATCTCGCCCGCGCCAGGGGACTTCGGGCAACTGGATTACGGGTGTCGCGGGCTTTCCACTCACCACTGGTCGCCGCCGCGGAACCGGCCCTGCGCGCGTACCTCAAGACCATCTCGATCAGAGGCCTCCGGGGCACCGTCTACTCCACGGTGACCGGCGGGCGGCTCAGTCGGGATTGCGACCTGCGGGAGCTCCTTTCGCGCCAGGTGACTGGGCCGGTGAGGTTTTTTGCAGCCGTTTCTGCTTTGGCTAACGGGGCCGACCTCTTGCTCGAGGTCGGCCCCGGCAACTCCCTTATCGATCTCGTGAGGCGATCGTTGGAGACACCGGCCATGTCCCTGGATGCCGGCGGCGCCTCCCTTCAACCCTTCCTTCGCGCCGTCGCCGCGGCTTTCGCGTTGGGAGCCCCTTTACAGGCCGAGCGCCTATTCGAGGGTCGCTTTAGCCGGTCTTTCTCGCTGGATCGTGAGCGGAAGTACTTCGTCAATCCTTGTGAATTCGCGAGCTCGGCAATCCCAGACGAGGTTGTACAAGGGCGCGAACCGGATGAGCCGAAGGACTCGATGCCGCCAACGGCCTCAGCCGGGGTCGAGCAGAGGCATGTCAACGCTGCAGACCTCCTTTTGCAGCTGGTGGCGGAGCGAACGGAGCTACCGAACAGTTCGATCACTAGGGACACCCGCTTTCTGAGCGACCTACACCTCAACTCCATCACGGTGTCCGAGATTGTGACTCAGGCGGCGAAGACGCTCGGGCTGCCCATCCCCGCGGCCCTTACGGACTATGCCAATGCCACCATTTCCGAGGCCGCGACGGCACTCGAACAGGCGGGTAACCTGGGCTATCTCAGCAGCTCGTCCATGGAGGAACGATTTCCGACTGGGCTCGAAGCCTGGGTTCGGCCGTTCGTTTCGTGCCTCCGCGAACGCGCTGCGGAGCCGCTAAATCCTCCCCAAACCGTGGGCCAATGGCGCCTGGTCGCGCCATCAGGGCATCCTCTCCAGCAGGCGCTCGAGCGCGGTCTGCCTCAGTTGGGAGGCGGGGGGGTCGTTCTGTGCCTCCCCCGGCAACCAGGCGAGAGTGATCTTGGCTTGTTTCTGACGGCAACCCGTCTGGTCGACGATGTGAGCGCTTCCTGCCTTGTGGTCGTGCAGGAGGGTGGCGGCGGCAGCGCATTCGCACGAAGCTTCTTTCTCGAGCACCCCGAGAGCAGAGTCAGGGTGGTGGATCTACCTTTCGAGCATCCTGACGCGGCCTCGTGGGTGATGGGTGAGGCGGTGTCAGGCGCGCGCTTTTCGGAGGCGGTCTTCGATGGGAGCGGCGGTCGGCAGGAGCCTGTTCTCGAAGCCGTCAGCATCGGGTACTCGGATGAACTCCCGCTTAGCCACGGCGACGTACTTCTTGTTAGTGGCGGCGGCAAGGGAATCGGCGCCGAGTGCGGACTGTCTCTGGCCGTCCGAAGTGGCTGCCGCCTCGGATTGCTGGGGCGATCACTACCGGAGGCGGACGCCGAGCTTCGGCAGAATCTGGCGCGGATTGCCGGCTCCGGCGTCAAGTTCATTTACGTCTCCGCGGACGTCACGAGCGCCGCTTCGGTCCGCGCCGCTGTATCCACGGTCGAGGCCGACCTCGGCCGCGTGACCGCCATCCTTCATGCCGCTGGGGTCAACGAGCCCAGACTTCTTTCGGATATGGATGAGAAGACTCTGCTTGGCACGGTGGCACCCAAAGTGCGTGGTGCCGATAACCTTCTCGGTGCTGTCGACACAAGCCGCCTCCGGCTCTTCGCCGCCTTCGGCTCCGTTATTGCCCGCACCGGACTTCGGGGCGAGGCGCATTACGCCATCGCGAATGAGTGGCTGACTCGCCGTGTGGAGAGGCATCAGCGCGAATACCCGACCTGCCGATGCCTGGTCCTGGAGTGGTCGGTCTGGTCGGGTATCGGTATGGGTGACCGTCTGGGGCGTGTAGATGCGCTGAAAGCGCAGGGGATTAGTCCGATCGCACCCGAACATGGTGTGCGGATGCTGGCTAGGCTGCTTGGCGCGCCGATTGCCTCCGTCGGGGTAGTGGTGAGCGGGCGGCTCGGGACCCCGCCCACCGTCCGGTTCGCGGATCAGCCATTGCCCCTGCTTCGTTTTCTGGAGCGGTCCATCGTCCACTACCCGGGCGTCGAGCTCATCGCTGAGGCCGACGTTTCACGAAGCACCGACCTTTACCTTGACGATCATGTTTTGAGGGGTCAGCGGATCCTCCCCGGCGTCGTCGGACTTGAGGCCATGGCTCAGGCCGCGCGCGCGCTGGGCGGTGATTTGCCGTCGGCTATCGAAGAGGTCACCTTCAATCGTGCGCTGGTCGTCCCCGAGGAGGGTGCGGTGCGCGTCAGGCTTGTGGCGCTTACACAGGCACCCGGACTGGTGGATGTGGCGATACGAGCTGAACCAACTGGGTTCCAGGTGGATCACATGAGGGCGGTATTCAGGCTTGGGACGCCGGCCTCGCTTGCGGTCCAGAGCGAGACTCCGCTTGCATCCGAATTGGTACCGATCAATCCCAGTACCGACCTCTACGGTCCCTTGCTTTTTCACGGGTCTCGCTTCCGCCGGGTCGTCGGTTATCGGAAGTTGCGCGCTACGGAGTGTGTGGCCGAACTCAGCGCTGCGGACGATGGTGGGTGGTTTGGGTGGCATCTCCCGCCCGATCTGGTGCTCGGCGACCCGGGGCTTCGGGATGCTGCCATCCACGCCGTGCAGGCGTGCGTGCCTGATATGACCCTGCTCCCAGTCTCAGTGGAACGAATCGACCTCGGCGGGCCCGGGCTTACGGGCCCGGCCACAGTTCACGCTCAGGAGCGCGCACGGGTTGGCAATGAGTTCGTGTATGACCTCTCAATTGCGAGTCGCGATGGCTCGGTCCTTGAGAGATGGCACAGCCTTCGTCTTCGAGCTGTGACGGGCAGCGAGGCATATGGGCCTTGGTGCGATTACATTCTAAACGCCTATCTCGAGCGCAGGCTCGCGGAGCTGTTGCCTGGGCAAGCCATTGACGTCGTCCTTGGGCGGAATGGTCATGACCGCGCTAGCACCGATCAGCTAATCCGGGCGGCTCTCCCGGGGAGCGTCACCCTGTGGCGCCGCCCCGACGGCAAACCAATGCCTGCCGGGCCGATACACGTCTCGGCGACTCACGCCGGCGACCTCGCGGTGGCCGTCGCCTCAACTATTGTTGTCGGCTGCGACGCCGAGGGTGTACGAGATCGGCCCGAGGCTAGCTGGATCGACCTTGTCGGCGACGAGGGCTTCAGCCTGGCGCACCTGATTAGCGGTGAGATCGACGAGCCCATTTCGACTGCCGCGACCAGGGTATGGACAGCTCTGGAGTGCATGCGGAAGCTTGGGCAAATTGGACGGGCATCGCCGCTGGTGCTGGAGTCCGCTTCGGCAGGCGGGGTCGTGATCGCGTCTGGTAGGGGACGTGTAGCGACCATTCGCTTGCGAATCAATGGACATCATGAGTTCGATGTCCTGGCGGTGATGGTGGAGGATAGCGATGCCCGAGTATGAGTTCCACCACGTTGTCTTGTTCGAGGATACAAACCTCGTCGGGAATGTTTACTTCACAAAGTACTTCAGCTGGCAGGGCCGCTGCCGGGAACAGTTCCTCCTTCAGAAGGCCCCGGAGGTCCTGGATGCCTTGCGGCAAGGCCTAGCGCTCATGACGACCCGCTGCTCGTGCGAGTTTTGGGCCGAGCTCACGGCTGGAGACGACGTCTTGGTTCGGATGAGCCTCGGTCGCCAAGCACAGACATCGCTGGTGTTGCGTTTCGACTACTTCGTCCTCCGGGACGGCCGCGAGCTCCGCGTCGCGCTCGGCGAGCAGCAGGTGGCGTGCATGCGCCGGATTGGGGACAAGCTGGTGCCCGAGCCGATCCCAGCCGCACTCCGGCTTGCCATTGCCCCCTACACAGATGGTGGCGAGCTGGCTGCTGCGCCGTCGCTCGATGTTGAAGCTTGAGATGGCCACGTCTCCTGGTCAGCTGACGGCGATCCCGGGTCGCGAGCCGGCTGCTCGGCTCTCTCCTCCGATTCTCCTGCAAGAGTCAATTGATGTAACGCGGGCAGCAGACTGCCGTGTGAGCACCGTCGAGGCTCGACTTCGGTCCGTCAGACGCGCACTTAGCGCTATGCGTGAACGTTTCGCCGAGCCGCTCTCGCTCCGCGCCTTAGCGGATATCGCGATACTCAGTCCCTTCCATTTCGACCGGGTGTTCCGCGACGTCACCGGCATGCCACCGGGCCGGTTCCTTTCCGCGTTGCGGATGGAGGCTGCCAAGCGATTGCTGCTAACGACCCGCCTGCGGATCACGGATGTGTGTTTTGAGGTTGGCTACGCAAGCCTAGGCACATTCACAACGCAATTCAAACAAACGGTTGGTATCTCGCCGCGGCAGCTACGGCGTATGAGCCGAGAGATCGGCTCAGCCCGCCTCGATTCCGTCTACGAGGTCTCCAGCAAGAAGGCCGCGCCAGCTCTCCGAGCCGGCGTGCTGCGTGGTCGAATCGAAGTCGATGACGATTTCCGCGGGCTTAGTTACATCGCTCTTTACCCAACGTCCGTGCCGCACGGCCGGCCCATGGCATGCGCGGTGGCACCCGTGCCCGGCTCCTTCGAGGTTGCTGGCGTGGCCGATGGGCTTTATCACCTCATGACAGTGGCGTTTCCGGAGTCTGAAGAAGTCCTCCGCTCGCTCCTTCCGGAAGCCGCTCGCGACCGCATCGGCATTGCTCCGGGACCCATCATCGTAGCCGGACACAACTGTAGTGGTCCGGTCGAGATCGTCTTGCGTCCGATCCGTGTGACCGACCCCCCTGTCCTGCCGGCGGTGCCACTGTTGTCCGGCGGCGCCGAAGACGGCCTTGGGTCGGGCCCCCCCAGAGGGCTGCTTCCTGCGCCTCGCCGACTCAGATCAATCCCACAACTCCGTGAAGCCGGGGAACCCCGCGCTGAGCAAGTTGCGAGTGGATCACGAAGATGGGATCGAGTCCGATAGCTGCATTGTCCCGCGTGGTGACCCGCCACGGACCCGGTCGGGTCCGTTCGCTAAGGAAAGACGAAACAATGGTTCGCAATTGTTTTGCGAAGTTTGCGACGGGCGTGGTCGTTGTGTCGATGCGAGATTCGAACAAAATCCATGGAATCACTGTGAACTGCTTCACAACCGTCTCGCTGAATCCTCCGCTCGTTTTGGTCTCAATTGACCGTCAAGCCAGGGCACATGGATTGCTGGCTGGACAGTCGTTCACCATTAACGTATTGACGGGGGATCAAGCGCAACTTGCCGTCCATTTCTCGGGCCACCCGCAGGATAACCTCGCGATCGTGTGGCTCCCCGGCTACTTCGTTCCTAGACTGGCAGGCGCGCTGGCACATTTGGAGTGTCAACCCTGGGACGCATACGACGTCGCGGACCATACCCTCTACGTCGGGCTAGTTTCGGCCTGTGCGTATCGTTCAGGAGCAAGTGCGCTCGGATTCTTTGAGAGCCGTTATGTCCAAATTGCAGAGGACAATGAAGGAGGGCGAAGCAATGAGCGATGTTGCGATTCCGACTGAACCGATCGGGAGTATTCCCAGGCCGCGCGAGCTTCTCGAAGGCATTAGAGAGTTCGATGCCGGCCGCATCTCGCGGGAGCGCCTCGATGTCTTTTTCGACCACGCGGTTCGGGACACTATCGAGCAGTTCGAAGCGACTGGGTCCCCGGTCATCACCGATGGCGAGCAGCGAAAACCGAGCTTTGTGACCTACCCGATCCACGACCTGCCGAACCTGGCTGCCGACGGAGTCACGATTGCCTTTGGGGACGGCCACGTCCGGCAACTACCTCGCCTTACATCCGGTCCCTTCCGGTACGCGGTCCACGCCGACCGGTACCTCGACGAGGCCCAGAGGTACGCGAAGGTCCCCGTCAAGCAGGCGGTCATCTCAGCTTCCGCGTTGAGCCTGCTTTACCCGCATGACGGGATCGAGGGTTACTCGCGTGACGCGTTCCTCGAGGATCTCGTGCGCGAGGCCGTTGCCGATATCCGCGGCTGTCTGCGGAAGCGCGCGCACAACGTGCAGCTAGACTTCACCGAGGCGCGGCTCTCCCTCAAGCTGGACCCGAGCAAGGGCCTTCTGAATGCCTTTGTGGACCTCAACAACCGCGTGCTGGACCAGTTTTCGCCCGAGGAGCAGACGCGGATCGGGGTCCACACCTGCCCGGGCGGCGACCGCGATGCGACCCACAGCGCGGACGTCGACTACGCGGAGCTTCTGCCGACCCTGTTCACGCTCCGGGCCGGCAACTTCTATATCCAGCTGGCGAGTGAGAAGGACCGTGAGCGGGTGCTGCGGATCATCCAGGGCCACTCGCGCGGCGACCACCGGATCTTCATCGGGGTGATCGATCCCATCAATCCGCGGGTGGAGACTCCGGAGGCGGTGCGCGATCGGGTCCTCGAGGCGAGGGAGTACATCCCGCCGAGCCGGCTGGGCACCACCGACGATTGCGGGTTCGCCCCGTTCGGGGACGACACGTCCACCGCGCGCCAGACGGCCTTCGAAAAGATCCGCGCACGGGTAGCCGGTACCGAGCTCGCGGCCAGGACGCTCGCGGCCGCCGCGCTCAATGTCTGAACGGAGACGGCACAGGTGCGGACGTCGATGACCGCACCCTCGGAGGTCGGACGCTGCCTAGCCGGATACGCGGCTGTTCCAAAAGAGAGGTTGCGTTGGAGGGGAGGCGAAGAGGAGGCGAGGTTGAGTTCAAGTTGAATTGGGTTAGAGAAGACGAAGCGTCCTCCGAAATCGGGCGATGGAGCAACAGGCCGCAACACCACATCCGCGCCGTCTGGCGGGACAAGTCCGCCGCATCCCCGTCCGATGCCTCAAGTTCGACACTGGCCGCGCGCGTCATTCCGGCAGGCCCAACTTCCCGATTGGCCAGCATTCAGCGGTTCCACCAAGCTGCGCGCCAACCGATCGGCCATTCCCCGAGCGCCGGCTCAATTCATCCAGATCCCCCTCCGTTGTCAACCGACAACGAAGATCCGCCTCCGCTAGATCAACAGCGCTGCGACGCCGTGCTTAATAATGTTTTGGTCGTTTTGGAAGCTGGGGCTCTTAACACTGGGGCCTGCTCCAAATAGGTAAGCAAAATCGTTAATATCATATGTCGGGAATTGACCCTCGCGCCCGCGAGGAAATAAGGTCCATGAAATGTCGTTTCTCGCAGGAAGGTGAAGCGAACGTTCCCCCGCGCAGCCATCATTGCTCGGCTCAATTGCAACCTTGATAGGTTGCTGCGGCAACTAGGCCGCGGTGCGGCAAGCCGAAACCTGTTCCTGGCTGAGACGCACGTGACTCGACAGGACTACCTTTCGCTACTTTCGGGGCCGCGATTGGCGAACAAGGAGACGAACGGGTCCTCACTTGCTCTCACACTTTGGATGGGCGCAGCCCAAGTAGCCGCGGATATCGCCGTCGTTGCCCACGGAAATGCGTCTACCCCGTACTTCGTTAGCGGAAGTATTTCCCCCGGCGTGAGTACCGGTATTGATGACGCAAGTCTCGGACCACGCACGTTTAGGGGAAGGCGGCTCACCGATGCGGACGGCACGCTTGCCGGCATTCTAGCGTCTGCCATCCCATCAGGGAGTCACGAGCGCGTGTGCGAAAGGGACGACATCTACTTTGTTGCGAGGAATGGATTGGAAAACCATGTTGAAATCCGGAGCCCGAGACTAAGCTATGAGCAGGCTCGCGCCGCCAAGCGAAGGATCTTGCGAATTCATTCTGTGATGGCGCCAAAACCTGTACACGCCTTCGTCGGCATTGCCTACCGCCCTAGTGCGGAAACTGACGAGTACGAGTGGCGTAGCACCCGGCGCTTTCTCGACCGTGGGAACGAGGTGAAGGTGGCTCCAGATTTTTGGAATTACGTCGGCGCCTCTGCCGACGTTTACGATCAACTCGTTGCCTGCTGTCTTGAGGTGGTCGCTTACCGACAGCCTGAACTCCGAAGGCTCCTCCTTGATGCTAAATAACACCGAGAAGGCGGCGCTCTGATCGGATAGATCGTGTGCTGTCCCGTTACCCAACTTGGGGTTACCAGCATTGGCCGGTGAGCCGAGCACGCTGAGCTGAGCAAGCTGAGAGAAAAGATATCAACCAAACACGCTTACGATAATCCAGGAACGACTCGGGTCTGTTAAGTGGGCCGATGGACAGATGGTGACGATATGGAATCTGACCGCAATGTTGCAGACTTTGTTGCAGGATTCCTTGGGATCAGGCCGACGGTGACCGACGGCGATGGTGGTCAAGGTCAGAAGATCGTTTACCGTCAGCGGATCTACCATCTGATCCCTTACGGGCACTACGACGACGTCCTCTCTCTCTGCGAGCAGCTAAACGAAATCATTACCGCCAAAGGGGGAATAGCCGCCACATTCTGGATTCCGACCGTTGGGCAGCAGAACGAACTTATCGTCGAATTTGAGTTTGATGACCTCGGCGGGTTTGGCCAAGGTCGTGCGGCGAGTAATGCTGATCCGCAGTGGACTGCGATTGTCAGAAAGATCGGTGAAGCCGTTGTTCCAGGTTCGGTGCGGACGGAATTATGGGAAACTGCGCCGCATCTCGCCTGACCGTTCCAAGCGACCCGAACCCACGAACATCAAGGAGGCCAGATTTCCATGGCAGCAGACTTTTACCAGTTTGGGAGTCAGATGCGATCATTTCTTTCGGGGCTACTGCAGGCCGCACCTGGAGGGCCTCCGAGTCCGGGCGGCGTGGCTCCAGCTCGCGCGGCAGATTGGGGGCCGCGCATCGACATAAGCCGACTTCAGGACGCCTATCACCCGCAAGACGTGCAACCCTTCTCGGTCCCGGCTGGTGCCATAGACAACCTCGCATTGTCGGCGACCGACACATTCCTCATTCCTGGGCGCGGCGAGTTTAGCGTCAAACTTGACGGGTATTTCAGGGTAGCACGCGAAGATCCGACGACGGATGATTGGGCGACAGCTCAAGTCTTCGTAAATCTAGTTGACATGAACCTTGTCGGTAACCATCCCGACTTGGGCAAGCTGACGGTTCGGCTGAACCCCGATGTTGTTTCACCGGGCCAGACATTTGGTCCTGCCCTAACGATGGGTCCCGGAGGAAGGTCAGCACCAGCTGCCTGCAGGATCGGTGCAGGCGCACTCTTCGAGTCGTCAGATTTGGGCCTAACGCTGTTCAACAAGGAGCCAATCTTGTTGATGAACGACGCCATTGAAGCGATCCCACCCGTTGAGGATCCAAACGGCACTGCCCACCTCTATCGCCTGCCGCTGTACGACCGCGCGAACCCCGACGCTAAGCCGATCGCATACCTCACAAGCCTGAGCTATACGGTGGGCAACTATGTCACCGAGGCGGAAGCTGCCGCGTATAGCGTGCGATAGCGACCCGTATGACAGATTTAGCGGGGGCGAACATTGAAGCGATCAAGGCGAAATACGAGGGGCACCTCCTGACGCTGCCTAACGTCGTAGGGGTTGGCCTCGGAAAGCGAGGTGCTGACCCAGTTATCAAAGTTTTCGTGCAACAGAAGGTACCGCTAAACCAGCTGCAGAAGCAAGCGATCATTCCGAAATCACTTGACGGCGTGACGGTGGATGTGGAGGAAATTGGCGCGGTGACAGTTAGTGATGACAAGGTGGAAAGAAAATGACGTTTGACGCCCGCAAGGCGACCCTCATAGGCGCCAGTATTGCGGAGTTCCGCCAGGCGCACAGTCAAGCAGTTGCCGAGCTTCTCGTGCCAGGGTCTGAACCTGCAAACGTTATCGGTCTGGCCATCGGCGTGAAGTGGACGGCTGGGTTGCCAACCGGACGGCCCGCTCTCCTTGTACTTGTTACGTACAAGGCGGAGATGACCGATTTGACCCCACGGGACCGCATCCCTCCCGCGCTGGCAGGCGTACCCACCGATGTTCTTGCCGTTGGCAGGCCAGTCGCGGCGGGTGCTAGCTCCAGCGCAGTTGACCACGCGCTCACCCGACGTCAGCGGCCCGTTAAAGGCGGTTTCAGCGTCGGCCACAAGGACGTCACAGCGGGGACCGTCGCGACTGGCGTCTACGATGTGCTTCCTGGCGGCGGCATTAGTCCCCCATCGCCAGGCGTGGGCATTCCGCCTGGCTACTACATCCTGAGCAATAATCACATCCTCGCCAACGAGAATGGCGCTTCTATCGGTGACCCAATTTTGCAGCCGGGGCCCTTTGATGGAGGTACAATGCCCGCGGATACTATCGCAACGCTCTCGCGATTCGTCCCAATCAGCCTTGCCCCGGACATCCCGAAGGATAAACATCAGAACGTGGTCGACGCCGCCGTTGCCTTGACACCTTGTCAGGATCTTGATCGTGAGGTGCATTGGGTCGGGCGAATACGCGGATGGCGACGTCGAAGCAACGTCAATGTTGGGACAATGGTTCAAAAGGTCGGACGGTCGAGCGGTTACACGCTCGGGCGTATTGCTGCGGTCAACGCAACTATCGACATTGGCTACAGCGCGGGTCGGTCGGCTCGATTCCACGACCAGATCATCACGACTCCACTGTCACTTCCTGGAGATTCAGGCTCATTGGTAAACACGCTGGATGGTGTAGCCGTCGGCCTTCTGTGTGCGGGGTCGGTTGGTGCCACCGTGCTCAATCAGATTGAAAATGTACGCGCACAGCTAGGAGTTGAAGTCAGCGAACAAATGCTGTAGCGAGATTCATCCGTGGTGCAATTCATCGCGGCCCCAGCTGTTGCTAGTGCCGCGATCTTGGCTCGGCCACTCTCCCGGCAACACAAAACGACGGCGCCGAGTCATCATGATGCTCAGTCAGGTTCTCGGTTCAGCGATGAGCGAGCTCAGCGGCCAGGCGTGAGGTACCAACCGCCGCTGCGGAGCGGAGGAACCGATGGGTTTGATCTCCGGCGTGAACCAGTCGGCTGCGTCGAGACGTAGGGCGCAGGTTGACCGATCGGCCTAAGGACGGCGTCTGCATTATGTACATATATAGGATGCGCTGGCGACGGCCCTAGCGAGCGAACGCCTGTTCGGTAGGCGCGTCAACCGGAGGCAGAGTCCACGCACCTTGGGCAGCGCGGATTCTTGTCGCCATACAGCTCTCTAAGAGATCGCTATTGCTCCTTCAGAGAATTAGGTGTACGGATCAGCCGATGGCGAAGGAGCGATTGGGACGCACGTGCCACCTCCCGCCGCAGAACCACCGGGCGATCGTCCGCTAAACGCGGCCAACAATCGCCACGGCTTCGGCTTCCGGCAGTTCGGCGTGCGGGTCCCATCCCAAATCGTGTCGCCCTGGGTTGCGAAGGGTCGGATCGACGAATCTGTCCGCGACCACACCTCTATCTTGCGAACAATCGAGGAGATCTTTGGGCTCGATCCGCTAACAGGTCGAGACCGTGCCGCTGCCTCGCTCATTTCGTTGATCGCCGACACACCACTCCGAGACAATGCCCCGTCGGCGGCCCCGACCCGGCCTATTCCGGCCTGACCCAATCTGGCTGGTTCCAGCAAGTCCTCGCCAGGATCGGCTCCCTCTTCGGCGGCCTGCCGGGTGCAAAGGAGCTGACGCCGTTCGCCGAGGCCTTCATCCACATTGACGCCCGGCGCGAGCTTCAAAATGGCGCCCAAGGACGCACCGGCGATCGCCAATCGTGTCCAGAACATCCAGACCCGGAGCGAGGCGGCGCGGTACGTGCAGTCTGTCCCTCACGCAAACGGCGCTCTTAGCCAGGCCAGGTGATTCGAGGTATCCCGAATATGACCACCTCTTTTACGGCTGATGACGTCAACCACCGGGCTTTCAAATCCTCGGCGGGCAAATATCACTCTGCCGAAACCTCATACAGACTGGCGTTCGAATCCGAATTCAGGGAAGCGGCGCATCAGGTGCCGTCTTGCCGTCTACGAGTACATAGATAGAGGTGTCCGGTAGTGAGGCTCGGCGTTATTCCTCCTTACGTTCGGGCTCCGCCACTCCACGCGCGCGGAAGCCGCGCGTGGAGAAGCCACCGCGATCTCGACTCGGGGGCGAATGATCCGTGTTTGATAAGCGGCCGTTACGGCGCCGTCTCTCATGGGGTCTAGGCCGTGAACTTTGGTCGCTTCGCGACATTTCTGATCGCCGCAACTTCTTATTAAGACTCACGCAATGGCGCGTGATCTCAGCGCAAGAAAAGCCTTGACTTTACCGGCGTCTGTCCCTAGAGTCCAGCACATCGCGCGGTAACGCGCGAGGGTTTCTCGGTACCGGCCCATTCCAGGGGGGAATAGGGATGATGCGGCAGCTGGACTCGTAGCCAGCCATGAGTGGGGGCACTCCAAAGAGAGCGTGGGGACATCGGGTCCTCGTCGGTGTCGTTGCGGCCTCGATAGCCATCACAGCGATTCCGCTCCAAACCGTGTTGCCGGTTCAGGCAACCGGATACAGTGGCACCATCCTGGCCGATTCGCCAATCGCCTACTGGCGACTCGGCGAAACCTCCGGGATCACCGCGGCTGACGCGTCCGGCCATGGCAATGCGGGTACGTATGTCGGAGCTACGGGAGCCTACATGCTGGGCCAGGTTGGTGCCCTCTTCGGGGATGCGGACACGGCGACCAAGCTTGATGGACAAGCAGGGCACGTCGTCGTTCCGAACTCCGCGGGTCTCCAGACGAATCAGGTCAGCATCGAGCTATGG
>Ga0137377_10000185_pt1 | contig 33338 bp, 33 predicted proteins | sample SagtaG_22_FD_104815 | JGI IMG/M metagenome (GOLD analysis project Ga0137377, IMG submission 104815) | Vadose zone soil microbial communities from Sagehorn Ranch, Mendocino, California, USA - Sage2_L_40_16 metaG | ecosystem: Environmental > Terrestrial > Soil > Vadose zone | place: USA... | reverse complement strand
GGGTCAGTTCGGCCAGGGTCAGTTCGGACAGGGTCAGTTCGGACTTGGCCATCCCGCGCAGAACCTTGGTGCGCAATTCGGCGCGCCGCAATTCCAGTCCGCGTTCGGCGGTCTGGGGGCTTTTGGCCAGCAACAGCGGCAACTGACGCAGCAGGATGTTGCCGACATCACCCGACAGCTGATCGGCGTGATCCCTCAAGTCATCGGCAATCTTCAGGCCTTCAACCAGCAGCGGATGAACTGACCGCCAGTCGCGGCCGGTCCGCCCGGCAATCCGCGCCGCCGCCAGTGGTCTGTCTCTAAACATTCGCATCCCGTTTCGGCGGGCGTCTTTGCAAACGTTGGAATCAAAGGGCCACTAGCAGATATTCGTTTCTAGCGCGGTTTTGGATTTGACATTTGCCTTCGCGAGGCCTCGGCCAAGCGGCTGGCGAATGTCAAATCCGCTCCGCGGGCATGATCCGGAAAAAGCCTGCCCCGCACTTGATGCGGGGTGGATACCGGTTTTCCGAAAAAGATCATGCTCAAACAATAAGCTAGAGCGCGATGACGATTCATTCTGAAGTCATCGCGCTCTAGCGAAGCGGTGGTCGCGCGGCCGGCCGTCACGAACGCGCCCTCACGAAGGAGAACACCCATGTCAGATTCCAGCCCTTCTGCCGCAACCGCATCGCAGCCGCGATCGTCGGACATTCAGCAGCTCGTCGCGCTGCTTGGCAATTTGATGCCGCTTCTGCTGCGCTTCCAGACGCAAGCCGTAGAGCAGCCGTTCCAGACCATACCCGATAATATCGTGGTTCCGAACCCGGTGCTCGACCGTCAGGCGGCGGAAAACCTGATCGGAGACATGATCGCGGAATCACTGCGCTCACTTTCCACTTATCTCGAGGCCAACGCCGCGCAGCATGCTGGCCTGGAAAGTTGCGTTCCCATCGTCACGCAAGCCGCGCACATGTTTGCCGTGCGCGACTACGCGCAGGCGTTCAACCTGATTTGGCTGACCTACCGCACGATCGAAACGATCCGGGCAGGCGATCCACGGGTTCCGCTGCTGCGGCAGGCGCCGACCGACCAAGCGCAGCAAACTCAATCGTCAGTCCACTGAAGCCGGAGGCGACGCCATGGCAGCAAATCCAGATGATCCGCGCTCGTCCTCGACGAGCGACCGCCGCAAACCCGCGCGCGACGCGCGCTCCGCCCCGACCAGCGATCGACGCAAGCCCGCGCGTACCGCTCAACATATGATCGCGCCGGCAGAGCCCGGCGTTACCGGCCAGGCATTGGCTGATCGGCTCAAGGGATTCGGCAACGTCGAAGTCCTGCGGACCTATGCCCAGCGCGACGCGATTTCTCCGCCGGTTGCGGTCGTGCGCATGTCCGACGATGCCGCCGCTGCATTACGTCGCTCCGCAGCCGGCACGTTGATCATCGAAGCGGATGGGTGCCTTCGAGCCGCAGCATTCGCGGGCACGTCGTCGTTTTTCCCCGCGGCGGCCATGATGACCCCGCTGGGGCCAGACTTGCAGATTACGGTCCGCATTCTGAGTGAGGCCGGTACGCCGGTGGAGCAGGCCGCCGTGCGACTGCTTGGCGAGCACGCGTCAGCTCAAGGACTGACGGATGGCGACGGCAGGGTCGAGCTGACCCTCAATGGCGAACTGCCGGAAACAGTCGCTGAAATATTCGTCAACGCGCGTTCCGCTTGTTGGGGCCTGTGGCAGCATCGCCCGTATCTCGAGGCCGATGCAGTGAATACCTTCACCCTGAAACCGTTGTCACTGCCCCACGTGCTGGACTGGGGCGGCGCAGCGATGCGGTTTGATCGGCTCCCGAACCAGTGTCGCGGAGCCGGGATCAAGATCGCCCTCATCGACAGCGGAGTTGCGACCGACCACAAGCAATTGACCAGGATCGATCACGGCTTCAATATCAGGAATGCCGAAAGACAATCCTGGTCAAAGGATCTCATGGGCCACGGCACGCCGTGCGCAGGACTTATCAACGCTGTTCCGGAGGCGGCCCACGGCATCCGCGGCTACGCACCAGACAGCGAACTGCATGTTTGCAAGCTTCCTCCCGATGCCCGTTGCAGCGACCTCATCGGGGCGCTCGACTATTGCCTGCAAAACGGCATCGACGTGGCGTGCCTGGGATTCGGTTGCGAGCGCGGCTCAGCGCTGGTCGAGCAGCGTATCGCAGTGGCAAAGCAGCAAGGCGTCAGCATCATCGCAGCCGCCGGCAACTTTGCCGGAGCGGTGTTGTTTCCGGCCTGTTCGCCGCATGTCCTGGCGGTTGCGGCGGTCGGCCAGACCGGAAGCTATCCGGAAGACAGCCCGCAGGCGGCCCAAGCCGCGGCAGCTACTCCGGTCGCGGCCGGGCTTTTTGTTCCGCCGTTCTCGTGCCGCGGGCCGGAACTCGATCTGTGCGCGCCGGGCGTCGCGGTCATTGCCTGCCAGTCGCCGGACAGCTACGCGATCTGCGACGGCACCTCGCTGGCCGCGGCTCATGTCACCGCACTCGCAGCCCTGATCCTCGCCGACCATAGCGATTTCAAGGGCAGCTTCGTCGGACGGGACTTTCAACGCGTCGAGCGGCTGTTCCAGATTCTCAAGCAGACCGCGCAGCCGATCGGTCATCCCTGGCAGACGGGAGCCGGACTGCCGGACGCAGCCCGGGCGCTCGGGGTCTGGTCCGAACAGCGGCCGCTTTTGGTGCCGCTCAATGCCGGACTACGCGAGATGCGCAACGCCATTCGCCAGCTCAACCAGATCCACTTTGGTGCAAGCGAGGCGATGGCGTTCGAGCCGCTGCGGGGCCCAGCCGATGTCATGCGCCTGCCGCTCAACCCGGCGCCCCTGGCGTTCCACGCCGCAGGCAGCACCAAAGCAACCGTGCATGAACTCAAGGCGGCGATGATGCTGGCCGGTCTGGCGGAAGGAAGCTAGAGCGCGATCCGGAAAAGTGGCTACCGGTTTTTCCTCGCGACAGACGCGAAACGCGTTTGCGCGGAGATCAGGCTCAAACGCAAAGATAGAGCGAGATGACGATTCGAAGAAAAGTCATCACACTCTAGATGTGAGCGCGATGATCTGCTGATGGAATTTGGCGTTTCCGGAGGGTTCGGTTCACCTCTCCCGCAAGCGGGAGAGGGAACGCAGTTCCTTCGACGCTGGCAGCTCACCTAGCCATGGTCGTTTTGCGCTTGATGCTGTGGCAGGAGGATCGCGGACACCGCCAAGGAAATTCCGAGAGGAAATTCCGAAAATTCCGAAAGGAAATTCCGAGGCGAGGGCGCCGGTCGGTCGTTGTCGCACGCCAGTTCGCTCAGTAGCCCGCGACCGCCATCACTACCACGGCGCCGAGCGCCATCCAGCCGAAATGCCGGCCCCGTGTGGCCCAGGCATTGGCGAGCGCCGCGAAGGCGAACACGCGGGCCGCTGCGTTACCGAAGCTCCCGTCTGCCCAAGAGAATATGGACGGGAAATATTAGCGACAGGGAAAACCCGGCGGCAATATGGGTCCAGCTTATCCAGGGCCGCAGGGTTTCCGATCCAAGGTAATAAAGCCCGAAGGCGGTCACAATCAGCACGGCGTTGAACGTGACCACGACCGATCCTGAAATGCGATTTTTCCTGCTCCGCCAAGCGCACAGCAGGTGGACCGGGATGACAGCGCCTAGCAGCAACGACGTCACCATGGCGGCGCCGCCGTGCACCATCAGCAGATAAGCCACGGTCTGCTGCCAGATCTCGTCGCCGGAAATGTCTTTTTGCCAATCCGCGACAAGCCAGCCGGCGCCTGTCAGGAACAGGACCGCGAAGGCGGCATAGATCGCAAAGCGGAGTGAGGGTCTAAGCCGCAAGGTACACTGCATGATGCCAGTCGGGGGTGATGCAGACGTCGCCGTCGGCCGAAACCGGCAGCGCACTCGCCCGGTAATGCTCAAGCAATTCGATCGCGTCAGTTTCGGAGATCATGGCAATCTTGGTCAGCGCGTCGGCGGTCATGCACGAGGACGCACGCACGGTAGCCCCATCGACGGCCTGCGCTGGTTTGCCGGTTCCGGGATCGATGATCGCCGAAGGAGTTGTGTCCGCCGACTGAAACGGATCGAAGCGACGCGCCGATGACGCCAGCGCTTCGCATCGCCGCCGGCAGCCCAGGCGCTGCTGCAGCTCAGGATCGACATCGCGGTTGCGCCAAGCAGCGCCGTTCGTCCGGCGCAACGACCGCTTTGGAAGATCGACGCAGGCACGCGTAGACGATGATGCAGTGACATAGGCCCCCCAAATCCACGGATATCTCAAAGGCTCCGCGATATATTGGGCACCTAACACCGTCGTAAAATATTTTGACAATCAGACTGGAGCGGCGCGATTGGAATCGCTCCACATTAGAATTAGAACAAAACTAAAGTGGACTACCGGCGGGCTCAGTACCCCGCGACCGCCATCACGACCACGGCGCCGAGCACCATCCAGCCGAAATGCTTGCCCCGGGTGGCCCAGGCATTGGCGAACGCAGCGAAGGCGAACACGCAGGCCAGCGTTGCGACGATCCAGTGCCGAGCTTGATCCGATGACATCGACGGCGCGGCAAGTAGCAACACCCCGCCGCCGATCCAGGCGACCGTCGAGGCCTGCCAGACCAGCCGCAGCAGGGTGCGCAGGCGCTGCGGTTCGATGGTGATGCGCGGGAACACCTTGGTTTGGCCGATCACACCGTGAATCAAGGCCGCCGCGATCGCGGCGAGGCCCGAACATTGCAGCAGAACATCGCGCATGGCTTCCCTCCATACAGTTCTGTATGGTATTACGGCGACCGCTGGCATCTGTCAATACACCAATGTATGGTCGCGACATCATGACCGATCAGCTCTCCGCCAAAGACTGGCTGGACCAGGGTCTCAAGGCCCTGGCCGCCAGCGGTTTCGCGGCGCTGAAGGCCGAGCCGCTGGCGAAGGCGATGGGCGTGTCGCGCGGCAGCTTCTACTGGCATTTCGAGGACATCGGCGCCTTTCATGCCGCGATCCTGAAACATTGGCGCGATGTCGCCGCCGAGCAGATCATCGCCAATGTCGAGGCCGCGGCCGGCAACGAAAATCCGCTGCCGGTGTTGTTGCGCCAGGCTTTCTCCGGCAAGCTCGCGCTGGAAAAAGCGGTGCGAAGCTGGGCCACCTTCGATGCCGCCGCGCGAGGTGCGGTACAGGCGATCGACCGGCGGCGGCTGGACTATGTCGAAGGCCTGCTGCGCGAGGCGGGTTGCGCGCGCGAGACCGCGCAGGCGCGGGCGCAGATCCTCTACTGGGCGTTTCTCGGTTCCGCGCTTTCGGACAAGCCGTTGCCGAAGCCGCAGCAGCAAGCCGTGCTGGATGAACTCTTGCGCATGGCTTCGCCATAATAACGGCACGACGACAGGTTCCGCTTGGGTATGCTAGAGCATGATCCGGAAAAGTGGACGCCGGTTTTCCGAAAGATCATGCTCAAACAAAAAAACTATAGCGCGGTGACGATTCATCCTGAGGTCTTCGCGCTATGGGGCTGAGGAAAGCCGGAGAAGCCACCCATGACTGCTGCGCCCGAACGCCTCGAAAATACCGTCGACCCCAAACTCCTGGAGATTCTGGTCTGCCCGCTGACCAAAGGACCGCTTGAATTCGACGCAACCAGGCAGGAATTGATCTCACGCGCGGCGAAGCTCGCTTATCCGATTCGCGACGGCATCCCGATCATGCTGCCGGAAGAGGCGCGGAAGATCGAGTGAGACGATGACGCTGCCGCCATTGCCTCCCGCCCCCGGGGAGCGCCTGGCCCTGACGTGATCGGGGTCGGGGTCGGGGAGAGGGTTCATGACAAACTATCGTTTCGGGGCATTCGCCTCCGCATTTCTTCGCGGCAAGCGGCGCGAGCGCGGACCATTCGTGAGGCAACGGCCTCGCTTGATGCTTGCGCTGATCCTGTTCGCTCTCGTTCCCGCCGTAAACGCGTTCGCCGAGGAGAGCAAGATCAGCGTCGGCGCCATCGACGCGGTGTTGACGGTCCCGCCCGGCATCGAACGGCCGCCGGTTGCGCTGTTGATAGCGGGCTCGGGATCGACCGACCATGATGGCAACGGGCCGCAAATCAAGCCAGGGACGCTGAAGAAGCTTTCGGAGCAACTGGTCGCGCGCAACATCGCAACGCTTCGCTATGACAAACGCGGCGCGGGCGGATGGAAGCCGGCGTTCGGTCGTCCTGAGGATTTCCGCTTCAAGGACTATACCGACGACGCGGTTGCGCTCCTGAATTATCTGCGCGAGGGCGGAAAGTTCTCGCGCGTGGCCCTGGTCGGGCATAGCGAGGGCGGCCTGGTTGCGATCCTTGCGGCGCAGCGCGTTGGCGTCGATCGGCTCGTTCTATTAGCCACGGCGGCAAGACGACAAGGCGACTTGCTCAAGGCGCAACTCGAAAAGAAGCTGTCACCGGACGTGTTCGCGCCGATCGCAAAGGCCGTCGACGCCATCATGGCCGGGCAGATCGTCGATCCGGCGCCACCGGGGCTTTCGATACCGCCGGCGATGCAGCCCGGCATCGCTTCGGCCTTTGTCGAGGACCCGATCGATCCCCTGAAAAAGATCGTGACGCCGACGCTGATCGTCGGCGGCGGCCGTGACCGCCAGGTCGCGCGGCTGGATTTCATGGCCCTGTCCACGGCTTCTCCCGCCGCGAAAACGCTTTGGCTGCCGGACATGAATCACGTGCTGAACGATGTTTCCGACGAGGCCGACGACCTCGCCGCCTACAATCAATCCGAACGTCCGCTCGATGCCGATTTGACCGAAGCCGTTGCGGCGTTCATCCAGAGTAGCGCCTTTCCTACAGCGCTTCGCCCTTGAGAAGTCGCGGCACTTCGCCCGCCAGCCCTGCCGCCTGACGGATGAACATGTCTTTCAGCGGCGGCACCCGATCGACTACGCCTAAGCCGATGTCGCGCACCGTGCGCAACAGCGTCGATCTGTTCGAAAACAGGAGGTTCAGCGAGTTGGTGGCAAGGCCCATCGCCATGGTGTCGAACCGCCGCCAGCGCTGATAGCGCTCCAGCACGTCGAACTGCCCGAAGTCGCTGCCGAGCCGCGCCGCGTCGACCACCACTTCGGCAAGTGCTGCGATATCCTTCAAGCCCATGTTGAGCCCTTGCCCCGCAATCGGATGGATCACATGCGCCGCGTCGCCGACCAGCGCAAGCCGCTCGCCGATGAAGGCGCGCGCGACGAAATAGGACAAGGGAAACGCGCGCGGCTTGTCGAGCGCCTTGACCTCGCCGAGATGCAGGCCGAAGCGTCGCTCCAGCTCGCCGTGGAACTCGTCGTCGCGGAGAGCAACGATGCGCGCTGCTTCCGTGCGTTTCTCCGTCCAGACCAGCGAGGAGCGTTTGCCGGTCAGCGGCAGAATCGCAAAGGGACCCGCGGGCAGGAAATGCTCCTCGGCGCGACCGCCATGGTCGCGTTCGTGGCCGACCGTGACGACGATGCCGGATTGATCTTAATCCCAGCCATGTGTCGCAATCCCGGCCCGCTCCCTGAGTTTCGAGCGCGCGCCGTCAGCCGCAATCAAGAGCGCGGCGCCGACGACGCTGCCGTCGGCCAGCGTCACGTCGATACCGTCAGCATGCTGGTCATAGCTTGCAACCGCGGTGGCCCTGAGATCGACGCCACAGGCCTCGGCGTGTCTTGTCAGCGCATCGATCAGATGGCGGTTTTCAACCATATGGGCGAACGGCTCGCCGGGTTCGACATGGCCGGCGAAGGTCAGGAAGACCGGCCGGGTCGCGTCTTCGAGCTTGGAATCGGTAATCACCATATCGAGGATCGGCTGGGCATTGTCCGCGACCTCGCCCCATACGCCGATCGCCTCGAACAGCCGCCGGCACGCCGCAACGATGGCGGTCGCGCGCGGGTCGCGACTTGGCCGCGTGGCGAGCGCGGGATCGGCCACAATGACCGGAATGTCGCGGCCGAGACCCTGCCGCAATGCCAGCGCCAGCGCCAGCCCTGCAAATGCGCCGCCGCCGATGACAATGCTTCGCTGTGCAGACATGGCGACCCCTGCTCGCGTCGTGAGACTTTACTTGCTACCGGACTATAGCTGGGCGAAACAGGTCTGTGAAACAAGACCCTATTCGTCGTCATTCCGCTCTCGCTCGTTTCACCTGCGCCCTGGAATGACGGCGAAACCGAGAGCGCCGCAATGTCCAAAGGACTGATTGACCTGATTGCCATCCTCGACCTCGAACCGATCGAGGTGAACCTGTTTCGCGGCGGCAGTCCGAAGACGAGCTGGCAGCGCGTGTTCGGCGGGCAGGTGATCGGGCAGGCGATGGTCGCGGCCTGCCGCACCGTCGAAGGACGGCTGCCGCACTCGCTGCACTGCTATTTCATCCTGCCTGGCGACCCGCAGATTCCGATCATCTACCAGGTCGAACGCCTGCGCGACGGCAAGAGCTACTCGACGCGACGCGTCACCGCGATCCAGCATGGCAACGCGATCTTCTCGATCATGGTGTCGTTTCATGCCGAGGAGCAGGGCGCGTTCGATCACCAGGACAAGATGCCGGACGTGCCGCCCCCGGAGAAGCTCACCGCCGAGGAAGTGGCCAAGCAGCCGATGTTCCGCGAGATGCCGGATTTCATCCGGCGCTATTACGAATCCGACCGCCCGATCGAATTGCGTCCGGTCGAGCTCGGCCGCTATTTCGGCCAGAAGATCGAAGACGGGCGCATCCATGTCTGGATCCGCACCGCTGCAAAACTGCCCGACGATCCCGCACTCCACATGTGCGCGCTGGCCTACGCATCGGATTTCTCGCTGCTCGATGCGGTGATGGCGCGCTACGGCCGCACTCTGTTCGACAAGCGGATGATGCCCGCGAGCCTCGATCACGCGATGTGGTTTCACCGCCCGTTCCGCGCCGACGAATGGCTGCTGTATGTCCAGGACTCTCCCAGCGCGCAAGGCGGCCGCGGCCTCACGCGAGGTCTGATCTTCAAGCCCGATGGCACGCTGGTGGCGTCCGTCGCCCAGGAAGGCTCGGTGCGCGAGCGCAAGTAATCGCGGCTCACGCGTTCGCTAATCGGGGCTCCAAGGCGAATTGCGACACGTACCATCGGGTGTACCAGCCCAGCATCCACGGAATAGGAATCAGGAACGCGCTGCTCACGGCGAACACTATCGTCCGCCACAGCACATCCCATCCCGAAGCCTTGAATATGATCTCGCGCCGCGTGCCGCTCACGTTGCGGCAATTCCAGCGCATCCAGGCCGTGACGACCCAGGCCCAGCCGACGATGGTGATGAAGGACAGGAGCATCAGGACTTGCCAGCCGACATAGGTCAGCGCGCTGCCCTCGAAGGCTGTCGGGAGCTGCTGTCCGTTCGAACTCAAATTGGCGGCGATCCATCGCAGGATCATCCAGGACAAAAACGCCTGGACCGGAATCAGGAGCAGCTTGATCGTAACATAGCCGGTCGAGCCGCCGTAGCTGCAAAGGGCCAGCAGGATGAACACGTACCAGATGTCGCCCACCTGGCCGGTGAAGGCGAAGTTCGGCCGTCCCGGCACGACAACGCGCGACGTCACCCAGCGATAGTAGCTCACCGCCACCCACGGCGCCGGAATCACCAGCAACACGCCGATGACGAACAGGATGGTTCGTCCAAAGAAGGGCCACAGCCCGAGTTCGATCGAGAGTTGGCCGCCACCAGCGCCATTGCCGACCACTGCAGCGCCCGCGCGCGGCATCGCCGGAGGGGCACCGCCGCCGGATAGCAGGCCGGGAATTTCTCCGGCTTTCTGCCAACTTGCCATACCCTCGGTCCAGACCAGGGTCTCCGCTCTGACTGTCCCGCGCGCGACGAAATCGCGAAATTGCGCCTCTGGATAGGGACCTTGCTGTTGGCCATTCGCTGCAAAAAACCAGGATCGATTGGACATTTCGCTCCCCAAATTATTTAGGCCGATACTTAAGGGCCGGCCGTTTAACCCACGCTGGACACCGTATTGTGACGGACGACCCGCGCGTCTGTACAGGGCCGGGCTCACATGGTTGCCGAATGTTTATCCCTTAACTCTGCAGGTTTTTTGTGCCATTTGCCTAGAAAGATGCCAGATTGGAACGGGTAACCGGCTGCGCTGGAAACACTCAGGGAAACGGAAGGGCTGACCCATGAAACTCGTCGTCGCCATCATCAAACCCTTCAAGCTTGACGAGGTGCGTCAGGCACTGACGGCCATCGGCGTGCACGGCATGACCGTTACCGAGGTCAAGGGTTATGGCCGCCAGAAGGGCCATACCGAGATCTATCGCGGTGCGGAGTATGTCGTGAATTTCCTGCCCAAGCTACGGATTGAAATCGCGGTGGCCTCCGATCTCACCGACAAGGCGCTCGAAGCCATCACCGCAAGCGCGCGCACCGGCCAGATCGGCGATGGCAAGATCTTCGTGACGCCGATCGATCATGCGCTGCGGATCCGCACCGGCGAAACCGACGGCGACGCGCTCTAGATGGCGCGTGATGACTTTTCTTCGAATCGTCATCTCGATCTATCTTTTTGTTTGAGCATGATCTTTTCGGAGAACGGGTACCCCACCCATCGGGTCGTAGCCGCACAGTGTACTTTTGGGGTGTACTTTTGGGGCGTGCTTTTGGGGGCATGCTTTTCCGGATCATGCTCTCGATTTTTCCCGACATCGCCGGCGATGAGTTCGGGGCGAACGCGAGCCGGGAAGGCGTCGACGTTCGGCGACCGGGGCCTTATCTTGATACCTTCTTGCTGCACGCGCGATGAGCAGCTTTATGTCAGGACACTGACCTGCCTACTAATCGCGCATGTATGCCCAAAGCGTAGGCGCGACCGAATAGCACAGGGTGAGGCCATTCCCGTAAAGCGCGAAAAGATACGCGTTCATAGTCCGTTAGGCAACGCGACTGATCTGGCACGGCATTTGATTCTACGGGTCCTGGCTGTGACCGCGTTGTGAACATTGCTCCTCTCTGCGTGGTGAACTTCAGTCGAGAACGCCCGGTCGCGTCCAAACCGGGCCCAAGCGGGGATAGGACCCATGAAAATTGTTATGGCGATCATCAAGCCATTCAAGCTCGAAGAAGTCCGTGACGCCCTGACCGCCATTGGCGTTCACGGTCTTACGGTGACGGAAGTCAAGGGATATGGCCGTCAGAAGGGCCATACGGAGATCTACCGTGGCGCCGAATATGCAGTGAGCTTTCTGCCCAAAATCAAGATCGAGGTCGCGATCGCAGCGGACCAGGTCGACAAGACCATCGACGCCATCACGTCGGCGGCCAAAACCGGACAGATCGGCGACGGCAAGATTTTCGTCATCAACCTCGACCATGCGGTCCGCATCCGCACCGGCGAGGCCGATGCTGCAGCCCTTTGATTTCGCGCTCACACCTTACCAATCAGGAGTAAAACACAATGACGTTTAAGCGGCCCTATAGCGCGGGATTGGCGGCCTTGGCGGTCGGCCTGTTCGCCACCACCGCTGCCTACGCGGAGCCAACCGTCAACAAGGGGGATAACGCCTGGATGCTGACATCGACAGTGCTGGTGCTGTTGATGACAATTCCTGGCCTCGCGCTGTTCTATGGCGGCCTCGTTCGCTCCAAGAACATGCTCTCGGTCCTGATGCAGGTGTTCTACACGGTCTGCATCGTCACCGTGATCTGGGCGCTGTATGGCTACAGCCTCGCCTTTACCGGCGGCTCCGATTTCATCGGCGGTTTCTCGAAGGCCTTCCTGATGGGCGTGACGCCGGACTCGAAGGCGGCGACCTTCAGCGTCGACGCCAACATCTCGGAGCTCGTCTACGTCTGCTTCCAGATGACCTTCGCCGCAATCACGCCGTGCCTGATCGTCGGATCGTTCGCCGAGCGCACGAAGTTCTCGGCCGTCGCCCTGTTCATCCCGCTTTGGGTGACCCTGATCTATTTCCCGATCGCTCACATGGTCTGGTACTGGGCCGGTCCGGACGCGATTTCGGATGCGGTCAAGGCCCTTGCCGCCGCGGGTGACGCGGCAGCGAAGACCGCGGCGCAGGCCAAGCTCGACGAAGTGAACGCCGACGCCGGCTGGATCTTCAAGAAGGGCGCGATCGACTTCGCCGGCGGCACCGTGGTGCACATCAACTCCGGTATCGCAGGTCTCGTCGGCGCGCTGTTGGTCGGCAAGCGCACCGGCTACGGCAAGGACCTGATGGCTCCGCACTCGCTGACCATGACCATGATCGGCGCCTCGCTGCTCTGGGTCGGCTGGTTCGGCTTCAACGCCGGATCGAACCTGGAAGCCTCGGGCGGCGCCGCGCTCGCCATGACCAACTCCTTCGTCGCGACTGCGGCGGCGGCGCTGTCGTGGATGTTCGCGGAGTGGATCGTCAAAGGCCATCCTTCCGTGCTCGGCGCCTTGTCCGGCGCGGTGGCGGGCCTCGTCGCCGTCACGCCGGCGGCCGGGTACTCCGGCCCGATGGGCGCGATCGTGCTCGGCCTCGTGGTCGGCGTGGTCTGCCTGTTCTTCTGCACCGTGGTGAAGAACGCGATCGGTTACGATGACGCGCTTGACGTGTTCGGCGTCCACTGCGTCGGCGGCATTGTCGGCGCGCTCGGCACCGGGATCCTGGTGAACCCGGCGCTCGGCGGCACCGGCATCATGGACTACACCACCGGCAAGATCGCCGACTACGACTTCGCTGCGCAGATGATCTCGCAGGGCTGGGGCGTCGGCACCACGCTGGTGTGGTCGGGCATCGGCTCGGCGATCCTCTACAAGGTCGTCGATGTCATCGTCGGCCTGCGTGCCAATGTCGAGACCGAACGCGAAGGCCTCGACATCACCGAGCACACGGAGCGCGCCTACAACATGTAAGTTCTCCCGGGACGCGGCTTCAAAAGAGGCCGCGTTCAGAACTACGGTTCGGGCACATACCCGGCAATGCCCTGACCGTTGAGGGGCTCCAGCGCAAGTTGGAGCCCCTTTCTTTTTTCAGAAAAATGCTTTCGAGACTGGCCGTGACCGCGAATAGCCATTGCCAAATCTGGCGCCGGTCGCCGAAATCAGCCATTCCACCAAATCCCCGAGCGGCTGCGGCAACGGGCCTGCTATTCCCGGGTATCCGGCGCGATCAGATCCACCATCGGAAAGTAGGTTCGATAGCGCCGCGCGTCGCGTGTGACCAACGGCAGCTGTTCGACTGCCGCATGGGCTCCAATAAAAAAATCGGCGAGCACGCCGATGCGACTACCGCCAACACCGCGATATTGCACGAAAGCTTTACCCGCGAGAAACAGCGCCATCCGCGGGATCGTCGCAACCGTAACGCCGGCATCCACCAACGCAGATTCGAAGTCCTCGATGGTCGGATAGCGAGCGGATGTCTCCGCGTAGATGACGTCGTTGATCACCAGCGGCCCTCTGACGGCGGCTTCCTCTAACCGGGTTAGCGACCAATCCAGCCACCTTGGATCTTTAGTGAACACATCTAACAGGACGTTTGTATCCACCAACGTCACGGGTCATCCCCGCGCAGCAGCGCCATGATTTCATCGGTGGAAGGACCGGGACCCGCGCTTCCAATCACTTTGGCAAACCGGCTCGGTTGTCGTGTGCCATCCGCCTTCTCGATGACGATGCTGCCGTCGGCTGCGCGCCGAAACACAACCTGGCTTCCCGGTCCGATCCCAAGATGATCCCGGACCGGCTTGGGGATCGTCACCTGTCCTTTGCTGGTCACGGTGGTTGCCATGGCGGCCTCTCCCAGGTAATACCTCCAGAGGATATGGTAATACCACGCGGATTGTCCAGTTTGGTTGATGGTTAATCGCGTCTTAACCTCGCCTTATCTATGGTGATTTGATCCGCGCCAGGCCGGTTTCGTCGGGCGGTCGGCGGCCGAGAGCTTGACAAGAGAGCCCAATGAGACAGCCCGACAAGAGAGCCTAACGCGTGCTGGCATTTTGACCCATGGCAATGACCGTTCCATCCCGTGCGCCACAAGGCGCCGGCCATCAGGAAAGCGAACGCTCGCCATTCGCGCGGGCGGCCGAGCTGCTGGCGCCGTATAAGCCCGGTAAACCCCTGATTACGCTGTCATTGGGCGAGCCTCAGCACCCGGTGCCGAGCTTCGTCGGGCCGGTGTTGGCGCAGCACATTGCCGATTTCGGCCGCTATCCGATCGCCAAGGGCATCGAACCGTTCCGCCTGTCAGCCGCGAGCTGGCTTTCGACGCGATTTCAACTTCCGAGGCCGATCGATCCCGAGAGCGAGGTCCTGGTTCTCAACGGCAGCCGCGAGGGCCTGTTTTTCGCGGCGCTGACGGCTGTGCGCCACGCCGGCGAGCGCCGCGGGAGACCCGCGATCCTGATGCCGAATCCGTTCTATCCGGCCTACGGCGCCGGAGCCCGCGCCGCCGGCTGCGAACAGATCTACCTGCCGACCACGGTCGCCAGCGGATTCTTGCCCGACCTCGATGCGCTCGACGAGGTCACGCTCGCCAGAACGGTTGCGATCTATATCGCTTCGCCCGCTAATCCGCAGGGGTCGGTGGCCTCGCGCGACTATTTCCGCCGGTTGAAGCAACTCGCCGACCGCTTCGGCTTTTTCATTCTGAGCGATGAATGCTACTCGGAAATCTACACGCGGGAGGCCCCGGGCAGCGCGCTGGAATGCGCCGGGCCCGATTACACCAACGTCGTCGTGTTTCAATCCTTGTCGAAGCGCTCGAACCTGCCCGGCATGCGCGTCGGGTTCGCGGCCGGCGATAAGAGATTTCTGAGCGCCTTTCACGAGTTGCGCAACGTCGCCGCGCCGCAGGTGCCGGTGCCGCTGCAGCAGGTCGCCGTCGCGGCCTACAGCGATGAGGCGCATGTCGAAGAAAACCGAAAGCTTTACCGGATCAAGTTTGATCTCGCCGACCAGATTCTTGCCGACCGCTACGGCTACAAGCGGCCGGCCGGCGGCTTCTGCGTCTGGCTCGATGTCTCGGCGCAGGGCGGCGATGAGGCTGCGACCGTGAAGCTCTACAAGGAAGCCGGCGTCCGCGTCATCCCTGGCAGCTATCTGGCGCGGGAGCAGAACGACGGCTTCAATCCCGGCGCTGGCTATATCCGCCTGGCGCTGGTCTCGGACAGTGAATCAACAGCCGAGGCGTTGCACCGGCTGGTCAAAACTCTGGGTTAGGCGCGGGGCAGAGGCGCATGGCGGCGATCGAGCGAGTCATCCCACTGGTCAACCACTTGCCGGCGTCGATCCGCGAAGCCTTGGCGCGGCGGCTTCGCGAATTGACCGGGCTTGGCTTGATCGCCTTGTCCGGCGTCGCCGCGGCAGCGCTGACGACATGGTCGGTGCAAGACCCGAGTTTCAGTCACGCAACATCGCGGGCAATCCGGAACATCGTAGGCTATCCCGGCGCGATCGGCGCCGACCTGCTGATGCAAATTCTCGGTCTCGGCGCGATCATGCTGATCCTGCCGATCGCGGTGTGGGGCTGGCGGATGCTGAACCACCGCGACTTTGACCGCGAAGCACTGAGGTTCGGCTGCTGGGTGCTCTGCACCGTCATCGCGGCGGGCTTTGCCAGTTGCTGGCCGCGAAGTGGCGCATGGCCGCTGCCGACCGGGCTTGGCGGAGTCGTCGGCGATGCGCTGGTGCGCGCGCCCGCGGTCGTATTCGGACCGCCGGGCTTTGCCTACCGCCTTGTGCTCGGCATCGTCCTGGGCGCGGCGATGACCGCAGCCTTTTTGGTGGCGATCGGCGTCGGTTCGCGGCCGCCGGACGAGGATTTGACATCGATCGAAGATGACGCGCCGTTCGCTGAGGAAGAGGAAGACGACAAATCGGTCTCGCTCGGATGGGTGTTTCACGCCATCATGAGCACGAAGGCGCGGCTCACTTGGCTATTGCGCGCGGCCTATGGCTCACTGGTCTCGAGCGGCCCGCAACCTCGCCCATCCTCCTTTGAGCGCCAGGAGCCAAGTCTCGGCGGCCGCGCCTCACCGGCACTAGCCCCGCAGGCGGACGAGGATTTCGAGGACGAGGACGAAGAGGAGGAGGCTTCCACGGCCCGCGCGCCACGCAAGAAGGCCGCGTCGCGCGCGCCGTCACGCAAATCCTCCGAGAAATTCGAGCTGCCCCCGGTATCGATGCTGGCGGCACCCAAGGCCTCCGATCGCCAGCCGCTCAGCAAATCGGAACTGGAGGCGAATTCGCGGGCGCTCGAGGGCGTGCTGCAAGATTTCGGCGTCCGCGGCGAAATCGGCAAAGCCAATCCGGGCCCGGTGGTTACGCTGTACGAGCTCGAACCCGCGCCCGGGATCAAGTCGTCGCGTGTCATCGGGCTTGCCGACGACATCGCGCGATCGATGAGCGCGCTGTCGGCGCGTGTCGCCGTCGTGCCCGGTCGCAACGCCATCGGCATCGAATTGCCGAACGCCCATCGCGAGAAGGTCTATTTGCGCGAACTGCTGATCGCGAAGGACGCTACCGAATCGGTGGCCAAATTGCCGCTCTGCCTCGGCAAGAACATCGGCGGCGAATCCATCATCGTCGACCTGGCGCGCATGCCGCATCTGTTGATCGCCGGCACCACGGGCTCCGGCAAATCGGTCGCCATCAACACCATGATCCTGAGCCTGGTCTATCGGCTGCGTCCGGATCAATGTCGCCTGATCATGGTCGATCCCAAGATGCTCGAATTGTCCGTCTATGACGGCATCCCGCATTTGCTGACCCCGGTGGTGACCGACCCGAAGAAGGCCGTCGTCGCGCTGAAATGGGCCGTGCGCGAGATGGAAGAACGCTACAAGAGAATGGCCAAGCTCGGCGTGCGCAACATCGACGGCTACAATGCGCGTCTCGCAGAAGCCAAGTCCAAGGGCGAAGACCTGACGCGGACGGTCCATACCGGTTTCGACAAGGAGACCGGCAAGGCGATCTACGAGGAAGAGAAGCTCGATCTGGACCCCTTGCCTTATATCGTCATCATCGTCGACGAAATGGCCGACCTGATGATGGTCGCCGGCAAGGACATCGAGGGCGCGGTGCAACGTCTCGCGCAGATGGCGCGCGCCGCCGGCCTGCATGTCATCCTCGCCACGCAGCGCCCGTCGGTCGATGTGATCACCGGCACCATCAAGGCGAACTTCCCGACCCGCATCTCGTTCCAGGTCACGTCCAAGATCGACAGCCGAACCATCTTGGGCGAAATGGGCGCCGAGCAACTGCTCGGCCAGGGCGACATGCTCTACATGGCGGGCGGCGGACGCATCAGCCGCGTGCACGGACCCTTCGTCTCCGACGAAGAGGTCGAGAAGGTGGTGCGCCATCTGAAGACGCAAGGCTCCCCCGAGTATCTCGAAGCGGTCACCGCGGAAGAGCCGACCGACGAAGACGGCGCGGTGTTCGACGCCACCGGAATGGGCGGTGACGGCGGCGGCGATCTGTTCTCGCAGGCGGTTGCGATCGTCAAACGCGATCGCAAGGCGTCCACCAGCTACATCCAGCGCCGGCTGCAAATCGGCTACAACCGCGCGGCATCGCTGATGGAGCGGATGGAACTCGAAGGTATTGTCGGGCAGGCCAATCACGCAGGAAAGCGCGAGATCCTGGTCCCGGAAGAAGAAGGCGGCTTTTGAGCCAGGCCAGCGGGGTCACCGACCGTCCAGCGAAATCATATTTCACGGAAAAACGATACCGCCTTGGGCTGAAACCACGGTAAAATGGCCCGGAAGCTAGATAGGACTGTGCGTTGAAAATAAACTCAAAACTCCGAATCGCCGGGCCGCTCGCAGTCCACGGCGGGCATGCCATGTTGGCGCTGATGATCGCAGCGCCGATGCTCGCAGCCGCAACGCCGGCTTCCGCCCAATCGGCTCCTGCGCAATCGGCGCAAAATGTGCCGGTTCCGAAGCCTGCGCCCAAAGGGCGCGACAGCACGCAGACGAGCGAAGCGCTGAAGGGACCGGTGACGACCGGAGCGACGGCGATGACGCCGCCTAATCCCGTTATTCCCGATCCGCGCCGCAATGTTCCTGCCAATATTTTCGCAACGTTCGACGCCAATCAGAAGGCGCAGGCTGCGAAGGTGAGTTCCTATCTTTCGTCGCTGCAGACGCTGGTCGGCAATTTCGTGCAGGTCGGGCCCGACGGCTCCAAGACCAAGGGCGACTTCTACATCCAGAAGCCCGGCAAGGTGCGCTTCCAATACGACCCGCCGACCCCAATCGATATTATTGCCGACGGATCGTCACTCGTGGTGCGTGACCGCAATCTGGCGACCCAGGACATCTATCCGCTATCGCAAACGCCGTTGCGCTTCCTGCTGTCGGATCGCATCGATCTGTTGAAGGACACCAATGTCGTCAGCGTCGCGTCGGACGACATGTTCATCAGCATTACCATCGAGGAAAAGCAGGCGCTGATCGGCACCAGCCGGCTGATGCTGATGATCGGCACCAAGGACGGTCAACTCAAGCAATGGACGGTGACCGATCCGCAAGGTTATGACACGACGGTCGCGGTCTACAATCTGGATACCTCGAAGAAGGTCGATCCAGGCATGTTCAAGATCGACTTCACCAATTACGGGCCGCCGCCAGGCTAACAACCGATTTCGGCCTACGCATTCGTAGTGGATAGCGTCCTTCCGGGGGGCTGCACGCCCGCCGCAAGCCTCGAACGAGGACGCCGGATCGGCTAAGCGTGGTTAGCTTATCGTTTGAGCATGATCTTTTCCGGAAAACCGGCGCCCGCATCACGTGCGGGCTGGCTTTTTACAGATCATGCTCCTGTCTCAAAAGCGCGCGCTCCGGTTCTGATGCGGCTCTCCCTGACAACGTGGAACATCAATTCGGTGCGCCTGCGCATCGATCTCGTCGCGAAATTCATCAAGGCGGTGCGGCCGGATGTGCTGTGCCTGCAGGAGACCAAATGCATCGACGATGCGTTTCCGCTGAAGCGCTTCCGCCGCTTGGGCTACGAGCATTTCGCGCTGAATGGACAAAAGGGCTATCACGGCGTCGCCGTGATCTCGCGGCTGCCGTTCGAAACGACGGATGTCCGTGCTTTCTGCGACAAGATCGATTCTCGCCACCTCTCGGTGGTATTCGGGGACAAGGCGCAGCTCGCAAAACCGCTGGTGCTGCATAATTTATACGTTCCGGCCGGCGGCGATATTCCCGATCCCGCGCTCAACTCGAAATTCGAGCATAAGCTACAGTTTCTCGACGAGATGAAAGCGTGCGAGGCGCTGCATGCACGCGGCGACGAGCGTCACATTCTGGTCGGCGATCTCAACGTGGCGCCGCACGAGAACGACGTATGGTCCCACCGGCAACTTTTGAAAGTCGTCTCCCACACCCCAATCGAGTGCGAGAAGCTGATGGCCGCGCAGGCGCATGGCGAGTGGTTTGACATCGCGCGGATGCGTATTCCACTTTCGGAGAAAGTCTATACTTGGTGGAGCTATCGCGCCGCCGACTGGACGGTGGGGGACCGCGGCCGGCGGCTCGATCACATCTGGGTCTCGCGGGCGCTGAAGGACGCGGTCAGCGATTTCCGGATTCTTCGTGACGCGCGCGGCTGGGAGCGGCCCTCCGACCACGTGCCGGTGACGGCGGTGCTGGAAGTCTGAGATCATCCCCGCAAATGGCTCGGGACACACTCCTCATCACGAGAAACAGCTAACCACTCAGCTTCGCGCCCGCGATCAAAATATCGGTGGCGATCCGGCTCGAGCGGGTGGCGAATTCGTCGCGCAGCCGGACTGCCGCGGCGGGATCGCTTTCCAGCACGCGCTGAAACAGGCTCCGCGCAATGCGGATGACCGAGCAATATTCCAGCGCAGTTGCGTTCGCCGGCCGCCGCATCGCCACCACCAGCGCAAGCTCGCCGATCAACGTGCCCGGACCGGCCGTGGTTTCCGCACCGGCGCCGTCATCGATCCGGAATGCGCCGCGTTGAACGACAAAACCCGAATCGGCGTCGTCGCCCTGCTTGAACAGGAGATCGCCACGCGCGATGTTGCGCTGCTCGGAGCCGATCGCCACCATGCGCAAGGCCGGACCCCCCAACAAGCGCAGCGTCGGGACGCGCTCCAGGAGGGCCACATCTTCTTCAATCGACATTCAGAGCCCAAAGCCCGGGACGGGTTATCAAGGTCGATTCGCCGTCCCGAACCTATCACGGGACCAACTTGTAGCCACCGGCTTCCGTCACCAGGATCTCGGGATTGGCGGCGTCCTTCTCGATCTTCTGACGCAGGCGGTAGATGTGCGTCTCCAGCGTGTGGGTCGTGACGCCCGAATTGTAGCCCCACACTTCCTGCAGCAGCGTCTCGCGCGAAACCGGTAGCTGGCCCGCCCGGTACAAGAACCTTAGGATCGCCGTTTCCTTCTCAGTCAGCCGCACCTTCTTGGCGTTGGCGCCGGTCAGCATCTTCGACCCGGGCCGGAAGCTATAAGGACCGACCGAAAACACCGCGTCCTCACTGGCCTCATGCTGGCGAAGCTGCGCCCGGATTCGCGCAAGCAGCACCGCGAAACGAAACGGCTTGGCGACATAATCATTGGCGCCGGATTCGAGCCCGAGAATGGTGTCCGAATCGGTATCATGTCCGGTCAGCATGATGATCGGCGCCTTGAACCCGCCCTTGCGCAACGAGCGCACCACCTCGCGACCGTCGGTATCCGGAAGTCCGACATCCATCAGCACCAAATCCGGGGAATTGGCCTTGGCCGCACTGGCGCCCTTGGCACCGGTATCGACGGCGGAGGCCTCGAACTCGTCGTGCAACGACAATTGCTCCACCAACGTATCGCGCAGATCGGTATCGTCATCCACGATGAGGATCTTGCGGGCATTGGGCATCGGTACAATCCTTTTTGCGGCTGCAGATGACGCGAGGCGTCCTCGGCCGAACGTTGGTAAAGTTCGCGGTCGACTGGTCTTGTTTTTTCTTGAGGTAGGGAACCATTACAGATTCACAAGTCGTGGCGCAGTCTACTCCAGAAATCGCGGGCATTTTGATGAATGTCCTGTAATGAAACGGAGCCTTCGAAGAGACGATGAATCCGCTGGGAACTCATGGAAAATAGCGTTGTTTCAATGTCTTATAGAACGACACCGCGCGATCGGCCGCTCTCCACAATATGGATTCGTCCGGCGGCTGGATCTTCCCGCCGGGGCTGGCTCAAAGCCGGCGGAGTGACGGTTCCCGTCGCGCTTGGCCGCGGCGGCATCCGGGCCAACAAGTGCGAGGGTGACGGCGGAACACCGAGAGGAACCTTTCGGCCGCGGCGGCTGTGGTGGCGCGCCGATCGTCATGGTCGGCCGCAAACATTCTTGCCGGTTCGCGCCATCAGCCACGAGGATGGCTGGTGCGAAGATCCCAAGGACCGACATTACAATCAGCCGATCCGGCTGAAGCGCGGCGAAAGCGGTGACCGGCTGGAGCGCGACGACCATCTCTACGATTTCATCGTCGAGATCGATCACAACACGGTCCCGCGCGTGGCCGGCCGCGGCAGCGCGCTGTTCTTGCACTTGGCGCGGGAGAATTTTGGGCCGACGGCCGGCTGCGTCTCGATGACACAAGCGGCGATGCTGAGGCTGTTGCAACGATTGGGGCCGCGGACCAAGATTGTCATTGGATGAAAAGGCGACGAGAGAACTTCAGCCAGGATGCTCGACCGGGACCAAATCGCTGCCGCTTCGCGCACGCTGCGCAGCCAATTGGCGCGCCGGCACCAAATTCAGTAGCACGCTGAGGGCAGGGGAGGTGGTGACGACCGGCACCTGCCACCCGTCCCTGCCGATCCAATCGGGCGATTCTTTCGTCGTCGATTTCGGTTCGATCGGAAAGGTGTCGTGGGATTCGCGTAAACCGCTACTCGCACGCCAAGTCGTCCCGGCGAACGCCGGAACAACGACTTTAACGCGCCCCGAAAATCGCCGAGCCGACACGAATATGCGTGGCACCGAACTGGATAGCGGTCGCGAAGTCGGCGCTCATGCCCATGGACAAATCCTTCAAACCATTGCGCGCGGCGATCTTCGCGGTCAGCGCGAAATGCGGCGCCGGCGCCTCGTCGACCGGCGGGATGCACATCAGGCCGGAAATGGTCAGGCCGTAATTGTCGCGACAGCTCGTGATGAAGGCGTCCGCCTCGGAAGGCGCAACGCCCGCCTTCTGCGACTCTTCGCCGGTGTTGAGCTGGACGAACAATTGCGGCCGCTTGTTCTGGGATTCGATTTCCTTGGCTAATGCCTGGCAAACGCTCGGACGGTCGACCGAGTGAATGGCGTCAAACAGCGCCACCGCCTCTTTCGCCTTGTTGGACTGCAACGGTCCGATCAGATGCAGCACGAGTCCGGGGTAAGACGACATTAACCCTGGCCACTTGGCCTTGGCCTCCTGCACGCGATTCTCGCCGAAAACGCGCTGGCCTGCCTCGATCACGGGTGTAATCGCCTCAGGGCCGAAGGTCTTGGAGACCGCGATCAACGTGACCGAGGCGCGATCCCTTTTTGCTTCCTTGCAGGCACGCGCAATCTCCTGCTCCACCGCGGCAAGAGTGTTCGGTAAATGCGCGGTTGCGGTTGAGGAAGTTTCGGACGCCATGTCGTTCGGTTCTTCTGTCGGTCGTATTTTTACGGAGGTAGCTCGAATTTTACCGAGTTCGGGAAAGGCTTCTTGAACCATTCCCCCTACCCTGCATGCGGGGGTAGGGGGAGTTATATGTCGCGCATCAGTTTCAACCGCAAGAGAGCCAAACTCAAGCAACTTCTTGGAATCCGCGCCCGGCTCGCGCTGCTGGCGGTGATTCTCGTGGCGCCGTTGATGTTGGAGCGCGCTCGTTCATTGGAGAACGCCCGAGCCAAGCAGATCGCGCAGGCCACCGCGGAGTTCTCGAGCCTCGCCAAGCACGCCGCCGACACCCAGCGCGAAGTGATTTCCTCGGTCGAGACGATGCTGAAGTCGGCCGCCTATATCCGCGCTTCGGCGGGCGGCGTGAGCCGCAGTTGCGATTTGTTGCGCGCGAGCCTGCCGCGCAATCTGCCCTGGATTCATAACCTCCTGATCGCCGACGGCGATGGCAGGGTCCAATGCTCGACAAACGATACGCTGATCGGAGCTGATCTAAGCGAGCGGCCCTACATGAAGAAGGTGGCAGCGACCCGAGATATCGTCTTCAGCGACTTCCTGCTCGCGAAATCCAACAACAGGCCGGCGGTCATCGCGGCCTATCCGGTATCCGCCATCAACAGCGACTCACGCGCTGTCGTTCTCGCCAGCGTCGATCTCGACTGGATGTCGAAGATGATGAGCAGTCTCGGCGGCCGACCCGGGATTTCGGCCGTGCTTGTCGACAGCGCAGGCACGGTAATGGCGGCGCCGTTGGACCAGGCCAGCATGATCGGCCGCCCGCTGGACAGCGTCCCTCTGTTGTCGGCGATCGCGGAGACCGCGCTCAATTCCGATCGGGATGAGGGATCATTATCCTTCGTCGCTGCCGACGGTTCGAAACGCGCCATTACCTTTGCGCGGATCGCCGATACCGGCTCGCGCCTGATCGCCAGCATCGATGAGGATAAAGTCACTTCCGCCATCAATCGCGACATCCGCACCGCCTATCTGCAACTCCTGTTCGTCAGCCTGTTCGTCCTGCTCGGCGCGCTGATCGCAGCCGAAAAGCTCATTATTCAGCCGATCAACATGCTGGCAACCATGGCGAAGCGATTCGGCCAGGGCGACTGGTCGGCCCGCCCCGTGCGCAATCGGCTGCCGGCGGAATTCGTGCCGTTGGCGCGTGCCTTCAACGCGATGGCGGCCCAACTCGGCCAGCGTGAGCGCGAGCTGGTCGCCACCAACGACCGTCTCACCGTCATCGCCTCGATCGACATGCTGTCGGGTCTTGCCAACCGGCGCGGCTTCCAGAGCCGTCTCGATTTCGAATGGATGAAGGCCCAACAGTACAGTTGCGAATTGTCGCTCCTGATGATCGATGTCGACCACTTCAAGCTTTACAACGACGCTTATGGCCATCCCGTGGGCGATGCCTGCTTGTCCAAACTCGGCGAAACCCTCGCCGGGATCGCCGCCGAAACCATGGGTTTTGCCGGGCGCTATGGCGGCGAGGAGTTCTGTCTACTGCTGCCGAACGTGGATGCGGTCCGGGCGCGTGAGATCGGCGAGACGGTGCGATCGGCGGTCGGGGAGCTGGCGTTGCCGCACGCAACCTCAAACCATCAATATGTCACGGTAAGCGTCGGCGTCGCCTGCACCAAGCCGAACGACAGCCAGCGTCCGGGCGATCTGATAGAAGCTGCGGATGCGGCGCTCTATTCCGCCAAGCACCGTGGTCGCAACACCGTGGTCGAACACGGCTTTCTCCAAGCCAAGGACGATAACGGCGACATCGCGATGGCGAGTTAATTTTGCGTTTCAGCTTGCCTTGCGCTCGAGGTCGAGCTCGCTGACGACCCGATTGCGGCCGGCTTTCTTGGCAAGATAGAGCGCGCGGTCGCAGCGATCGATCAGATCCGCCATCGCCTCGCCGTACTGGAACTGTCCGATGCCGATCGATACCGTGATCTGAGGAAGGATTTCTCCGGTGGAGCGACGGGTAAACTGACATTCGGCGATCGATCGGCGAATGCGCTCGGCAACCAAGCCGCAAGTCGCCAGGTCCGTGCGGGGAAGAACCGCGATCAATTCCTCGCCGCCATATCGCGCCGGCAAATCGTCCCCGCGCACGAGGTCGCGCAAGGCCTTGGCCACCAGTCGAAGAACCTGGTCGCCGACGCCGTGACCGAAATTGTCGTTGAACTTCTTGAAATGGTCGATGTCGATCAGGAGCACGCTGAGCGGCTCGTCTGTCTCCATCGCTCCGATCTGGGCTTGACGGAAGAACTCCTCGAGAGCACGCCGATTTGGCAGGCCCGTCAGCGCGTCGGTCCTCGCGCGCTCTTCCGACTTGTTCAGAGAATCGCGGATCGTATCGAGCTCGCGCGATTTCTCCGCGAAGTTCGCCTCGAGCTTGGCGGCGCGCGCCGTCGCTTTCGCGAGCTCGCTCACCAGGTTCTCGATCAGGACTTTCGGATCCACGCCCGCTTGGCTCTGATCGGCGACTTCGTCCATCGCCTCCATCTGCGTGCGGTTGTCGGCGATGGCTGCGGTCAAATAATGCTTGGCGGAGTCCATCACGCCATGCAGCTGTTGCGAGACCTGGTGGACGACGGCGGCTTCGGCGGCCTGCGATCCGATATAGGCCGCAAACAGATCCTGGTTGGTCGCCTTGTCGAATTTTCGCTTGTTGCTGATCAGAATGTCGATCGTGCGCTTGAGGTCGGATGAGGCCCCGAGCGAATATTTGAACCAGAGATGATAATTGTTGGGCGTCGGCGGCACGCGCTGCTTCGCCATGGCGTCCATGGCCTTTTCCGCGACAGTCGTCGCGTACTCAAAATCGATCTCGTCGAACGTGGCACCGGTCACGACTGGGAATGATCCTGAATCTGGTGAGGCGAGGTTTCTGTCCCCCGACAATGTCCCATCGAAGTCTTAACCGCGCCTCAATCCCAAGCCGGACAAGCCCGCCGCCTTCCGCCAAAAGGAAAATTGCGCGTTTCAAACTACCATAGCTCTACATTGCCACGGTACGGCGGCACCGACAACCACGGAGAAAGAACGCCTTCGCATTAAGCTCGGCGAAATGTTGAAACGAATTGTCGCTCGCGCACCGTATTTTTTCGGAGTTATGGGGCGCAAAAATTTCTTGTCGGATATTGCTGAGGACAGAGGCAGCGCACATGCGAGAGCGGCAGGTCGCGGTCTTCGATCGCGCAATGCGGCACGCGGTCGACGACCATCGATGCTTCATCGCCGCGTCGGCAGCATCGAGGTGACGACGCGGTCCGCGCAGGCGAACGATCGATGAGGTTTGCGGACCCGTGTTCGGCAGCCGACAATCAGCCCGCAACACCGACGGAGAGGGTTGCGCAATCGCCGCAAGCGCCAGGGCAGCGTGGCGCCAAGTGAGCGCATGATCCGGGCAGGGGCGCAAGCTCACCCGGATCGCAGGGGAGTGCCGGTTTTCCGAAAGTCGTGCATCCGCCCGCTGCCATTTTGGGTGGCGTCAACCCGTTGACCCCGCAGCCGCTTTTGTGGCCTAGTCCGCGCCGTCTTCGAGACGGCGCGAATCCGAAAAACAGCCAAGCGATTCCATGACCTCCGAACGTTACAACGCCCGCGAATCCGAGCCGCGCTGGCAACGCCAGTGGGACGAACAGGCGATCTTCGCCTCCAAAAACGACGATCCGCGGCCGAAATATTATGTCCTTGAGATGTTCCCGTACCCGTCCGGGCGCATCCATATCGGCCATGTCCGGAACTATACGCTTGGCGACGTGCTGGCGCGCTTCATGCGCGCCAAGGGGTTCAACGTGCTGCACCCGATGGGCTGGGACGCGTTCGGCCTGCCGGCGGAGAACGCCGCGATCGAGCGCAAGGTCGCCCCGAAGGCCTGGACCTACGACAACATCGCCGCGATGAGGAAGCAGCTCCGCTCGATCGGCCTGTCGCTCGACTGGAGCCGGGAGTTCGCGACCTGCGATCCCGCCTACTACAAGCATCAGCAGAAGCTGTTTCTGGATTTTCTGCGCGCAGGCCTGGTCGAGCGCGAACAGCGCAAGGTGAACTGGGACCCGGTCGACATGACCGTACTCGCCAACGAGCAGGTGATCGACGGCCGCGGCTGGCGCTCCGGCGCCGTCGTCGAACAGCGCGAGATGAACCAGTGGGTGTTCAAGATCACCAAATATTCGCAGGAGCTGTTGGACGCGCTCGACACGCTGGATCGCTGGCCCGACAAGGTACGGCTGATGCAGCGCAATTGGATCGGCCGCTCCGAGGGCCTGCTCGTCCGCTTTGCGCTGGATCCTGCGACGACACCCGCGGGCGAAACCGAGCTGAAGATCTTCACCACGCGACATGACACGCTGTTCGGGGCGAAGTTCATGGCGATCGCGGCCGATCATCCGCTGGCGACGGCGGCGGCCGCGAAGAATCCGAAACTCGCGGAGTTCATCGCGGAGATCAAGCGCATCGGCACCGCACAGGAGGTTATCGACACCGCTGAGAAGCAGGGCTTTGACACTGGCATCCGGGCGATCCACCCGTTCGACCCGAACTGGAAACTGCCGGTCTATGTCGCCAACTTCGTGCTGATGGAATACGGCACGGGCGCGATCTTCGGCTGCCCCGCGCACGACCAGCGCGATCTCGACTTCGTCAACAAGTACGCCCTCGGCAATACGCCGGTGGTTTGCCCGGAAGGGCAGGACCCGACGACGTTCGTCATTGCCGACACGGCCTATGACGGCGACGGCCGCATGATCAATTCGCGCTTCCTCGACGGCATGACGATCGAGCAGGCCAAGGAGGAAGTCGCGAAAAGGCTGGAAAGCGACATCCGCGGCAATGAACCTGTGGCCGAGCGGCAGGTGAACTTCCGCCTGCGCGACTGGGGCATCTCACGCCAGCGCTTTTGGGGCTGCCCGATCCCGATCATCCACTGCCCGACATGCGGGGTCGTGCCGGTGCCGGACAGCGCGCTGCCGGTGACGCTGCCGGAGGACGCGACCTTCGACAAGCCGGGCAACGCGCTCGATCACCATCCGACCTGGAGGCACGTGACCTGCCCGAAGTGCGGGGGCAAGGCGCAGCGCGAGACCGACACCATGGACACGTTCGTGGATTCGTCCTGGTATTTTGCGCGCTTCACCGACCCTTGGAACGACAAGTCGCCGACCACGCCTGACGTCGCCAACCGGATGATGCCGGTCGACCAATATATCGGCGGTGTGGAGCACGCCATTCTGCACCTGCTGTACAGCCGGTTCTTTACCCGCGCCATGAAGGCCACCGGCCACATCGCCATGGACGAGCCGTTCGCCGGCATGTTCACGCAGGGCATGGTGGTGCACGAGACCTACCAGAAGGCCGACGGCGCTTACGTCACGCCGGCCGAGGTCAAGGTCGAGACCGGCGCCAACGGCCGGCGCGCGACCCTGCTGGCCACCGGCGAGGACATCACGATCGGCCCGATCGAGAAGATGTCGAAGTCGAAGCGCAACACGGTCGATCCCGACGACATCATCGCGACTTACGGCGCCGACGTCGCGCGCTGGTTCATGCTGTCGGACTCACCGCCCGATCGCGACGTGATCTGGAGCGACGAGCGGGTGCAGGGCGCCGCGCGCTTCGTGCAGCGGCTATGGCGGCTGGTGAACGAATCGGCCGAGACCGCCAAAACCGCGCCGGCGGCCCGGCCGGCGAACTTCGGGCCGGACGCGACCGGCTTGCGCAAGGCCGCGCATGGCGCGCTCGACAAGGTGTCGGGCGGCATCGAGCGGCTGCATTTCAACGTCTGCCTCGCCCATATCCGGGAGTTCGCCAATGCGCTGGCGGACGTGCTGGCGCGGCAGGATCAGCCCACGGCCGACCTCGCCTGGGCCATCCGGGAAGCCGCCTTCATCCTTGTTCATCTGGTCGCGCCCATGATGCCGCATCTGGCGGAGGAGTGCTGGCGGGTGCTGGGGCAGGAGGGGCTGATCTCGGAAGCCGACTGGCCGCAAATCGAACGCGATTTGCTGGTTGAGGATACGGTGACGCTGGTTGTCCAGGTCAACGGCAAGAAACGGGGCGATGTCACAGTGGCGAGAAATGCCCAGAACCCGGAAATTGAGGCTGCCGTTTTGGCGCTCGATGCGGTAAAACTGAGCCTGGGCGGCAAGGCCGTCCGCAAGGTCATTATAGTTCCCATGAGGATCGTGAATGTCGTTGGCTAGGATGCGCATCGCCGCCCGGCTCTTCGCCGTGGCCGCCATGGCGGCGCTGACAGCTGGCTGCTTCCAGCCGATGTACGCCGAACATAGCGACGGCACGCCCGCGCTGCGCGAAAAGCTGTTGGGCGTGGAAGTTCCGCCCGTCGACAAACCCAATGGATCGCCCGAGGCGCGGGTCGGGGTGGAAGTCCGCAACGCGCTCGCTTTCAAGCTTTACGGCAACGCCACCGGCATGCCGCCCACCCACCGCCTGGTGCTTCGCTTCAACACGAGCCGTTCCTCGCTGCTCATCGACCAGAACACGGGGCTGCCGACCACAGAGAACTTCGGCATCGACGCGCAGTTCAACCTGATTGAGATCGCCTCGAACAAATCGGTCATGACCGGCACGACCTTCTCCCGGGTGTCCTATGACATGCCGGGCTCCTACCAGCGCTTCGCGCGGCAACGCGCTTTCCGCGACGCCGAGGATCGCGCCGCGCACGAGATCGCCGATAACATCCAGACCCGGCTGGCGTCGTTCTTCGTTGCTGGAACCTGATGCACCGGTCGTTTTCGGGGAGGAGTGACGTCTGGCCCCGAGGTCCAGAGCATAGAGTCGGGATTTCGAGGCCACGCGAAATCGCGTGTCTCGGTCTGACATGTTCGGTTCAACCGGGCTGACTGTGGTCGCGCTCCGCGGAAAGGACATCGACGCGTTTCTCGCCCGGCCCGATCCGGGCCGCCCCATTATTTTGCTTTACGGTCCCGACGCCGGTCTTGTGCGCGAGCGTGCCGAGGCGCTTCTGGCCTCCGCGGTCGACGACCCCAACGATCCCTTTTCGCTGGTGAGGCTCGACGGCGACGAGCTGTCCGCCGAGCCGTCCCGGCTGGTCGATGAGGCGCTGACGGTGCCGCTGTTCGGTGGCCGCCGCGCCATCCGCGTGCGTGCCGGATCGCGCAGTTTTGCTGGCGGGGTCGACACGCTCGCCGAGACGCCGCTGAGGGACTGCCGGGTCGTGATCGAGGCCGGTGACCTGCGGCCGGAGTCACCGCTGCGCAAGGCCTGCGAACGCGCCAAGACGGCGGTCGCGATCGGCTGTTATCCGGACGGCGAGCGCGACCTGGCGAGGCTGATCGACGATGAACTGCGACTTTCAAACCTGCGCATGGCCGGCGATGCCCGCGCGGCGCTGATAATACTGTTGGGCGGCGACCGCCAGGCCTCCCGCAACGAGCTGCGCAAGCTGACGCTGTTCGCGCATGGCCAAGGCGAGGTGACGCTCGACCATGTGATGGCCGTGGTCGCGGACGCATCCGAGATGAAGCTCGACCCGATCGTCGACAGCGCCTTCGCCGGACGACCGGACCTGGTCGAAAGTGAATTTGCCAAGGCAATGGTCGCCGGTACCTATCCCGGCGTCATCATCTCGGCCGCCCAGCGTCAGGCGGCGTGGCTCCACAAGTCGGCGCTCGCGGTGGCCGAGGGCACGCCGGTCTCGACGCTGCTGGACAGCGGATTCCCGCGGCTGCATTTTTCACGAAAGCCGATGGCTGAAACCGCACTGCGCAATTTTGGCCCGCCGCGGCTCGTCGCCATCATGGAGCAGCTCGCGACCGCCGCCCTCGACATGCGCAAGCAGCCCACGCTTGCGGCCGCGATCGCGCAACGGACCTTGCTGTCGATCGCGGCGAACGCGAAGCGGCGAGGGTGAAGCGGCGCAGGCAAAACGGGAAGGTGAGGGCGGTCTGCGGAAGCCGGCTTCGCTCCCGCATCAAGGGCGGGCGCGCTTCCAGATCGCGCTCTACCCGCCCTTCTCCAGCCGCCGCATGACCTCGTCAAGCTGCTCCAGATTCCGGTAGTTGATCTGAACGTTGCCGCCCGGATTGCGGTGGCTCACGCTGACCGCCAGTCCCAGCGCATCGCTGACCCGCTTTTCCAGCGCCACGGTGTCGGCGTCCTTTTCCTTGCCGGCGCGCGCCTTCTGCGGCTTGCGCACCGGGACGCCTTCGACATGCGCGAGCTCTTCGGTCTGGCGGACGTTGAGCCCCTCCTCGACGATGCGCTTGGCGGCAGCGAGCGGATCGGGCACGCCGATCAGCGCGCGGGCGTGACCGGCCGACAACTGGCCTTGGGAGATATAGGCCTGCACTTCAGCCGGGAGCTTCGTCAGCCGCATCATGTTGGCGACGTGGCTGCGGCTCTTGCCGACGATCCTGGCGATGTCTTCTTGGCTGCGTTTGAACTCGTCGGCGAGCGCGTGATAGCCCTGCGCCTCTTCCATCGCGTTGAGGTCTTCGCGCTGCACGTTCTCGATGATCGCCAGTTCCAGCGCGTCGCTGTCGCTGACATCGATGGGCACGATCGGCACCTCGTGCAGACCGGCGGCCTGTGACGCGCGCCAGCGGCGCTCGCCGGCGATGATCTCGTAGCGGTCCTGCGCGCCCTTCACAGGCCGCACCACGATCGGCTGGATCACGCCGTGCTGCCTGATCGAGTCGGCGAGATCGCCGAGTTCCGCCTCGGTGAAGGCGCGGCGCGGGTTGCGCGGATTTGGTTTTAGAAACTCGATCGGCACCTTGCGCTGCGCCCGCGGGCGGTCGACATGAGCGGCCTCACCGCCGACGTCGCCGATCAGACTCGCAAGACCGCGGCCCAGTCGCGAACGCATTTCCTCGGCCATCGCCAGCTCCCTTGGATTCACTCGCACCGCTCCTGCTTCCTGCCGTCGTTCCGGCCGCGCGACGCGCGGAACCCGACGCGACAATATGTCTTCGGGATTCCGGATCGATCCGCAAGCCGCGGATCGTCCGGAACGACAGGAGGGGCATCAATGAGTGCGCAGCTCGCGCTCGCGCTGGATCACTTCGGTCGCAAGCTTCAGATAGGCTTCGCTGCCGACGCATTTGAGATCGTAGACCAGCACCGGCTTGCCGTAGGACGGGGCCTCCGAGATCCGCACGTTGCGCGGGATCATGGTGTCGTAGACCTTAGCTCCCATGAATTGCCGGACGTCGGCGACGACCTGGTTCGACAGGTTGTTGCGCGAGTCGAACATGGTCAGCACGATGCCGTGGATGGTCAGGTTGGGATTGAGGGTGGTGCGCACCTGCTCCACCGTCTGGAGCAATTGCGACAGACCTTCGAGCGCGAAGAACTCGCATTGCAGCGGCACCAGGATCGCGTCCGACGCGGCCATGGCGTTGACGGTGAGAAGGTTGAGCGACGGCGGGCAATCGATCAGCACATAGCTGTAGTCGGAGTCCGGCGAGACATTGGTGTTGAGGGCTGCGATCGCATCGCGCAGCCGAAACGCGCGGCCGGGCGTCGATCCCAGTTCGAGCTCGAGGCCGGACAGATCCATCGTCGATGATGCGATGTGCAGCCGAGGCACGGCTGTCGCCACCACTGCATCGCGCAGCGGGGCTTCGCCGATCAGGACATCGTAGGTCGAGCAGTTGCGGTTACGGCGATCGATGCCGAGGCCGGTGGACGCATTGCCCTGCGGATCGAGATCGACGATCAGCACGCGTTCGCCGATCGCGGCGAGCGCGGTTCCCAGATTGATGGCGGTCGTGGTCTTGCCAACGCCGCCCTTCTGGTTGGCGAGCGCGAGAATGCGCGGATGCCCCTCTGGTTGAGGGGCTCTATCCTCTTGATAAATCTGATCAATTACGGTCATGCGCGACTGCCATTTGCTGACGCGGAGTGTTTGCGCCGCTCGATATGATCGAGTTCGACGATCCAGCCCTGTCCGCTCGTGCGGCTGGAATGAAGATTCGCCTTGATATTCCAATATTTAGTGGCTTCGGTCAATTCCGCCTCAACATCTTGACCCTTGGGAAACAGCGCCTTCGCACCTTTTCTCACCAGCGGTTCCACGAAGCCGATGAGTTGATGTAACGAAGCCAACGCTCGTGCGGTGACGCAATCGATCGGGCCCTCGACTCTTTCCACAATATCTTCGATGTCGGCAAAATGCACCATCCCCGGCGATGAGGTGACGCGCAATGCCTCCCGCAGAAAGGCTGCTTTCTTGGCGTTGCGCTCGACCAGATGCACGCTCGCGCCTGGCGTCTCGGCGAGCGCGCAAGCCAGGACCACGCCGGGAAACCCTCCGCCGCTGCCGAGGTCCATCCACGCTTTGGCGGACGGAGCTAGCGTCAGAAGCTGCAACGAGTCCGAGATGTGGCGGGTCCAAAGATTGGGGAGTGTCGACGGCGCGACGAGATTGGTCTTCGCCTGCCACTCCGTCAGCAGCTCGACAAAGCGATCGAGCCGCGTCTCTGTTTCACGTGAAACGGGGGTGAGGGCCAGAGCGGCGGCTTTGTCGGACGGCGACGGGGAGGCGCTATGTTTGATGGCTTTGGTCATGTCCGTAGCTCTTGGCGCGTCGTCATTGCGAGCCAACGGATCGCGCGAATCCGCGCCCGATGACAGGCTCCGCAAAGCAAATCCAGCCGGT
>Ga0137377_10000180_pt1 | contig 33536 bp, 30 predicted proteins | sample SagtaG_22_FD_104815 | JGI IMG/M metagenome (GOLD analysis project Ga0137377, IMG submission 104815) | Vadose zone soil microbial communities from Sagehorn Ranch, Mendocino, California, USA - Sage2_L_40_16 metaG | ecosystem: Environmental > Terrestrial > Soil > Vadose zone | place: USA... | reverse complement strand
CTCGTTCTCGAAGCGGCGCGGACCCAGGATTGACGCCAGGTCCGGCGCATCCACCACGACACGCTGCGCCTGCCCCTCCGCGATTCGCATCGCCACGTGGCGCAGCGTCGAGCCGATCTCGCGCTCCAGGTTGCGCACGCCCGCTTCGCGCGTGTAGTCGCGCACGATGGCCGCCAGGGCTGCGTCCGTGAGGCTCGCCTGTTCGGGCTTCAGGCCGTTGGCATCAAGCTGGCGCTTCACCAGGTAGCGCCGCGCGATCTCGATCTTCTCCTCCTCGGTGTATCCGGGCAGCTGAATGATCTCCATCCGGTCGCGCAGCGGCCCCGGAATCGTGTCGAGCACGTTCGCCGTGCAGATGAACATCACGCGCGACAGGTCGAAGTCCACCGCCAGGTAATTGTCACGAAACTTGTGGTTCTGCTCCGGATCGAGCACCTCCAGCAGCGCGCTGGCCGGATCCCCGTGAAAACCCCCGGCTCCCGTCTTGTCGATCTCGTCGAGCATCAGCACCGCGTGCGTCGTGCCGGCACGGCGCATCGCCTGGATGATGTTGCCCGGCAGGGCCCCGATGTAGGTGCGCCGGTGTCCGCGCATTTCAGCCTCGTCGTGCACGCCGCCCAGAGCGACTCTCTGGAATACGCGCCCGGTGGCGCGGGCGATGGACTGCCCGAGCGAGGTCTTGCCGACGCCGGGCGGACCGACGAAGCACAGGATCGGACTCTTGCCCTCCGGGTTCAGCTTGCGAACAGCCAGGTACTCCAGGATGCGCCGCTTGATCTTGTCCAGGCCGAAATGGTCCTCGTCGAGCACGCGCCGCGCTTCGGCCAGGTCGATCGGCTGCTGCGGTGCCGGCTTCCAGGGCAACTCCGTCAGCCATTCCAGGTAGGTGCGCAGCATCGAGTACTCGGCGCCACCCTCGCCCGAGCGCTGCAGGCGCTTGAACTCCTTCTCGGCATGCTTCAGTACCTCCGCGGGCATGCCGGCGGCTTCGATCGCTTTGCTGAGCTCCTCGAGGTCGGCGGCATTCTCCTCGCCTTCTCCCAGCTCCTTCTGAATCTGCCGCAATTGCTCGCGCAGCACGTGCTCGCGCTGGCGCTCGTCGAACTGCGCGCGGGTCTTTTCGCCGATCTCCTTGGAAAGCTTCAGCACCTCGATGCGTGCCGACAGCAGCGCGATCACCTTGTCCAGGCGCCGCACGAGGTCGAAGGTCTCCAGAATGTCCTGCTTCTCCTCGTTCTTCGCGTCGATCAGGTTGGCGACGATGTCGGCCAGCACCGAAGCCGATTCGATGCCGCGCACCACCCCGACCAGTTCGTCCGGCACATGGGGCAGCAATCCGATCGCTTCGATGGCCCGCTCCTTGAGCTGCAGGAAGCGCGCCTCGACCTCCGGCCCCTCGGCCGGGGGCTGTTCGATCATCGCGACCCGCGCCACCAGGAAGGGCCAGCCCTCCAGGAATTCCAGCACCCGGAAGCGGGACTCGCCCTGCACTACCAGGTGATGGGTGCCTTCCGGTCCGGTGATGTAGCGCACGATCGGGCCCGCCGTGCCGACCCAGTACAGATCGGAAGGCACGACATCGGCTTTCTCGGGGTCGCGCTGCAGCAGAAATCCCGCCCGCAACTCGCGCTTGACGACTTCCTGCGCGGCCCCAACCGAGATCGGCCGACCTACCGTCATAGGTGAGAGCACGCCGGGAAACAGCACGGCGTTGCGCAAGGGGATCACGATCAGCGCGTCCTTGGGCAGGGGCCTGGTGACTGCGCCGGGCTGCGCCGCGACTGGCTGCCCGCTTCCGGCAGCACGCGCGCCGCCCTCGCCGGACCACATCTGTTGCCGCGACAGCGGATGCTTCATCGGGACCCCTTCACTTTGCTGAATGTCAGCAGCAGGCAACCGTCGACCAGTTCCTGGCCGGCCGGCTCAAGGGCGTGCATCGGCAGTGCAATACGGCGCTGGAACCGGCCATAGGGTATTTCGATCCGGTGGATGCGCGCCGCCCGGCCCGCGGGGAAGGCCCTGATGCCGGAAACCGTGATGCCGCACGGGTCGAATCCGACCACGACGGCCGCAGCGGGCACGCCCGGCAGGGCGACCTGCACGATCACCGCGCCCTCGCTCTCCATCACGTCGATGGGCGGCTCCCAGCACTGGGCTTCCGAAACGTGGGCGCGCACGAACTGCCGGTGCAGCCGTTCAGCCTGCTCCAGCAAGGACAGAGCATCGCCCCACATCCAGGTCGACAGGTCGCGTGGTCCCATGCGCGGGTGCCCTTCGCACAAAAACGGTACATGGGGGCGCCCACGTGGTCTTCAACGAGACGCCCCGAAAGAACGGCAAGACCATAGTGCCCGCGGTTGCCGCTTGCCGCCCGCCTCGACGGGCGTCCTTACATTATCTTCCGACCAGGGCGAACGGGTCACGCTCCCCGGCCTGCACGATGGAGACGAATGGACCCGTTTCGAGGCCGCGCGCCGCGCCGGCGGCGGCGCGTCGGCCTGTGCGCTCAGGCGGCGGCATGAGCGCCGTGCGCAGCCCCGGCAGCGATCCAGGGCACGATCGCGTTCACCCGCTCCCGCGCGGAGCGCAGGGCCCGGGTGACCGCCTCCTCGCCCAACGCCACGCCCTCGACGCGTACGACCTCGACGTCGGTAATGCCGATGAAGCCGAGCACAAAGCGCAGGTACGGCTCCTGGAAGTCGGCGGCCTTCATCGGTCCGTCGGAATAGATCCCGCCGCGCGCGAGGACGAGCACGCCCTTCTTTCCGGTGACCAGGCCCTGCGGCCCCTTCTCGGAATACGAGAACGTGCGCCCCGCCCGGACGATGTGATCGATCCAGGCCTTCAGCGACGAAGGGATCCCGAAGTTGTGCATCGGTACCGCGATCACGATCGCGTCGGCGGCAAACAGCTCGTCGATCAGTGCGTCGGACACCGCCAGCGCCTGGCGCTCCTCGGCGCTGCGCTTCTCGGGCGGCAATGCGCGTCCGACGGCGAACGCCGCGCTCACGTGCGGCAGCGGCTGCTTCGTCAGATCGCGCACGATTACGCGCGCGCCCGGATTGCGAGCGACCAGATCGTCGACGAGTTCGCGCGCGACTCGCTGGGAGTACGACTCCTCGCCACGCGGGCTGCTGGTCACCAACAAGATGTTCTTCATCGTGCTCTCCTTGGGTTGCCGTGTGAAACTCTTCTGTACTGCATGATTCATATATGCACGTCTTGCCGAAAAAAAAGCTAACGGATCGACCCCAGCACCCGCACCAGCGCGTCGCGGTCCGCGCCGGCCAGGGTCTTCGCGAATTCCTTATGGACCTGAGCCATCTGCTTCGCTCCCGCTGCCTGGCGCTCGATACCGAGCGGCGTGACCGAGGCGCGCACGCCGCGACGATCGTTCGGATCGTCCACACGCCGGACCAGCCCTTCGGCCTCGAGCCGATCCATCAGCTGGGTGATGTTCGACCGCACGCAGGTCATGCGCTTGGCGCACTCGCTAAGGCTCAGCGCCTCGCCGGCGTCGACCAGGTGCGTCAACGCCGAGAACTTCGCGCTCGACAGCCCCACTTCCTCCATCGCCGCTTCCACTCGCTGCTCCACGCTGTGGGCGGCGGCGATCAGCGAGAACATCACGTGATCGGCGGCCGCGCCCGTCGGCCCGGCTGTCCTGACGGGTCGCGCGGCTGCTTTCTTCATATATGAATTGTACAGTTGTCACGCAGCCTTGTCAAGCCTCGACCTGATTCGGGAGGGCATCGCTGGGAGCTATCCTTGGGACAATTGCGTCGCTGTGACAGCCTTGGAGACTTGCCGTGGATCAACCATCTGAATCGAAGTGGCGCAATCACGGCGTGCGTATCGTGCACAGCGACGAACTCGATCTGAACACGCCGCAGACGCCCGGTATGAGTCGCGCCGCAGCGATCACCCACGCGCGCGTGGGCGCCGAGAAGCTCTGGGCGGGAACGGTTGTCATCCATCCCAAGGCCAAGACCGGCGCTCACCATCATGGGCCCGTCGAGAGCGTGATCTATGTGGTCAGCGGGCGCGCCCGTATGCGCTGGGGCGATCGGCTCGAGTTTGTCGCTGAGGCGGGTCCAGGCGATTTCATCCATGTGCCGCCGTACGTCCCGCATCAGGAGATCAACGCAGACGACAATGAGCCCCTATCCTGCGTGCTCGTGCGCAGCGGTCAGGAACCCGTCGTGGTCAATCTGGACATTCCCGTCGCAGAGCAGCCCGAAGAGGTGTATTGGGTCGACAACATCCATCCCGCGCCCAAGCCCTGAGCCCGCAGGCTTGTGGATCGCTGGTTGTTCTGCTGCTTTCGCAATCGACCATGAGCCTGCGCCGCCGTGGTGGCGAGTCTGTCATTCGACGACCTTGCCTCGCCCCGACTTGATCGTGCTGCGACGCGCCTTGCTGTCCAGCCGCTTTGCTTTCGAAGCTCGGGTCGGTCGCGTTGCCAGGCGCTTCCTGGGCAGCACGGCGACGCTGGCGATCAGCTCGTGCAGCCTGCGCAGCGCCTGCGCGCGATTTTTCTCCAGGCTGCGAAATTCCTGCGCCTTGATGATGACCACGCCGTCCTTGCTGATACGCTGGTCGCCGAGTTTCAAAAGCCGCCCGCGCACCGCCTCCGGCAGCGACGAGGCGGCGATATCGAAGCGAAGGTGGGCGGCATTGGCGACCTTGTTGACGTTCTGCCCGCCGGCGCCCTGAGCGCGGGTCGCGGTGATTTCAACCTCTTCAGGTGGAACGGTGAGGTAAGGACGCATACCCGATCAGATCGGGGCTGCCGCCGGTGAAAGGGCAGTCGCCCGCCAGCGAATCAGAGGGAGCCGAACACCTTCTGCAGGATAGCGTTACCCGTTGCAGCCGGGTTGGTGCGAATCTTCTTCTCTTCGTCACCGATCATCATGAAGAGTCCGTCCAGCGCCTTGCTGGTTACATGATGCTCGATGCTGGCATCCTCCTTGACCAAACCGAGCGATTGCGCGTTCTGCGCAAGGCCGTCGTACTGTTGCGCCAGCCCGTTTCTGCGCGTCACCTTGGTCACGATCGGCAGGAAGCGGCCAGCCAGAGGCGTGCGCGTTTTCTTCTCGAAGTACTGCGTAGCCGAGGTGTCGCCGCCGGTCAGAATCGTTTTTGCGTCCTGGACCGACATCGATTTCACCGCCCCCACGAGCAGTTTGCGTGCTTCCGGTACGGCCTGTTCCGCTGCCCGGTTGATCGACATGTGAAGATCATCGAGTTCCTGCGTGCGCCCCAACAAGCGGAAGACGCTTTCCGCCTTGGCCAGCCACTCGGGCAGAGGGATACGGACCCGTTCGTTGCCCCAAAAGCCATCGGTCTTGCCCAGCAGGTCAACCGCTGCTTCGGCGCCGCGCTGCAACGCCGCCCGGATCCCGGCCGTGGCATCCGAGGAAGACACTGACGACAACAGATCGGCATAGGCCCGCGGCTGCAAAACGAGCACCCCGGCAGCGGCCAGTATCAGCCGGCGCCGGCAGTCGCGCCGCGCAATTGTCATTGGAAGGGGATTGCTCTTCGGAACGTTCCGGCATCTTACGTGACTCGCCTGGCTCCTCGCAGCGATCAGGATCGCAGCAGCGTGTCCCCGCCTTCTACAATCCTGCGCACGCGCCGCATATACTGGTCGGCCAAGTTCTCAAGAAAACGAATCGGGGCAGGCGCGCACGATCCGGGTTTGGTTCGTTGGACATGAATCAGCGCAATGGAGGAAGAGCTATGAGACTGATCATCAGAACGATGGCGATCGCGGTCTGACGGACCTGGCGGCGAAGGCGGGCCTGTCGACACAGGATCTGGCTGCCCGGCTGTCAACCATCCTGCCACAAGTGGTCGACAAGCTGACGCCGAACGGCAGGGTGTCCTAGCCGAGAAGCCTTGTCCCCTACCCGGCGGGCGGCGCGATCCGGCCGCTTCGCCGATAGGGAACATGGCGCCGCTCGTCGCCTCTGACAGTCACAATCGACCCGAAGCAGTCAAATGCGATGCTCTTGCCTTTCTCAAAATCATGATCGGCCTTCCCAAATAAGTGGTCATGGTGTCCTCCACGAATCCGAATTTTGCGGCCAGGTGCATCGATGTCCGGTTTTCCGGATTGATGATGCAGCTGTAGTCGAAGGACGGAAAGGCCGTCTCCGCCCAGGTCATCGCGGCGCTGATGGCCTCTTTGGCGTAACCCCTTCCTTGATAAGCCGGAAGGATTCCCCACCCGGTTTCCAGAGTTCCTTCAATCGAAGGAAGTAAGTCCCGGCGCATCTCCTGAAATCCTGCCTCACCAATAAATCGTCCGCTGGCCTTTTCTTCGATCGCAAAGAATCCAAAACCCAAGAGCTGCCAATGTCCCGTAGTACTTAGCAGGCGCTTCCAAGTGTGCTCTCGGGAGACAGGTGTCCCCGTGATGAACCGCACCACCTCTGCGTTCTGCCAAAACTCGAAGTAGGCTTCAAAATCCTGCAATACCAGCGGTCGAAGCGTCAGACGATCCGTTTTCAATATGAGAGGCATCTGTAAAATTTTTCCATTTAACAAATGCGGGCAATGCACTTCAGCGGGCCATGAGGCGCTGGAAGAGCTCGCGCGCGCTCTGCGGCCTCGCGCGTGGGTCGAGCTCCAGGCAGGCCTTCGTGACCGAGAGAATCTGCGGCGAGTAGGAGCGCTCCAGGATCTCGAGAGCCAACGGAACCAGGTCCTCGCGGGCACGCGAGGTCGCTTCCTGCGGCGGCCTGGCGCTCATGCAGGCGAGCATGCAGGCCCCAATTCCGTAGACGTCGCTCCAAGCGCCGACGGCGCCGTCGCGCTCGTGGGCCTCGGGCGCCGCGAAGCCCGGAGTGAACATCGGGATTACCGAGGCCGAATCGCGCCCTACGGTGCGTCGCGCGGCGCCAAAGTCAATCAGCGTGGGCACGTCGTCAGGCTGCAGGAAGATGTTCGTGGGCTTCAGATCGAGGTGCAGCAGCTTGCGGCCGTGGACCTCTTGCAGACCGTCGAGCACCCGCGCAAAGACGCCGACGATGAAGTCCTCGGGCAGCACTGCGATGCGGCCCTCCACGCGGTGGTCCAGGACATATTTCTCCAGGGAGGTCCCCTCGATGAACTGCATCACCATGTAGATCGTCTCGTTGGCGCGTACCAGTTCGAGCACCTGCACGATATTCGGGTGGTTGATCGCCGCGAGGATCCGTGCCTCCTCGAAAAACGCGGCCAGGCCGTACTTGTAGGGCGCGAGGTCCTTGGCCCTGATGTAGGGAACGAGGTCCCCAGGCCGCCGCAGGGCCCGGTTCGCGGGCATGTATTCCTTGATCGCCACGCATTCTTCGCTGTGCTCGGAGTACGCGAGATAGACGATCGAGAACCCGCCGCTCGAGAGGGCCTGAAGGATGCGGTAGCGACCGATCTCGGCGCCCTCCGGAAGCGGGGAGGAGCTTTGAAGTTTCATCTCGGGGTTCGGATATCGCCGGTAAAGGCCCCATTGTCGCCGCCTGTGGAGATTTCTCCGTTGGTCCGCGGCCCCGTCAAGCTTCTGCTAAACGCCGCGAACACGGTAGGGACAGCGTGTGCAATTGGCGTTATCGGGAGCATTGCAGACGTGACTGCCTCTCGACCGCGCCGCGCCTGGACTGGCGATGTTGCGCAAACGCAATAATTGCCTCGGCCTAGCGTGGCAAATTCCAGTCTTACTCAGGGCTCTCTTATGTTGATATGGTGCTCGGCCACCCCGATTAGCCGCGGTAAGCACGCCCGCCAATGCCTGTGGACCTCGATGATCTGACGGAACTCGCTGCGCAACTTCACGCAGCCTCGCTGGAGCAAGCCGCCGACCGTCGCCCCCGCTGGTCGGCTTTGTCTCTAAAGGCGGCCGCCGCTCTCGAAGCGATCGTAGAACCGAACAGGCCAGGCCGCAGCCTGCGCGACACGAGCCTATGGGCACGCTTTCGCCGACGGCTGTGGTGGGTACTGAACCTCGGAGGCCCACGATGAGCGGCGGGAGCATGCACTGCCAGTGCCTGATCCGCAACCCCGAGGCCACAGCCGGATACTGATCGCGGATCAGACCCGCTCGATCACGAGCGCGATGCCCTGCCCGACGCCGATGCACATGGTGCACAGTCCGTAGCGGCCGCCGACGCGCTCGAGCTGGTTCAGGGCGGTCGTCGTCAGCCGCGCCCCCGAGGCGCCCAGCGGATGGCCGATGGCGATCGCGCCGCCGTTTGGATTTACGTGCGCGGCGTCATCCGGCAGCCCCAGGTCGCGAGTGACCGCCAGCGCCTGCGCGGCAAAGGCCTCGTTCAGTTCGATCACGTCCATCTGGCCCAGGCTCAGGCCCGTCATGGCCAGCACCTTGCGGGTGGCCGGCGCCGGGCCAAAGCCCATGATGCGCGGCGCGACCCCGACGGCGGCCATGCCCAGCACGCGCGCACGCGGCTTCAGCTTGTACCGCTCAGCCGCGGCGGCCGAGGCGAGCAGAAGCGCGCAGGCGCCGTCGTTGACGCCGGATGCGTTGCCCGCTGTGACCGTTCCGTCCGGCCTGACCACGCCCTTGAGCTTGGCCAGTGCCTGCAGCGTGGTGTCGGGGCGGGGGTGCTCGTCGCAGTCGAAGACGGCGGGATCGCCCTTTTTCGAGGCGATCCGCACCGGCACGATTTCGGCGCGGAAGAACCCGGCGGCATGGGCGCGGCTCCAGCGCTGTTGGCTGCGCAGCGCAAAGGCATCCTGGTCGGCGCGAGCGATGCCGAACTCCTGGGCCACGTTCTCCGCGGTCTCGGGCATCGAGTCGATGCCGTAGCGCGTCTTCATCAGCGGATTGACGAAGCGCCAGCCGATGGTGGTGTCTTCGATCCGCGCCGCTCGGGAGAATGCGGAGTCCGTCTTGCCCATCACGAAGGGCGCGCGGGTCATGCTCTCCACGCCGCCGGCGATCAGAAGATCGGCCTCACCGCACCGGATGGCGCGGGCGGCGCTGCCGACCGCATCGAGGCTGGAGCCGCACAGGCGGTTGACCGTGCTGCCGGGGACTTCCTGTGGGAGTCCGGCCAGCAGCGCGGCCATGCGCGCCACATTGCGGTTGTCCTCGCCGGCCTGGTTGGCGCAGCCCAGGATCACGTCCTGCACCGCCGACCAGTCCAGCGTCGGGTTGCGCTCGATCAGCGCCTTGATCGGCAGGGCCGCCAGATCGTCGGTGCGCACCGAAGACAACGCGCCGCCGTAGCGGCCGAACGGGGTGCGGATGGCGTCGCAAATATAGGCGTCGTTGATTTTCCGATCTCCGAGGGGTGTCAGCACGCGATCGACGGATGGACGGTCGCACCGGGATTGAACCCCGAGCCGGAGCGCACGCGTTGATCGAGCAGCGGCGCGGGCGTCCAGAAGTCCGGGCCGAATCGTTCCTGGTAGCCAAGGATGGCCCGCAGCACCTTAGGCAGACCCATCTGGTCGGCCCAGAACATCGGTCCGCCGCGCCAGCGCGGGAAGCCGTAGCCGTGCAGCCAGACCATGTCGATATCCACCGGGCGCGCGGCCACGCCTTCGGCCAGGATCCTGGCGCCTTCGTTGATCATCGAGTACAGGCAACGCTCGACGATCTCCTCGTCCGCGATGGTCCGCCGCACGATCCCCTGCCGGCGCGAGTGCTCGACGATCAGCGTCTCGATGGCCGGATCGGGGATCGGTGTGCGGCTGCCGGGCTCGTAGCGGTACCAGCCGGCGCCCGTCTTCTGGCCCAGCCGTCCTGCCTCGCACACCTGGTCCAGCAGGTTGCAATCGCGCAGGCCGGGCTTGCGCAGGTAAGCGCGCGCCTGGCGGACGCGCCAGAAGATGTCCAGTCCGGACATGTCGCCGACGGCGAACGGCCCCATGGCAAATCCGAAATCCGTGAGGGCCCGGTCCACCTGCTGCGGCAGCGCGCCCTCCTCCAGCAGGAACAAGGCCTCGCGCGAGCGCTGGGCCAGCATCCGGTTGCCCACGAAGCCGTCGGCGCCGCCGACCAGCACCGCCACCTTGCCCAGGCGCTTGCCCAGCTTCATCACGGTGGCCAAAACGTCCGGCTGCGTCTTCGGTGCGCGCACGTTCTCCAGCAGCTTCATCACGTGGGCCGGGCTGAAAAAGTGCATGCCCACGACATCCTGCGGCCGGCGCGTGAACTCGGCGATGGTCCCGACGTCCAGGTACGAGGTGTTGGTCGCGAGGATGGCGCCCGCTTTTGCGACCTGGTCCAACTGGCGGAACACCTGTTCCTTGACAGCGATGTCCTCGAACACCGCCTCCACGATCAGGTCCGCGTGCGCCAGGTCCTGGTAGGCCAGCGTCGGCCGTATCAGCGCCAGCCGTTCGTCCGCCTGCGCCTGGGTCAGCCCGCCGCGGGCCACGGTGGCCGCGTAATTCCTGCGGATCGCCTCCAGGCCTCGCTCCAGATTCCCGGCCTGGGCCTCCAGCAGCCTGACCGGGATACCGGCATTGGCGAAGCACATGGCGATGCCGCCGCCCATGGTGCCGGCGCCGACCACCGCCGCCTGCTCGATCTGGCGCAGCGACACCTGCGCGGGCAGATCGGGAATCTTGCCGACCTCCCGCTCGCCCAGAAAGGCGTGGCGCAGCGCGGCGGCCTGGGGCGTGGCGAGAAGTTCGAGGAACAGCTCGCGCTCGCGCGCAAGTCCCTCGGCCAGCGGCAGCGTCGCCGCGGCCCGCAAGGCCTCGACGCAAGCGCGCGGGGCGACAAGGGCGCGCTGCTTCTTCGCAACGCCCTGGTCGGCCTCGGCGAACACGGCCGGATCGGCAGCCATCACGGCCAGCAAGCCGGTGCGTCGCGGCGCACCGCCCGCCGCGATCAGTCGCCGCGCGGCGGCCACGGCGGCCGCTTCGAGCTCGCCCGGCGCGATCTCGTCGATCGCACCGGCGGCCAGCGCGTCCTGCGCGCTCACGGGCTCACCGCCCGTGATCATCACCAGCGCGCGAGCAAAGCCCACCAGCCGCGGCAAGCGCTGGGTGCCGCCCGCCCCTGGCATCAGCCCGAGTTTGACTTCGGGCAGTCCGACCTGCGCGCTCGGCGTTGCGATGCGATAGTGGCAGGTCAGCGCAATCTCGAAGCCGCCGCCCAGCGCGGTGCCATGCAGTGCGGCGACCACCGGCTTGCGCACATCCTCGATGCACTGCGCCAGCTCGGGCAGATGCGGCGGCTGCGGCGCACGGTCAAACTCGGTCACGTCGGCCCCGGCGATGAACGTGCGCCCCCGGCACAGGATCACGACGGCGCGCACCGAGGCGTCGGCGTCGGCTTGCCCGACGGCTTCGCGCAGGCCGGCGCGCACCGCCTGGCTCAGCGCGTTCACCGGCGGGTTGTTCACGGCGATCACGGCGACCTCGGCATCGCGGGTGGTGCTGACGACGGTCGTCATACGCGTTCAGCGTCCACGCAGGGATTGGGCCGTTCAGTACGTCTCGATGTGCAGCCGGCTCTTGGCATGCAGTTCGGGCTTGAGCCGGTCCCAGTCCAGGCCGTGGTCGCGGCACACGTCGCGGAAGGCCTCCAGCACCCCGGTCTCCATCCCCTTCAATCCGCACAGGTAGATGTAGCAGGACTCGTCCCGCAGCAGACGCGCAACGTCCTTGCCGCGTGCCCGGATCAGATCCTGCACGTAAGTCTTGGGCTGGTCGGTCTCGCGCGAGAAGGCCAGATTGATGTCGATGAATTCCCTGGGCAGCTTCATCAGCGGCCCGAAGTACGGCAGCTCTTCCTTGCGCCGAGCGCCGAAAAACAGCATCAGCTCGCCGCCCTCCTTGAGCGCCGCGCGCCGCCGGCGCCGCTCGGTCATGGCACGCATCGGCGCCGAGCCGGTCCCGGTGCAGATCATCATGATCGAGGAGCCGGGATGGTTCGGCATCAGGTAGCTGGTGCCGTAGGGGCCGACCACTTTCACCGCGTCGCCGATTTTGAGGTCGCACATGTAATTCGATCCGGCGCCCGACGCCGGGCTGCCCTGATGGTCCTGGGTCACCCGCTTGATCGTGAGCGCGATGTTGTTGTAGCGGGGACGCTCGCCGTCGCGCGGGCTGGCCACCGAGTAAAGCCGCACATGATGAGGCTTGTCGTTGGGATCGAGGCCCGGCGGCAGGACGCCGACGCTCTGCCCCTCCAGGACCGGGAAGGCGCTGCTGCCGAAGTCGAGCACGATGTGGCGAACGTCGGCCGAAGCGCCATCGCCGGTCAGGCGGAAATTGCCGGTCACGGTCGCAATGGCCGGTCGGTCGACCGAGTACAGGTTCACGTAGGGGTGCGCAGCCGACCACGGCGGCGCCACTGCGCCGCCTTGTCCGGCCGTGGCGATCTCGGTGAGCTGGCGCACCTCGGCCGGCACCTCGGCATCGGACCCCACCTCCAGATCGGACTGGGGTGGCAGGCTGTCCCAGGAGAACTGCTCGTCCAGGCTGAACGGCGTGGTCTTGGCCACCTGCCGCCAGTTGTCGATCGCCCCGGTCGGGCAAGGTGCGATGCAGGCATTGCAGAAGTTGCAGGTATTGAAATCGACCACGTAGTTGCGCGAATCGTGCGTGATCGCCTTGACCGGGCAGGTCGCCTCGCAGGTGTTGCAGCGAATGCAGATCTCCGGGTCGATCAGGTGTTGCACTGCATATCCGGCACTCGCAGCGGCGGCCATGCTGCTGACTCCTTCAGCGGGCTCGGCAGATCCTCGCCCACCCTTCGTTATGTCGTCAATTGAAACGGACATACTGGAAATCCACGGGCTGGCGGTTGATGCCAGTGGCCGGCGGCGCGATCCAGCCCGCGAACTTGCCCGGCTCGGCGACCCGGCCCATCAGCGAAGCGACAAAAGCACGGTCCTGCTCGCTCGGCAACCACTCGCGCACGTTGGCCTGCCACTGGGCTTCCGGCAACACGCGTCCGTCGGGCGACACACGCACTCCGGCGAAGGTGCCTATCTTGCGGTTGAATGCCTTGTGCGGAACCCTCAGTCGGAATGCTACGCCCGCCTTCTCGATCACCTTGTTCCAGCGCTCGACGCCGCCGATCGAATCCTTGATGTAATCGTCTCGCAGGCGCTCGTTCAGCGACAGCAGCGCCGGCACCTCCTTCTCCAGCAGCCGGTCGCCGGCCAGCTCGAGCACCTTGTAGGTGTCGTTCTTCAATACGTGATCGTCGCCCAGCTTGGTCTCCTCGTAGCGGCCCTTCAGTCCGCTGCTGTAGAAGCTGGCCGCGTTGGACGACTGGTCGGAACCGAACAGGTCGATCGTCACGCTGTAGTGGAAATTCAGGTAGCGCTGGATCGTCGGCAGGTCGATCGCGCCCAGGGCGCGAACGCGGGCCGGGTCCTCGACGCCCTGCTCCTTCATCAGTTGGCTGGTGCGCTGGATCACGCGCGACACGCCCGATTCGCCCACGAACATGTGATGCGCTTCCTCGGTCAGCATGAACTGCGTGGTGCGGGCCAGCGGATCGAAACCCGACTCGGCCAGCGCGCAGAGCTGGAATTTGCCGTCACGGTCGGTGAAGTAGGTGAACATGAAGAAAGACAGCCAGTCCGGCGTGCGCTCGTTGAAGGCGCCCAGGATGCGCGGGTTGTCGGCATCACCCGAGCGGCGCTGCAGCAGGGCTTCGGCCTCCTCGCGACCGTCGCGCCCGAAGTAGCGCTGCAGCAGGTACACCGCGGCCCACAGGTGACGGCCTTCCTCCACGTTGACCTGGAACAGGTTGCGCAGGTCGTACAGCGACGGCGCGGTCAGACCCAGGTGGCGCTGCTGTTCGACCGAGGCCGGTTCGGTGTCGCCCTGCGCCACGATGATGCGGCGCAGATTGGCGCGGTGCTCCCCCGGCACCTCCTGCCAGGCCGGCTGGCCTTTGTGTTCGCCGAAATGGATCTTGCGCCCGGCGTCGGCCGGGTTCAGGAAGATGCCCCATCGATAGTCGGGCATCTTGACGTAGCCGAACTGGGCCCAGCCGTCGCGATCCACGCTGACCGCCGTGCGCAGGTAGACGTCGAAGTTGCGCGAGCCCTCGGGTCCCATCGCGCTCCACCATTCGTAAAACTCGGGCTGCCAGTGCTCCAGCGCGCGCTGCAGCGTCTTGTCCTCGGACAGATTGACGTTGTTCGGGATCTTCTCGCTGTAATTGACACTCATCGATTGGCTCCTGATGGATCGACCTGCCGGACGGGTCGGCGCGCGGCCGCCTTTACGCCCGTTCCCAGTTGAACTGCGCCTTGTTGCCGGTCCCGAACACCTTCAGGGCACCCGACTCGCCCACGGCATTGGGGCGGATGAAGATCCAGTTCTGCCAGGCCGACAGGCGGCCGAACACGCGCGTCTGCATGGTCTCGGTGACTCCGAAGCGCAGGTTGGCTTCCATGCCGGTGAGGGCATCGGGCGACATGCTGGCGCGCTCCTCGAGCACGATGCGGATCTCGTCGGCCCAGTCCAGCTCGTCCGGCGCTGCCGTGATCAGCCCCAGATCGAGGGCTTCGCGTGGAGCGAGCTTGCGGCCGGTGGCGGCCTGCACCGCATTCACCGCCTTGGCCTCGCCGTAGAAGCGCGACTGCACGCGGGCCAGCCCATCGACGCGCGGATAGGCGCCGAAGTTCAGGTCGGATACGGTGACCCGGGGCCCGCCGTCTGCCGCGTCCAGCATGTAGCTGCGATCGGCGGCCAGCGCCAGTTCCAGCAGTGTGCCGGCGAAGCACGAGCCCGGCTCGATCAGCGCAATCAGGGTGCGCGACGACACGTCCAGGCGTGCCAGTGTCCTGCGCAGCATCCCGATCGTCTCGCGCACGAACCAGTGGTCGCGGTGCTTGGTCAGCGCCGTATCGACCGCCAACACCTGCCCGGCATCGCCGGCGGTCTTCAGCAGCCAGGTACCGAGCTCGCGCTGGTTGGTGCGCAGCATCAGGATCGCATCGTCCAGTTCGCGCGCCATCTTCAGCGGCCACCAGTTCGCACCAAGGGCCGCGATGCCGGCGACGTCCTGCGGCTGCGCCGCCTGCGGCGCCTTCACGGTGATGCCGGCCTGGCGCGCCTTGACGTCGAGCTGTACATCGACGAACTCGTAGTGATAGCCGCGACTGTCGATGCTGCGGTCCAGTGCAGTCAGCGTCACGCCCTTGGCGTCGTGCGGCCGCTCGCTCTGAGCGGCAAGCTCCAGGGCACGGCGCTTGACGTAGTCGCCGAACTGCTGCGGCTTGACGACCGCGTCCACCAGGCGCCAGTCCACGGCACGCTGGCCGCGCACACCCTCGGTGGTGGTGCAGAAAATGTCGGCCAGATCGCGCCGAACCTTGCGCTTGTCGGTGACCCGGGTCAGCCCGCCGGTGCCCGGCAGCACGCCGAGCAGGGGCACTTCGGGCAGGCTGACGGCAGAGGAGCGGTCGTCGGTCAGCACGATCTCGTCGCAGGCGAGCGCCAGCTCGTAGCCGCCGCCGGCGGTGGTGCCGTTGCAGGCGGCGATGAACTTGAGCCCGGAGTGGCGGCTGGAATCCTCGATGCCGTTGCGCGTCTCGTTGGTGAACTTGCAGAAATTGACTTTCCAGGCGTGGCTCGACAGGCCCAGCATGAAGATGTTGGCGCCGGAGCAGAAGATGCGCTCGCGACCCGAGGTGACCACCACGCTGCGGACCTCGGGATGCTCGAAGCGGATGCGCTGCAGGGCGTCGTGCAGCTCGATGTCGACCCCCAGGTCGTAGGAGTTGAGCTTGAGCTTGTAGCCCGGGCGGATGCCGCCGTCCTCCTTGATGTTGAGCACCAGCGTGGCCACCGGTGCGTCGAACTGCAGGCGCCAGTGGGCATAGCGCTCCGGGTGGGTCTGGTAATCGACCAGGTCGGTACCGGCGGTGCCGGTGCTTGGAACTGCTTCCATGTGTGCTCCCGGGGGTCGGCTCATGTGGTTCAAGCAACAACGAGGCCCCGCAACTTGGCGAGACTCGCCTCCGTTGTCTGGCCGGACGTGTCGACCACGGCGTCGGCCTTGCGGTACAGGGGCTCGCGCGCAGCCAGGATGCGCTTGAGGTCGTCCATCGCTTCCTCGTTGCCGGCCATGGGCCGCAGGTCGCCCTGCGCGACCACGCGCGCCATGTGTTCCTCGGGCGCCGCCTTGAGCCAGACCGTGAAACAATTGCCCAGCAGCAACTTGAATCCGTCCTCCTCGGCAACGATGCCGCCGCCGACCGAGATGACCGCTCGTTCATGCTTCTCGATCACCCGCTCCAGGCAGCGCCGCTCGATGCGCCGATAGCCCGCCTGACCGTAGAGGGAGAAGATCTCGTTCAACGGCAGACCGGTTTCGCGCTCCACTTCACCGTCGAGTTCGATGAAGGGCGCGTTCAGTTCCTTCGCCAGCAGTTTGCCCAGCGTGCTCTTGCCCGCGCCGCGCAGCCCGATCAGCGCAATGCGCTTGCGCCGCGCTGCCTCTTCGTGGCCGAACTCGCGCATCAAGCGGAAGATCACGTCCTCCAGGCGATGCGCCGGGATCCGCTCGAGAAAGCGCCGGATCAGGCGCCGCTCGACCGAGTCTTCCTGTTCCGGCAGCAGCACTTCCCCCAGTGTGACGTTCAGCGCAGCGGCCACCCGGCGCAGCAACAGCATCGATACGTTCCCTTCGCCGGTCTCCAACTGGCCAAGATAGCGCTCCGATACATCGGCCTCGAGCGCCATCCGCTTGCGGGTCATGCCACGGCGCTCGCGCAACTCGCGCACCCGCCTGCCGAGCGCGGCCAGGAAATCGCTATCGGCCGACGACAGTTCCTCGGCCACCTGAAGCTTGGCCTGCGGCTTTACTTCCCGCTCAGCGGTCATGGTTCGGTTCCTGTTCATTCTTTAATCCGAAAAGGTAGTATAGTACCTGTAATCCAGTCATATTGCATGATAATACTTGACGACCGAATTTTGCAAGTAATATAGTTCATATCAATCACGGCAAACCACCGATCGCGCTCGGTCACGCGCGACCGAAGGAGACCCGAAAATGAGCCCCGAACGGTTTCGCGAGCTGATCACCCACATCACCGGCCGCATCGCCGGCAAGCCGCTGGGCCCGCAGCTCGAGGCCGAGCTCAACCAGAGTTTTCCGGCCGCAGGCCCCGAATACGTGGCGATCTTCGAGGCCTGCCGCGCCGCGATCGCGGCGGGCTGGATGTGTGCGCGTGAGGCCGGCGGCATTCGCTACGGGCGGGTGATCAAGCCGGAGCCGGGCACTGGTGGTTTCAGCGTGGACGTGGTGGACATGGACGCGGTCGAGGGCCCATACCACCGCCACCCCAATGGCGAGATCGACTTGATCATGCCGCTGACGGAGCACGCGCGGTTTGACGGTCGTGGAGCCGGCTGGATGGTCTATGCACCGGGCAGCGCCCACAGCCCGACGGTCAACGGGGGCCGCGCGCTGGTGCTGTACCTGCTGCCCGCCGGGGCGATCGAGTTCACCAAGCCATGAGGTGGCCGGCCCACTGCGCCGCATTCGAGGAATCGAACAGGAGGAGGCCATGCCGGAATTGAGTTCCGCGGACCACGCGGACAGCCCGCCCAGTATCGCCATTCCGCGCGAATACAACGCGGCTCACGACCTGATCCAGCGCAACCTTCGGGCAGGCCGCGCCGATAAGAGCGCGTTCATCGACGATCTTGGCAACTACACCTACGCCGAACTGGACCGGCGCACCAGCGCGTTTGCCAACGTGCTGCGGGCGCAGGGCCTCGGGATGGAGGATCGCATCCTGCTGTGCCTGCACGACACGATCGATTTCCCAACGGCATTTCTGGGCGCGATCAAGGCTGGCGTGGTGCCGGTGGCGGTCAACACGCTGCTGACCCAGGGCGACTACGAGTACATGATGCGCGACAGCAGGGCGCGGGTGGCGGTGGTTTCGGCGGCTCTGCTGCCGCTGTTCCAGACCCTGGTGGGCCATCTGCCCGCTCTGGAACGCATCCTGGTCTCGGGCGGGAACCCGGGCGAGCAGGACTCGCTGGCGCGGCTGATCGCGCAGGCACCCTCGACCTTCGCCTCCGCTTCCACCACCTGCGACGATGTCTGCTTCTGGCTCTACTCCTCGGGCTCCACCGGCGCACCCAAGGGCACGGTGCATGTGCACTCGAGCCTGATCCAGACCGCCGAGCTGTATGCCAAGCCCATCCTCGGGATCGAGGAGACGGATGTGGTGTTCTCGGCCGCCAAGCTGTTCTTCGCCTACGGGCTGGGCAACGGGCTGACGTTTCCGATGTCGGTCGGCGCGACCGCGGTGCTGATGGCCGAGCGACCCACCCCGGCGGCGGTGTTCGCGCGCCTGCGCCGCCACCGGCCCACGATTTTCTACGGGGTGCCCACGCTGTACGCCGCGATGCTGGCCAGCCCCGAGCTGCCGCCACGCGAGCAAATGAGGCTGCGCCGCTGCACTTCCGCCGGCGAGGCGCTGCCCGAGCAGATCGGCAAACGCTGGGCCCAGCACTTCGGGGTCGACATCCTCGACGGCATCGGTTCGACCGAGATGCTGCACATTTTCCTGTCCAACTGCCCGGGCGACGTGCGCTACGGCACCACTGGCAAACCGGTGCCCGGTTACCAGGTGCGCCTGGTCGAGGAAGACGGCAACGAGGTGGCGCGCGGCCAGCCCGGGGAGCTGCAGGTGGCCGGGCCCACCAGTGCGGCCCAGTACTGGAACAATCGCGAGAAAACCCGCGCCACGTTCCAGGGACCGTGGACCCGCTGCGGCGACAAGTACTCGCAGGACGCCGACGGCTACTTCGTCTATGCCGGGCGCAGCGACGACATGCTCAAGGTGAGCGGCATCTACGTCTCGCCGATCGAGGTCGAATCGGCGCTGATCGGCCACGACGCGGTGCTCGAAGCGGCCGTGGTGGGCAAGGAGGACGAGGATCGGCTGATCAAGCCGATCGCCTTCGTGGTGCTCAAGCCCGGACGTGAGGCGACGCCCGAGCTGGCCGAGACGCTCAGAAAGCACGTCAAGTCGCTGCTGGCTCCCTACAAATACCCGCGCTGGATCGAGTTCATCGACGAGCTCCCAAAGACGGCCACGGGAAAGATCCAGCGTTTCAAGCTGCGCGCCCGGCTCAAGACCGGTTGAGACGCGGACAGGAATCGGTGGCACGATGAACGCGGATAGCGCTGGCGCCAGCCTGGCGGGCGCGCAGCACCACCCGGTGCGCTTTGTCGAGGCGTGCGGGCAGCGGCTCGAATACATCGATATCCCGGCCCAGGCGGCGCGCAGGCCGCCGCTGATTTTTATGCACGAAGGGCTCGGGTCGGTTTCAATGTGGCGCGATTTTCCGGCGCGAGTGGCCGCCGCCACCGGCTGCCGCACCGTCGTGTACTCGCGCCACGGGCACGGGCGCTCCTCGCCACCGGCCGGCCCGCACACGGCGCAGTTCATGCACGAGGAGGCGCTGCAGGTCCTGCCGGCGCTGCGCGAGGCGCTTGCACTGGCGCGAGCGGTGCTGGTCGGCCACTCCACCGGGGCCTCGATGTCGCTGATCCACGCCGGCGCCGGCCAATGGGAGGTGGCGGGCGTGGTGGCGATGGCGCCGCTGTGCTTCGCCGAGGAATTCAATCTGCAGAGCATCCGCAAGGCGAAGGACCTGTTTCGCAGCACCGACCTGGCGCAGAAGCTGTCGCGCTACCACGACGACGCTCAGGCCGTGTTCTGGAGCTGGAACGACATCTGGCTCGATCCGGCTTTCAAGCAGTGGAGCATCGAGGACTATCTGCCGGGGATTCGGTGCCCGGTGCTGGCGATACTGGGCGAGAACGACGAGTACTGCACGCAGCTGCAGATCGACGCGATCCTGAAGCACGCGGCGAACTCGCCGAACGTGGAGTTTGTGAAGCTGACCGACTGCGGCCACTCGCCTCACCGCGATCAACCGAAGACGGTGCTGGCGCGCCTGTCGCAGTTCGTCGACCAGGTCACGGAGTAGCCGATGTTCCGCGTGGACAAGCTGATCCGATTCCACCACTGCGACCCGGCGGGCATCGTTTTCTACCCGCAGTACTTCGTGCTGATGCACGAGCTGGTGGAAGACTGGTTCAGCCAGGGACTGAATATCGATTACGCCGAGTTCGTCCGGGAGCACGGAATGGGCTTGCCGATGGTCAAGCTGGAATGCGAGTTCCTGGCTCCGATCCCGATGGGCAACGTGTTGACGCTGGAGCTCGCGGTCAAGCGCATCGGCAACAGCTCATTGACCTTGTCGGTGCGCGGAAGCGCCAACGGACGCGAATCGCTGCGCGCAGCGCTGACGGTCGTGCACACCTCGATCGCACCGATGCGCCCTGTGCCGATCCCGCAGGCGCTGCGCAGCGCAATGGAACGCTTCCGCGAGGATTCGTGATCCGAATCCTCAGGGATATATTTCTACAGCCTGCTACCGACCCCGCAAGATCCAAAACACATTTAGTCGTAAAATCAACGACTAACATGTCAATTTGCAAGTTGCAGCGAACCTTGATTCATTGGCGCAACTGCACTTCGCAGAATATCACTTGTAACGAGTGTTGGATAGCAGTATTGTGCCGCAGCGCCCTATCAGTGCCCGCGTTCCCGTCGTTCTGAGAGTGCTGAAGGGCCGCGCAGCGACCCTCGAAGCCGCGCACTACAACCAAAAGGAGGAAATCCGTGAGCACCCGAATCAAGAACTTGATTCTCGCCACGCTGCTGCCCGGGGCGATCGCCGTCCCGGTTTCACACGCAACTGCCGCAACCTGCGAGAGCCTGTCCGGCCTCTCGCTATCCGAGGTGGTCTCCATCGAGGCGATGTCGTTCCCTGGAGGGACCTTCCAGCCTCCCAACCCTTCCGGGTTCGTGCCCACTGTCTCCCAGCCTTTCGTCAGTGCGCCGATCGCCGGCCTGCCCGCGTTCTGCGAGGTTTCCATCGTCGTTGCTCCGCAGATCAACATCGAGGTTTGGCTGCCGCTCGCGGGTGCCTGGAATCATCGCTTCAAGGGGGTCGGCGGCGGGGGCTACGCCGGGACGATCTCGTGGCCGGCACTGGCTACGGCACTGGAAGCGGGATTCGCGACTGCCTCTACCGACACCGGGCATTCCGCCTTCGCACCCAACAACGGCGCAAGCGGTGGAGGATTTGCGCTGAATCAACCCGCCGACACGCTCAATTGGGGACTGATCGTCGACTTCGCCCAGCGCTCAGAGCACCAACTGGCGGTGAAGGCCAAGGCCGCCATCGAGGCCTTCTTCGATGAGGCGCCCGTGTTCTCGTACTGGACCGGATGCTCCACCGGCGGCCGCCAGGGGTGGATCGAGGCACAGCGCCATCCCAGTGACTACGACGGCATCCTCGCGGGAGCACCGGCGATGAACTGGGACCGCTTCATTCCCGCAGAGCTATGGCCGCAGATCGTGATGCACGAGGAGGTCGGCGCCCCGATCGCGGCGAGCAAGCTGAATGCCGCAACCAGCGCCGCAATCGCCGCATGCGTCGGCAAGGACGGCGGGCTGGCAACCGACGCCTACCTTTCTGATCCGCGTCTGTGCCGGTTCGATCCGACGGTCAATCCTGCGGCGGTGGGGCTGACTGCGGCTGAGGCGGGCGCGATCAAGAAGATCTGGGATGGTCCGCGCAACGGCCGGGGCGAGCGCGTCTGGTTCGGCCTTGCGCCCGGCACCCCGCTCGCGGGTCTGGCAGGAAGCTCTCCGTTTCCGATTGCGCAGGATCACTTCGTCTACTGGCTGCACCAGAATCCGGCTTTTGACTGGCACAGCGTCACGGAGTCCTCCTTCTTCACCGACTTTCACAACTCCGAGGTGCTGTTCGAAAATGTCGTCGGGACCGACCGCAGCAACCTGAACGGGTTCATTAGGCACGGAACCAAGCTGATCGGCTATCACGGCTGGGCGGATGTCCTGATATTCCCGGCAGGATCGGTCAATTACTTCGAGCGTCTGTGGGAACGCTACGGCCGCGAGGACGTGGACCAATTCGCCCGCCTGTTCATGGTTCCCGGCATGGGTCACTGCGGCGGCGGCACAGGAGCCAACGCTTTCGGCAACGGTCTTCCAGTTCCCGCCGATGCTCAGCACGATGCTTTTATCGCGCTCCAGCAGTGGGTCGAGCAAGGAGTTGCACCCGAACAGCTCATCGCAACCAAGTATGTCAACAACAATCCAGCGAGCGGAGTCGCGTTTACCCGGCCGCTGTGCAAGTTTCCCCAGGTGGCGCACTACACGGGTACCGGCGTAAGCACGGACGCGGCGAACTGGAGCTGTGTGGACCAGCCGGCAAGCCCAGCCATCGAGGAAGCCGACCAGGTTCTCCCGGACCACGGCGCTCGAGGCAACAGCGACAATCCCGGCCAAGGTGACTAGACCGTAGAACAGCCAGGCATGGGCCCGGTGCCATAAGAGGGCCCATGCCCGGTACAGAGCAGACTAGTATTGCGATTCCCGAACGTGCTTGAGGGCGCTGCCCATGAACGTCATCCGAAGCCTGCTGATCGCCGCTGCCGCAGCCGTACTCGCCGCGCCGCCGGCTGCGGCGCAGACCGCTCCCAAACTCAAGGTCGGCCTGATGCTGCCGGCCTCCGGCACGTACGCGGCGCTCGGGACGGCCATCGAAAACGGCTTCAAGCTGTACGTCGCCGAACAAGGCGGCAAGCTCGCTGGGCGCGAGGTCGAGTTCTCCCAGGTCGACGACGAGTCCGACCCGGCCAAGGCCACCGACAACGTCAACAAGCTGCTCAAGCGCGATAGCGTCGATGTGCTGGTCGGTTCCGTGCATTCCGGCGTGGCAATGGCGATGGCCAAGGTCGCCAAGGACACCGGCACCCCGCTGATCGTGCCCAACGCCGGCGCTGCGGCCGTGACCGGTTCCATGTGCGCGCCCAACATTTTCCGCAGCTCGTTCTCCAACTGGCAGCCCGGTTATGCGATGGGCGAGGTGGTTGCGGCCAAGGGCCACAAGAACGTGGTGACCATCACCTGGCACTACGCCGCCGGCGACGAATCGGTGCGCGGTTTCAAGGAGGCCTTCGAGAAGGCCGGAGGCAAGGTGGTCAAGGAACTGAGCCTGCCGTTTCCGAATGTCGAGTTCCAGGCCCTGCTGACCGAGATCGCCGCGACCAAACCCGATGCCGTCTACACCTTTTTTGCCGGCGGGGGCGCGGTCAAGTTCGTCAAGGACTACGCGGCCGCGGGTCTGAAGAAGAGCATTCCGCTCTATGCCGCGGGCTTCCTGACCGACGGCACGCTGGAGGCGCAGGGTGCCGACGCCGAGGGCCTGTTGACCACGCTGCACTACGCCGATGACCTGGGAACGCCGCGCGACAAGGCGTTTCGCCTGGCTTACGCCAAGGCTTACAAAGTACAGCCCGACGTTTACGCGGTGCAAGGCTACGATGCGGCGCAGATGCTCGCGGCCGGCCTGACCGCGGTCAAGGGCGATCTGACCCGCAAGCCCGAGTTCGACTCGGCCATCGAGAACGCGAAGATCGACAGCCCGCGCGGTGCCTTCACGCTGTCCCGGTCGCACAACCCGGTGCAGGACATCTATCTTCGTCAGGTCGTAGGCAAAGAGAACAAACTGGTCGGGGTGGCCAGCAAGGCGCTGGCCGACCCGGGCCAGGGCTGTTCAATGTAAGGCGCGCTCCTTACGCTTCGGCCCGGACACCCGGGCCGCGCCGGGCCGGCCCGTAGCAGGCTTCGCCGATGGACCTTGCCACCTTCCTGATTCAGTGCCTGAACGCGCTGCAGTACGGCCTGCTGCTGTTCCTGGTCGCCTCGGGGCTGACGCTGATCTTCGGAATCATGGGCGTCATCAACCTGGCGCACGGCAGCTTCTACATGATCGGTGCTTACATGGCCTATGCACTGGCGCCAATCGTCGGCGCCACCTTCGGCGGCGGTTTCTTTGCAACGCTGCTGGTGGGTCTCGTGCTCTCGGTGCTGCTGGGTTATGTGCTCGAGTGGGCCTTCTTCAGCTTCCTCTACGATCGCGAACACCTGCAGCAGGTGTTGATGACCTATGGTCTGATCCTGGTCTTCGAAGAGCTGCGCAGCCTGCTGGTGGGTGACGAGGTGCATGGCGTCGCGCCACCCGAGGTCCTGTCCGGCGCTCTTCCGCTGGGCGGGTTGATGACCTACCCAGTCTATCGCCTGTTCATCTCGGGCGTGTGCCTTGTGGTGGCAATCGGCATGTACCTGGTCTTCACGCGCACACGGCTGGGCATGATGATCCGCGCCGGCAGCACCAATCGGGAAATGGTGCAATCGCTCGGCATCGACATCCGGTTTCTGTACCGCGTGGTGTTTGCCGGCGGCGTCGCGCTCGCGGTCCTCGCCGGTATGATCGCCGCGCCGGTCTCGTCGGTGTACCCCGGTATGGGCAACACCGTGCTGATCGTCTGCTTCGTGGTAGCGGTGATCGGCGGCATCGGCTCGATCCGCGGCGCGCTGCTGGCCGCGGTGCTGGTCGGCGCGGTGGATACGTTCGGCAACGTGCTGCTGCCGCAGGCCGCCGGCGTGCTCATCTATGTGCTGATGGCGCTGATCCTGCTGTGGAAGCCGCAGGGCTTGTTCCGCGCAGGCTAGCGCCGCGGACGCAGATGGATCGATCCGGAGCCCTTTTCGCCGTTCTCGCGTTCCTCGCACTCGCAGCGGTCCCGGCGGTGGCAGGTTCGTTCGGTGTCGACCTCGTCACCAAGATCATGATCTACGCGATCTTCGCTCTGAGTCTCGAACTGCTGGCCGGCAGCACCGGACTGGTGTGCTTCGGCCAGGCGGCTTTCTTCGGCATTGGTGCCTACGCCACGGTGCTGCTGTCACCGCAGCATGGGCCGCCCTCGCTCGTGTGGATGCTGCCGGCGAGCGTGCTGTGCGCCGCCGCCTACGCGCTGATCGTCGGCGCCCTGTCGCTACGGACGAAGGGAGCGTATTTCATCATGGTCACGCTCGCCTTCGCGCAGATGGCGTACTACGTGGTGCACGACACGCCGCTGGGCGGCGGCACCGACGGCATCTACCTGGCCACCAAGCCGGTGCTTGGCCCCTGGCTTGATCTGAACAAGCCGCTGGCCTTTCTTGGCTTCACGCTAGGCTGCCAGGCCGCGGTATTCGTCTTTCTCGCACTGCTGCTGCGGTCGCGCTTCGGGCGCGCGCTCGCGGGTATCCGCGTCAATGAGCAGCGCATGCGCGCCAGCGGCTTCTCGACCTACCCGTACAAGCTGGCGGCTTTCGTCATCTCGGGCGCGATCGCAGGGCTGGCGGGCTTTCTGTTCGCGGTCAAAGATGGCTTCGTGACCCCCGAGCTGCTGAGCTGGCACCTGTCGGCCGCGGTGCTGGTGATGGTCATTCTGGGTGGGCTTGGCCATCTGCGCGGCGCGCTGATTGGGGCGTTCGCGTTCGCGCTGCTGCAGGAGTTCTTTCAGTCCGAGGCGATCTTCGGTGCCTTCGCCAGGCATTGGCATCTGGGCTTGGGTCTGACGGTCATCGCCTGTGTCGCCTTGCTGCCGCACGGCCTGGTGCAGGTGCCCGGGCAACTGCGCGAGCGCCTGCTCGGGCGGGCACAGCGCAGCGCAACGGAAATGCGGAATGAGCCGCTCTGAGATCCTGTTGCGTTGCCGCGAGATCACGCATCGCTGGGGCGGCCTGGTCGCGGTCGATCGCGTCTCGCTGGAACTCGAACGCGGCAGCGTTCACGCGGTGATCGGTACCAATGGCGCCGGCAAGTCCACGCTGGTCGACATCCTGTCCGGAGAGATTGCGTCGGCCGCTGGCCGGGTCGAATTGCTGGGGCAGGACGTGACCGGCTGGTCGCAGCCGCGACGCGCCAGTGCGGGTCTGGGGCGAAGCTATCAGCGCACCACCATCTACCCGAGCTTCACGGTGCTGGAGAACTGCCGCCTCGCGGCGCAGGCGCGCGCGCAGAAACCGTGGGCCTGGTGGCGCGACGCGCAACGCTGCAAGGCCAGCATCGCAGAGGCCCGCAACGCGGCGCAGCGGGCCGGCCTCGAGGAACTTCTCGATCGTTACGCGGGGCTGCTGTCGCACGGTCAGAAGCGCCAGCTCGAGATCGCCCTGTGCCTGGCCACGAAGCCTCGGGTGCTGCTGCTCGATGAGCCGCTCGCCGGCATGGGCGCCGGGGAGACCGAGGGCATGCTGAACCTGCTCGGCGAGCTGAAGGCAGACCACGCGATCCTGCTGGTCGAACACGACATGGACGCGGTGTTCCGTATCGCAGATCGGATCACCGTGATGGTCAATGGCGCGGTCATCGCATCCGACACCCCGCAGGCGGTGCGCGCGAATCCGGAAGTGCAGCTGGCCTACCTCGGGTGCGATTGACATGGCCCACCCGGAATTGATCGTCGACGCGCGGGCCGTCCACGCCTGGTACGGTTCCAGCCATGTTCTGCACGGCATCGACCTGCAGATCGCGCGCGGGGAAACGGTGGGGCTGCTCGGCCGCAACGGCATGGGCAAGAGCACGCTGATCCGCACCTTGCTCGGCCATGTGAGGCAGCGCAACGGGCATATCAGCCTGTTCGGCCGGGATTGCTCGCGTGCCAGGCCGCACCAGGTGGCGCGCCTGGGCCTGGCCTACGTGCCCGAAGGCCGTGGCATCTTCCCCACCCTCACGGTTCGCGAAAACCTGGTGATGGCCGCGCGCCGAGGCCGCGACGGCCGCAACGACTGGCCGTACGAGCGAGTGCTGCAGACCTTTCCGCGTCTGTCCGAGCGCCTGCGCAACCTGGGCGCACAGCTGTCCGGCGGCGAGCAGCAGATGCTGTCGATCGGCCGCGCGCTGATGACCCATCCCGAGTTGATCTTCCTCGACGAGGCCACCGAAGGCCTGGCGCCGTTGATCGTGATGGAAATCTGGCGAGTGATCGGCGAGATCTGTGCCAGCGGCATCGCCGCACTGATTGTCGACCACGACTACCGAAAGGTGCTGGCGCGCTGCGACCGCACCGTGGTACTGCAAAAAGGCCAAGTGGTGCTGCAGGGCTCCTCTGAAGAAGTGACCGGCAGCGAGTCCCTGGCGGCCTACCTCGGCGTCTGACACCGATCGCTTTATCGGGCCAGACCGACTTGCGGCAATCGGCCGGGCGGCGCGATCGGCCGTGCTCAATGGTCCAGATGCAGATACCTTGGCTGGCGCGGCAGCCGCAAGCTGACCAGGAACGCGACCACCAGCATCGCGGTCACGTACCAGTAAAAGGCCGATTCGTGGCCGATCGACTTCAGGCCAAGCGCGACATACTCGGCTGAGCCGCCGAAGAGCGCGTTGGCCACCGCGTAGGCCAGGCCCACGCCCAGGGCACGGACCTCGGCCGGGAACAGTTCCGCCTTCACGATACCGCTGATCGAGGTGTAGAAACTGACGATCGCCAAAGCGACGACGATCAGCCCGCCGGCGACGAACGGACTGCTAACCGTCTTCAGCGCGGTCAGTATCGGCACGGTTGCCAGCGTGCCCAGCGTGCCGAACAACAGCATGTTGTTGCGCCGGCCGATCCGGTCCGAAAGAGCGCCGAACAGCGGCTGCATGCACATGTAGATGAAAAGGCAGGCGGTCATGACGTTGCTGGCGGTCTTGATCGACATTCCGACCGAGTTGACCAGGTACTTCTGCATGTACGTGGTGAAGGTGTAGAAAATCAGCGAGCCGCCCGCGGTATAGCCCATCACCGTGAAAAAGGCGCTCTTGTTGTTACGGAACAAGCCCGCCAGGGTGCCGGCCTCTTTGCTGCCTCGCGTTTGCGCCGTCGAGGTCTCGGTCAGGGTGCGGCGCAGCAGCAGCGCAACGACCGCGGTCACGGCCCCGACCACGAACGGAATGCGCCAGCCCCAGTCCTTCAGCTCGCGCTCGTCGAGCAGTTGCTGCAGGATGACGACCACGATCACCGCCAGCAACTGCCCGCCGATCAGCGTCACGTATTGAAACGACGATAGGAAGCCGCGCTGCCCGCGAAACGCGACTTCGCTCATGTAGGTGGCGGTGGTGCCGTACTCGCCGCCAACCGACAGGCCCTGCAGCAGCCGGGCCAGCAGCAGCAGGACCGGGGCCGCCGCGCCGATACTGGCGTAGGTGGGCAGGCAGGCGATCATGAGCGAGCCCAGGCACATCAGCGTGACCGAAGTGACCAGGGCCGTCTTGCGGCCGCGCTGATCGGCGATGCGGCCGAACATCCAGCCTCCGATCGGCCGCATCAGAAAGCCGGCCGCAAAAATCCCCGCCGTGTTCAGCAGCTGGGCGGTGGGATCCGACTTCGGGAAAAACGCGGGCGCGAAGTAAATCGCGCAAAACGCGTAGATGTAGAAGTCGAACCACTCGACCAGGTTTCCGGACGAAGCGGCGACAATCGCGAAAACCCGCGAGCGCTTCTCTTCAAACGTGTAATTGGGAGCAGGACTGATCGGAACGGCGCTCATGTCGGCTCGGCACCTTTTTCGCTGTCGCAGCAGGATAGCGCGAAAGCGTCCTCGAACGCCCCAAATTCGAGCAACTGACGGGCCAAGCACCCGGCAACCCGGAACGCCCGCCGAGGTCCCGGCCGGCACGGCCTCCTGGGTCGTCGAGCAGACGCAAGCACCGGCGCCAAAGTAACTTTCGTCAATAGAAGGACGGCGCCAACTCGGTCACCATTCGTTTCGACGCATTCACGCGCTCCGCCCTTCCAACAAGTAAAGGCCGGCCATGTACAGCACCATCACTCGCCGCGGGCCCTTCGTCGTGCTGCTGGTACTGGCGGCCCTCTTCGCCGTCTACCGCTATCTTGAATCCAGGGTCGAGCTGCTTGCGCGGGAGATGCAAGAAGAGTCGTCGGTGCACGGCGACCCCACAAAAAGACCTCTCGATCCGCAACGGGAGGCAGCGTGGCTTGCTTCTCAGCGCTCATCGACTGGTGCAACGACTCCGCTTCCGGACGATGACTCCGTAGTCACGCTAACGCGAAGAGGTTGCATGGGGTCATGCCCCGCCTATTCCGTGTCGATCTATCGCTCCGGGCGCGTGGAATTTGTCGGGGACCGCTGGGTTTGCACGCCACGGCCTTCGCCGATCGTTATCGATCGCGGTGCAGTTGCGCAGCTTGTGAATGGTCTTAAGGCAGTGAGCTTCGACACAATGCCAAGCTACACGTGGGGCCACGGGGGAGATGGCCCAGCGGCAACGATTACCTTCAGACGGCAGAATGTGGCACACCAGGTCGATCACGAAATCGGAGACTTCGCGGCTCCGCGACTGTTGGATTGGATCGAGAAAAGAATCGATGAAGTCTCCGGCACTGCTTTGTGGCTTCCAACGCATGAAGGCTATCGGCTGACGTGCGTGCTGCCCGATGGAACGAAGCAGAGTTGTCGGCCGGTTGATGGCGGTCACACCTGTAAGCCGATTCAGGGTATTCGTTCCTGATCAAGCATTCAACGGTCTCGAGGCGCGCGGAATGCGCTGCTTTTCCAGCCAGTGCACGACGCCCGCAAACACACCGTAGAACACGAGCGCCGTGATCGCAGCGGCCTTATCCGACACCGGCGGAGGCCCGAAAAATGCGATCCATTGGACTGCCGCCATCGCGATACCGAAAATCACCATGCCGTACCGACCGGCACGAGAGACGGGCTCGGTCGCTTTTAGGTACAGATACATTCCACCAAAAAGCACGGCCAGTTCGAGCAGAAAGGCGGGCACAGGGTAATTCCACAGTCCCAGCCCCACCTTGAAGGTATCGTCGTACAAAGGCAGGTCGGGCCGATGCACCAGAAAGTCGAGCACCCAATGCGAGAAAACGGCCGCGCCAACGATGAGGGCAGCTAAGCTGCCATCGACCCTGCGAACCAGGTAGTAGACAGACCCCGCCGCGGTGGACCACAGCACCGCACCGACCAAACTGTGCGTGTACGGCATGTAATAAAGATCGAGCGGATTGGTCGCCGTGATGCCGGGCACGATTCGGACTTTCTCGATGCCCAGCAAGACAAAAACGGCCCACCACACATCAACGAGCTGGACCGCTACGAAGACAACCCACAAAGGGATCGATTTACTCGCAGCTTTTGCCGCGAATGCTGGCCCGTAGTGACCTACAAACACTTACCCTCCTGTAAACCGCTGACATCGCGTCGCACAATGTACCCTGGCCCACGGGACTCGTCCGGCCCGCGAAGCTCGTACGAAACGCGCCGTTGGGCGCAAGCCGGAGAGAGCCCTGCGCGACGCAGTTGTCTTTCTGGAACAACGGAGCAAACTACTTGGGGCCGACCGTCACCCGTGCTTAGTGCCGAAGCTGATCTGTCTATTCGCACAAGGAGGCTGTCATGTCGATTCCCTTGCGCTTGACGAACTACCTCGAGCAGTTCGGTGCAGGCTTCGAAATCCGCGAGCATCAGCGCAGCCGTAGCAGCGCAGAAACCGCTCGCACCGCAAGTATCCCGCCGAACCAGCTCGCCAAGTCGGTGATCGTCGAAGACGACGCAGGCTGCGTGATGGCCGTGGTGCCGGGTGACAAGACCGTCAGTTTGGGCGAGCTCGCCCGCCTGCTCGGCCGCACGGGCTTGCGGTTGTCCGACGAGGACCGCATTTCCACGCTCTTCGGTGATTGCGATCGCGGAGCGGTGCCCCCGGTCGGCATGGCTTGGGGCATCGAGACGATTGTCGATGATGAGCTTGAGGCGTGCGAAGTCGTGTATGCGGAGGCCGGCGATCACGAGCACCTCCTGCGGATGTCGCACCAGCAATTCCACGAGCTGATGGGTGCAACTCGGCACGGGCGCTTCTGCAAGCTGCCGACGCACTGAGTCGGACACGCTCCGGGCTGCGACGGCCCGCGTCGACGGCCGGCTGCAAGATCCGGGACTCTCCGGACTCAAAGTGGACGAACTGCTCGACCGGCTGCGCAAAGAGCCGCGCTTTCGGGAGATCGAGCACAGTCCGACAGCGTCGCGCTCATGGCTCTTGTACCCTTCCGGCTCTTTGCTGAATTCCCGTTGCTGAATTTCCTTGTAGGTCCGCAAAATAGCGCATCGCGGCCGAAACCGCCGCCAGGAGATCCGAGGTGCACCCCCGAACGCGGCTGGAGTTCACCAGCGACAACATCACCGGCGCCTCGCCCGAGGTCCTGGCCGCGCTCGCGCGTGCCAACGACGGCGCGCAGGCATCCTACGGCAGCGACGCCCACACCGCCGCCCTCGAACGGCTCGCCGAGTCGCTCTTCGAGCGGCCGGTCGCGATCCTGGGGGTGGCGACCGGCACCGCTGCGAACGCGCTCGCCCTCTCGGTGCTCGCCCGTCCGTTCGAAGCGATCTATTGCCACGCCGTCGCCCACGTGATGACCGACGAGTGCGGCGCGCCGGAGTTCTACGCCGGGGGCGCCAAGCTCCTGGGCCTGCCCACGCGCGACGGACGCTTGCGGCCGGAGCAGCTCGCCGAGGCCGTGGGATTCGTCCGTTCGATGGGGGTCCACCACGTGCAGCCCGCCGCCGTCACCGTCTCGCAGGCGACCGAGTGGGGAACGATCTACACCCCCGAGGCGCTCGCCGCGCTCGCTGCGCAGGCGCACGGCCTCGGACTGAAGGTCCACATGGACGGGGCGCGCTTTGCGAACGCGGTCGTGCGGCTCGGGTGCACACCGGCCGAGGCGACCTGGCGGGCAGGCGTCGACATCCTGTCGCTCGGCGCGACGAAGAACGGGGCGCTCGCCGCCGAAGCGGTCGTCGTGTTCGATCCCACGCTCGCCGGAGAACTTGCGTTTCGCCGCAAGCGCAGCGGACACCTCTGGTCGAAGATGCGGTTTCTGAGCGCCCAGTTGAGCGCGTATTTGACGGACGACCTCTGGCTGCGGAACGCGCGGCAGTCAAACGCAATGGCCGATCGGCTCGCCGCCGGGCTCGCCGCGATTCCGGGTGCGCGCCTCGTGCAGCCGGTCGAAGCGAACGAACTGTTCGTCGTGCTGCCCGAGCCGGTCACCGCGCGACTTCGCGGGTGCGGTTTCCAGTTCTACGACTGGCCGTCGCCGCCAGGTGAGGTCGGAGCAGTCGTGCGGCTCGTGACGTCCTACGACATGCGGGCGTCCGACGTCGACGGGTTTCTCGCGGTCGCGAGCGCAGCGTAGGCGCCGGCGAGGAAAAGGTCGAACGATCGGCATCGGCGCGCGAAGCGCCGGGCGGCCTCCGGCCCCTTCGTATTTAGAAATGGAATGAAACGTCGGCGCCGACCGTCCACCCGCTAAAGTTGGATCCCCAGATATACGATCCTCCGATTCCCATCCACTGTACTTTCCAAAGCTGATTTAGAAAGTCCAGCACCAGGCGCCCGTGGACCTCGTACAGATGCTGCGCATCGAGCCCCTCTTTCAGGTCGCCGAAGAGCTCGGTGCGGCTGAAGAAACCACCGGTGCGCAATTCGTGGCCGTACACACGTTCGCCCAGCGGGACGTCCACGTCGATCTTGTCCGCCAGGGACCCCGAATCGCCATCGACGATGTCTCTTGAGTCGGAACTGCTGAAGCTCTCGGTATGAAAAAACGTCGGATCCGAAGACAATGTGAAGATCGTGCGGTGCCAGGTGAGCAGGTACTGAATGTTCACGGCTGGCCGCACCGTCCAGGTGTTCTCGTTCCACCCAACCAGGCCCATCCGACTCACGCGACCCAGGTTAGCCTGAATGAAGGCGCTGGTAGCCGTGAATTCGTTCGACGTGTGCCCGTACATCCCCATCAGGGTCGGTGCCAAGCTCAGGCGGTTGTTCAGCCAGAAGCGCGCGCCCGCGCCGAACTGGATCGCGAAGGTCTTGAACTCGTTGGTGCCGCCGCTCAGCACGCCCGAATGAACGTAGCTCTTCGCGTCGACGTACCCCATGCTGCCCTGCAGCCGGGGCTGCCACGCGATGTCCGAATTGCCCAGCTTCCGCGGCTCGCCAACGTCGCCGGAGCCCCCGAACTTGGAAATGTCCAATTCCATATCGTTTTCGCCGGTGAACCTGTACCTGCCGCCCGAGAGCCCGAAATCGCCTCCCAGGATCGTCAGAGCTTCGACACGGTTGCCGATGGTGTTCCTGATGCTGTCCTCTTGGCCAGGCATCGTCTGGCACTGAGCCGAATGGGGAAGCAGGCCCACCAGGATCGACCCCACCGTGGCGCCGGCGCGCAGGAATGAACGTACGGAAAAGCGGTGAACTTTCAAGAGGATCGTTTTCGCCCAGGGCCTGGCATTGACCGTCGGGCGCCGCAAATCGGGCACTGATCGAGAGCTTCTGCACCTGCAGGGCGACCGCGCCGATGGCTCTAATCACGGGCGCTCGATGGTGCGTGCAGCGATTGTGGCGCGAGAGAGCCAGTGCTCAACGATCGAGAAAGCCGGCTTTTCCGGCATCGCGATCCGCTCCTTCAAGTCCGGACGGTTGCCGGGGGCCGCACGTCCTTGAGTGCACAGACCCAACAAAGGGCCTTGGTCACGTTACCGCCTGGCGCTGCTTGAACTCGGGGCGGTCGCAGGCCGCGGTCTGCAGCAACGGGTCGTCGCGGTCCAGCGCTTCGAGGTCAGCCAACGTCACACTGG
>Ga0137377_10000178_pt1 | contig 33716 bp, 19 predicted proteins | sample SagtaG_22_FD_104815 | JGI IMG/M metagenome (GOLD analysis project Ga0137377, IMG submission 104815) | Vadose zone soil microbial communities from Sagehorn Ranch, Mendocino, California, USA - Sage2_L_40_16 metaG | ecosystem: Environmental > Terrestrial > Soil > Vadose zone | place: USA... | reverse complement strand
CGCGGCGGCGGTGTACGCGGCGGCGGTGTACGCGGCGGTGGTGGTGTCCGGGGCGGCCGTCCGTTCGTCCGCCCAGAAGGCGATCAGCTCGGCCGCGCTGAGCTCAGCGGGCGGCACGTCGGACCGCAGGACGCGCCCGGTGGTCAGCGTCCAGGTGTGGATGAGCAGGAACGCCAGCAGGTCGTCCTCGGTCTGAGCGCGGCCGCGGCCACTGGCGGCGCGCCGGTGAGGCGGCGTCACCAGCATCGGCCGCTCCGGCCGCTCCGGCCGGCTGCAGGGTACTTGTGGAGGATGTTTCTTCGGCCGCGGCGAAGGTCCTTCTCGCCAGCTTGAGCCTTCTTTATACCGGCGAATTCCAGCGGACCCGCCGCTTCGTAGTCAGCGTTATACGATGAGTACACGCGCAGGCTCGCGGTCATGGCTTGCGCACAGGGTCTGCCGACCGTCAGAGTAATGCCTGTATTCAAAACGCGCTCCCATCTGCATGGGGGTGTAAGGAGGGCCGCACCGCCGGTCCGTGCCGCCTGGTCGCACAGTCTGGGCACGGAGCCTCGGGTGCGGTCCTCCGGCTTGTCCAGCGGGAAAACCGCTGGGCCACGCGCCGACTGCCCGGCACGCGTGATCAGATCGGCGTCGGCCCGCCCCGTTTCACCGCCATGCGGCGGCTGTCCAGGGGCATCGCCGGTAGGGCCACGGGCGTGAGGACGGCTCCCTCGCCAGCCTCCGGCCTTTTGCCGGTTCCGGCACCCGGCCCATCGCCAGGAACCCTTATCGCATACCGGTACGCGCGGCGCGAACCGGGAATTGACTGATCTTTAAGGCCAGAGCCTACTGCCCTGCAAGCGGTAGCGCTCTGAAAATCCTCAGGCCGGGCCGCGCAGACTTCCGCCGGCCCCAGGATCAAAGCTTCTAAATTAGCTGCGGAAACGCATTCTGGAACCGCGCTTCGCGGCGGCACAGCAATCACTTGGCGGCTTAGCATGCAAATGCACGTGCGTATGCACGCGACCGGGCAAACGATGGACAACGGAGACGAATTGGTCTTTAACACCAGCCTGTCGCCGCGGCCCTGTCCCGCGCTCTCGCGCGAATTAAGTGGCAGCTAATAGCCTCGTGGAAGCTGCTTCTCCCTAATCGGAGCGATAACCGCCGAAGAATATTCGGGCCCCGGCGCCCGTCCACCGGCCACGCCGACCCGGTCCGCCCGGCATGCCTGGTTGGGTTAGCCTGGCGCCGTGGACGAGTCAGACGGCGAGCAGAGCCGGCCAGAAGACCGTTACGGCGACCTTGTCTTCGAGCTCGTCGGCGTTGCGGGGGTCACCCCGCCGCGCGGCGGCGGCGGCTTCGGCAGCAGCGCGCTCCGCTTCCAGAACAAGATCTTCGCCATGCTTGTGCGCGGGCGGCTGGTGCTCAAGCTCCCAGCCGAGCGCGTCGATGCGCTCGTCGCCGCTGGCGACGGTGTCCGCTTCGACGCGAACAAAGGCACGCCGATGAAGGAATGGCTCAGCCTCGACCCGGGATCGGGCCTGGCGTGGCTGCCGCTCGCCCGCGAGGCCCTGGATTTCGCCCGCTCCGCCCCGGCGCAGCGGCGCTGACCGGTTGACGGTGACATCTCAGGCACCGCCGCGCCACCATGTGAGGACTTTGCGCCCTTGTCTTGGGAACCTGGCCGCTTACAGGCCGTGGGTGGCCTGTAAGCCGATGACTGTCCATGCTATCCGGGCCAAGAGCGTCATCGGCTACGTGCCGCAGGACCTCGCCATCTACCGGGCGCAATAGACGTACATCGTGCTCCTATGCCTCGTCTAACCTGTCGAGGGCTGGGCTCCACGCATGAACGGCGATCAATAGCGCAAGATCAAACAAGGCACGCTGCCACGAACCTGTAAGATCGGACAGCGTCAAATGCCCAGCGCAACTGAACCCAGTGAATGGACACTCAAGTTGGCGGGGGAGTTGACACCATCGCAAGGCTCTCGATCTGGTTGGTATCCTCGCAGATCTGGTTCCTGGCCGATCGGTCAGTTTCCGCAGCTAGATGGCATGTTTGAGTGCTCCACTTCGATGCTCCGGCGCCTCATGAAGATCGCTTACCGCTCACAAACCGTTGACTAGATGGGGTCAACAGTGCCACTGTATTAGATGCAGAGTGGAGTTCATTGGATCTGGGCCAGTCGGGCTAAGTGGGCACGTGACAGGTACCTGCGGCTGTCAGAATGACAGCGAGCAAGATCGATACTCCGGAAGGCTCTTTGAGCCTACGTTGGCAGCGTCGCCTATCTGTGCCATCTAACATGCCGAAGGTCCGTCACGCCAAATTGAGGAGAGACGTGGTAGATTTCCTGATTCTTGGCGCCCTCGAAGTCCGGACGCCTCGGGGAACGATACCAATAACGGCGCCAAAACAGCAGGCAGTGCTAGCGACTTTGCTTCTTGAGGCAAATAGTGTAGTCTCGGCTGATTCTCTGGCCAGCCGCGTATGGGACGGCGAGCATCCGCGCGCTGTGCACAGCACGCTGCAGGCATATATTTACCGCCTCCGCAGGCTCCTCGAGCCTATTTCCGGAGCACAGCTCCGCAGCGCGTCGGCCGGCTATTCCATTGATGTCTGCTGTTCGAACATCGATTTATACAGCTTCCGCTCCGAAGTCGAGAGTGCCCGGGAAGCCGCCTGTAATGGTAACCTAGCGAAAGCCGCATCCAGTTTCAGGGGTGCGCTCAGAATGTGGCGGGGAGAGGCGTTGACCGGGGTTCCTGGAATATATTTTCAACAGGAATCGAGATTCTTAGAGATCGAGCGCCTGAGCGTATATGAGGAACTGCTGGCGGCAGAGGTCTCGGCAGGGAATCAATTACGCGTCCTGCCAGAGTTGTTTAGGCTCGTGACCGTGTATCCATTTCGCGAGACTCTGGTCGCGCTGCTCATGCGTGCGTTGTATGGCTCGGGTCGCCAGGCGGAGGCACTGGAGGCATATACCGTAGCGCGCACGAAGCTTCGTGAGGAACTGGGGATTGAGCCAGGGATAGAACTACAGGCGATACAGAAAGCCGTTCTTGTCCGCGCCCCACTAGACGAGCTCCGCCTGATACGGTGAGGCTTATTCAAAAGTCCTTGGCCAGACACTGCTCCACAACCGGACCAGCGCAGCCCTTGATCGTCGATCTTGGTGGGGAAGACTTTTGAATAAGCCTCGGTGACTAGCGGCGACTTAGCAAGGCCGCCATATGTCCGGCCGCAGCGGGGACGAGCCTGCGGCAAATCTGGCCGGTAAGCAATAACGGAAACCGGCCCGCTGGTCACCTGGCGATCTGTGAGACGAGTCCAACGACGTCGTCGACGGTCCGCGCCGCACGAAATGCGCGCAGGTCTAGCCTGATCGAAAGGCTCTTCTCGAGTCGTACGAAGGACTCCATCACGGCGACGCTATCCCATTTGTGGCAAGCCAGCGCGGGGTGCGCCCGCAGGGATTCAGGGGACTCGTAGAGCACACTGGCAAGGATCTCCTCCACGGCAACGCGTACCTCCCACTCAGTCGCCAACTCGGCTCTCCATCTCCTTCGGTCACTCGTCCCGGCCGTGTGGCGCGAAGATCATGTCCTACACGCGCAGTAGAGTGGCAGCCCAGTGCATCCCGGCGCCTGAGCTCGTTAAGGCCACGACGTCTCCCTTCTCTAGCCGTCCCTCATCGAGCAACTTCCCCATAGCGAATATCTGGTCTGCAGCGCCGAGGTGACCATGATCCATAGAGATTTCAGCGTTTGTCCGTCCCACTTCTATCCCAATATCTTCCGCGAAACTCGTTAGCGCCCTGATATTGTCATTCAGATGCAGCACATAGCGTACCAGTTCGACCGCAACCGATGCGCGCTGACAGGCACGGAGGACTACGTCGCGGATGTTTGTGCGGACCTGCCTGGAGAATTGGAGCATGGCTCGCACATCGCCGACAAAATGATCCTCCATCCGGTCGAAGGGATTGGTGACGATACCCGGACCCGGTCCTTGGCCGGTGAACGGATGTGCGGCGCCTCCGCCGGGCAAGCGGAGGATGTGCGCGTAGCGGCCCTCGGTGATGACCTCGGTGGCGAGCCACTGGCATTCAGCGTGGCCCCGGACCAGGACCGCTGCCGCCGCGCCGTCGGATGCGATCGACGTGTTGGACTCCATTCGATTCCAGTATGTTTCGCATACCCGGTTGGCCGCGACAAGGAGGGCAACGCGATATTCGGGATGCGTGGCAAACTTCCCGGCAATCAGATCAAAGGCGACAACGCCTGCGCTGCACGCCTGGTTCGCCAGCACCGCCTCGGCGCCGCGGGAGCCCAGCCGGCCTTGAACTGCCGCCGCGGGGTCCCAGTAGAGATATTCGGCGATATCAGCCATGGCCAGCACCACGAGGTCCACGTGCTCGGCACCGATCTCGGCTCTCTCCAGCGCCCGACGGCCCGCAGCGGCGGCGAGATCAGTCAGCCCTGTCCCCTCGCCGGCGCGGTGGAAGGTGCGGTAACCCCAGTCCTGAATCTTCTGCAGATCCTTCGTGTACCTGGGTGCCAGGTCCGCCACGTTCGAAGGCTCGCCGAGCGCATGTCCGGTAGCCACGATCCCGTAGCCCCCCGGCTCAGCCGTCAACGCCGACCGCCACTCGTGCGGTCCGCACCGGGATATCCCGGCCAGAAGGTGCCCGGGGCGGCTGCTCGCCGACGCGGCGCAGGAAATCCACGGCGAGCTGGTTCCGGCCCGTCTCCTTGTAGCTGATCAGCACGGCGTTGCACCCGTCGCGGTCGGCGCGCGCGACGATCTCGCCCAGAACCGCGTCCTCAACTCCGCGCCCGAGCACCGGGCAGGACACCGAGAAGACCTCGACGTGGCATACGCCGTTGGCGCAGCGCACCCCACAGACCGCCCCAGTCCCGTAGTCGCCCAGCCGGTCACTCACCTCGGCGGCGATCGCGTATCCCGCGTCTTGGGGTGGCGCGGGCCGCCGGGTCGGCCCGCCGAGGGCGAAGTCGTGGGCGCGCGCCACCAGTTCAGCATCCGCCGCGCTGAGGTCTCCAGGTATCTCCCTGAACGTAATCGCAACGCGCAGGCCAGCCACGAACTCCTGCAACGACAGCGTGGGCGGCTGAGATCTGCCTGGATCGGCATGGACGCTGGCCCACGTCGGCGGCCGCTGAGCGATCGGGGCCGACGCGGCGGTATCGGGCATACCGCTCGCCTGCATGTCCGACTGCCAAGCCCCAGGCTCCGGGCCCAGCAGCACCGCGCAGAAACCCTCCTCGCCGACGCGTTCCGCCAGTTCGGGATCCGCAGTGAGCAGCCCAAGCTGGCCAGCGGCAACGTCAAGTTCCGTGCCCAGGCAGGCAAGCTGTTCGCTCACAGGCCGCCCGTCAGCAACCCAGCGCACGTCCGGGTCCCAGACGAGTTCCGGGAGCCGGTCGCCCAGCAGCTGACACCGTGACACGGCATCCCGGCTGCCGCCTAGCACCGCGAGCCGCATGCCGCCCTGCCGTAGTCCTGCCAGGGGCTCACGCAGCGCCGGCAGGCCCGACAGCACCTCATCACCAGTGGTCAGGCTGTCGGCATCCAGGGCAAAGACGCGGCAGGCCCCCAGGTACCGGATCCGGAGCAAACGCGCGACCTGCTGCGCCAGGAGGTCGAAGACCTCATCGTTATAGGGGATGCGCGCGAAGCGATTCAGCGCGGGCCGATAGGCCCGCCTCGTGCCCACCGCGCGCACCGCCTCCTCCGCGTCGGCGACGCAGGTATTCGGCTTACCGGCCACGACCGCCCGCAGAGCCTCGCGCACCGACGCGGCGACTGCCATCGTCCCCGCGACGCATCCCGCGTCGCCCGCCCCGTGCGGGCGCGCCTCCGGCACGGCCGGCAGGACGAAGACCAGGCACGATCGCCAACGCGCGCAGGCAGCCAGGGCAGCCTTGGCGGTGAACAGCAGGTCTCCCCCTTCATCCGGTCGCGCCGCCAGCTCCTCGAATCTCGGTGCCGCCACGACCACGTCCGGCGGAGCCTGGCTCAGCTGACTGCGATCGTCCAGGCACTGCTGCGCGATCTGGTCGAAGGGGCCCACCGCCAGCTCGGCCAGCAGACCCATGTCCCGCAGCCGTATGCCCAGGTACGGGATCAAAGGGTCAATGGTGTAGCTGGCCAGCAGTCCCACGGTGAGGTCCGGCGGTTCCCGCTGGTCCACGTACCTGGCCCATCGCTTGCGCAGCGCCATCAGGTTCTCCTGCGGGAGGGTGCGCATGCTCACCTCAGCACCGCTCCTGGTCAACGAGCTCGGCCGGAGCCTCCAGAACCCGGGTGAGCTCCTGAAGGAACAGCATGGCGTCCCGCCCATTCACAAGCCGATGGTCGTAGATAAGGCCGACGTAGACATAGCGGCGGGTGATGATCTGACCGCAGCCATCGAGCGCGAGTTGCTCCTGCGTATCGCCGAGGGACACCACACAGGCCTGCCCTGGAAAGACGATGGGAGTGGCGAGCACGACGCCGCTGCCGTTGTGCAACGCGACCATGATGTTGGCGTCGGCAAGGTCCTGCTCGCGGAATCCGCCATGGAGGGCCTTGACGCGGTAGTCCATAAGCAGGTCGCCGATCTGCGCGACACCAAGCGCCGCGGCGTCCCGTACAACGGGGACGAACAGCCCGCCGCCAGCGTCGATAGTCACCCCGATATTCGGGACGGGGGCGAGCCGGGCAGATTCCTCGTCAATCAGGGTCGCGAAGAGGAGCGGGAACCGCGCGTGCTGTAGGGCCACCGCCTTAACAAGCAGCTCAGGTAGGGAGACGAAGCCGGCATCAGAGTCCGAGATTCGCGCCCCTGTCGTCAGGGCCTCTTCCACGTCCACCTTCGCGTAGGCAGCAGCCGCGGGAATGGTGCGCGCCGACTGTGACACCACGGCGGCCACCGTCCGCTGCCGTTGCGGCACCTGGTACGCGTGGACCTGGCCAGTCACGGCTGACCGGGCAATGAGCGCCTCGATGTCAGCCTTGCGGATCAAGCTCTTGCCCAGGCTTCGTAGTTGCTCGTCGGTGATGCCGTGCTCGTCGATGAGAATCCGCGCGCCATTCGTAGTGACCAGTTCCACCGTGCTCTGCCTGTTGTCGTGCGCAGGGACGACCCAACCGCGAAGCTCTTCGGCGGAGCGGAAGACGTGGCCGATGACCTCTCCCGGGCGGCATTCCGCACCGCTCTCGATCCGCCTGCGCAGGATGCCGTCAGCCGAGGACTCGATCTCCTCTTGCGCCTTCGATGTCTCAATCACCGCGATGGGATCGTCCCGCCGGACCGACCCGCCGTCATCCACCAGCCACTCTACGAGCACATAGTTCGCGTCGTTGTTATTGAGCTTAGGGACATTGATGTCGATCACTTGGTTGCCTCCGCTACCGCCCGGTGGATCGTCGTTTCCTGGACAATGACCTCTCTCTCCAGGTGTGCCGCTGCCGGAACGATGCTCAGCCGTGCGCTCAGGAGCAGCACGGGGCCGCCCAGCCTGCCCCACAGACGAGTGTGGATCAGCTGTGCGATCAGCTCGCCCCAGGTACCGCCGACGGGCCCGTCTTCCACGACGCAAATGCCCCGCGCGCGGCTGAGCACAGGAAGAAGTGGCCCGATGTCAACGGGGTAAAGCCGCGACGGAACTAACAGCTCGCATGTCAGCTCGTCTTCGAGCAAGAGCGACCGGATGGCGTTCATGGCCCGTTCCGCGAGGCCACCAGGAGCTATGATCACCCAGTCCGGATCCGGCGCTTCAACGGTGACGACGTGGGCGGTCGTTCCTCCGCCCGGCAGAAAGTCGCATCGGAAGAGCCCATCGACGACGCCCCGGGTCCGCAGCGGCCGCGAGTACAGGACCTTGTCCTCGAAGAAGACACATGGCACCCCGAGTCCGAGCATGTGCTCGAGAAGCTGGGTGTTGTCGTGGAACGGCGACATCTCATACAGGTGCAGCCCTGGAATCCCGATGAAGTGCTTCTGGAGGCTCTGGCTGTGGGTAGGCCCGTAGCCCCGGTTGCCGCCAGATGGGCACCGCACCACCATCCGCAGCGGAATCGTCCTGCCATACATCGACACCGACTTGCTGGCGAAGTTGAGCAGCTGATCGAAGGCGAGCGCCACGAAATCTGCGAACATCATCTCGGCGACTACCTTGTTCCCGGTCAGCGCGAGGCCAGCGGCCACGCCGACGATGCCTCCCTCACTGAGTGGCGTGACGAGGACCCGGTCGGGGTGACGGTCGGATAGGCCCCTGGTGATCTTGAAGGCACCGCCGTACGGGTCGGCGATGTCCTCACCGATGAGGTAGGCGCAGGGATCGCGGTCGAGCAGCGTGCGCAGCGCCCGGTTGAGGTTCTCAGCCATCCGCTCCGCGCTTGTCATCGGGCATCCCAGCGGGAGATGGGACGCTCCGCCACCTCGCGCACGATCCTGGCGACACGCTCCCGCATCCTGTCGTCGGCACTGCGGAGCTGCTCGGGATATGCCCGTGCATAGCGGCTGTACCAATCACTGTCTGCGGCCTCCCGCAGAGCCTCCGGTGAACGCGAGTCGTCCCCTTTGCTGTGCGGGCCCACCCGGTGAGTGATGAACTCGACCACCGCAGGCCGTGGCCGTTCGTGCAGCCGCGCGACGAGACCAGCCAGCTTCTGGCGAAGCTCGTTGACATCGATCGAGGTCAGGCGGTTGTGCAGCACCCCGAATGCGGATGCGCGGGCTGCCACGGACCCGGCCATCTGCAGGTGGACAGGCGTCGACTGGGCGATGCCGTTGTTCTCGACCACCACCAGCAGCGGCAGGCCCCACAACTGGGCCATGTTGAGGGCTTCGTACACCGCGCCCTCACCCCAAGTACCGTCGCCGATGTGCACCACAGCAACGCGGCCGGGCTCGGCGCGCTTGAGGTGGAGCGCTACGCCAGCCGCCACAGGGAGGCTCTGGCCCTGCACGCCGGTGGACAGGTACCGGTCTCGAAATATGTGCTGGCTGCCGCCGACTCCGTGGCACACCGCGCCCGTTCGCCCCATGATCTCCGCGAGCAGTCCGTGCGGATCGCGGAACCGAGCGAGGTAGTGCCCATGGCCCCGGTGATTGCTGAAGATGAAGTCGCCGTCATCGAGCAGAGGATAGAGCGCGACCGGGATGTACTCCTGGCCCAGGCAGGTATGGGTCGTGCCATTCAGCTTTCCCTGGGAGAAGAGATCGAGCAGGGCCAGCTCGAAGTGGCGGATCAACAGCAGAGTCTCAAGGTCGCGGTCCGCGAGCGGAGACAGGCCAACGGACGCAGGCGCCATCGCGGCCGCGGAAGGGGTCACACACCCACCCCCTTCGCCGCGAGGATCCGCTTGGCGGCACTGATGGACCTCAGTCCCCTGATCTCCGAGTAGGACAGCGAGACGCCGTAGAACTCCTCCAGGGTCACCACGAGTTCGAGGTGCTTGCGGCTGGTCCACGCGGCCAGCGTGGCCGGGCCGCTCTCCTCCGACAGGTCGACCACCCCGACGCCGAGCACGTCGGCCACAAGCTCAAGGAGCGGCGGGGACTCCGTCGTCTCGCTCATGGGGTGTTCCGGATGCTGCGTGGACGCATGTCTGTCCAGTTAAGCTCGATGTATCGCAGGCAGTCAGCCTTCGCCCCCGAGTGACCGGCATCGTGCCACCCGTCGGGGGCCTGCTGCCCATCAGGCCAGATGGAGTACTGGTCTTCATCGTTCACGACGACGCGATAGGACTGCTCGGTCGAAGTCTTGTCCACGGACGAGGCCTCCTCAGTGTCTGCGCGACCTCACGTTGAGGTCGGTACCTCCACGGCCTGTGCTTCACTGTCTGGGATCAGCGTCTCCACCCTCCTGGCGACCGGCACCGCGTATCCGGCCACACCGAGCACAATCGTCAAGACACCGCCGATAATGCACATGACGGCCATGCCCGCGCCGCGGCCGGTACCGACCAGGTGCCCGAAGACGGGTGCCAGCGCTCCCTGTGGCCGCATCGCCGGCCCGAAGACACGGTCGGCCAGTACCCCAGAAACCCCGAGCGCCAGCGGAAGGGACAAGTTCTCCATGAACATCTGGGCGGCGAACACCCTGCCCTGAACGGCCGGCTCGACCTTCTCCTGCCAGATCGCCTGGCCGTAACCGTCGATCACCGGGATGGTCCCCCATCCGATAAGGAGAGACAGCGACCACAGCCAGAAAGAGTCAGCGAGCCCGTAAACGATTCGGAATACTCCCATGCAGACGATGGCGGCGAGCACATAGCGCATCTTGTCGCTCCGGCGCCCCGCCGCGCCCACCAGCACACCGCCGAGCACGCCGCCAATGGCGCCTACTGACTGGACAAGGCCTGCCTGCCCGGCACTGTTGCCCGTGTCGGCGAGCACCATTGGGACCATTACCGTCCAGGTGATCGCCGCGATGAGGCTGACCAGGAAGCTGACAGAAAGCAAAGCGAGCAGCGGCCGGCGACGCACGATATACTGAAAACCGTAAAGGGAATCCCGCCACATGCTGGCGGCCACAGTCCCGTCCTGTCCCGGCGCCTTCGGGATCGCGACGAGAAACACGGTACCGATCGCAAGCGCGTAACTGAGCGTATCGATGGCCAGGATTGCCTTGATCCCGGTGAAGGTCAGCAGCAGGGCCGCGAGCGCCGGGGCCGCCACATATGGCAGATTCCGTACGAGCGACATCATCGCGTTGGCGCGCGGATAGTGGCCTCGCTCAAGCATCAGCGTGATGGTGGCGGAGTATGCCGGATACTGGAAGGCCAGGAAGGCCCCGGTCACGGTGCTCACCACGTAGAGTTCCACGACGCCGACCGACGTGACCGTGTACAGAAGCAGCAGAACTCCTGTCGCGGCCAGCGAGCCCAGGTCGCTCAGAATAATGGTCAGCCGCCGGTTCCAGCGGTCGACGAGCGCCCCGGCGACTGGGCTGAAGATCACGGTCGCCCCGAAGGAACAGAACTCCAGCAGGGCGAACTCCAACACCCGGCCCGTATGGTCCCAGATCCAGATGCCTAGAGCGAATGCCGTCATCCTTGTCCCGATGGCGGACGCGATCTGGCCGGACCATATGACGCTGAACGCGCTGAAGCCCGTTGGCCTTTTCATTGCAGTTACTGGTTCCCTTCGGTACCGGCCTGCGCTGACACGATGGCCGTGCGCAGATGGGCTCGGATCCTGGAGAGTACCCACTCCACAGTTTCCTGCTTATGGTAATTAATGCCGTAGTTTATTTCCACTCGCAGCCGCTGGCCGACCATAGAGGCCACGAAATCCATGTCAAACAACGCAATTCCGGCAGGATCCTGTTCGATTCCATATGGCTCGTGGCAGAGCTTGAAGACATCGCCGCCCTGCCGGCTCTCCTGGTAATTGAAGTGGCCCATGTAGTTGAAGCTCATCCGGGGGAGCGGCACTTGTGCCATGAGGTGACGCACGGAGGGGTCTTCGCAGCAATACCTCAGTGTGCTCCACCCCAGGCCAGTGCCAGGGACGAGGGCGAGCTGGCGCGCAATCCCGGCGGCCGACCTGGGATCACCACGACCCTCCGGCAACGTCAGCTGGAGCGGGTAGAGCACGTGCAGCCAGCCTGTGGTCCTGGACACGTCCATGCCCCTGGTAAGCTCATCCCGGCCGTGGCCGCTGAAGGCAAGGGCGCAGTCTGCCCGTCCTGTCCACTCGGCGACAGCCTCCGCGACGGCCCACACCAGCAGGTCGTTGACCTTGAGCTGGTAGCGGCGCGTCCAGCCGAGAAGGCCGGTGGTATCCAGCTCGCTGAGCGTGAAGCTCCGGTGCTTCAGGGTGCCGAAGGTCACCGGCCCGGGCAGGTCCGCAGGTACCCCGGGGTCCTGCGACGACTGCTGGCTCAGCCAGAATGGTAGTTCTTCTCGCAGCCGGGCTGATTGTGCGTATTGCTGCACCTGCTGGGCCCAAGTGATGTACGGCACGCTCGCCGGGAGGCGCGGCGAGCGGCCGCGCGGCAGATCGAGCAGCAGCCTGCGCATGTCCTCAAGCAAAATCTCCCTGGAGAGCCCGTCCGTGACCAGGTGGTGTGCGACGAGGAGAACCCGATCCCCGCCGTCCGGGCCCAAGCGCACATGGATAGTCCGCGCCAGCGGCCCGCCGAGGTCGAGGCCGCGCTGCGAGTCGGCCATCAGTGACGCCACGGCGCTCTCCCGCTCGGCGGCGGGTAGTCCGGACAGGTCGTGGCTTTCGAATGGGATACCCTCGCTGACTGGCCCACAGGACTGATGCCAGCCTCCGGTGCCGTCGCGGCGCAGGCGCAGGCGCAACGAGTCATGCGCGGAGGCAAGCTCGTTCCATGCCTGCTCCACGATCTCGGGCCGGGCGGCCCGGTTCAGCTGAAGGTAGTAAGGGTGATTGAAATGCGCTGGGGCGGACATCCGCGGGGCCACGCTGGCCAGGAACCAGTGCTGGGACGGGCTGATCGGCACCTCGTCACCTGGCCCTGCCGAGATCTTGCCACTGCGCCCCGGCTGCACCCCAGCTGGTGGCCTTTCCGTCGTTGACGCGCTCAGCGCGGCCACTGTCGGATTGTCAACGATCTGCCGCGGGGTAACCACGACACCTGCCTCGACTGCCCGATATGCCGCCTCGATAGCCAGCATCGAGTCACCACCGAGTGCGAAGAAATCGTCATGCAGCCCTACCCGCTCAACATGCAGCAGGTCAGCCCAGACGTCCGCGAAAAGCTGCTCAAGTTCGGTGGCCAGGCGGTCCTCGGCTACCTCAGCCGGCCTGGCGATGGCCGCCAGATCCGCCAGCGAGCGTGACACGCCAGGCCGGGCAGGCCCGGCAGGCTCATCCAGCGGCCAGCAGCTCGCGAGGAACTTGGCCTTGTCCCCCGGCGGCGCGGGCACCGCTACCACGCCGCCCCGGGGGAGCAGCCGCTGGATCTCGTCCTGCGCGTGAGCGTCTGCGGCGAGTACAAGCCCTGCGCCCGGGTCGATCGCGCCTTGGGCGACAAGCTCCGGCAGGCCGCGCACAAGGCTGGCGCTGAGCAAGCGAACGCCGTCGATCCGGGAGAGCGCGTCGAGGTCGCCGGCCGCCGCGCCCGTCCGTTCCCCTGCCGCGACCACCACCAGACGGCCGTAGTGCGACTGCCCGGCGGCAAAGCGGAGCAGGTCGAGCCTCGGCCAGCCGGCTGGGTCGAGCGCCACCCAGGTCGGCGAGTACCCGCCGTGGTGCAAAATGCGTCGCACCGCCAGCTCAGCGACACAGTCGAGGAACCCGGGCAGGAAAGCGCCATGCCCCCGCTCATTGCCGGGCGGATATGCCTCTCCCGCCCCCTGGCGCCTGGCCCACGAGGACGCGAGCACCACCTCCACCCCAGGAACCTCGACAGCTTGCCGCACCAGCCGGTCGTCCAGGCTGCCGAACACCCCTGACATCCAGTTCCATTCCGCGGACGCTGGGCAGGCCACCAGGAGCAGCGCCATGCCCGAGCGCCCACGAAACTCCGCGACCGACCGGACCAGGTCTGCCAGCGCCTCTTCCGCCTCCCATACCACCGCGGCCATCGGAGCCACCGAAGCGTCCAGGAAGTCCTGCCACCGGAACAGGACCACACCCAAAGCGGCTGGGGTCTGGCCGAACCGCGACCCCGGGTCCACCATCGCCCGGAAAACCGGGCTCACTGGGTGAGGAGACACATGGATCGGAACCCCGATCCAGTGTGAGCATAGGCCGACCGCGGATCGGACTCGTTCAGCGGGAAAGCTTGCAGCTACCGCCGCCATCAAGCCGCCGTCCTCCGCCACGGCGCTGCTGTCGGTAGTCAGGCCCAACGGTGCGTCGGGTAGGGCGACCGACGCCTGCATGGCCGCCTCGAACGAGCCGAGGAAAGCCTCAGCCGCGGGGGCATCGAACAGGTCGGCGGCGTAGGTTGCGACGACCTCCAATCCCTCCGGGCTGTGGATAACGGACAGGAACATGTCGAAGTCCGTGCCCTGGACCGGGATATCGATCGTCTCGCTGGTCAAGCCGGGCAGCCCCGGCTCCACTTGCTGGCGGTCGAGGAAATTGATGACGTACTGGAAGAGCGGATGGTGCGCGGGGCTGCGGGGCGGGTGGACGGCGTCGACGATCGCTGAGAACGGTACGTCCTGGTGCGCCATCGCCTCGAGCACCGTGCGGCGCACGCGTTTCAGGAGCTGGCGGAAGGTCGGTCCGTCACGCATGGTAATGAGGAAGGGCAGCAGGTCGGCAAAGTATCCGATCAGGTGCTCGGTCTCCGGATGGTTACGCCCCCGGCTCGGCGTACCGACCACGAGGTCGTCCTGGCCACTGCCGCGATACAGAGTCACCGCGAGGCCCGCGAGCAGGGTCATGAACGTGGTGACGCCCTCTTGCTGGCTTAGCTCGGCGACCGCGGACGCGAGAGCGGGGGCGAGCACCCGGGTCACGCTCGCCGAGCAGCCGGTCCGTCGCGGCGGGCGCGGCGCCGCCGCGCGCAAGTTGAGGACCGGCGGTGCACTCCGCAGCAGGTTGCGCCAGAACTGGACCTGCCGTTGTCCGTCCGTGCTGGCCAGCCAACTTTCCTGCCAGGCGGCGAAGTCGGCGAACTGCACCGGAAGGGGCTCAAGGACCGCCGTCCCGCCGGTCACGGCGGTGCCGTAGAGTGCGGCCAGCTCACCGAGGAACACCCCCCAGGACCAGTCATCGCAGACTGCATGGTGCATCCCGATCAGCAGGCAGTGAACATCATCTGCGTCACGGATCAGCCTGGCGCGTAGCAACGGCCCCTGCTCGAGGTCGTATTTCTCTGCGGCGTCCCGCTCGAGCACGGCGCGCAGGGCCGGCTCGCGCTCACCCAGCCCGTGCTGGCGAAGGTCCACCGTCGGCAGCCAGGGATCTACATCATCGTGCACAACGGCGGTTGGCCGTCCCCCCTGCTCCGGGAAAGACATGCGGAGCACCTCGTGCCGACTGATGATTGCGGCCATCGCGCCGAGTAGCGCATTCTCGTCCAGGTCGCCGACGAGCCGCATGGCATAGGCCGTGTTGTGCGCTGCGGGTGCGTCACCCAACCGGGCCAGCGCCCACATCCGCTTCTGCGTAGCGGATGGGACCAGTTCACTGCCCCGCAGGACCGGGATGATCGCGCTGGAGGGCTCTCCACGCGGTCCCGTGGCGTCCAGAATGCGCGCCAAAGCCTCAATGGTGGGATGGGTCAGAAATGCGTGCAGGGAAAGATCATGGCGAAACGCACTGCGGATCTTCGACACTAGCCTGGTGGCGAGCAGCGAGTGCCCACCCAAGGCAAAGAAATCGCTGGTCACGCCCACACCGGTAACCCTGAGGGTCTCCTCCCACAGCGCGGCTAGTCGCCGCTCGGCTGGGGTCTTGGGAGCGACGGCAAGCTCTCCCACTCCCCCGGGCGCACAGGCCCTCCTCAGCCTGACCCGGTCCGCGACAGCAGCGTCGGTCAGGTGCCCGGCGATGTCGGCGCGCTCCGAGCCGGCTGCCGGCCACTGGTCCCCCCACAGCTGCGATAAGCGACGGTACGTTAGCGTCCCGAGAGCCGCGAAGAACTCCGGGGTGTAGGGCACACGCCCGAGCTCGTCAGCCCCGCCGTCAAACACGTCCTCCGCCCGCTGCTGGTCCGCCCGCTCGGCTGCGAACGCCACCTCCACCCCCGGCACCCGCGCCATCCGCCGCGCCAGCCAGTCGTCCAGGCGGCCGAACACATCTTCCAGCGGATGCTGCGGCGTCGCCGGGCATACCACCAGCAGCAGCGGCACGTCCGTGCGCGCTCTGAACGCCACGACCGCACGGACGAGGTCCGCCAGGACCTCGTCCAGGAAGTCGGCCGCCCGGTCACCTGCCCAATGGCGCAGCCAGTCCTCCCAGCGCAGGTAGGTGACCGTCGCATCACGGGCCGGCCCGTTCACCAACTGCTGGACCACCTGGCCGTAGGGCACAGCCTCGAGATTGACCGGGGACCTCAGGAAACGGGACCAGAACCTGATCGGGTCGTGTACGGGGTCCGCGGTGAAGGAGGCCACGATCGCCACCGTCCGGCGACGGACTGGGGCCAGGTCGGCGACCCGGCATTCAGGCCGCATCGCGAACTCCGTCAGTACCTCGTGCAGCGAGGCGATGAAGGAGTCGATCGTCTCGTCCAGGTAGAGGTCGGTGCTGTAGGTAAGCGCGCCACTCAGCTCGTCTCCGGCGTGCTGAAGCGTCATGAAAATGTCGAAGTCCGTGTACCCACTGTCGAGTCCTTGAGGAGTGAAGCCCACTCCCGCGGCCGATCTCGACGCGTCGGTGATCTCGTTGACGCTCACCATGATCTGGAAGAGCGGATTGTGCCCGCGGTCCCTGGCCGGTGCCAGTGTCTCGACTACGTGGGCGTAAGGGGCCACCTGATGCGCGTAGGCAGCGCTCATGGTGCGGTGCGCCCGGCGGATCAGCTCGCGTGCCGAATCGCCGTCCCCCACCTTGGTCCGGATCACGAGCGTGTTGGCGAAGCAGCCGATGACCGATTCGAGGCCCACCTTAGTGCGGCCTGCTACCGGCATCCCGAGCACGATGTCCCGCGCCGCCCCGGCCCCGTACACGGTGGTGGCCACCGCCGCGAGGATGACGACATTGAGCGTGGTGCCTTCGCTGCGGGTACGATCGGTGAGGGCCCGGCTGAGTTCCGGCGGGAAGATGAGTGGCCGCTGGCGTCCATGGTGGCTCAGCGTGGCCGGCCGCGGATGGTCGGGCGGCACGGTGGACAACACCGGCGCCCCGGCCAGATGGTTCCGCCAGTAGGCGAGGTGACGGCCGAGTGCTTCGCCGGTCAGGCCCCGGCGCTCGGCGGCGGCGTGCTCCGCGAAGCGGAGGAGGGGCCGTGGGATCTCGCCGGGCGCGCGGGAAGCGAACTGGCCGTAGCAGCGGACCAGATCAGCAACGAAAACCTCGCTAGACCAGCCGTCGAACACGATGTGGTGGACGCAGACGAGAAGAAGATGGTCGTTGTCAGCGCGACAGAGTAGGCGCACAGCCAGCACCGGCCCGGCCACCAAGTTGAATCTTTGCTTGGCGTGGTCCCCGGCGACCCTCGCGGCCTCCGGCTGCTGGTCCGGCGACTCCCGGAGATCGGTGACCACTAGCCCGGGTGCCGCATCCGGCGCGACTTTCTGCCGTGGGCCATGCTCCGTGTCGGCAAAGCGAGTGCGCAGCGCGTCGTGCCTGCTGGCTACGGCACGCAGCGACTTCTCCAGCGCCGATCGATCCAGGTGGCCGGTGAGGCGCACGGCGAACGCGATGTTGTACGCGGGATCCCCTGGGTTGAGCGAGTCCAGGAACCACAGCCGCTCCTGCGCGTACGACAGCGGGGCCAGCCCCGCGCCTGGACCCGGTTCGGTCGGCTCGCCATCCGCGCGCCGCAGCCGCTCGGCCAGCCTCCGCCGCTGCTCGGGGGTCAGGGAGGCGATCCGGCGGGAGAGGGACTCGGTCATCGTGACAGTCCCTCCCCGCAGTGAGCACGATCATGGCCGCCGGGCAGGCGCGCCCAGAGCAGCTCAGGCCCATGTCTGTCGCCCACTGCCCGGGAACGGAACAACCCCAAGGTTCCGCCGGCATGTGGCAGGCATGCCAGCTGGTTCGCGGCGCCACCCCCGCGGGGATGGCGGGTAGGCCACCGGGCTGCCTGCGGCTCCCGTACGGTCCCTGTCATGCCGGGTTACCCTCCATGGCTCCGGGTGCCGGGCAGCGCGCCTGGGGATCACACACCATTCGTTCCAGCGCCCACTGGTAGAGCCGGGCCGCCTGTGGGGCGATAGTGGGGTCCGCCCGCGCAGGGTCCACCCGGACGGACAGGTCGAACACACCCGAGAGCGGGCGCCGGGCCAGCTCGACATCGAGGGCGAAGTTGGTTCGGTCGGAGAACCACCAGTCGAGCGGGCGGATGACGCGCAGTCCGCGCAGCCGGTCGAAGGCGTGGAAGTCGGCGTAATTGAACATGGCCGCGAAGAGCGGCGCCCCAGCCGCCGCCTGAACGTGCGCAAGTGGATAACGGCGGTAGGGGAGTAACTCACGCTCACCGTCGAAGGCCGCGCCGATCAGCTCACTCCAGGTGCGGCCATCGAGCTGGGCCCGCAGCGGCAGGCAGTTGAGGAACAGGCCCGCGATGCGGTCAGAGCCCTCCTCCTCCGGCCTGCCATTGACGACAATGCCTGCTGTCACATCGCCGTGACCACCCAGTTCGCCGAGCATCCATAGGTGGGCGGCCAGGAAGACACTCTTGGCCGGTACTCTGAGCGAATCCGCGACCCCTCGTATACGGTCCACCAGGCCGGGGGGCACTACCGCCCGGACGTCGGGGTCAACTCCCGGCGCGCGCTGCGGGCCCCGGCCCAAGCCCGCCCACGGTGGAGTCCGCTGCGCGGCCGCCGCCCGGTCAGTCCAGAACCGGCGAGCGGCTGCCGAGTCCAGGGCCGCGCGCTCCAGCGCCACGAAGTCACGGAAGCGCACCCGCGGTGGTCGCGCTAGCTGCACAGGCCCGCCAAGCTGGGCGTCGTAGGCGCACAGAAGGTCGCCGATGAGAACCGAGAAACTCCATCCGTCCGCGATCGCGTGGTGCAGGGACAGCGCGATCTGGTACGTCCCGTCTGAGTGTTCCAGGACGTGGCAGCGGGCAAGCGGCGCCTTCGAAAGATCGAACGCGCGTTGCCACTGCTTCTTCCACCATGCGCGGGCCGCCGACCGGTGGTCACGGCCGGCTGCCAGCACCTCGGTCAGCAGCGGGATGGGGGCCTCCTGGTGCAAGAGCTGCAGCGGTTCCGGGCAGGCGTCCAGATCGAACGAGGTTCGCAGGATGTCATGTCGTCGGGACAGCAGATCCAATGCCCGGCGCAGCGCGGCGTAGTCGAGCGGTCCGGACAGCCGCACGCTGGTGAGGTCGTGGTAGAGGGTGGGATCCTCGGAAATCTCGCATTCGTAAATGATCCCCACTTGCATGCTGGTAGCCGGGTAGCTCTCCTGGAGCTCCGCCGGCCGCGCGTCCCCCCGGCGCTGCGCACCGGGCCCGTCCGGGGCCTGCTGCCCGGCAGGCTCAAGCCGGCGTTGCTCGCACAGCGCACCGAGCCCCGCCACCGTGGGCTGGCGGTACAGGTCCTCGACGCCGATGGCCAGCCCTGCCTCACGCGCACGAGCCACTACCCGGATCGCGATGATGGAGTCCCCGCCGAGTGCGAAGAAGTTGTCGGCCGTCGCTACGCCGTCCCGGCCAAGCGCCCCGGCCAAGATCCGCACCAGCTCGTGCTCAACTTTCGTCGCCGGTGCGGCCCGGTGACCCGGGAAGGCGGCGGCAGCCCGGTCTGTCACAGGATCGGGCAATGCTTCTTTGTCCAGCTTGCCGTTTACGGTAACGGGCAAGGCCGTGACGGCCACAAAGCGGGACGGGACCATGTAGCTGGGCAGCCGCCGCGCCAGCGCGGCTCGCAGCGCGGCCTCGTCGGTGTCGCCAACGATTGTCACGACGTATCCGATCAGCTGGCCCTCGCCCTGCTGGTCGGTTCGCAGGACGACCGCGGCTTCCCGGACTGACGGCTGGTCCAGCAGAGCCGCTTCCACCTCTCCTGGCTCGATGCGGAACCCGCGGAGCTGCACCTGCTCATCCGACCGGCCGCAGAAGATCAGATCCCCGTCTGGAGTGAGGAGGGCGAGGTCACCGGTGCGGTACATGCGGCTGCACCGGGGCCCGACGGGGTCTGGCATGAACCGTTCCGCGGTCAGCGCCGCCTGGCCGAGGTAACCACGGGATACCCCAGCGCCGCCGACGTACATCTCCCCGATAGTGCGGACCGGCACGGGGTGCAGGTGCTCGTCGAGGAGGTACACGCTCAGATCGGGCAGCGGGCGGCCGATCGGGCTCACCGTCCTGCCAAGATCACGACGGGTCATTACTCGCTGTGTCACGTGCACCGTCGTCTCGGTGATCCCATACATGTTCAGCAGGCGCGGACCGGCGTCACCGTAATGCTCGATCCAGGGGCGGAGCAGCGCTTGTTCAAGCTTCTCCCCGCCGAAGACCACCAGCCGCAGCCGGGTATCCGGAAATCCGGAGCTCTCGGCCTCCTGGACGAGGCGGCGGAAGGCAGCGGGGGTCTGGCTCAAGATGGTGACCTGTTCGGCGGCAACCAGCCGCAGGAAGGACTCCGGGTCCCTGCTCGTCGGGTAGGGGACGATCACGAGCCTACCGCCGTACAGCAACGCCCCCCACAGCTCCCATACCGAGAAGTCAAACGCGAACGAGTGGAACAGGGTCCACACATCGTCGCTACGCGGGCCGACCGTCGGCTCAGTCGCCGTGAACAGCCTGCTTGCGTTGGCGTGAGTGACCATCACCCCCTTGGGTTTCCCGGTGGAACCAGAGGTATAGATGACGTACGCCACATTGCCCGCGCGGACACCGGTGCGCGGCGGCTGCGAACTGCCCGGCCCGTCGTCTGTGCCCGGCATGTCGTCGAGAGACACGAAGACCGCGCTTTGGGGAAGCACGCTCCGGGCACGCTCCGGGCCCACCAGGATGGGGCATCCGGAGCCGTTGACAGCAGCGGAGAGCCTGGCGGGCGGATGGGACGGATCGAGCGGCAGATAACCGCTGCCGGATTTGAGCACGGCGAGCAGTGCGACGACGGTGCCGGAGGCACGCTCCGCCCAGACGGCGACCAGCACCTCGGGCCCGGCACCGTGCCGGCGCAGGACGTGAGCAAGCCGGTTAGCGGCCCGGTCGAGTTCCTGATAGGTCAGACACCGGTCACCGTCCGTTACCGCGATCCGGTGCGGGCTTTGTGCGGCACGCTCGGCGAACAGCTCGTGGATGCATCGGGCCGACCTGGCAGCGGCATCCCCGGCCGGCTCCGCGCCCACGATAGCCAGTTCGCCGCGGTTCAGGAAGCTGAGGTCACGCAGGGGCATGTCCGGGCGGGCCATGCCCTCAGCGAGCAGCCGGACATACCAGTCCAGCAGGCATTTTGCGGTCCGCGGGGCAAACAGGTCGGTGCTGTACTCCAAGGCGCATGCCAGTTCGCCGGGAAGCTCGTCGATCTCCACAGTGAGTGCGAACTTGGCCGTGCCGTTGTCTACCGGCACCGGTTCACAGTCGAGCCCGTCGATGCGGGCGTGAGGCCGGCGCGGTCCCTGGTAGGCGAGCACCACCTCGACCGGGGGATGGCCCGACCCGTCCCGTCCGCCCAGCTCCCTGGCCAGCCACTCGAAGGGGACGTACTGGTGCTCGATGGCGTCGAGAACGACCTGCGCCGAGCGCCGGACTGTCTCGCGAAGCGAGGAGCCGCCGCGGACCTGGAGCCGGAGCGGGACGGTGTTCACGAAGAACCCGGTGACGTCGTCCAATCCCGGGCTCGGACGCCCGGCGGCAGGCGAGCCGATTACCATGTCTTCCTGCCCGCCCAGCCGGTGGATCAACGCGCCCAGCGCGGTCAGGAAGACAACGTAGGGCGTGGTCTCCTCTTGCCGGGCAAGCTCGGACACCGCGTCGAGCAGCGCCCCGGGGACCTTGCGGGTGATCCTGCCGCCGCGGTGGCTCGGCGTGTCGGGCCCCGGGTGGTCGGCCGGCAGCCGGAGCGAACCCGGAACCCCTCTTAGCTGCTCCCGCCAATACCGGCGGCTCTCCCGCAGGGAGTCGGAGTCTTCAAGCTTTCGCTGCCAGTTCGCGAAATCGCGGTAGCGCAGGGTGGGCTCAGGGAACCTCTGCGGACTGTCCCCGGCCCGGGCCGCGGAGTAGGCGGCGGCGAGCTGGCGATCGAGCACGTCGATCGACCAGGCGTCGCAGACGACGTGCGCAACCACGAGCACCAACAGGTGGTCGTCATCCGCTAGCCGGATCAGCCGGGCGCGCACGAGGGGCGGCCGGCTGAGGTCAAATGGGCGGGCTGCATCCTTGGCCGCCATTCGCGTGGCGGTGGCCGCGGGGCTGGGCTGGCCGGTCACGTCAACGATCTGCAGCCGGACGCGGGCGTCGTCACTGACGATGGTGGCCAGCTCACCGCCGAGCAGCGTGAAACCGGTCCGCAACGCCTCGTTGCGTTGGGTCACGGCGTCCAGCGCGACGCGCAGCGCGGCGACCTCCAGCGGTCCCCGCAACCTGGTGACCACGGGCACGTTGTAGGCGGCGCCCGCCCAGTCGCTCAGCCGCGACAGGAACCAGAGCCGCTGCTGTCCCAGCGAGGGCCGGCCGGCCGCGTCCCCGTCGCGGACCACCGGAGGCAGCGGCGCGGTCGCCGAGGTCCGGGCGGCGGGCTGGGTGACCAGGGCCGCGACACCGCCCACCGTGCCCGCATCGAAGAACTCACGCAGGCTGAGGTGGTAGCCGGCTTCCTCCCGCAGGATGGCAAGCACCCGCGTGGCCTGCAACGAGTTGCCGCCCAACAAGACGAACCCATCCGCCCGGCCTACGGACGCAATGCCGAGAACGTCTGCCCACACCTGCGCGATGCGCCGCTCCACCGGATCGGCGGGCAGCGTCCCTGGCGCCTGCTGAGTGAACGCCGTTGCCAGGAGCTCCCGAAGGCCCCCCCGGTCCACCTTCCCGCCATGCGGCGCGACCGGAAGCCGGTCCAGCGGCACGATCGCCGACGGCACCATGGGAGAAGGCAACAGCTCGGCCAAACGTCGCAGCAGCCAGGCGGGGTCGAGGTCCGCGCCCGTCGCGAAGGCCACCAACCTGAGGTCGACACCGCTGCCCTGCGGCACCACCGCGCACTCCCGCACCCCGCACAAGGCCGTTATGGTCCGCTCCACCTCCCCCAGCTCGACCCGGTGGCCGCGGACCTTGATCTGCCCATCGGCCCGGCCAAGGAACTCCAGCTCGCCCCCGGGAAGCCAGCGCCCCAGGTCGCCAGTGCGATAGAGCCGTGCCCCCGGGCGCCGTGCAAAGGGATGGGGACGGAAACAGTCAGCCGTGAGCGCCGCAGATCCGAGGTAGCCGCGCGCGAGATTGCCGCCGCCGATCCAGATCTCACCTGGGATCCCCGGGGGAACCGGCGACATGGCCTCGTCGAGCACGTAAATCTCCACGCCAGGCAGCGGGCGCCCGATAGGCGGCGGCCTGTCCGGCAGCAGCCGGTCTCCGATGCATGCGATGAGCGTGGTCTCCGTCGGCCCATACCCGACAAGGAACCTGCGCCGCCCCCATCGGGCGAACACACTGGAAGGCACGACCTCGCCGCCCACGATCAGCGTGTGCAGTGCCGGAAGCTGCGCGTCCGGCAGCACGCACAGCAGAGAGGGAGGCAGCAAGGCGGTCGTCACCTCGGCCTTACGCAGGAAGTCCAGCAGGCCAGGGCCGGCGATGTCCACGTCGGGCGGCGGAATCACCACCGCCCCGCCACTGAGCAGCGGGCCGAAGATCTCACAGATTGTCGAGTCGAAGGTGATCCCCGCGAACTGCAGCATCCGTACGCCGGGCCCGAGACGCACCCGGTCTTTGATGCCAGCCAGGAAGCCGGTGACGCAGCGCTGCTCGACCATGACACCCTTCGGGCGCCCAGTGGAGCCCGAGGTGTACATGACGTAGGCGAGGTCAGCGGGATGAGCCCGGGGAAGCTGATCCGGCACCGCCGCGCTTGGGGCCCCGGGCGCGGCATCGACGAGCAGCACGGGTTCCGCGCCGGCCGGCAGCCGGTCCCGCAGGCCCGTGCTGGTCACAATCACCCGAGGTGAGGCGTCGCGGATGATGGCCGCGATTCGTTCCCTTGGGTTCTCGGGCTCCATTGGCAGGTAGCCAGAACCCGTCTTGGCAATGGCCAGCAGCGCCACGAGCCGGCCGAGGGAGCGGCCGAGAAACACCCCGCAGAGGCTGCCGGGACCCAGGCCGTGGGTGGCCAGGCGCCCAGCGAGCCGTCCGGCCGCCGTGTTGAGCTGCGCGTAGGTCAGCCGCTCGGTGCCGCATTCGACCGCGAGGGCGCCCGGGGCTCGCTGGACCTGATGCTCGAACAGCTCGGCGATCGTCGATGTCTGCTCCTCGGCGTCGGTGCCCCGCGCCAGGATGACAGTCACCGTGGTTAGTTCCGCGTCGCTGATGATGGGCAGCTGGGTGACCGCGGCCCCGGGATTGTCGGCAACAGCCCGCAGCAGCCCGCTCAGATGATCCGCCATTCGCCGCATTGTCGCCTGGTCGAACAGTTCACTGCGGTACCGCAGCCTGGGCACGTGCCGGGCCATCGGGCCGCTGATCTCAAGGAAGATGTCAAATGGCGCGATGCCGGCCCCCCGCGACCCCGTCGGCGCATCGGCGGGAACAGCCCCGAAGCCGATCGTGAGCCGGGGCCCATCGCGCCCCTCGCCGTTGGGCGTGCGCTGCTCGCCCTGTGCCGCCTCGCGCGCGGGCCCAGCGCACAGTTCCCCGCCCACCCGGGTGAGGAATTCAGCGAACGTCGCGTCCTCAGCACCCCTGATCCGCAGCATCCGTACCGCACCGCTGCTGGCGCTTCCCGGCGCTATCCAGCCCACCACGAGGTCAGCGCGCCCGGCATAGCGGCCGACGAGCACCAGCAGGCCGGCGATCACAACCACGGGCAACTCTGTGCGGAACCGCCCTGACAACCGGGTCAGGTCCTGCTCAAGCGTGTCCGGCCATGGGATGGGGGCCACATCCTCATCGCGGGCCGTCATGACGGACGGATGGTGATCCACAGGCACCCCCCCACCAGCTGCGGCGGCAGCGAGGTGCTCGGTCCACCAGTCGGGCGGTGGAGCGCTTACAGCATCATCTGCGATGTCAGTCATGTGCGCCACCGAGCAGTGCCCACTTGTCTTCCTCCGGCAATTTCCCGATCTCGGCCAGGAGATCGGCGGGTGGCTCTTGGTCGTCTCGCCCGTAGCGACCGACCAGTTCCGTGAACTCGGCAAGGGTGGTCGCCTGGAAGAGCAAAGCAGGGGGCAGCTCGACACCGAGTTCGTCATATATCCGCGCCGTCACCTGCGTGGCCAGCAGTGAATGGCCGCCTAGGGTGAAGAAGTCGTCGGCCGGGCTGATCTGCGTCGTACCGAGCAGCTCACGCCAGATGGCAAGGACGCATTCCTGCGCTGAACGGGGCGCCGCAGGCTTCGGCCCGGAACCGGCGGAGTTCCCTACCACGGGATCCGGGTGGCCAGCCGCGGATGCGCCCGCCGTGCCCGCGGACCCGGCATCCAGCCAGTGGCGCCGGCGTGCGAACGGATACGTGGGCAACGGCACCCGTCCGCGCCGTTCGTCGGCCCAGAAGCCGGGCCAGTCGATCTCCGTTCCGGACAGCCATAGCGCGCCCACGGCATTCAGGACGGCCACGCTGTCGTCCTCACACCGCTCGGGACGGCCGAGGGAAGGGATAGCCACATGGCGGCCCGTGGACAGATCATGCCGCCGAGCCAGGGTGGTCAGGACCGTGCCAGGACCTACCTCAAGCAGTATGCGGTCCTGCGCATCGAGGAGCAGCTCCATGCCCTCGTGGAAGCGCACCGTCTCGCGCAGATGGCGCGCCCAGTAGTCAGGGCTCGCCGCCTCCTCGTCGGTGATCCAGCGGCCGGTCAGGTTGGAGACAAACGGAATGCTGGGCGGCTGCGGCGCGGTGTCACGGACCAGGGTGGAGAACTCGCCGAGGATAGGCTCCATCATGGCTGAGTGGAACGCATGCGAGGTACGCAGCCTTGAGTGGCTCATTCCGCGGCGGCGTAGCTCCGACAGCGTGTCGGCCAGCGGCTCAGCCGGGCCGGAGATGACGCTCAGCTCACTGCTGTTGCTGGCCGCCAGGGATACCCCGGCCGACAGCAGCGGTTCCAGCTGGCTGCTCGCCATCGGCACCGCTGCCATGACGCCGGCCGGCAGGCTCTGCATGAGGAGGCCGCGAGCGGCTACCAGGCGTATTGCGTCCGCCAGTTCGAAGGTTCCGGCGAGACAGGCTGCCGTGTACTCGCCGAGGCTGTGCCCCATCATCGCGGCAGGGCGCACTCCCCACGCCAGCCATGTCTGGGCCAGCGCGTACTCGGTGGCGAAAAGCGCCACCTGGGCGAACTCGGTGCGGTCCAGAAGCTCGGGCGGCCCGTTGGCAACGCGGTGCACAAGAGAGCGCAGATCCGCGCCGACCTGCTCGGCCACCAGGTCAGCGCAGATATCGAACCACCGGCGGAACACCGGCTCCGCCTGGTAGAGCCCCTGGCCCATCGCCGGATGCTGGGCGCCCTGGCCGGGGAAGAGAAATACGACCTGCCGGTCGTGGCGCGCCGAGGTAGCGCCACTGGTGTCGTGGGCACGCGGTCCTGACGCGGCCAGGAGCTCGGCGGCCTCCTCACGGCTGCGGCAGACAACAGCCAGCCGGTACCGTCGGGCCCTGCGGCTGATGTGGCAGGTGAAGGCGATATCGGCCAGATCAGCCTCCGTGCTGCCACCCCGCAGGAACCGGCCCAGGCGGCTGGCTGTCTCGGTAAGAGCCTGCTCCGTGTCGGCCGAGAGCGTGAGCAGCTGGGCCGGACGAGCGCCCGGCTGCGGCGCAGCGGCTTCCGGAGCCTCCTCAAGGACGACGTGAGCGTTGGTCCCACCCATGCCGAAGGAACTGACGGCGGCTCGCCTCGGCTGTCCCTTCCATGGCCAGGGAGCCAGCTCAACGGGCAGGTGGAAGGGGCTCGACTCCAGCTCGATCTCGGGGTTGCTCCGCCGGAAGTAAGGGCTTGGCGGCAGGGCGCGGTTCTTCAGCGCGAGCACGGTCTTAATCAGGCCGGCTGCGCCGGCTGCGGCGTCGAGGTGCCCAGTCAGCGCTTTTACCGAGCCCAGGGCGCAGTACTGGGGTTCCGGCGAAGCCGCCCCGAACACGTCGGCGAGCGCTGCGAATTCGATCGGATCGCCGAGCGCGGTGCCGGTTCCGTGCGCCTCGACGTAGGAAATGGTCGCGGTCGGGACACCGGCCACCTGATGAGCCATGCGGATCACCGCACTCTGGCCCCCGGAACGCGGAGCGGTGAAGCCGACCTTGCGCCCACCATCGTTGTTCACCGCTGAGCCGATGATGACGGCGTGGATGGTGTCCCGGTCCGCCAGTGCCTCGGCGAGCGGTTTGAGGACGACGATGGCGACCCCTTCACCGTTGACCGTACCGTTCGCCCGGCTGTCGAATGGATAGCAGTGGCCGTCGGTTGACAGCACCCCGCCCGCCTGCGCCCGGTATCCCTCACGCTGGGGGATGTGCACCGACACTCCGCCCGCCAGTGCGATGTCGCACTCGCCGTTGAGCAGCGCCTGGCAGGCCAGATGGATGGCGACGAGGGAGGACGAGCAGCCGCTCTGCACGGTCAGCGCCGGTCCTCGCAGGTCAAGGTGGTAGGCGACGCGCGTGGCGAGAGTGTCCTTGTCGTTGGCCAGCAGCAGCTCATGGAGGCCGACTCCGGTGAGCGGGCCGGCACCCGCGCGGAGCTGATGGATGAGGTACGTACTTTGGCTGACGCTGGCATAGACCCCGGCTAGTCCGTCGTAGTGCTCGATGGCGTACCCCGCCTCCTCCATGGCAGCCCACGCGCTTTCCAGGAATACCCGCTGCTGGGGATCCAGGAGCGCGGCGTCTCGTGGGGAGTATCCGAAGAATTCGCTGTCGAAATACTCCACATCCGCCAGCAGGCCGCCTGCCTTGACGTAGCCGGAACGGCTGGCGGTGTCCGCGGGTACTCCAGCGGCCTCGACCTCGGCCTGAGAGAACTGACAGATCGTCTCCTGACCTGCGCTTACGACTTCCCAGAACTCGGCCGTTGAGGCAGCCCCAGGGAACCGGCCCGCCATTCCGATGATGGCTACTTCGAGTCCGGTCGTTCCATCCTCGCCCGGCACGGCTGGTCACCCCCTCTCTGCCCGCCCGCAGCGGTTGGCGCGCTCCCGCCGCGCCTGACGCCGCCGGGCCAACTGGCTCGGGTCCTTGGCGGGGAATGTGTCCCGCTGCGCGGGCCCAGCGCTTAGGTGGCATGCCAGGTCATGGATCGTCGGGTTGTTGAACAAGGTCACTGTTGCGATCTCTCGCTTGAGCGCCTGGCGCAGCCGGGCCCTGAGGCGTATGAGCAGCATGGAACTCCCGCCCGCCTCGAAGAAGTTCTCGTGCACTCCCACGTCGGTGCCGAGCACCTCACGCCAGGCAGCGGCAATGACCCGCTCCACCTCTGTCATCGGCTGCCGCGCTGGGCCGCGCCCGCAGTCCAGCGCCCGAAGCTGGGCTAGTGCGGCTCGGTCCACCTTGCCGTTGGCGTTCAGCGGGAACGCGCTCATAGACAGGAATGCCCTGGGAATCATGTACCGCGGGAGTCTCGCACCGAGCAGCAGGGAAAGTCGCGTCCCTAGGCCAGCGGCGTCCAACGGGTCTGGCGCCGCAACCACATAGGCTACGATCTCGGGTTCGCCGGACGGGCTGGCACAGACCAGGACAACGGCGTCCTGTACCTCCGCGGCGTCCCGCAGCGTGGCCTCGATTTCACCCAGCTCTACGCGGTAGCCCCGTATCTTGACCTGGGTGTCCGACCTACCGAGGAACTCGATGGTGCCGTCCTCGCGCCACCGGGCGAGATCGCCCGTGCGGTACATCCTGGCGCCCGGTGCAGCGGACAGCGGATCAGGAAGAAACCGCTCGGCAGTGTCGGCCGGACGGCCGTGATAGCCGCGCGCCAGTCCCTCTCCCCCGGTGAAGATTTCCCCGACCGCTCCCACTGCCACTGGCAGCAGCGCCTCGTCCAGGATCGCCACCCTCGTGCCGCGGATCGGTCGCCCGATGGGCAACGGCCCGTCCGCTGGGGGCACGCCGCGGGAGGTCCAGCACGTGGTGAACGTCGTGTTCTCGGTCGGGCCGTAGGCGTGCGTGAATGTCAGCTGAGGGTGTGCGGTCAGGACCGCTGCCACATGCGCGCTGGACACGACGTCGCCACCTGCCAGGAGATGCCGTACGTCTTGAAAGATCTCGGGAGCGGCGAACGCGATCTGGTGGAACAGGCCCGCTGTCAGGTGCAGGACAGTGACGCCGTGGTTCTGGACCGCCTCGGCAAGAAGTTCTGTGGTTACCGGGCCAGGCGGCGGGACCACCAGGGTGCCACCGTTCAGCAGGGCGCCCCAGATCTCGAAGGTGGAGGCGTCGAAAGCGACCGGGGCCACCTGCAGGAACACGTCGCCTCGCCCGAAGACCGCCCAGTCGGGGTCCCGGACCAGCCTGTGTACGCCACGATGGGCCACCGCGACCCCCTTTGGCTCGCCTGTGGAACCGGAGGTGTAGCTGACGTACGCCAGGTCATCCGGGTTAACAGGCGGCAGCCCGATGATCCGCTTGTCCTGCTCAGCCACCCGCAACTCATCTTCCAGCGTGACGACTTCGGTGGGCAGCCCTGGAAATTCCGCTAGGTTGGGCCGCTGGACAAGGATGAGTGCGGGACGGGCGTCACCTAGCAGCCGGCGGACCCGGCTCGGCGGCTGCTCACCGTCCACGACCAGGTAGGCTCCCCCTGCCGCGAGCACGGCGAGCATCGCCACGACAAGCTCCACTGAACGGCCTGCCCGGATGCCGACAACCGAGTCCGGCCGTACTCCGCGTGCTGCGAGCCGGGAGGCCAGAAACCAGGCCCGCCGGCACAACTCCCGATAGCTCACAACGGCATCGCCGCAGACAACGGCCGGGGCGTCAGGCTGTTCGCGCGCCCAGCCCCGGACGACATCGTGGATGCACCGCGGCGTCGCGGCCGTCTCGCCGCTGCCCCATGCCTGGGTCCGCCGTCGCTCCTGCGCCGCCGGTCCAGTCGGCGGCGATTCTTCTCGCGTCATCAAGCGACCTCACATAGTCCGCTACAAGCCGGGCTTATGACATGCCGATAACTTTGCTAATCCTTTCTTGCGCGCTTCTGGGGCCTTCCTGGCGCGAGACTGGCGTCGCGCTGGCGCGTCGCTGGCGCCCCCTTGAGGTCAACTGCCCTGAAATGTCAGGATTCGGGGAGCCTACCTGGAAGTAGGCACCAGCATCAAGCCGGAAAAGGAGCGGCGGGTGGTCGCGCACGCCATCGAATATGTGGAGATTTATACTGACGATCCGAAGAAGTCGGTAGATTTTTTCGCCTCGTCCTTCGGTTTCTCTGAAATAGCACGCTCAGAAGGCGCCGACGGGAATTCGGTGTTACTGCGCCAGGGCGGCGTGCAGCTCATGATCACGGCCGGCCCGATCACTGGCGGCTTCTGCGCGGCACACGGCGACGGAGTCGCCAATATCGCTTTCGCCTGTGACGATGTTGCGGCCACGCGGGACCGGGCGCTCGCGGCCAGGCCACGGCAAACTGCTCTCGCGCCCGATCCCCTGACGACCGTCTCCGGTTTCGGTGACATCATGCACACACTGGTCCAGCGGCGTACCGGTGCCCTGCGGCAACTACCAGCGGACCGCGTGTGGACGCTTACGGCCCCCGCGGAGGGGGACAGCGGGACCTCCCGTATCCAGGAGATCGACCACGTTGCAGTCTGCCTCGATGCCGGGACGCTGGAAAATGTGGTCGACTTCTATATCCGTGCATTCGGGTTCGAGCGATACTACAGTGAGTATGTCTCGGTTGGCGACCAGGCGATGTATTCTGTCGTGGTGCGAAGCCCATCCGGAGGAATAACCTTTACGATTCTACAGCCAGATCGCCTGAAAAACAAAGGCCAGATAGATGAGTTTCTGATACGCAATGGTGGTTCAGGCGTTCAGCATCTCGCGTTCCTTACAGCGGAGATTGCTTCGGCGGTCCGTGAATTCCGCGCGCAAGGAATTGATTTTCTGAAGGCGCCAGGAACCTACTACGATCTACTTGGCACGCGGATGCCCGGCATGCAGGACGAGATGGCAGACCTGCGTGACGTTAATGTCCTCGCGGACCGCGATGAGTGGGGCGACCTGCTGCAACTGTTCACCAGGTCCCCTTACCAGCGCCGCACGCTCTTCTATGAACTGATTGAGCGCCGAGGCGCCCAGGGATTCGGCAGCGCGAACATTCGCGCGCTGTACGAGGCAGTGGAGCGTGAGCGGGTGGCAAGCACGTGACACGGAGCGGCCAGGCGACCGCCCCGGCTCGGCTGGCGCCACTCGCGCGCGAGTTGCCGGAGCCTGGTCCGGGGTTGTGCAAGGAGGATCTGCACCAGAGTGTGTCCGATCCGTTGCTAGACACCATGACCTTCCTCAACGAGATCACGGAGCGCCATCCGGAAGCGATATCGTTCGCGCCCGGCCGACCGTACGAGGGGTTCTTCGACACCGAGGACGTCTTCACCCACCTGCGGCTCTACTTCAGCCATCTGGCCGGGCAGGGTTCCTCGCCCGAGCAGGTCCGCACCGCCGTATACCAGTACGGGCCGACGGCTGGCCTGGTGCGTGAACTGATCGCGGACTCGCTGCTCAAGGAGGAAGGTATCCGGGTTCCAGCCGAGTCCATCGTCATCACCGTGGGATGCCAGGAGGCCATGCTACTGGTCCTGCGGGCCCTGTTTTCAGGTCCCGGCGATGTGCTCCTGGTCTCCAGCCCCTGCTATGTCGGCATCACGGGCGCGGCGCGACTCCTGGACATCAACGTAACCGCCGTCGCGGAGCGAGAGAGCGGAGTCTCCTGCCCTGACCTCGAAAACGCGATATGCGCGGCGCGCAGCCGGGAATGCCGCCCACGGGCCCTGTATCTGGTGCCCGACCATGCGAATCCGTCCGGCAACACGATGCCGCTGGAGGCCCGCCACGCGCTACTCGACCTGGCGGAGCGCATGAACGTCCTTATCCTTGAGGACAGTCCCTACCGGCTGGTCAGTCCCGGCGGCCAACTGCCTACGCTCAAGTCTTTGGACCGCCACCGCCGCGTCGTCTATCTGGGCTCCTTCGCCAAGACGGCGTTCCCGGGTGCCCGTGTCGGATTCGTCGCAGCCGACCAGCAGGTCTACGACGCTTCTGGCCGGACGAGCCTGCTGGCCGACGAAATCGCAAGGATCAAGAGCATGGTGACGGTCAACACCCCAACGCTCAGCCAGGCAGCAATCGCGGGGATACTGCTCGCTGCGAATGGCCGCCTGTCGGAGCATAATGCAAACGAAACCGCGCACTATAAGATTGCCCTGGCAACTATGCTTGGGCAGCTTGACTATCGTTTTCCGGTCGGCCGTCGGCGTGAAATTGGCATAAACTGGACCAAGCCCACCGGGGGCTTCTTTCTCACTGTTCGTGTCCCTTTCAGGGCGAATAACGACGCGCTGGAACGTTCAGCGCAGAGTTTCGGCGTCACCTGGACACCGATGTCCTATTTCTATCCGCAGGCCGGCGGCGAGCATGAGATGCGCCTATCTTTCAGCTGCCTGGAGCCGGCGGAAATCGAGGAAGGAATCCGGCGGCTAGCAAGCTTCATTGAATCCGAACTGGCAGGCGGCAGGGCCGGTGCTTCCGCGCGCGTGGAGATTCCATAGCCCGGAGATTTTACCGGTCCCGCCATGGTTACTCCCCAGGAATAGCCCAAGAGACCAGGCAGAATAAGTCCACCTCGGCAGGTAAGGATTTTCCATGGTAACCAACACGGACCGCGAGCTAATGCAGAAGAACCAGCAAGGCTGGAATCATTTAGCTGCGGCAAATGTCAAGTCAACCTACTACAACCTGGAAACGTTCCGGAAGGGGCGTAGCAGTCTGCGCTCCCTCGAACGTGAGACGGTGGGCGACGTCAGTGGACGCTCATTCCTCCACCTTCAGTGCCACCTCGGCCTGAACGCTATCTCGTGGGCAAGGCTCGGTGCTAACGTAACGGCAGTTGACTTCGCCGCTGAGGCGATACGGGTCGCCCGCGAACTGGCGTCGGACTTGGCTGTCGACATGGATTTCATCTGCTCGAATATCTATGACCTCCCCCAGGTGCTGGACCGTCAGTTCGACATCGCTTACACCGACTACGGTGTGCTCAGCTGGCTGCCGGACCTGCCGGGATGGGCCCAGGTGATAGCCCATTTCCTCAAGCCAGGCGGAATATTCCATCTCGTGGAGATTCATCCCATCCTGGGTGCCTTCACAGAGATTGATAGCGAACTCCGGCTGACACCGGAACTATTCCAGGAGGGTCCCCGCGCCATGGAGGTGTCCGCCACATATGGCGACAACTACGAAGATGGCCCATCGGTACCAAAGCTCACCGAGCACAGCTGGCCCTGGACTGTCAGCAGCGTGGTAAAAGCGCTCATCGGCGCTGGGTTGCGCATCGAGCACATGGATGAGGTACCGGTGGATTGCCGCCAGCGCTTCAAGACGATGGTGCCGGATGCAGTCGAGGAAAGCTGCTGGCGACTGCCAGGTGACCCGCTGCCACTGTCCTTCGTCTGCTCCGCCAGGAAGCCCGCCTAGCCTGGCGGGGCTTCGCATACCCGCCCGGGGACGGGTTGGCAAGCGGGGAACGCCCAGTGTTAGGTGATTGTCGGAGGAGGGTGGCGATGACCTGGGATGAACTGCTTGCCTACTGCCTTGCCAAACCCGGCGCGTGGCAGGACGAGCCCTGGGACGGCGACGTCGTGGTGAAGGTAGGCCGCAAGATCTTCGCCTTCCTTGGGTCGGGCCCGGCGTGCTCGGTCGGGCTCAAATGCGGCCCATCCAGGGAAGTAGCCAATGAATGGCTCGCGCGCTATCCGGACGACGCGTCGGTCATGCCCTACATCGGCCGTTCCGGGTGGAACAGCCTGCGGATCGG
>Ga0137377_10000172_pt1 | contig 34147 bp, 26 predicted proteins | sample SagtaG_22_FD_104815 | JGI IMG/M metagenome (GOLD analysis project Ga0137377, IMG submission 104815) | Vadose zone soil microbial communities from Sagehorn Ranch, Mendocino, California, USA - Sage2_L_40_16 metaG | ecosystem: Environmental > Terrestrial > Soil > Vadose zone | place: USA... | reverse complement strand
CAGCTGAAGATCGATGCACTTGGCATCGCCGCAGGAGGGGAGGGCTTCTCCTCCTCCCAGTCGGTGTCGAACCAATCGGTCAGCAGCATCCAAGTGTCTCACTTTCGCAATACGATCGTCACCGCTGACAACCAGAAGGCGATCGGCCGCGCTTATTGGGGGCCGCTCAACGACATCTTCGTGATCCTCGTCAAGCCGAGCTTTGCTGTGAGCCGGCGCGCCGACGGCACGATGTTTTACTCGATGCAAGAAATTCAGCAGGTTCTCCTTATTCCATCCCGCAAGCTCCTCCGGCCCGACAATGACCCAATCGCCAGCGCAATTCCCGACGATGTGCGCAGGCGCTTGCTGGAGCTGAACCCATTCATCACCAATCTGAACGAGTTCTTCCCAGATATAGGCACGGACCTCGTGCACGCGGCGAACCCTTTTGCAGATCCGTCACCAAACAACCGCGCCGAGCTGATCGGGCGCTGGTGGCCTGACGGCGGAACGATCATCAATTACTCGGAAGGCGAGGAGCATCAGCTCCTCTCGACTGAGACCAATGAACTGACGTTCGCCAGCGGCGTCTCCATAAACGCCAGCGGAGGTATCAACTACGACGGCCTCGCTATTTCCCTCGGTCTCGGTCAAGGTGATACCACAATGGTGGGCTTTCAAAGCTCCAAGGAAAACGACGCCGCGTTCAGCAAGAACGCAGCCTGCTTCCTCATTCGGAACCAGAACGACCGCGACCTCGATGGGATCGAGATCTACTTCGACAAGATCTTCAGTACGTTCATGTTCAGGCGGCTGCGCAACCCAGTGCCGAAAGGCGAGAGCGTCGCGGGAGTGGTATTTGGAACCATTTACGGCGCCGAAGGAGCCCGGATGCGGGCGATGACCGTGACCCTCGTCGACGAGCGGGGTAACGAGTATCAGACGGGTACGCGCGTCGACGGGGCGTACTCTTTCTACAACCTCCCACCCGGCAAGTACACGCTCCTCGCCGGGGACCAGCAAAAGGCGGTGACCGTCACTCCCGAAGTAACGCCCACGACTCCGGTGCGGCTTGATGTCGAGAAGGTCCGACGGCCGATCGACCTTCAGCAATCACCCGTGTGGGAGGTATGCCGCGCGCTCGGCGTCGCGTCGGAGACGCTTCGGAGCATCGTCCCGCGTCTACCGGCCGGAGCTGATCTCCAGCATCTGGGCCAAGAGGCGGGTGTCAATCCAGACACGATCAAGCGCTGGCAAAAGGCGGTCGTGATCAAGCCGCGTCTTCCCACCCAGTCGCCGGGACATCGCCAGGACGACCACGAGGCCGCCAACCGTCAGTCCCGCAGTCCGAAGCGTGGGAAGGGCAAGTGAGTTAGAACCCCTCCAATGGCCCCGCATTCCTCGTCCGACCTTGGTGTCCCCCGGACGGCCGCGTGGGTGCCGACCCACGACACTGGCCGAACCCGCGGGCCAGACCCGGGAACACTTTTCAGCGCTGGCCGGCAATGGACGCCCTTCGGCTTTGTCGCCGTCGGCCATTCCGTGTCAGTCAACCTCTCGACCGGCGGCCTCGTCGTCTCCGTCAACGACCTCGCCATCCCCTATCAAGGATTGTCGCTCCAGGTAAGCCGGTTGCTGGACGTGCAGGAGCAGCACGCCCAGCAATCCTTCCTCGATCGGCATCCTAACACGGACCCGCGTTTTCACTTTTTCGCCAACTGGCAGCTGCAGACCGAAACCCAGGCAACCGCGACCTGGCACCACGCCTTCCCCGAGCTGCTCGTGAGCGACGGCGATGGCGAGAGTGCACTGTGCTACCGCGAGTATGCCGACTTTGACGTCAACGAAACGGACGCCGCTTCCGTGGACGGGCGTCTCCGTTCGGACGGCGTGCCTGGCCGCACCCTGGCGGCCCTCACCTGGCAGTTCACGCCGTTCGACTCGTTGCTTCGGACCCGGCGCGGCGGGTTTGCCATCTTGACCGGTCGCTTCCAGGGCGAAACCATGGTCGACCCCGTCGACCTGCGCCTGTGGCGCTTCGAGCCCATCACAGGAATGGCCTACCGCTACACCTCCGAGTTCGCTTACCAGCAGTTCGTCGACGCGGACGGCCTGCGCGAGGTTACCGTCCCGTCGGTCTGGACTCAGGCAGTCGACCCGCTCGGCCACAGCCTGACGTTCCGTCCAGCCGAGCCCACGCCTCCGCACCGCGCCTATCTCATCACCGACGGGTCCGGCCGCTCGTTCCGGCTTGAGCTCGATGACTTTGTTGCCTATCTCGACGGCAACAACCCGGGCGGGAAGGTGAAGAGCTATGTTGTGAGCCGCGCGATCGACCAGACGCGCGCCGGCCAGAACGTGGTCGAGTACCATTACGACGACCAGCGCCTCGTGGAGGTTCACTACCCAAGCCAGGCGGGCGGGCCGGCGCGCGTCCTCAAGTACGAATACGATACCGACGGTCACCTCGTCGGCATCATTGATCCCGTGGGCGATTCTTTCACGTTTGGCTACGCCGAGGATCTGCTCGACTCCGACGAGCGGCTCGCTCCTCGCCTCAAGGTGACGCGGATTGCCGACAACGAAGGCAATTCGATCACGTATCGCTACGATCACCCGCACGGGCAAGTCGTCGTCACGTTCACGGGGGCCGACGGGAACGCACGCTCAACCACCTTCACGTACGATGAGGACGTCAACGACACCCGCCAACGCTTCCTCACTTCCCAGACGACTCAGGTGACCCGCGGCTACTCGGGCGATCAGACGGTGACGACTTCGCAGACGTACAGCGACGACGGTCGCTACTTGCTCATGCAATCAACGGACCCGCTCGGCAAAGAATACCGCTTTGAGTACAACGCCTTCAACCAGACGACCGCCATCACCGACCCGGCTGGGCACCGGCGGGATCTCACGTACGACGTCCGGTTGGCACCAATCCCCACCGACCCCAACCGTTACGATCTCATCAAGTCCTCAGAGCAGAACATCGATGTCGACGGGAATATCTTCTCCGTGGAGAGCAGCGCGAGCTTTCGCAACTTCGATGCTGACTCGAGCGACGATGCCGGCGACCTCACACAGAGCACACACCGCGTTGCGACGCGAACCGACGAGCTCGGAAACGTTGCGACCTATGACTACGATGACGCAGGGAATGCGAGTCCGCTCCGTCCGACGACCGTCACCGACCCGCTGGGCAAGAAGACACTGCGCACTTACGATGCCACCGGCGGGTTGCTTTCGGAGACCGATGCTACCGGAAACACGTGGCGCTGGCAGTACAACGCTCGTGGACAGACTGTGCTCGCCACTGATGCGAACGGGTTTAAGCGTTATTGGGTCTACGACGCGGGCACCGGCTGGTTGACCGACGCCACAGATGCCCTCGGCAAGGGGCCGGGCGATCCAACCCGCAGCGTTCACTACGATTGGAACGACGCGGGCCAGCGCTTGAGCGAGAAGGACGCGGTGAGCGCCGTGACCAAGTATGGATACTTCCGGAACAAGCGGCTGCGCTCGATCACTCGCTACGACCCAGTGGCCCGCGCGATCACCATCGACTACGATGCCAGCGGAACGGTGACGACGGTCACGGATCCGCTCGGCCACCAGACTCTGTTTCACCTCGACGAGGCGGGTCGACTTTACGAGACTGTCCGCGACGACCCGAAGAATCCGGCGATTCGGTTCATCATGGACGCTGCGGGGCGGGTCACACAGCTCACCAACCGCAATGGCCAGACCTTCCAATACGGCTACGATGCGCTCGGCCGGATGACGAGCATCCAGGAGCCGAGTTGGCCGGCTGCGGCCCCGATCAACCCCGGGAAGGCGGTTACCATCAAGTACGATTTCCTCGGCCATCGCCTAGAGGTGACCGACAGCCAACTCCCGTCCGCATCCCTCTATCGATACGACGCCGCGGGCAATCAGCGGAACTGTACCGACCCGTTCGGCTTCGCCCTCAAGTACGAGTACAACGGGCGAAGCGATCTGGTCCGCGTGTACGACGGCGCTGGCGTGACCGACTTGCAGTTCGGACGCGACGACGCCGGCCTCCTCGCTACCGTCACTGATTCGAACCAGTTCGACCCATCGCGCCAGTTCCGTTACGTCCGCAGCGACGGAGGGTTTGTGGACAACCTCTACAGGATCGAGCTTGACGCCTCCGGAATTGCGACGCGGTTTCAATACGATCCGAATCGCCAGCTCACGCAGATCGCCCACTTGGCGTCCGGCCTAGCATTGTCGACGTTCGGTTACAGCTACCGCGCCGATGGCCTGATCGGGACTGCCGCCGGCGACCATCAGGCTGTGTACGACTACAACGGCCTCAAGCAGGTCGTCAGTGAGACCGACGCTGGCGTGCAAGACGGTTACGACGGCGCCGGCAATCGGTTGTGGCGGGCAGCTCTGCCAGTGCCAGCCGGCAAGCAGAATGTGTACGACGCTGACAATCGGTTGCTGGCCTGTCCGATCGATGGGACGACGTTCATGTATGACGCCGACGGCAACCGGCTTTCGCGCAGTCAGGGCGGTGCCACGGTCAAGTACACCTACGATGCAGGGAACCACCTGATGCGCGTGGAAGATGGCGTCAGGACGATCGACTATCTCTATGATGTCGACGGCCGCCTGCTTCAGCGCATCGTCACCGCCGCCAAGGGCAGCGCGTCAATCGAGCGCTTCCGGCACGCAAGCTGCGGCATTATCGCGATCGTCGATCCGAAGGGTCAGGTAAAGTCCTTGTTCACCCGCGACGACGAGGGGCGCCTCCTGCGTCGCCGGGACAGTGCGAAGCTTCAGCCGGCGCCTTCCACCGATCCATATTCGCTCTTTTACCTGCACGACGGATTGCGTAGTGTCTCCCGCGTAGTGGACTGGGACGGAAAGGATTTCCTCCGGGTCGACTACGACGCCTGGGGACGAGGCTCCGCAACGGGTAAACTCGCCGGCGCCGAGCCTTTCAGATACCGAAGCGGCCTACAGGACTTTGACACAGGCCTGATCAACTTCGGTGCGCGGTGGTACGACCCAGTATTCGGCCGCTGGCTAACGCAGGACCCCCTTATGGGGCATCTCCGCTGGTATGACTCCGACCTCGGTAGATGGGTTTCACAGGGCCCGCTACTTATGCGACTAATTGCGGGAAGCGTAGAACCCGTCTCCATGGTGACCGAGGTTCTCAACCTGTACACATATGTGGGGAATGATCCAGTGAATGTCACTGACGTAACAGGCCTTGGGATATTTGACGACCTGCGAGCTTGGGTGCTCACCAAGTACCTCCGTCCGGTGGTCATAGCGAGGGATCGAGCCAAGAGTGATCCAGCAAAGCAACAACAGACCAAGATTGACCAAGCGGATGAAACGGCGAAGAAGGCGAAACGGCCGGCGAACCAGCCGGAAGGAAAGAGATCAAAGGAGCAACAGCAGAGTTCAGGTAGCGACAAGTTCGTTGGTGATGCCGCGCTTGCCGGCGCTGGTGCGGCCGCGGGTGTGGCAGCAAGTGTCGCAATCTGGGAATTGGCTAAAGACGCAGGATGGATCGTTTTCTTGTTGGCGTTCTGACCGCTTCTGGCAGCGTGAGTGGTGGGAGGTCTGCGTTCCCGGAAGTCCTCTAGCGGGACCGACACGCTACCACCTCGCTAGTCCGTCCGACAGACCGCTCGCGTGGTTTGGGAGTCCACGGACGGACGTAGCCCTCTAGCGGCCCATGCACGTCGCGCTGCTACTCATGGGCCGAAACCAAGGTCTCTTATCCCGGGGCGGCTTGCGGCCAACATTCAGGCAAAGCGCCCTAATCGGAACAGGTAGAGCCGGTTGGCGCCGTGCAGCGGATGACCAATCCGCTGCCCCCGTTGGCGCCTGGCTTCGGGTTGCGTTGGCGACAAGTGGAATTCGGCCGAGACCGCCGCCAGCTTCAAGCGCCGTTAGGTAGCGTGCCCTCTGATTTCATCCCGGAGTCTCTCTTGAAAGGCGCGCGCGGTCATCCGATCCGAAAGTCGACGCAACTTCTTCAGGGTGATGCTCAAAGTGCCGAGGCGCTGCAACTCTTCTCGAGATAACAAATAGAACTCCCATTGGTTGAGGTCGAGTGCGTCCCACCGTTCCAGATCGGCTTCGTTGTGAAAGCAGAAAGCGTATACGTCCGCGTTATAGGTCCCCTTCTTCGTCCTCAGGTTTCCGAACTTGACCTGGGAGTCGGGAGTAGCAGGTTTCTTCGGAGTAGGCCGGAGCCTGCCGTCGCCGTCGAGGACCTTCCAAGACTGCCACCGAGACGTTGCCTTGACCTCGAGTCGTCGGCGACCAAGAGTGTGGTCGTAGCGGAGGAACTCGAGCCGATGAAGTCGACCCATCGGTAGTCCGGCCAGAACACAAACCATCCATTCAGCGAACCACCCTTTAAGGTAGTCCTCGAGCAGATCAGAGAAGGCCCAGCGCCAAAAGTCCTTCAAGTGGATATCGTTCGGGAGAGACGCATCACCGTGGAGACAATCGTCGGGGTTAGGTATCCGGTAGCTCATGATTTCTGAATGGGTTGAGCACGCTGCCTAAAGGATTGCGCTTAAGCTGCGGACGACCGCCAGCGTCGAACGCTTGTTAGGCTGAGCCTTTTGTACCATTGCTTGCCGGGCGCGCAGACGCTTCCCAGATGGTAGTGTCTAGGTCTCGAAGCTTCACCCCGGCCAGCGGAGCTGCCCGTTCCAGGATTTCGAGCGCCGCGAGGTCAGTAACCGGACGATTCACGGCGTTGCGCACGAAGCGGCAGATATGAACGTCCGGCTTTGTCGTGTTTGCGCCGAACAGCATGCGAAGGTACTGGTACCCGGCGAGCCCGAAGCCGCGAACCGCGACCGTCCGATAGTCCGCCGGTCGCGCTTCATTAGCCCAGCGAGTTAGGACGTCGTCCTCTGAAGCGTTGGCATCCTGGTCAAGCAGGTCCACGAGAGAGGTCACCACCCCTGATAGAGTCTGAGCTCGCGCGGGGTCTCGGTAGTTAAGAACCCGCTCCATGAAAGTGCCTGGCGACGAATACGAGTTGATCAACCGCGCAAGTGCTCGGACAGTATGTACACCAGGATGTGACGTTTCGAAGGAATCAAGTCGCGGTACGACGAAACTGTCGTAGCGCCGCCGCAGCGAGAGAACGCAGTCAATAACTTTGGAGGCGGCCCGCCGGGACCAGGCGCGATCGACCGATGGTGCCGTCGTGCCAAGCTTTCGGATCGCGGTGACAACCAGGTCGATATCGGTCATGGCGCCGTCTAACGCGCTCAAGCTGCGGGCGCAGAATGCGCCAGCGTACTGCGGGCTCACGTGGTTACCGCTACTGATCAGGCGCACAAATGCAATTCTACCCTACGTGCGCGCGCCCGTCAGCTTCAAGCGCGTGTTAGGCGGCAGCGAGTAGCGATACGGTTGCGGTAACAAGGTCGCGAACGGAGTCACGAGCCATCTGTTCCAAAACCTTGGCGTCATAGATATGGCTGTGCATCAGAGTGTCGCCGCGCTCGATGAGCTGTTTGCCCTGTCGATACGCGTTCTTGAGAAGCCCGGCGCGTTTTGCATTCTCAAGCAAGGCGCCTGCGCCGGGTCTTTCCTTGCGCAACTGGGGACCGGTGTAAGTGCCCGCTGCGATAAGAACGTCCTTTAGGACCTGCTCTAGCGCCGCTCTGCACAACGCGATGCACGCTGAGTCAAAGCCGAAGACGAAGGTCTTAATCGCCTCTCTGACGTAGGGCTGTGCCTTACCGGGAGGAGGCTTTGCGACAAGAGTGGGTCGGACCTCCAGGTACCGTTTGAAAGCTTCGGTGGCGCGTTCGATGGCCGCTTCAGCTAGATGGAGTTCGGCGGCGTACTGGACCCACTCCTCGTTTAGGATCTGCTCGCCCAGATGTATGAGTTCTGCAGCGGCTTGGTTGTGCAGGAGTTCAAGTCGCACGTTGACAACCGCTGCACCGAGCTTCTCGGTCAAGTCGCGTAGGTGATGAGGCAGACGGTCGAATTCCTCGCGAGCGAGATCAAGTCCCGTCTGGATGTGGTTCCAGACATCGACTTCAGGGCCTTCGGTCGGCCACTCGAAGGAAGTCATGAGTGGCTCCCTCTCCCTAACGTGTGACGGCGCTGCCGCCTAACGAATCGCGCTTAAGCTGCGGCGCGACGCTGGAACATACACACCACATCTGGCACTGGGGTGGGCAAACCGCGGACTCCAAGTCCGCCGCGCGCTTCTAACTCCAGTCGGCGTTTGACATTTTCAGCGCTTTGCCCGTGTGTTTGCCGGTCTTCGCGACTCCTCGGGCGCATACTCCAGCCCAATCGGAGTCATTCTTCCTCCACCCCACGGGAGCTAGGCATGCAGAAAGCCGAAATCACACCTGGCGAGGAGTACGCGCTTCGCGAGGTGCCCGGCGCTAACACGCCGTTCCACCATGTCCGAATCTTGCAGCATGTTCGGGGAAGCAAGTGGAAGGCAGAATGGATCGAGGCCGAACCCGGGACTCGCGGACTACGTCGAATCCAGAAAGCTCGTCGTACGATGGAAGGACCGTAAGCCGTTCTTAGGCGACGAAGCCGCCGACGACGGCTCCATGAGGAGAATGCGCGGCAAGGGTACAAGAGGGAGTCGCCTGTCGACAATGCGCTCTATTCGGTGTTTGAGTCGGCGGGCGAGAAGGATCTGAGTTTTGTTTGCGGTGACCTGAGGGGATCGCCGGCCGTTCTGGACCGGGTGCGAGCGCGGGCGAACGTAAAGTTGGCTAATGCCTCGCCTCTTACCTATGTCGACCGTTTCGGCACCATCCACGTTCCATTCGATGAGGCGCTCGCACTGGCCAAGGCGTTTAGCGCTGCCGAACCTGCCGCGGTCCTCCTCCACGTCGAAGGTACTGAGCGTGAGTGGAGCGTCGAGGCGTCACGCCCCGGCGGTGAATACATGGTTAAGCTCTTGAGCGAATACCGTGCCGCCTGGGCGTTAATCCGGCAGTGGACGGGACATGACCCGGCAGTGGCACAACGCGGCCCAAATCCAGCGACTCGAACGCCTGGTTTGGGATGCCATCTATGCTCTTCAGAAGGCGGGCCTCGATAGCGAGTCTCATCGCCTTAGACGAGCCCTCACCCGCGAGTAATGGCGACGGCGATCGCCTGCGACGGGGTGGCTAGTCGCCGAGGGTAATCTTTGTGAATGCGCTGCTGGCGGGGGCGTTCGCGTGGTGCTGTTTGGATCGACAAGGTGGAATCTCAATGGAGCCGTGGGGCGGGTCCTGCAGGGGCGGTGTGGCTAGCGTTGGTTGGCGTCGCGAATCGGCCGTATAGGAAGTACGAGGAGGAATGGAAGGAGATGTGAGGTAGTCTGAGATTGCCACATACGGGCATCGTCTCAGGCACACGATTGTCACGACGAGTTCTGACGTTGGTCCTCCCTCTACAAGGCCCTCACCGCGTCTCATTCGTTTGATGGCGCCACGGCCACCGGCTTTTCCACCTGATCATCTTGGGGACGGATCCCAGCCGGCTCCTGCTCCTGTCGGCCCGCCTCCGCAGTTCCGTTCGAGCCTCGTGAAACGCCTCCATGAGCTGACCGCTCACCCACTCGCTACCGCGACCACGGACCTGCGCCCACCGCAACCCGGTGATTTCCTTAACCAAGCGGTAGCACGCGCTTGGATGACGGTGTGATTGCACTGCCAAGTGACAGAGCGATGTCCCGTCGCGTTCGGCGCGTTGGACCCATGAGAGAAGCAAAACCCATGCAGATAGGCGGTGAAGAGAGGGTACCCCCTCGCGCTGTAACAATCGACTCAACTCAAATCGATTGCGTAGGCCCAGATCCCGTGAAACTACTTCCGCAGATCCCAAAGGGCCCTCCATCAGAAGCATGGCTTCGAGGAGAACACGTGTTTTGAAGTCAAGATTTGGCCTGATGCTTTGAATGGCGGCGAGCAATTGAGACAACATAGGATCCATCGTGTCCGATGTGTTCGCAGCCATCATCATGGCCTCTCGGCGACTTCTCAGCAATCTCCTTGACTGCTCAAACTGTTATAGACGACTTGCACAAAATGTGCTAGCGCGTGTTCGCTTGTTGCGAGAGCATTACTTCGTTGCACGCGCCGACCTTCTCAAGGCATCCGTGACTCGTTCATGAGAGCGGGAGCTCTCCTCGAGGCGCACATCCGCGTACTGGTGGCTTCTCCACGAGGATTCTGCGCGGGTGTCGATATGGCGCTCGCGATCCTCGACCGCACATTGGCCACAGCGGGTCCGCCGGTGTACGCCTACCACCAAATTGTGCACAACTCATTTGTGGTGTCCCGATATCGCCGGCTGGGCGTGGTGTTTATCGACGATGTAACGGAGGTGCCGAGAGGCGGAACAGTAGTGTTCAGCGCTCACGGCGTAGCACCGAACATTCGTGATCTTGCTATCAAGCACGGCCTGCGGGTCGTGGACGCTACCTGCCCACTAGTGCACAAGGTGCACCATGAGGCGCGGCGCTTTGCGGGCTCGGGTTATTCGATCATTCTGATTGGACACGGCAACCACGATGAGTCTGTGGGAGTGTTTGGTGAGGCTCCCGACTCCATCCAGCTGGTGGAGTCGGTGGAAGACGTGGAGCGGGTCCACATTTCCAACGCTGAGCGCGTCGCTTATCTCACGCAAACGACTCTGTCGCTAGACGAGGCGCAAGAAATTATCGCTGCTCTCCGCCGACGTTTTCCAACCATCGCGCGTCCTCGAAGAGAAGACATCTGTTATGCGACTCAGAATCGCCAGGAGGCGGTGCGCGCGGCGGTCAACGACGCGGACGTCGTTCTCGTGATTGGGAGCCAGAACAGCTCCAACTCTCGACGCCTCGCGGAGACCGCTGAGCGGTACGGCCGAATGACGCGGATGATTGACGGTGCGGACGACCTCGATCCGGCGTGGTTTGCTAATGCATCAACCATTCTCGTCACAGCCGGGGCGAGTACTCCGGAGGAGCTCGTCGACAAGGTGGTCCAGTGGTTGCTGGCGCGCTTCGGGGGATGGTCAGAGGAACGCCGAATCGTCGAAGAGACAATCAAGTTTCAGCCGCCGAGGGTCCCCATAGGGAGCGTGGCAGCGCTGGGGCAAGAATCCGCAAATAGCCTGGCGACTCGATAACGGGAAGAGTATCGCCGCCTAGGGTGTCGTCGCATCGCGAGGTACGCATGGCCATTGATCCACGTGACCTGATCCGTCGTTTCCGCGCCTCATATCTAAACCTGTACAATTTGTGGATGAAGGTCGGGGAGATCCCGAAAGGCGCCCGCTTACAGTCGCCGAAGAGCACGAAAATCGACCCGGCGTTGGATACCCTTGCCATACAGGCCCTTCTTGACCAGTACCGAAAAGAACACCCGGATACCACCGTCACCTTCTACAAGTTTGCTCGGACTGTTGATGGGAACGCACTAGATGTCGTCGAGGATAGCACCGGCTTACCGGAGGAAGATCGTTTGTTGACTGTGAGCCACACGGTAACGCTGCTGGCGATCGATGCGGCACACGTGATAACCGACGTCTACGTGGCTCGGCTCGGGAGGCTTGATGAGAATCCAGTACACGTTCGACGGTCAGTCCGGAACCCTTGACGTCACTGACACTACGGAAGTCAACGCCGCCAACCCACTAATCATTCTGCTTCACGGGATGGGCGGCAATGAAGATCACATGGTGAATCCAGCCCTAAATCCCGGAGAGAATTACGACCACTCCGCACCATTTCCGGCGGACCGGGATGTCGGCTGGCACGACTACCCGGGAGTCGGCGTGTGGTCTCTCGAGCTTGACCCGATGAAATCGGTGACGGGGTGGGGGCCATTCCTGAATAGCCACAGGTATCGAACGGCGTCGTATTCCCAGGTGGATCCGACTGGATTGCTGGCGCAACCCGTCAGAGAGCTGCGAGCGGTAGTGCAGGCCCTAATGAAGAACTTTCCCGATCCCAAGATCAGATTCGTCGTGATCGCCCACAGTCGGGGTGGCTTGCTGATTCGCAAGTTCCTTAAGGACTTTCCTCAAGACGCATCGCGGATCTTCATGGTCATCACGCTCCACTCTCCGCATTTGGGCAGTGACTTGGCAAGCGTTGCCAACGCTCTGAACAGCGCGATTTCGGACCTGGAGGCAACCGTGGGATGGCTCGCCACCACGGCCCTGGGATGGCTCAAGGACCTCATCAGCTCGCCCGCTTATCAAGAGCTCGCAACGGGCAGCCCTTTCCTAACCGATCTGGCGAATGGCGAGACAGCGCTGCCCGGCGTGCAGTACTACTCGTTCGGAGGCAATCAAGTCACGCTCACCCGCCTGCGGAGCTGGGTCTATACAGCCGGGAGTGCCTTCCCGCAGTGGCATTGGCCTCCGTTCCACCACTGGATCACGGTAACGGAGATTCCGTTTGCCTCTCCGGTCTTGGATAGCCTCCCAAACCTCGAGCCAGAAATCACCGAGGGGGAGGGTGACATTCTCGTTGCTGACCAACGAGCCCACTTGAACTTCTCGGTGCGACGGACCAACTCGCTGAACCACGCCGAAGCTCTTTGGGACCCAGGTCTTCAACTTCAGGTGCTTCGTCTTCTCGGAGGGGATATAGGCATCTGGAGCTGACAGTCGATCTCTACATCGAGCAGGAAGGCGGCAAGGAAATGGATTCGGACGAGCGGATCAGTCGCGAGGCGGCATTTCTGGCGAGCCTCATAGCCCAAAAAACGTCGCGCTTTTCGTTAAGTCGGCTGGAGGACGCCGGCCTGCTGCTGCTGGAGATGGCAGCCAGTCGCAGCGCCGCCATCGGTGGCGTGCCGATGATCAGGGCGCTTCAGACCGGCATCACGGGCTTTCAGCGCCTTGCCTCGATCGTGCCGCCCTTGACCGCCCAACTGGCGTTTGGATCCACATATCTTGGCATGCGGGCCGCTCTGCTCGCTCTGCGCGGAGCGTCCCGCATTCTCCGAGCCCTTTCCTAGTATGTCTGTTCGAGCGGCTCCCAGATCGAAAAACCTGGCGCAGGTGAATCGCGCTGCGTACATCGCTGAAGCACATGCGGTGGGGGTCGGCGTCGACGTCGAAGAGTTCTTGAAAAAAATCGACCGTCATCTCGAGCCCTACCTGCGTCGGACGATGACGATGGTTCCGGACATTACTCCGATCAAGGAGGGCGTCACCTACCAAGTGAGCACGGGCGGGAAGCGCATCCGCGCAGCGCTCTGCGTCACTTCCTGTGAGCTGTTTTGCGGCACCTTCCTGCGCGCTCTCCACTTCGCGGCAGCGGTGGAGCACCTTCAGAACTTCACCCTGATTCACGACGATATCGCCGATGGAGATGAGGAGCGTCGCGGCCAGCGTTCAATATGGAGACGCTACGGGGTGGCACATGCCATCAACATTGGAGACGTCTTTGCTTCGCTCAGTGCGATCGCCGTTCTGGACTCCGTATACTCGGCGGAGGTCAAGCTCCGTCTAGTGCGGCTAATCGCCGAATTTGGATTACAAATCGCCGAAGGGCAGGGTCTCGACATCAACCTACGACAGAACGATGCGCCGCTCTTACAGGAATACCTGGAGTGCACGCGGAGAAAAACGGGGGCATTTCTTGCCTTGGCAACCGTTGGGGGCGCGATCGTAGGTGGCGCGAGCGACGAACACTTGGAGCGGCTGCGACAGTTCGCGCTCTTGGCTGGTACGGCGTTCCAGATCAAGGATGACCTGCTTGACTTAACCGGCGGCAAGGGTCGGATGATCGGCTCCGACATCCTGGAGGGAAAGCGGACTCTGTTTGTCGTTTATATCGCCCAGCACGGCTCGCGTCCGGAAAAGAAGCGCCTTTTGAGCATTCTGAACAAGCCGAGGGTTGCCAATACCGCTGGCGATATCCAATGGGTATGCGACCTCTACGAGCGCAGCGGAGCGGTGGAGTACGCGGAGAGGACGGCGCATGAATTGATCGAAGCGGCTTCCCAACACGCACTCGTGCTCCCCGACAGCGATGCGAAGTACAGATTGCTGCGGATATCCAAGTATCTAAGCCAGCGGATACGATAGCCACGCACCAAGGAGAAGAGTCATGGCTGACGATTTACTCTCTGGATCTGATGACGAGCCCATTACGTCGAAGCCATCGGGCATTCCATCAGAGGAGGACGACGTTTCGCAGCTCACCGATACTGCCCTCCGTATCAAGGAAGCAATCGAAGACCGGAACATGAGTGCCCTGAAGGCGATTTTCGGCTCCAACGCACGGGTCAATATCGATGGCCGCTTCATGAGCGTCGCTGATCTGACCACGGGTGCCGAGGAATTGCTAAAGCCGATGGAGCAACCGACGTTCGACATTCTTGCGATTGAGCGCAGCGCGATCGCGGGAGACTCGGCGCTCGTTACCTACCTGACGGAGCTGTCGTGGGTCGATCAGAAGGTTTGGGAAGAGCACTCGATCAAGGGCGCCCTTACGCTACATCACACGAGGACCAAGCGAGGCTGGATCACCGACGGTTTCACCTATGCTCGGCGACCCGAGGTTCCCGGGTCTCCGGGCGACGCAGGCGTAGGCCCGACTCCCGCGGTGCCTGGCGAATCATTCGGTGGGTTGGGGCGATTGTTTGGGTTCGGCAAAGCCGGAAGCGGAGATATCTGGTCCATGTGGTACTAGAAGAAACGTTCCAGCATGTCCACCGAGGGAGCCGCTCACAGGACTGGCATTAGGAGGCGGGGGCAGCTGCGCGGCGCGGACCTCCTTCACCTGCTCCGCGCATATCAAGCGGTGATCGCAGGTCGACCCCTTGAGGCGGGCAACCGCGAATTCCTGGCCTCATTGATCAGGTCTTCGACGCAGCTTGGAGACGCGCTAGCGAATTCTCCCCGTCGATCGGGTCAGCCGTCATCCGGCGTGGACGATGTCTTGGATCTGCTCGCACAACAGAGACCCGAAACCGCAAAGCATCTGGCCCGTCGCGTTATGCACGTTTTGCACGGTCTGGAGCGTGAGATACGCGGAATCGACGGATCGCCCGACCTCTATTTGCGCGGCCCTCTGCCTGTCCTCCGTCCTGACTATGATGACATTCAGATTCTGTTTGGGAATGGCCTTGGTCTGGGGGACCAGATCGCGTGCTACCGGCTCGTGAGTGAGCTGCGCGACCGATATTCAGGCGCCACTAGCACCGTGTATACACTCTACCCAAAGCTCTGGGACCAGTTGCTCCCCGGGATCAGAGAAGTCAGCTATCGAGATCGACCGCTTCGCCCCTTCGAGGATTTCGCGTCACACCCCGCACACGGCGCAGAACTTATCGTCATAGTCGACTTTGACTGCTTCGATCTTCATCGGCGGGTAATCGCGCACCGGACTGGGCGCGATGTGGTGGAAGTTTCGCTCGGCCGTCTCACCGCTTGGATGAGGCGTCATGGGTCGCCATGGATCCACTTTGAGACTTTCGAGGAGCCGTCTTACAGAAACTACTATTACTTCCTAGATGCAATCACTAGACGATTGCTGGCGCTCCCCTCGGATCTGCCCTGGATTCCCAAGGCCCCCGCTCCCCGGAAGCAATCTGGGTCCGGGCGGATCATGGTGCTACTAAACCCTTTTACCTCAAAACCCTCAACCCTGAGCCCCGCGGACTGGAGCGGGTTCGTGCGCACGATTCGGCGTGTTACACCCCCGAGCTCGGAACTTGATGTGGCCGTCTTTCCAGGTCTTGATCGCGTCACACACACCTACGCGACCGAAGTGCTGCATCTCTTAGGAGCTGACCGATCGTGCATCGGCGCGCGTATGATTGAGGACGGAGCCGGTCGCGGGTTGTCTCCGTTCGTGGCTCTCCCCCGGCTGGTCGCCGTGATAGCTCGGACTGATTTCTGCGTCACCGCTGACACGTTCACTGGTCACCTCGCCCCTCTCTATAGGGTTCCAACAGTCGTTGTTACCGACCGCGACCGCCGTGAGTTTTGGGTTCCGGGACCATGGATCTACTATTGCCTGGCGGATCGAGCGACGGAGGCGCTTGGGCATCTTGTCAGTCGTGTGCTCGCGTCTTGCCAGCCCCAACGTCTCTCTCCGCGTCTTCTGGCCGTGGCGAACGATTTGGAAGGGCTGGCAACCGTCGGCGCTCGCGTTCAAGTCACGCGCAGTCTCGTCGTCAATATCATTACCGTTACTCGGCGAGCACTGGAATTGGCAGACGAGGATGTGCCCTACCGTGAGCAGGCCCAGAAGTGGTTGCTCATATGGTCTCGGGTGGGCGCGGCCCTCGCGCGTGAACCGGCGCCACCAGAATCGCTAAGTGTTTACCTGTACCGATGGTCCGAAACTGAATTCGTCAAAATGATGCGTCTCTATGCGGCCGTAGCAAAATCGGCCCAATGCTGAGGCCGATTCGCGCACTATTTGTGACGTACGGCGTGACGTCATACAGTCCCTCAAAACCCTCAATGATGGGCGTACTGAAGCGCTGCGTCCGAATAATCACTCAACTCCCGCGGGGTATGGTCGAACCCCATCTCCTGCATTTCGGCGGCATCCCGCAGGAAGACCCTTTGCTTTGCTCGCTGCTCCCCCGAATCCCGCAGCATCTGCTTGGCTTTGGTCATCCGCGCCTCGAGTTGTCGCGTCTGTATCGACGCTTATCGCCCGATGCCGTCATCCTTGGTGAGGGTCCTTGCGCTGGTCTCATGGCGGCGGCCTATGAATCGGCCCGTGATCTCGGCGTCAGACTTGTCTGTATTGAGAACTTGTACCGGTCAGATCAACCCGACCGATATACGCGCGATACGCCGGCAGTCGACCAGTGGTTGCTGCTCGGGTTGCCGATCGGTCACCGGTACGGTCGCATTTCTCCCAATGCCGTCTTGGTACCTCCGTTGTTGAGCACGCCTTCCGTCCATTCGGGCTCCGTCACACTCACAATTCTGGGCTATGACCGGCGGGCGGCCGAACTTGGCCTCGATCTGATGGAACGACTTCCTTCAGCGGCGACCGCACGGCTCGTGATATCGTCGGAACAACAGCGAACGATCGCGCTTCGGACCAGAGATGGTCGCGTTTCTGTGGTGACGCTGCCATCGGAGCGCGACCTCGCTGCCTACCTGCGGTCGTCGCAGATCGTTGTGTGTAAGAGCGGCTTCCAGCAGATCGTCGAGTCGCTTGCGGTAGGTACTCCCGTCATCACATATGAAGCTGCGGGAGGGATTCCTGAGGCCTGGCTCGCGCCGGAGTTGCGCCCATTCGTCCGGTACATTCCCACGGAAGGATCGAATTGGTGTCCGGTGCTGTCCGCCGCCGCTCTCTGGCTGGCGCGGCGCCCCGCGATGCCGTGGGGCACTGAGCTCGCACGGGTCCCAAGTCCGCCTCGTTTTGCGGCCCGCTGGCTCGCGGCACTGCTGAGAGTGACGCCGATCGCGTGGCAGACATGAACACCCTCAAGTTCGCAAACGGACTGCCCCAGCTGTTCGAAGACTTTCCCAGGTCCGACCACCCGCGAAACCGTTGTTTTTCCCGTTTGCTTGGCGCGCTGCCTGGCTTGGCGAGCGAGAACAAGTTGATGCTCCTCAACCACGCCGCGTCCCATCTCGCGGGCAATGAGGTGTACCTGGAGATCGGAGCCTGGTTCGGATTGTCGATAATAGCCGCCGCACTAGGTAATCGCCGTACGGCGTTCGTCACGATCGATGACTTCTCGGAGTTCGGCGGTAGTAGTTCGCTGCTGCAACGGAATCTCGCCCGTTTCCACGTGGCGGACCATGTTGCGGTAATCGAAGCGGATTGTTTCAGGCTACTTCGGTTGCGCCAACCCTTTGGTCAGCGAACAGTCGGCGTGTTTTTCTATGACGGCTGCCACACGTTCGATGCTCAGCTCCAGGTATTGCAGTTGATCAAGCGGCACCTTTCCGATCGAGCCCTGATCGTAATAGATGACACATCCAATCCTGCGGTTAGGGGTGCGATAGCACACTACACGAGTTTTCAACCAGAGTACGAGCTGCTTTTCGATATTCCAACCAATCGGGATCGCGACCCGCGCTGGTGGAATGGGATCCAAGCTTTCTCGTTCCGCCGCGCGCGGGCGCGACGGCACGGACGCTTGCTCCCAGCGCTCCACCAGCAGTGGATTGGAGCGGCAACATGGCCTGGCTCGACGCGGACGTGATCGTGGTGGGTGCCGGACCGGCCGGGTCCGCAGCGGCCGCGCACCTCGCGCGAAGAGGGATTCAGGTGATGTTGGTGGATCGCCAAGCCTTTCCCCGCGACAAGACGTGCGGTGATTTTGTCGGTCCTGGGGCGCTAAGGGAGTTGGAGCACCTGGGACTCAGCAAACTCGCGGCCTTCCGACGCTCCAATCGAATTCGCAGCGGCGCACTCTTTGTTGATGGACAGGAGCTCATCACACTCCCGCTGCCACATGTCCGTGGCCTTCCTCGATTTGCGCGCGCAATTCCGCGGGCCCTCCTGGACGACTGGATCCGACAAACCGCTGTCGTGGCGGGTGCCGAGATGCGACAGGGATTTCGGGTGACTCGGCTATCGTCCGGACTACAACATGTGACAGTGCACGGCGTGCGGGATCGCCGTCCGGCTCGGCTCCGCGCGAGGGTGGTTATCGGAGCGGACGGTAGCACATCGGCGGTGGCACGTACGCTCCAATCGTCGGGCGCTCTCGCTCGCCCTCAGATCATCGCGGTTCGGGGATACTACAATGACGTAGTCGGTCCGATCCATAGGGCGGATCTGTATCTCAACCGACAAAGCTTTCCCGGATACTGTTGGGTGTTCGTGACTGAACGTGGCCGAGCCAATGTCGGCGTTGGCATGCTGGTTAATACGATTCCGCCCGCTGAGTCGCGAATGCAGGACCTCCTTACTCATTTGATAGAGAGCGATCCCGCGCTCAGGACCCGCTTAAGGCACGCACGTCTTGATGGTCGTCTCGTCGGATGGCCCTTGATGACCTACGATCCGCACAAGCCACTCGTTGGGGAACGTTGTCTGGTGATCGGGGACGCCGCGGGTCTCATCAACCCGCTCAATGGTGAGGGGATACAACACGCCCTCCAGAGCGCACGGTGGGCGTCCGCCGTAGTCGCGCACGCGATTGCGACCAAGGATTGTTCGGCCGTGGCTTTGAGTGCTTACGCCCGTCGCGTTGAGCGTGAGATCAGGGGCGACATGGCAGTCTCCACCCTTCTGGTACAACTAATCCGCAACCGGAATTTGCTGCCCTTCTGGCTCACCGGAGTTGGTGTGATTGCGGATATCGCGAAGAACGATCGACAGTATGCCGCCATCGCGTCGGCAGTTCTTTGTGGGATGCTGCCAACGCGCTACGCGGGGCTCTTGATCAAGCCAACTCTCAATCGCCTCCCTCAAAGCCTTGCGCGTTGGGCCACCGATCACGCCAGTAGGGAAGTGGGCGGACTCCTGGGGATTGTTGTTCACAGCCTCGAGACGACCCTTTCCGTTCGAGAAAGGTTCAGTTCACATCCTGAACAGCTGGCCGGGTGGTACAGCGACGTCGACGCCGCAGCGGACGAAGTGTCCTACCACATCGCTAACGCGCACAGGGCCTCATGACCGACTCCCCGCAACTCACGTTGAACAGTCTGTTTGAGGCATTGGACGGTTGCGAGGACCGACACCGGCGCACACTCCAGGACGACGTTGGACGCCTCATGCTAGGAGCCGGATCACGCTATGCGGCCGAGGTGGAGGGCTTCCTCTCACTGTACCGGAGAGATGCGGCGCTGGCGCCGATCCTCGATCCGCTCATCAGCGAGATTCGTGACTATGCGCTCTGGCTCCGCTGGCTGGGCTGGAACATCGCAGCTCTGGGTCCGCCGCTTTACGGTTCGAGTGGTGTCGCGATTGATGCTCTGGCATTTGGTCTCTTGGCCTACGCGGCAGGGCGACTCATCGATGATGGTTTCGACAACCACGAGTCTTACAAGGGCCGTCACCCCAGTCTGGTTGGTACGTTGCGCGGTAGAATCGCGGGGGCGCCGACCTACCGTGCCTGCGTTCAATCAGTCTTTGTCGGGTTCAGCCTGTTCCATTACGCGCTCCGACGGATGCGGCAGGCGGACCATTGCGACTGGGCGGACCAGGTCAGCCGGCTGTTCGACGCGTTATCCGTAGGCGTCGTCGCGGAGGGGTTGCTCGTAGCTCCTGTTGGAGTTGACGTCTATCACCAGGTGATTCGCCGTAAGTCTGTGGCCTATAACCTCATCCTCTACAAGACATTTTTGGCCCCACTCAAACCAGCCCTGCGCGGTGAACTCCTGAGGACGCTTGCCGAAATGGATGAGCTGGCTCAACTCGTGAATGACTACGTCGATCTCAATGAAGACGTACTAGCGGGGACATTGAACGCCCTGACATTCGGCGTCTATCATCGCGTGGACCTCGAGAGTGTGATCCTGAGCAAGGCCACTGCCGCTTGGATGGCAACCGAATCCCTCAACGAGTCTGTTCGAGACGCCATGGCCGTGATGATCCGCAGCGTCCTGAGCCCGTACCGTGAACGGGTGGTGAGCAATGCGGTATGACCGGCTCCCTCAGGCAATTCGTCGGGGCATCTACTCTCTTGTCACGGCGCAGCGCCCGTCCGGCGAGTTTCCGACCTACTGGTCTCGGACGATCACCATGGACAGCCCAACCGAGGTTTCGTCGCCCTTTGTGACGGGCATGATCATGTTCGCACTGCTGACCGTCGCAGATACCGAGCGTATTCAGGAGCGAGGATTGGAGTACGTCCGCGCAAGTCGCCGTCCCGATGGGACGTTTGCGTTCTTCGCAACCGCCATCGATCCAGACTTGGACGATACGTGCCTTCTCAACTGGTTGCTTTATCCGTCGGAGTCCAGCGGACCTTTCCATCGGGCTCTCAGTGCTCGGATCGTTGCCATGCAAACGCACGGGGGGCTGTTCCCGACCTGGATTAGAGAAGAGCCCGGCGCACCAAATCCCATCGACCCCTGTGTAAATCTGAACGTACTTCGCTATCTCGATCAATGCGGCACCGCATCTCCCAGCTTGGTCGAAGCGCTGCGACGTGTTTTTGAGAACCAGCCATTCCAGCCAACGTTTTATTACCGATCCGCTCTTTCGTTCGCCTACCTCGCGTCGACGCTCCCGCTTCCTCTTCGACGCATGGTCGCCGGCGATCGTAAGTCACCTGAACCCGAGCACAAGTGGGACAATGGTTGGCTCTCCGATTCGTTAGAAACGGCTCTCAACCTCTTGATCGTCGCGCAGGGTGGTGGTGCCGAGGTGCTTGCATCCGCTCTCGCGACTCGCCTGCTCCTGCACCAGCGATCATCGGGCGCGTGGCCAGCCTCGGCAATGTTCCAGGCGTTCAACTACTGGGGATCCCCGGAGCTCACGACGGCGATCGCGGTCCAGGCGCTCACCGGATACCGGCGCGTGTTCCTATGCAATGCCTGATGCTGAGCGAGGCCTCCTATCCTGAGCACCATGGGGGTGCCGGTCGCTGTGCCCACGTTCTTGCGGCGGGACTGGTCCAACGCGGTCATACCGTTCACCTGCTGTCGGCAACGGAAGGAGAATACAAACGCGAGCGAATTGATGGCGTGGAGGTACACCGCGTCCCAACGAATGTCGATCGTCAGGTGCCGTCCGAACAGCGGGAGTCCACGCTGGTGGAAGTCCTTCTTGATTATGTCTACAAGAGTCTCCCGCTCGCCGACATCGATCTTGTGCATGATCTCGGGGGGTTTCTCTCGTATCACTACGGCGTTTGTCAGAGACTGAGAGCCGACCACGACATTCCGTCGATCGTCCATTTCCAATTTCTCAACCTCGCATACCGCAAGTGGTGCGAATCGTCACGCATCGAGCCTTTCAGTCTTGGGGCGTTGGCTGCGGACGTGGGTTTTCACGAGCGCGTCCAGTGCTTTGCGGTCCGGCTAGCGGACGCCGTAATCGCCCCATCCTATAGCGAAGCTGCGGTGATTCATCGGCTCTACCGCCCGGCCGCCGGGACGCTCTCCATCGTTCCGAATCCAGTGGATATGAAGCTTTTTCCGCCCCGACCAGACGTCGAATGGCGCGCGCGGTTGGGCTCTGGTACGCCGCTGATACTGTTCGCCGGCCGCATCGATGATCAGATGAAGGGAGCGGATCTTCTCGCTCATGCCTTCGCCCGTGTGATCGCGCTTCGACCGGATGCTCGGCTGGTGACACTCGGACCGCCTCAGTCTGCCGGACCGCTGATGCGTCGATTCGGCGGCGCCGTCCTCGCGCTCGGTTGGGTGCAGGACGCTCGGGTGCTGGCCCGCATCTTGAGTGCCGTCAGCATCGTGGTCGTGCCATCGCGGTATGAGCCATTCGGACTTATCTGCGCCGAGGCAATGGCCGCAGGCGTACCCGTCGTGGCGACTCCAGTCGGCGGGCTCAAGGAATTGATCCGCGAAGGGTACAACGGTCTTCTCCTTCCGCACCACTCGCCGAGGTATTGGGTGGGTGATCTGGCCGCTGCCCTTCTTACGCTCCTTAACAATCCCGACTGGGCAAAGGCCATGGGTGAACGGGGGCGAGCGCACGCGCATCGGGATTATCGGGTGGAAAGGGTCGCTGAGCGAATCGAGGAATTGCATCGATCCGTGGCAGCGTCAGCCCGCCGGCCGGCAAGGAGATTCCCGTTCTCACCTCCCGTGAATCTCGATCGAGATCGGTATGCGGCAATTGTCGGACGCGTGGCAGGTGTCGAGGCACGTGATGTCGCATCAAGCATGCCGGTACAGTATCGCTGCTTGACGTGCACTCGATCCCTTCTCGCAGAGCGTCAACGTACGCTCGTCGAGCTTGGCGCCAGTTCAGCGTCTCGAGCGAAACGGCGAGCACACGGTGCTTGGCGAATCAGCGTCCGGGCTGCAATCAAGGCTGCCTGTCCGCTTGGACTGCTGCAACGGGACTTTGTCCGAATGGGATCGTGATGGGCGTCGCCGTCTCTGCGGTGACCGAGAGTAAAGCCTACGCGATGGGGCGATGCGCCGTGTCACAGCTGATCGACACGTTTCGGACTACGGAGAGACTGGATGAACAGGCCCTCGAACGTTTGGTCCATGCGGCAACGCACCCTCGGCCGGCGGTCGCAAAGGTGGGGCTCCATTGCTTGTTTCGGCTCTTCGTGGAGCATCTCTCTGACTCGTTCGATCCCGCCTTGGCCCGTCTATACGACATGAGTTTCGCGCAGGTAATCGACCATTGTCGACGGGCTAGTCGCGGTCAGGGACTCAGGAAGACGTTGCTGCGCTTCGACATTCATTCGCCTGACAGGATGCTCGCCCGCAAGCGACAGCACGACATCAGCACGCTTCGTGATCAACTGCGTCGCCAGATGATTGAATGCTGCGTAGTGCCGTCACGTGTCACTTTGGGTGCAGACATCGCCGTTACCACCGTCGTAGTGCACGCGATTCTGCAGCAATGCCCAAAGGCGCGGGTGCTATTGCTAGGCGATTCCCGATTGGCGGAGCTGTTCTACGGCCGTTCGCGAGTCGAGATTCTTCGTGTCTCATATCCCGCCTCCGGCAATCTCTTCGAGCGCCTCGATTCGTGGTGTGACGCGGTAGCTCTGGTCGACGATGCCTTCAAGGGACAGGACGCGCGCGCGTGCCTGGTCGTGGATCCGGACTCGCGTATCACACAGCTTGGACTCTTACCGCTCGCTCCCAAATCGACCCTAAACCTCCATTTTGCGAGCCGATCATTCATGGTGGGTGGAGAAACACACCTTTCGACTCTCAGTGGGCTGTGGCTCCGCGAACGGCTGGGTGGTGATCTCCGTGGGCCACGGATCGACTTACCGACCGCGAGCCGAGCGTTTGCTGCCCCCGTGCAGTCGCGATTGTGTCCGCCGGGGCGTCCGCTGGTGAGTGTGAGCCTTGGCGTCGGAGGTAATGATGCAAAAAGACTTGGCCTTGACTTCGAACTGCTGCTGCTGCAGCGGCTTATGGCGGTTCCCGCGACGGTGCTCCTGTTCCGCGGGACGGGTGCCGAAGAAAACGCCCGTACCGCGCAGCTCATGGCGGCCCTGCGTGCGACGACATCTCCCCGAATCGCAGTGCTCAGCGGTCAGGACCCGAGCTGCATCCCTGTCGAGAGTCACTGCGACCTCGTGACGTGGCAAGGTCCGGTAGGCGCGTACTGCGCGCTCATTGAAAGGTCGCAGCTTCACATAGGCTACGATTCCTGTGGACAGCATGCGGCAGCCGCGCTTGGTGTGCCGACGATCGACATCTTTGCCGATGGGACGAATCCAGCGCTGGAAACGCGATGGACTCCTGCGGGACGAGCCGGAGTCCATGTCGTGCGGTCGTATGACCAGGTTGACGTGCGATCGGTAGTCGACCGCGCGCTCCTTTTCACGGAGCGGGAGCTGACACGGTGGTTACAACGCCAATAATCCGTAGAACGGTCGGAGCTCGTGATCTGTTATTTGAGCGGAACGGGAAAATGCCGCAAAAACACCTCTCCTTGCCGCAAAACCGCCCTGTTATGGAATGCGCGTCCAGACCGCTCGTGTGGGCGTCAGAAATCGTGGGCCGTCGCTTGCACGGCACGATCAACAGCCGTTAGGTTCGCAACATGGCCGACGATCTCGTGATGATGCCGGGCCGGAACGGTGGGCGTCTGCGGGTCGGTGGACGGGCATCCCCCCGTCACAGGTTGCGGTGGCAATCCGGTCGCGCTACCAGCTCAAGAAGTGTCTCGACCGACTCGTGGAGATCCGAGACAATCCGAAAAGCTCCACGGATGACGTCATCAAGGCGTGCCTTGCGATCCTCCGGATGAGCGGGGTTGAGAAAGAGAGCCTCGGCATCGTAAGTGCTCGACGTTCAGGTGTGGTTACCGCTAGCGCGGCAGAGCAGGCGGCCAAGCTTGCCTAACGGAAGGCCGATGTGCTACCGCCGCTCGTGCGTCCGTAAGCCAGCTACTCGCGTCGCTTGCGCTTATGTACAGACGAGTGCCCTGCAACGATTTCGATCGAGAGGATGGTTGGGGAGTCGCCCCCAACGAAGTACCTGTGACCTATTCTGATGCACATGTTCGTTTCGACAGGATAATAATTCTCGCTTCTCTGCCCTTCCTTTGGACCGCCCTACTATTCCAGCGGCGAGCTGGCTCGCAATAGAGTTCTCGCAATTCTGCTGCCTGAAATGAGCCTCACGAGGCTTAGGTTTTCGGGCATCGGGAACGACGCTGGGAACAGGAAGGATAATGTCCCATCCCGACCCCCGGGCCGCATGCACCCGCCCGCTAGCGTATTTGCGCCGATCCGACAGTTTCCACTTTTGGGGCTTGCAGTATCAACGACCCGCTACTCACCCGATCGTATGAGAGCCCGAAGCTCAGAAATGGCCGCTGGCGCTCACTAGCGGGTCCGAGTGCTTGAGTGAATGGCATGAGGAACTCGCCGACTGTAGCCCCCAAGACGCTGCAAGCGCCGCTATCGCACGCGGCGCGCTACTCGACTGACGAATACCGGATGAGCATTGAGCCGTCGTAGACCACGTCCTCCGTCAACGCCGCTGGTATTTGACGGCATGTCTGTCATGACAATAAACGGTGAAGCAGCGGATGCGCTTGCGGTTATAGACCGTCCCGAAGAGATGATTGACCAAGGCGCGCACCCGCCGCGAGCCATAGGAGCCCCGCGTGCGAATCACCATGCGGATCTGCGCCGTCACCAGGCGATCGTCGCGACGCTGGTAAAACAGCGGCCGCGGGCCGCTCGTGCGATACGCGGTCGCCCGCCCGAAACCCAAGGGTCCGACAGATCAGCGCGATCGGATGCGCCGTCACTTGTCGGACTCGGTGTACCAGCGCCGTCGTTTTTTTACTTTGGTTTGAGCCGCGCGCAGGATCTCGAGTTCCATCTCCTTGCGCCCCAGCGCCCGCTCGAACTCGCGAATCCGGTGCTCGGCGGCCCGCACCTGCGAGCCTGCCACCACATCTTCGTTGGAGGAGACGGCCATCTCACTGCCGTGCGTCACGAGATGCTTCCAGCGCCCGGATCAGCCCCGCCCGCACCCCCAATTCCCGCCCGAGTTCCGCCGGCGTGATCTCGTTGCGGAGAATCCGTTCGATCTGTTCTCGCTTAAACTCTGCTGCGAAGACCCGCCGGCCATCGGCGCGGCGACCAATCCAATCCATGACGCACCCCCTTCGTGAGGTTCATGCTACCTCCCGAAGAGTGTCTCGTCGAATTAGGGATCAGACCACCGGATTCGAAGAACCGATTGCGGCGGTTCACAACCCCCTGCATCGCGCTGGCCGTTCCCGGCACGCTGCCATCCACGTCACCTCGTGCTCGACGTTGGGGCGCTTCATTTCTTCGGTGGCTCCGGCGTCAGCCACCTGCTTGTTGGATTCAGGCTCGCACTCGCGACGATCCCATCAGACCGCAAGTCTACGTCGAACCAGCCGCCATTTACAGACCAAACGCCATCTTTGAGCTGCGCTCGCAATTGTGGAGCCCGAAGGATTCGGATATTGGAAGAGTCCCCAACCATTTCGAGTCGTGTCTGTGCAGCCTTCGATCGCACGAGAACCCCTGTGGCAAAGCTAATGTACATGGTAGCCAAAGCCTGAGACACCGCGGAACTCGTAATCAGACTGTCACGTCTTAGGGAAGCGATAGCTTCATTCCACTCCGCGCGGGCGTAGTCTGGTATCTTCACGCCCCGACCGGTCGAGCGTGCTTCAGGATGCCATACGCACTCTTCCGTGAGGACGGCCGCGACGTGCGCGTCTGCTAGACTCGGCACCCACGCAACAACCACACTGGGGAAGGGTCGAGGATCGTTGAGCGTGAGCCGTACGTAACCGGTCGGTGCCTCGCCAACGCGAATGGAATCGCGATCCTTCGGGTCGAGAAAGAAGGGAATCCGCGCTCGACCCAAAATCCGAAGAAGAGCGCTATCATCAGAGGCCGACCGTATGTGATAGCAGGAATCGACGGCCGGTTGTCGCACGGGGAGGGACGTCGACTGCGATCTGTTCGACATTGATGTTCCAACGCTTAGCACCAGGGCGAATGCTGTGGCGATCCCTGCAAACCACGCATGCCGGCCTCGAGGGCCAGTATTGTTCGCTTGCACCGTCCGAACGGTGTTCATGGCCAGACCTTGGGTTTGCAGAGTCACCAGTCCCAAATACATCGGCGGGCCTCTCCCTGCGCGGCGTGGTACTGGTTCTCGATTCGTATGGCCTCCAACTGATCCGCTAAGCCTAGGTTGAGGTGCATCATATAGTCGAACACGTGACCGATTAGCTCATGTGCCACGTCTGATCCATAAGTAAACTCCGCCGTCACGCTGGAGCCACACGCGCCAGGTCGATCATTTGGGCTATCAGCACGATACAGACCGCCCTTCTGTGTGTCGATAAACGCCTGCCGTCCGCGCTGAATGGACTCGGTTCCCCACTCAACGGTGGCTGTGTCGGCATGACTGACCATGAACCCAAAGCGAGCTTGGATCTCTTCGTACCCCTTACCACCACGACGCGTCCAGGATTTGACACACGGCTGTCCGCTCTTGTCGTATTCCCAGACGATGTTCGTGTTGGTGGCCTGCTGCATCGCTACCATGAGCACGGCTAGATTCCCTCCCGCCTTCAGGCACACGGCCAAGCCGAATGGATCTCTGAAGTTAACAGGATCACCCGCGGCAAACCCGTAGACGTTTAGTCCACCAGCTAGACCAATCGGATCTTCCTGCGTAAAGCGCCCAGTCGCCGGGTCATAATAGCGATTGCGCCGATACATTTGCCCGGAAACGTCCCGACCCTCCTCAATCAAGCTCCCCATCCAACTGCTCGGACCACTATACCCGCGCGAGCGCATGTACATCGTCTTCCACATGTACGGGGCGGGCCAGTCGATCTCCATGCAATAGAGAGTGCCGGTGATTGGATCTGGGTAATGCTTGCAGTAGTTCGGCGACGCCCCGTACCACCCCAGGTCATAGTGTCCCTGCCAGTTCGCAACCGGGAGCACAAGAACAGGGTCAGCAAGGACGTTTGAATAGCTGATTCTTATGAGCCCAAGGGGATTATCGAGACCTTGGCCATGCGTATACACAATCCGGCCGTAGGGGAAATAAAACGACTGGGTCTGGTCAACGAACTGACCGGTATCCCGCTCTACTTCTGTGGTTGACGCTAACGTTGCACCCTGCGAGCTGAGCTCGTACAGAATCTGATCACCGTCCCAGACGGTTCGGGTAATGGCGTTGCGGCAATTCACACCACATTTCCATTCTTGTCGCGTACGTACAAGAATGCGCCTCCCTAGAGCGTCATAGCGGTATTCCTCGAACGCCGTTCGACTATTGTAATCAGGCATCCACGTCGTCGAGCAGCTCCAATTGTCAGTCATTATGCACGCGCGGTGATCCTGCACACGTAAATGCCCCGCGGCGTCATAGAACGACTCCGTGGCCTCGTATTGATAACCCTGCGTTACGACGGACGAGCGGATCGATTCCCACAGAGAGCCTGCCGCGTCGTAGAACATCGTGTCGCTTGCGGTAGCAATGTTGTTGCGGTTGTCCGTTGTTTCCCACGACTTCACTAGGCGACCCGTCCCTGACTGGTATGCATATGCGCTGAGAGTGGCGCTGCCAGTTTGACCCTGCCTACGGCTCGATTCGTACAGATTGCCAAGCGCATCGGGGGTGTGTCGCTCGGTGGGCCAAAGTGTGGGACTCTGGAAGGTGTATCCCGTGGACCAGGCGAGTTTGCCTAGACCGGTGTAGGTCAGGACCGTTGTATCCCCTTGAGTGTGTGTGCGCGTGATCGCGCCGCGAGGATCGTAAAACAGGGTATCATCATGTATTCTCTCGGCACTCGGAGCACTACCACGTGTCTCTAGCCGTGAGGTATCTCGGCCACCGGCATCGTACGCATACCCAACTCGGATCGCCGGCTCACCTCCTAGAACGGCCGCCCCCCGATCCAGGCGAGATATACGGTTCTCTGTGTCGTAAGTGTATTCATAGACATTCCCCAACACGTCGGTGATCGAGCGCAGCAAGCCTGTTGCCGAGTAATACGTGTAACTCTGATGGTCCTTCACAGTGCCGTTGACAAGGGGAGCAATCCGATTCGGGTGCACGAGGGTGATACGACGGCCGTCGTGATTGTACGTGTACTGTAGACCATAGACATGCAGGGTGGTATCGGTTCCCACGTATGGCAGGATCTTGAGCGTGTCCGCTACCAGAGTGCCATTTGGATTGTACGACCGACGAACGAGCGCTGCAGAGTTGTCTGCAGTTAGCATATTCCCAACAACGTCGTAGGTGAAGGTTTGAGTCTCACTCGGAATTACCAACCCGGAGGATCCGCTATTGGTCTGGGTTAGACCGCCGTTAAGGGGATCTGCGTTATAGTAGGGAAATGTGAAAGTCTCTCCTTGCAAGATCGGACGCCATACGGCGTAACTTGCTGCGGGCAGCACCCGATTCGTCAGGCGACCCAGCGCGTCGTATGCCATTGTGATCGTGTATCCACGACGTGTAATGAGACGGACCACTTTTCCGCCAGCATCGTAAACGGTGCTGTCCGACGCTCCGCCCGGAGGCGTTTCCGTTACGACTCGCCCGGCCCGGTCATATGACCATCTCGTTGTAATCGTACCAATCCCATTGGAATCGGCCTTCGACCATCGCCTCACGCTGTCTTGAAGGCCTTCAGGATTGTAGTAGGTCTCTACATATGTCGTTTCGGGTGCGGTGGAGCTCGGCTGATTCGTGAGCGCGTCGAAATAGGGAAGTGATGGACCAGTCGACTTGGTCCGGATGACGCGATCAGCGATGTCGTAGTTCACGCTATCTCGACGCAGTCTTCCCGTGCTGTCGATCGGCGAGAACACTAGTGTATCTCGCCCTACGTTGTCCTTACCGTAAGTCGTCCAGAATCCTAGAGGCGTTTTCACGCCCGCGAGATTACCGAGCCCATTGTATACGACCGAATCACGGGACGATGAGACGAGTTGCGAGGGCGTGCGCATGGACCGATACAGCCCTCGCAGGCTGTCCGGGCCGGCGTAGTAGTAAAAGTCCGTCTCGCTAGGCGCCCCAGTCCCATCCTGCTGCCAGAGTCGATTGCCATTGCTCGGGTCGTACGCAATCATGATGCTGTCGAGCTCGGGTGACACGCTCTTCGTCATGAGGTCCCACGTGAGATCCCACTCATAGCGACTCAGCGTGTTGTGCGCATCGCCAAACGCGTTGACCTGAATCACGGTGTCGACATTTCCATGCGCGTCGTACTTCGACTGTGTTACAAAGCCGTTGGGGAGCGTCAATTGCGTCGCGAGAACGGGAAACGTTGCGTTTTGACGATCAATGCGCGTTGACTGTCCCAGACCGTTCACGATGCGGCGCGCGCTTCCATAACGGTCGAGCCACACGGCTACCGTGTCGCTCACACCTATCCGTGGGCCGTCAAATTCCGCGTAGGCTAAGGCAGTATCAACCGAGCTGGGCGTACCCGACGCTGCGAGTCCTAGCGATTCCAGCGGACGGAAGCGCTGGACAATAGCTACTTGAGCAGTACCCATGTCCACGCTCGATTGCTTGACCTTCTGACCTATGTCGTACGCGAAAGTTGTTACCGTTCCTCGCCGGTCCGTGCGAGTCGCGATCCGGTTCGTGGTGCCAAGGTACGCGAAACTCACGCTTGTCAGATTGGGATCCCGGATCGCCGTGACAAGCGAACCATTGTGCGTAAGCTTGGTGACTCGCGCGACACCTCCAACGCTGGGCGCGATCATAGAATCCAACAGCGCAGTGGTTGAGTTGTACACGAATTGATATAGCCTTGTCGTGTCAGGGGGCAGTAAGATTTTCCATAGGCGATTACTGCCGTCATAACGGAATCCGGTCGCTTGGCCGAGCCGGTTAATGGTTGCCGTATGCCTGCCTGAACTATCGAACTGAATGCGAAGACCGTGGGACAGATAACGCGTGTAGGTATAGCTAGGGGCCGTCCCCATACGCACTAGGCTGTCCAGACGATCGAGCGTTGGCGCGCGAAAAGTGTTCGTACTACCGACCTGTTGGTACTCTCGGAAACTGCCGTCGCCGCCAACCCACCACAGCTTTGTTGGGTCCGTCGGAAAGAACAGTTGGTCTACGCCGGCGAGCCACCAACCGGCGCCAAACGGGCTTGAGATACGATTGACGACAACGTACTGACCGGTTGCTGTTGCCGCCGGAGTGGCAACACCTCCGTACCACGCGACGACCTCGAGCGTGTAATCATATACACCGGTTGCCAAGGAAGGCGAGAGTGTATCGGCGACCACAATACGGTTCACACCGCCGGGCACCCATTCGCTCCCGGCCCATTTGCCCTTCCCACGGATTGTGCTATTTACGGTCAACTTCCCCACGATACTGTCCGGAGTTGCTGCGGCGCTTGGCAGCGTGAGCTCGGCAGCTACCAATGGGTTCGGTTGCGCGTGCTGACTGTTGTAGATGAGGGTGGGTGTCCGTGGCTTGCCGAAGGTAGTCGTCGTAGCCGCTGAATGAACGATGCGGAGGTCCCCGCATTCCGATGCGACGCCGCGGCCGATGGCAAACGTTAGGCACAAATTTCGTGCGATAACATTGCCGGAATTGTCTCCTGTCACAGAGACCGTTGGCGTTTGTGAAGTGCCGAGCGAAACATTCACCCAGCCGGAGTCCTGGATAGCTGAATTCGAACTATTTGACGCGACCAGTCGAATCCGGCCAGTTCCTGATGCTGCAGAATTGTAGGTGACCGTGACTGGAGCCGAAGCGCCTGCCGCTATCGGGACCGAAGCAGGACTGCTGCAACTGCTCACAAGGGAACCCGTACACAACACGGCGAGGTTGTAGGTCGCACTCGCATTCCCGGCGTGTTGGAGCGTGAACGTCTGATTGAGTCCTGCCTGGGAAGCGAGCACTGCGACCGCGCGGTCATCGGGGGTTGTGGCGATCGTATAAGGCACGACATGCACCTCATAACTCCCGTCGTCAGGTTGCTCACCACCAACACTCTGCGCTGTGACACTGACACTTCCAACACCGGCGGCCGTTGTCGTATAGTTCGCCGTTACATTCGTCGAGTTGCCCGCAGCCAGGTTATTGATGGAACTTGGTGTCACATTGTTGCAGGTGACATTCCCAAGGGTCGAGCAACTCAGGTTGTACCAAGCGGCGGCGGTACCGGTGTTCTGGACAGTAAATGTGGAAGTGAAGCCCGATGTATTGGCCGCTCGCGGAGGAGTGGTGCCGCCGTCTGGTGTAACCGCCACCCGCGTCGCCACAATCGTCACGTTGTAGGAGCCGTAATCATAGTAGGGTCCCAGACACTGAGCGTTGTCACAAGCCTTCAGGTTGATGACGCCCGTACCGGTGTCCCCGGTCGTAAAAGTCGCGCTTAAGGGGATGTTTATTTGGGGCGGAATGGTCATACTACTTTGGCTCGGCGTGCAGGCGGTCACCCAACCCGATGGATAACAGAAGAGATAGAACGTCGTGTTGCCGGTTCCCAGGTTTCGGATTGTGAAGGGAACCGTTTGGCCGCTGATCTTTTGCGGAGCGGTAAGGGGACTGTTGTCAGGAGTAAGGGAAACCTGAGCCTCAAGTGGAGCGACGAGCGTCAGCGCAACGACGGCCGCGACGTTGACCAAGAGACGGCGATTCAGCACAGGCGGGCTCCCGATAGAGTTCGAAGCCCGTGGTGCAGGCAAGATGCCAGGTACAGCCTGTTGGTCAGTGTAGAATCGACAACAACTTACGCCTTGCTCACGCTATCATCGTCCGGAATTCCGGCAATCTCCTGCCGGAATTCCGCCGGACTGCCGGACTTTCGGAAGGAACGCAAGGAGATCCCTACCGACCTAAGGCGCTCATACAGCGCGGAGCGCCGGATACCCAAGCTGGCCGCCACGCGCTCAGGGTTTCCGCTATGCTCCTGACACAGCCGCACTAACTCGTCCCAGGAACGCGGCGACTTGTGCTGCCGGCGTTCAGCTCGACGAGCCCTGCGGTCGGCACGTCGTCGTTCCGTCCGCCGCTCGCGCGGCGTCCCTAAGGCAATCGCGTCGCGAACCGCGCCGGGCGGCAGCGTGCCATTCTCGACCAGACATCCCGCCCGCTCGATCGCCAGCCGCAGCTCTCGCACGTTGCCCGGCCACGCGTGATCCTGTAACACCTTCGCCGCCTCCGATGCCAACACTTGACCGCGACTCGCCGCAAAATGCTCGGCCAGCGGGACGATGTCCTCGGGGCGGTCCGCCAGCAGCGGCAGGTCGATCACGACGCCGGCCAGGCGTTGAAACAGATCGCGGCGGAACAAGCCGCCGTCGAGCCGCTCGGGAGTGTCTTCCTGCGCCGCCGACACGATCCGGAAATCAGCGCGATGCTTTTGACCAGAGCCGAGTGGCTGGACTTCGCCGGTCTCGAGCGCGCGGAGCAGTTTCACCTGCGCAGATAAGGAGAGGTGTACGACTTCATCCAGGAATAGTGTGCCGCCGTCGGCACGCTCCAGATGCCCGCTTACCGATTCGACGGCTCCCGTAAACGCCCCTCGGCGATGCCCAAACAACAGACTGTCGGCAATCTCCGGCGGGAGTGTTCCGCAGTTCACATCTACGAGGTCGCCGCGGCGGTTGCTGCGATGATGAATGTGCTGGGCAAACAACTCCTTCCCGGTGCCAGTCGCCCCCACCAGAAGAATGGGCAGCGTCGTCGGTGCGAATCGTTCCATCAGCATGGTGGCCTGCGTGATGGCCGGCGAAATGCCGACGATGGGCGCCAAGGCAATCGCGCTCACTGCTGGTCACTCCGCTGCAGTCTCGGCGCAGTCACGCTGTCGGCGTCCGCGTCTGTCTTGAGAATGCGTGGGGTGAGAAAGAGATAGAGCTCCGTGCGGTTCGACTTGCGATCGACACCTCCGAACAACGCACCGATCACCGGAATTCCCGAGAGAATCGGCACGCCGCTGCGCGAGACGTCCTTCTGCTGATCTCTGAGCCCACCGATGACGATCGTCTGACCGTTCTTGACGAGCACGCGCGTGACGGCCTCTCGGGTTGAAATGATCGGCGCATCAAACTGGACTTCGCTCGTCGCTTGATTG